>ENA-UOWO01000590-UOWO01000590.1-activated-sludge-metagenome-genome-assembly--contig:-NODE-590-length-51585-cov-10.634776_pt1 | contig 51585 bp, 42 predicted proteins | sample MGYA00238148_ERZ761564 | MGnify/ENA primary metagenome ERZ761564 (study PRJEB28885, sample SAMN05720194) | activated sludge metagenome | isolation source: Anaerobic digester | place: USA... | reverse complement strand
GCCCTCTTCCTCGACTGCCGGTCGCTCGAGTATCAACTCGTTCCCCTGCCCTCAGATCATTCCCGGATCGTGGTCTGCAACACCATGGTCAAACATGAGCTCGGGGCATCAGAGTACAACAACCGCCGCCGGGAGTGTGAGGAGGGTGTGCAGCGCATGCAGAAGCACTGGCCCGCCATCAGGGCTCTGCGCGACCTTGACCTCGAACAATTCACCCGGGTGGAAGGCGAACTCGACGAGACCGTCAGAAAACGCTGCCGCCACGTCATCAGCGAAAACGAAAGGGTGCTCGAGTCGATCCGCAGCCTGCGCAGCGGCGATCTGCACCACTTTGGCAGCCTGATGAATGCCTCCCACGACAGCCTGCGCGACGATTATCAGGTCAGCTGCGAGGAACTCGACCTCATGGTCGGGATCGCCAGAGGTGTACCCGGATGCCTCGGCGCCCGCATGACCGGCGGGGGATTCGGCGGCTGCACCGTCAACCTTGTGGAACGCAGCGCCGTTGACTCTTTCTGCAGGGAGATCGGCACCCTCTACCGGAGCAGAACCGGCCTGGAACCCGCTATCTATATCTCGGTGCCGTCGCAAGGCGCCCATGAATGGTCATCAACGAAATAAGATACTCTCTTGTGCGGGAGGTTGAGCTCTCCTGCCCGAAAGCCGGGTTCAGGAGGCCGCCTCAGGAATGTGAGGAGCCATGTCTGAGAAAACCCTGATCATCGATGCCCATATTCACCTCTATCCGCAGGCTGATCTGAACCAGGCCATCGCCTTCAGCCTGTCGAATATGGATTCCGCCAGGCCGGAAAAAGAGACCGCCAAGATATGGCTCCTGACGGAGCGCGCCGACTGTTCCGCATTTACCCAGCTGCAGGAGAGCGTCAGAGTCGGGATCTATCACATCATCCCGACCCGGGAGCAGGAAGCTCTGCGCGTTCAGCTCGGCGAACGCATCGTCCTTTATATCATCGCAGGACGGCAGGTGGTCAGCGCGGATGGACTCGAAATCGGCACTCTCGCCTCACGGTTGAGACTCCCCGACCGGGAGCTGGAAACCTCAGCTCTCATCGACCAGGCGCTTGAAGCCGGCGCTCTGGTCACCATCAACTGGGCGCCCGGGAAATGGTCAGGACGACGCAAGACCATCGTGCAATCACTGCTCGCACAACCGCCGCGGCCGGGCCTCTTCATAGGCGACAGCGCCATGCGCCCCACTTTCTGGAGTGAACCCGACCTCATGCGCAAGGCCGTGAGTGAGGGATGGCGCATTCTCGCAGGCTCCGATCCGCTCCCCTTCCAGGGCGAAGAACGCTCGTTCGGACGCTATGGCTGCATGATCACCGGTGAAATGGATCCCGATGAGCCCGCCCTGACCCTGAAACGCCTGCTGGCGGAGCAGCAGCTGGAACCTGCGATCTGGGGGAAACGGCGCGGAACCTGGGAATTCGCCAGAAGGCAGTTCGCCATCATGCGCGAGAAGAAGCGCAGGGAAAGGTAATCCCGGCTCCTGGAGATAGTGGGGAGGAGATGCCCCATGCGCAGGGTTGGTTGTGGCTTCAGGACCACAGCTTGTCCCCCCGGCAGGGGAGAGCCAGGCACAAAAGATGCCTCTAAATGTTGGCACACAGCTTGCATCAGGATTAGTGTCGCTGCAAGGATTGTGTAGATCCGACAGGAGGCTGGATGAAACACTTTTTTGCCCTGCTGGCCATGATGACTTTTCTCTTTTTCCTGAGCCTCAGTGTCAACATCGCTCAGGACAAGTCCCTTCGGCTCAACCGGCTGGAGATGGAGAGCATGCTCACGCTTTTCGATCATACCATCGTCAAGGGCTCAGACATAGAAGGACTGGCTGACCTGTCGGCAAAACTGCGCGAGGGCGCGCGGCAGGTCGCTCTCTTTCAGGATTCATCCCGGACTGTCGTTCTCAATGTCACCGCCAGGGAGGCGAAGATTTGCCTGGGCATGATCGAGAATGCCACGATCCAGGGCCGTCAGGCCGAAATGGTCAGACGCATCCGGATCAAACTCCAGCACTACGCCTCCTCGGTCTGAAGCGTTCAAGTTTAACTGTGTCTCCTCACAGGAACCGGCTTGTCACATCTACATCGTGACAGGCCGGTTTTTTTATTACGAAATTTATTTCTTTTTATGATTTTTTGCTTGCTTTTTGACCGTAAAAGAGATAATATTAAGAGGGATAGAGGTGTAATACTCTTGTGACAATCTCTCTCCACTCTGCCTTGCCTCCGACATCATCTGAACGGCTAACACACTGATTCTATTAGATATTGGCACCTTATGCATTGGCATATTAAGGGAAGCACCCTATGAGCAAGCTCTGGGAGGAATATCTCGTCCAGGAGGATTTGATTGGTCATTCTCCGGCGATCTTTCAGATCCGCCGTTCCATTCCGATCCTCGCCAAGGGCGATCAACCCGTATTGATCACCGGCGAACCTGGCACCGAAAAGCTGCTGATTGCCAAACTTGTCATCGATAACAGCGCCCGCAAAAAAGCACCCGTTTTCATTACCGACGCCGCCAAACTCAACAAAACCTTCGATCAGGAGATCCAGTCCCTGCTCCAGCAGCAAGAACACTCCTCGGAAGAGGGACTGCGCGGCACGCTGATCGTCCAGAATCTGGAATACCTGGACCGCGAATCGCAGGCTCGCCTGATGAGCTTCGCTCAGGGAGGATACCTCCAGCTTCAGGCTCACGCCGAGCCCATCGCCGCCGAATTCCGCATTATCTCCACCGCTACCGGCAAACTGCAGGAATATGCCAAAGAGGGAATCTTTAACTCGGAACTCTATCTCACCCTCAGCGCCATGACCGTCAAACTGCCCTCCCTGCGGGAACGTAAACAGGATATTGTCGCCTTTTTTGAATTCTATCTCGATTATTTCTGCCGAAAAATCGGCCGCACTGTGCCACCCATGCCCTTCGAGATCTTTCATCAGATCTTGAAATACTCCTGGCCGGGCAACGTCAAGGAGATGGAGAACGCTGTCCGCAGCGTTGTGGTCTCCTCCCCGGAAGGCATGCTGCTGATGGAGGCCCTTCCCTTTGTCGACGAGGCAGAAAAGTTCCAGCGCGTTGAACTGCAGAGCCTCAACCGCGCTGTGGCGCAGCTCGAGAAGGAGATGATCGAACGCGCCCTGCGCCGGTTCGCCGGCAATCAGTCGCGCGCCGCTCAGGTGCTCCATCTTTCCGAGCCCAATTTGCGCTTCAAGATGAAAAAGCTCGGCATCCGTAAGGAAGAGTTCATCATGGGCAACGAATAAAAGGGCGCACAGCTCCTTAGCCGGCGATGCTCCACAAAACTTGTACCAGCTTTCGGCCCCAGCCGCCACCACGGCCGGGGCCGTTCCATTTTTGCACCCCCGCGACTTTCTTCTTTCTTCTTTGCCCTTTTTTTTCTATCTTTGAGCTGTCAATTCCTATGCCATTTTCCCAGCAGGAGTCCGTCATGCGTCTGACCAAAATCCCCCTTTTACTGATCCTCCTCGCCTCACTCGGCCTCGCCGAGGAGGGCATGTTCCCCATGAGTGAACTGAACAGACTCGACCTGCGCCAGGCCGGCTTTGAACTTTCCGCCGGGTCCATTTTCAATCCCGACAGCCTCAGCCTCACCGGCGCTATCATCAATATCGGCGGCTGCACCGGCTCCTTTATTTCGCCGCAGGGGCTTATTCTCACCAATCATCACTGCGCCTTCTCCGCTATCCAGCGCGCCAGCAGCGCCGAGCACGACTATCTCCACGATGGCTTTTATGCCGCCACCCATGCCACAGAGTTCCCCGCCCGGGGCTTTACCGTGCGCATTACTGAAGACTATGTGGATGTCTCGCGGCAGCTCCTCGATGCGGTGGCCGCAGCCGGCGATTTCGCCGCCAGAGCCAAAGCCAAGGAACAGAAGAGCAAGGAATTGATCGCTGCTGCAGAAAAGGAAAATCCCGGCAAGCGCGTCGAACTCGCTGAGATGTTCCCCGGCAAAAGCTATGTGCTCTTTATCTACACCTATCTTACTGATGTCCGCCTGGTTTATGCCCCACCCCACGGCATCGGCAACTTTGGCGGTGAAGAAGATAACTGGGTCTGGCCGCGCCACACCGGCGATTTCTCTCTCATGCGCGCTTATGTGGCCCCCGACGGCAGTCCCGCGGAATACGCCCCGGAAAATGTCCCATACTCCCCGCGCATCTACCTGCCGATTGCCGCCAAAGGCGCCCGCGAGGGCGACCTCGCCTTCATTCTCGGCTATCCCGGGCGGACCTATCGGCATACAACCTCGCACTATCTTGAGTATGAAAGCGGGCTGCGCATGCCCTGGATCGTCGAATGGTACGGCCACCAGATCGAAACCATGGAGGAGATGAGCAAAGCAGATCGCGCTGTCGCCCTCAAACTCGCCTCGCCGATCAAGGGCCTGGCCAATACCTGGAAAAATTACCAGGGCAAACTGCTCGGCGTCGAACGCCTCAACCTCGTGGAGCGCAAACGGCATGAGGAGGTCCGGCTGGCGGAATTTATCGCCGCCGATACGGCACGCCAGAGCCGCTACAGCACAGTGCTGCCGGAGATCGCCGCCTACTATGCGGATATCTCCAGCCGTTTCGAATCCGAGAAGCTCATGGATGCCCTGCTGAGAAGCTCCGCGCTGCTCTCGACCGCCTATACCCTCTATCAATCTTCCGTCGAGATGGCCAAGCCCGATCTTGAGCGCGACAGTCCCTTTATGGAGCGCAATCTGACCCGCACCAGAGAACGGCTGCCGCTCTCCCTCGCCGATTTTTATCTCCCGCGGGAACGCCTCTTCCTTGGTGAACTCATCGAGAAAATGCAGGCCCTTCCCGCCGGTCAGCAGCCCGCGGCCATCGCACGGCTGCCCAAAGGCAGGAAACTGGGCAAATTCCTCGATGAGGCTTTTAACAGCAGCCGGCTCAAGGAGGCTGCCTGGGCGCTACAGCTCTTCGGCAAGCCTTCCGCAGAACTGCTCAAGACCGGAGACCCCTTCATTAAACTGGCGGCCGGTCTCTATCCCGATTTTCAGATTCAGCGTGAGGCCCGGCGCGCCGGCAGCGCCAGGCTGGAACAGCTGATGGCGGATTACGTGGATATCAAACAGGCGGCTGACGGCCACGACTTTATCCCCGACGCCAACGGCACCCTCCGTTTTACCTACGGCCATATCCGCGGTTATGCCCCGCGCGACGCTGTCTACTATGCCCCCTTCACCACCCTTGACGGCATTATCGAGAAGAACAGGGGGGAGGAGCCCTTCGATGCTCCCCGGGCCCTGCTTGACGCCTGCGCCAGAAGCGTCGCCGGTCCCTATATCAACCCTGATCTGGGACAGGTGCCGGTGAACATTCTCTATGATATGGATACCACCGGCGGCAACTCCGGCAGCCCCGTCCTCAATGGGCGCGGTGAGCTGATCGGCCTCAATTTTGATCGCGCCTTTGAAGCCACCATCAACGATTATGCCTGGAGCAGCTCCTACAGCCGCTCGATCGGCGTCGATGTGCGCTACATACTCTGGGTTCTCGAACAGGTCTCGCGCGCCCATACACTGCTGCAGGAACTCGGCCTGCAGTAGACCTTCAGGACTCAACCATTGGAGAAAATGATGACAAGAACCATTGCCGCTGTTTTCGCACTGCTGGCCCTCTTTGCCTTCGCCTGCCAGAAGGAGGCTTATGTCGATCTGGATAAAAAGGCGGTGGAAGTGGACAGTCTGATCATCAAGGCGCGCGCGGCAGGCTTGCGCAACATGGACAGCCTGCGGACCGCGCGCCGGGAAAAGGCTCTCTCCTACATCAGCGGGGTGAATCCTGTCAAGGTTGGCGGGGAGAACTATCACGCCGCCGCCCGCCTCTTCTTTGCCGCCGGCAAGAGCGATTCGGCGCTGATCCTGCTGGAAAAATACGCTCCGGCCGGCGCTGAAAAGGAGCCCCTCGCCATGCTCTTCAACCTCTACGTGCAGAAGGGCGAGGTTGCCAGGGCGGAACAACTCTTCAATAACAAACTCAAACTCCTCGTGGGCGACGAAGCCGGTGACTATTATCTCAATCTTCTCTACGGCTATCAGGAACAAAATCAACTGGATAAAGCTATAGCTGCGGCCGATGCCGGTATTGCCGCTCTGCCCGCGAATGCCCGCGGCAGCCTGATCATCGAAAAAGCCGACCTGCTCTTCCAGAAGGGCGATAAAACCGCCGCTCTCGGCCTGCTTGAGGAGCTGAAAAAGAGCGGCGATACAGAAGCGCGGCTGCAGCGCGCCATCACAGCCAAATCCAGCCTTTTCAACCTCATCAATGCCCCTGCTGCCGAGTGGCGGGCGGGTAAATGGATCGATTCGCAACCCCTGAACCTGAAGGGGCTGCGGGGCAAAGTGGTCCTGCTCGACTTTTGGGCTCCCTGGTGCGGCCCATGCCGGGCGATGTTCCCCCATCTCAAAAAGCTCTACGGGGAGTACCATGAAAAGGGGCTGGTCATCATCGGCTTGACCCGCTACTATGGCCGCTTTAACCAGCTCGGACAAAACCTGACCGGAATCGCTCCCGCCGATGAATTCGAATGGATTGTCAAATTCAAGCAGCACCACCAGATCCCTTTTCCCTATGCCGTCGCAGAGGGGGAGGAGGCCGCAGCCAATGAAACCTCCTATGGAGTCTACGGCATCCCCCATATGGTGCTGATCGACAAAAAAGGTATTGTGCGCGAATATGCCATCGGCTCCGGTCCCGCCTCGGAGGAGAAACTGGACCGGGCCGTCGCTCAGTTGATCGCAGAATAGAACATCGCCCGGAAGGGAATTGGTGTGACTGAACAATTTTTCCTCGCCGACCGGCCGCTCCTCCTCGCTCACCGCGGAGCTTCAGGGCATGCTCCCGAACTCACCCTGGCGGCCTTCAGGCGGGCGATTGAGCTCGGAGCGGACGGCAGCGAGCTGGATGTGCAGCTCTCACTGGACGACGAACTCGTCGTCATTCATGACGATACCCTGCAGCGCACGACCAACGGCAGCGGCCGTGTTGATCAGTTCCTCTGGCGCGATCTGCAAAAACTGGAAGCCGGCCGCTGGTTCAACCCCGCCTTTCCGGGTGAGCGCATCCCCGTTTTGGCGGATATACTGCAGCTTGGCCCTCCCGGCTGGCGCCTTAATATCGAACTCAAAACAGTCCGCGAACCGGTGCGGCTGGCGGAAAAGGCCGCCGCTCTCCTCGAAAGGGTGGAGGATCCGGGGCGGCTCATCTGCACCTCCTTCGACCCCCGGAATCTGCTCAGCCTCGCTCCGCTCCTGCCCGGCATCAGGATGGGATTGATCTTCGCCAGCACCTGGCCGCCCGATGAACTGCTTTTCCGGTGGCCCGTCTGGAGTGTAGAACAGAGCCTGCTCTCCAGCGAATGGATCGATGTCGCCCATGCGCGGGGAATCCGGGTCTGCGCCTGGACTGTCAACCGGGTGGAAGAGATCGAGCGCATGATCGAGCTGAACGTGGACTCAATCATAACCAACTATCCGGATCGTTTTCAACTGGCCATGGCGAATTTATCGCACACACGATAAAAATCACTTGATTTGAAATAAATAAATTCATAAATTAACACTCTTGAGTAAAAATCGCCACGGTGGGTGTAGCTCAGTTGGATAGAGCACCAGGTTGTGGCCCTGGTGGCCGCGGGTTCAAGTCCCGTCACTCACCCTCCCATACATTTGACCTGTTGCATTGTCCCCATCGTCTAGGGGTCAGGACTCGGGATTTTCGATCCCGTAACAGGGGTTCGAATCCCCTTGGGGACACTGATCCGGGCGGCAACTTATTGCCGCCCTTTTTTTATGTGGACGGCGAAAAATGAATCGCGCTCATTTTGCCATACTATTCAGTTGCGAATCAGCCGCTTTTTTTGTATGTTTGTTAATAATCATTTTCCGCATGCGACCTATGGCCAGTGCATGACTCTGAGCATCATAATCGTCAGCTATAATGTGCGCGAATTCCTCGAGCAGGCGCTCATCTCCATCGAACGCGCCGTTGCAGGAATCGACCATGAGCTTTTCGTCGTCGACAACAACTCCATGGATGGCAGCGCCGAGTTCGTCCGCCGCCGCTTCCCCGGCGTTCACCTCATCGCCAGCGCCGAAAACCTCGGCTTCGCCGGCGGCAACAACCTGGCGCTGGAAAAGGCGACCGGACGCTATATCTGCCTGATCAATCCAGATACCATTGTTCAGGAAGATACCTTCTCAACCCTGATCGGCTTTTTAAACGGGCATCCCGAGGCCGGGGCGGTCGGCTGCAAGATTCTCAACCCTGACGGCACGCTGCAGCTGGCCTGCCGCAGAAGCTTCCCCACGCCCTGGGTCGCCTTTGCCAAAATCATCGGGCTGGCCGCCCTCTTTCCGAAGAGCCCGCTCTTCGGACGATACAACCTCACCTTCCTGGACGAGGACAAGACCAGCGAGGTGGAGGCGATCTCCGGCTCTTTCATGCTCCTGCGCCGCGAGGCGGTCCATCAGGTCGGTTATCTCGACGACTCTTTCTTCATGTACGGAGAGGATCTCGATTACTGCTTCCGCATCCTGTCGGCGGGCTGGAAGATCTACTATGTGCCCGATACTCGGATCATTCATTTCAAGGGCGAGAGCTCAAAACGCAGCCCTTTTGAACAGCGCCGCCTCTTCTACGAGGCCATGCGCCTCTTTGTCAACAAGCACTTTCGAAAAAACAGCGCCTGGATCCCCTCCTGGACCCTGATCGTGGCGATTCGCCTGCGCGCCCTGGCTGCCCTGCTCTCCGCCGCGCTGCGCAGCGCGGTCTGGCCGCTGCTGGATCTGATGCTGATGACTCTCGCGCTGGCGGCAGCGGTCTATCTGCGCTTTTCACCCCGCTTCCCCTGGGACGCCTTTCTCATTGTGCACCTTGTCTACAGCACGATCTGGCTGGCGGCCCTCTTTATGCAGGGGGTCTATACTTCCTGGCGGCTCTCGGTGGCCAGGACCACCGTGGCTGTGCTGATCGGGCTGGTGATCAACAGCGCCATCACCTTCTTCTTCAAGCAGATCGGTTTCTCCCGCCTCGTCGTCCTTTACGCCGGGGCGCTCAATCTGCTGCTGCTCCCCGGCTGGCGCATGCTGCTCAAGCTCGCCGCCCAGATGCAGGGGCGCTTCTTCTCCCGCAGACTCGGCCAGCTGGTGCTGCGCCGCACAGCCATACTGGTCGGAGATCGCGCCAGCAGCGAGGCCCTGGTCTCGCGTCTGCGGCGCCGGCTCGATGCCGCCTACGAGGTCCGTGCTGTGGTCCTGCCGCAGCCCGAGGAGGAGATCACTGCGATCGAGGGGATTCCCGTCTATGGAGGGCTTGCCCACATCCATGATCTTCTCCGCAGGGAGAGGGTCCAGGAGGTCATCTTCGCCACCGACCGCCTGCCCTATCAGGAGATGCTGGCCATCATCTCGGCCTCGACGCATGAGCAGGTGAGCTTTAAGCTCGTGCCGAGCAGTATGGATGTCATCATCGGCAAGGCTTCGATCGAGTACATCGAGGATGTGCCGCTGATGGAGATCAACTACAAGCTGCAAAGCCCCATCTATCGCGTCCTCAAGCGCATCCTCGACTTTACGCTGGCTTCGCTCATTCTGTTTCTGGCCTGGCCGGTATGGCTGTGGCAGCGCTGGGTGCGCGGCCGGCGACGCAGGCCGGTGACCTATGCGGGGGTGCAGCGGCAGAACTTTTCAGTGCAGGAGTGGGAAAGCACTGGCGAGGGGGGAGAGTGGTGGCGGCTCCTGCCGAGAATAGCGGCCATCTGGCGCGGACGGATGAGTTTCGTCGGCCCCAGCCCGGAGAGCAGTCCGGCCCGTTCGAGCCTGGCCTGGTCCCTGAAACCGGGGTTGACTAGTATGGAAGAGGCTGATCACGCACCCGCTCTCTCCGAAGAGGAGCGGGAACGTCTGCGGCTCTTTTACATGAAAAATTATTCGCCATTTCTGGATGCAGAGATCCTGATCAAGAGTGTGATCGCTCGCATGCAGAATGTGGAGCGGAGCGAATCATGAACAATTTTGTCCCTGAATTCGAAAAACCTATTGTCGAGATCGAACGGCGCATCGCCGAGCTGCGTGAATACTCCAGCAGCAAGGATCTCGCCTTCAGCCGTGAGATCGAACGGCTGGAGGCAAAAGCGCGCCAGCTCCGCCAGGAGGTCTACAGCAGCCTGACGCGCTGGCAGCGCGTGCAGCTCGCCCGCCATCCCAACCGGCCCTATACCCTCGACTATATCCGGCTTATGATGACCGATTTTATCGAGCTTCACGGCGACCGCCTCTTTGCCGACGATCCCGCCATCGTCGCGGGCATTGGCACCCTGGGAACCATCCGCATCACCCTCATCGGCCACCAGAAGGCGAGGGAGACCCGGGAGAAGATCCGCCGCAATTTCGGCATGCCCAATCCGGAAGGCTACCGCAAAGCCCTCCGTCTGATGAAAATGGCCGCTCGTTTTTCACGGCCGGTGGTCTGCCTGATCGATACTCCCGGCGCCTACCCTGGGCTGGGTGCCGAAGAACGCGGCCAGGCGGAAGCGATCGCGCGCAATCTCTTCGAGATGGCCCGCCTGCCAGTCCCGATCGTGGTGGTCATCATCGGGGACGGAGCCAGCGGCGGAGCCCTGGGTATCGGAGTGGGGGACCGGATTCTCATGCTCGAGAACAGCTGGTATTCGGTCATCTCGCCGGAAGGATGCGCTGCCATTCTTTACCGCGACAGCGCCAACGCCCACATCGCTGCAGAATCGATGAAGGTGGCACCGGAAGACCTCCTCAAACTGGGCATCATCGACCGCATCCTCAGGGAACCCGAGGGCGGGGCGCATAACGATCACGCCGGGACCGCCGGCATCCTCAAGGAGGCCCTGCTCGGTGAACTGGAAGAACTTGCCGCACTCCCGCGCGAGGAACTGGTGCGGCGCCGCATCGAAAAATTCGCCCGCATGGGCGTCTGGAACGAATAAAAGGAGGTAATTATGGTGAGCAAGGAGCTGCTCGAGATTCTGATTTGCCCCGCCTGCCACGGCGAACTGGAGTACGATGAGGCCGCGGATACTCTGACCTGCAGGGGCCGCCACTGCCCGGAATGCGGAATGCCGGTTGATGAAAACGGACTCTGCACCGAGCCGGAGTGCGGCCTCAAGCCGGAAAAAGTAGTGGGCCTGCGCTATCGCGTTGAGGATAATATTCCGGTCATGCTCATCGATGAGGCCGAAAAAATCGACCTGTGACGCACTGCGCCTGCTGACGCTGCAAAAATGCAGAAAAAACTTGACTATATCAATATTTAATCTTATATTTTTTAATATTTTTCATAGTGTGTTCGCCTGCCGGCCACAACGCGCGGCGGCACGCTGCCGGCGGCCATTGCGCTGGATCAGCAGGCGACGAGGAGATCCTTGTCCAAGGATCGAAAATGCAAAACGTCAAAGTACTGCTGCTCAATCAAAATTATGAGCCGTTGACCGTCGTCAGCGCCCAGAAAGCGATCATCCTCGCCTTCCTCGAGAAGGTGGAGATCGTCGAGAAGCACGACCGCTGGGTCCATTCGCAACACATGGCTTTCCCCCTGCCGAGCATCGTGCGCCTGCTGCGCTATATCCGGTTCCCTCATCAGCATGTTGAACTGTCGCGCCGCAACATCCTCAAACGGGACAACTTCCGCTGCCAGTACTGTGGCACCACCAAAGGGCCTTTCACCGTCGATCACATCATCCCGAAGGTGCGGGGCGGCTCCGACAGCTGGGATAATCTGGTCTGCGCCTGTGTGCGCTGCAACAACCGCAAGGGGGACCGCTCTCCCGAACAGGCCAACCTGCGGCTGGCGAAAGACCCCCGGCGGCCAAGCCATCTCTTTTTTATTCAGCATCATATGGGCGTCAGCGAAGATTGCTGGAAACCCTATATCTTTTTAAATTGACCGTGGCTATCCAGATACAGCGCATCTCTTCTTCTGCTGCCAAGGCCGTGATTCCGACGGCCTTCGTCATGTCAAGCGGAACCGGCGCTTCCGGCAGGCCTTCCACTTGAAAACGCTTCACACGGTGAGGTCTCCTGGCTGCTTATGAGTTACAAGGTCAAACTGGAAAGTTTTGAAGGGCCGCTGGATCTGCTCCTCTTCCTGATCAAAAAGGAGGAGGTCGACATTTATGATATCCCGATCGCCAAGGTCACCCAGCAGTACCTGCAGTATCTTGAGATCATCCAGCTTCTTGACCTGGAGGCGGCGAGCGATTTCATCCTCATGGCCGCCACCCTGATGCGCATCAAGGCCCAGATGCTCCTGCCCAAACCCGATCTCGGCGAGGAGCAGCAGGATATCACCGATCCGCGCCAGGAACTGGTTCAGCGCCTGCTCGAGTACAAGCGCTTCAAGGATGTCGCCGAGGATCTCGGCAGCAAAGAGGAAACCACCCTCAAAGAGTACGGCCGCGGCAACTTCAAGGTCGAGGAAGAGACCATCGGCGAGGATTTTCAGCCCGGCGCTGAAGTGGGCCTCTTTGATCTGGTCGCCGCCTTCAAGCTGATTATGGACCAGTCCAAAAAGGTGACGGTCCACCGCGTGGTCGAAATTACCACCACGCTCGAGGAGTGCATGGCCAATGTTCTCGACGCCCTCGATAAAAAAAGTGAATTGACTTTTCGCGAACTCTTTTCTCCGGACAGTGAAAAGATCATCTGGGTGGTGACCTTCATCGCCATCCTCGAGCTGATCAAGCGGAGCGAGATTCGCGCGGTGCAGGATGAGCCTTTTGCAGAAATTATGATCAGAAGGATAAATGGAGCGGAACAAACTCAAGTCGATTCTTGAGGCCCTTATCTTCGCCTCGGACACACCCCTTTCCATGAACCAGATCAGGGTTATCCTTGAGGGGGTGGAGAAGACGGAGATCGAAAGCGCCCTCGCAGAACTGGCCGAGGATCTCAAGGAACGCGCCTTTTTTCTCAAAAAGGCGGGCGGCGGATACCAGTTCGCCACCCGGCCCGAATATTTCCGCTGGATCAAACAGATGTTCGCCGGGCGGGAGCGCAACCGCCTCACCCGTGCCGCACTCGAGACCCTCTCCATCATCGCCTTTAAACAGCCGATCAGCAGGGTGGAAGTGGCTGCCATCCGCGGTGTGAACTCGGACGGAGTGATGCAGACCCTGCTCGAACGCAAACTGATCTCCATCACCGGACGCGACGAGGGCCAGGGCCGCGCCTTGCTTTTCAGCACGACCAAGGAATTTTTGATCTATTTCGGCATCGACGATATCTCCGATCTGCCCAAACCCAAGGAGATCGAAGAGCTGCTCGCTATGGGCGAAGGCCAAAAGGCCATCCGCGAAATCCCCGAGGAGGAGATCCTCGCCAGTGAGGCCGGGGATGAGGCAGAAACCGGAGCTGAAGGCGGCGACTCGAACGGCTCGAATGGAGGCGTAGAAGTGGCCTCCGAAGCACCCGTTTCTCCGGTGACGGCCGGACCAGACATTCCGCCGGTCGAAGCCTCGCCCGATTCGGCGCAGCTTCCGCTTGACGCCGCTGCTGCCGTCACGGAAACCTCTCCGGCCGATGATGCGCATTAACCGTTATCTGGCCGCCTGTGGCCTCGGCTCGCGCCGTGCCGTCGAAAATCTAATTCGCGAGCGGCGCATCGCCGTCAATGGCGAGATTATCGACAGCCTCGCGACCCGTATCGACGAAGCGCTCGACCGGGTCACCCTGGATGGCAATCACCTGGCGCCCGCCGCGGATTCGGTCTATGTTCTTTTAAATAAACCCAAAGGCTATATCACCACCGCAAGCGACGAAAAGGGACGGCGCACCGTTCTCGAACTGGTGCCCCTGCCGCAGCGCATTTTTCCGGTCGGCCGCCTCGACTATAATACTACCGGACTTTTGCTGCTCACCAATGACGGCGAGCTGGCCCACCGGCTCACCCATCCCCGCTTCAAGGTGCCCAAGCTCTATCACGCCGTGCTGGAGAGCCCGTTCGATCCGCAGCACTTTGAGCCGCTCACAACCGGCGTCACCCTCGAGGACGGCATCACCCAGCCCTGCAGCGCCCGCTTTTACGGCGACTCCAGGCACGAGGTCGAAATCGAACTGCGCGAAGGCCGGCAGCAGCAGGTCCGCCGCATGTTCGCTGCGCTAGGCTACCGGGTCAAGAATCTCGGCCGCGTCCGCTTCGGACCGATCAAGCTCTCGGGACTGCCGCGCGGCGAATGGCGCTACCTCGAGGACGAGGAGGTCCGCTCCCTGCGCGCGGCGGTGGGTCTGGCACAGGACGCAGAGTGAACGATGGACGAAAAGAATAAAAGACTCGTCATCACCATCGACGGTCCCGCTGGCTCCGGGAAAAGCACGACCGCACGCCGTGTGGCTGAACAGCTCGGCTATCTTTATCTTGATTCGGGTGCGCTCTACCGCGCCGTAACTTTGGCGGCCCTGCGCCGGCGGGCAGACTTTGACAGTCCCGAACAATTGGCCGCGATCGCCAGAGAGTGTGAAATCGCCCTCGTCCCCGCCAGCGCGGGGCTCAGGGTCATCCTGCAGGGTGAGGATGTCAGCGAGGCCATCCGTCTCCCCGAGGTCGCCAGCGCGATCGGGCCTGTGGCGGCCAATCCCGGCGTGCGTGAGGCCCTCCTGAGCCAGCAGCGCCGTCTGGGCGGGCAGGGCGGCATAGTCGCCGAAGGGCGGGATATGGGCAGTGTGGTATTTCCCGATGCGGAAGTGAAAGTTTTCCTCATCGCTTCAATCGAGGAGAGGGCGCGCCGTCGTCGTTTGGAGCTGGCGGAAAAGGGGATCGCAGTCGACCTGGATGAGCTCATCCGCACGATCGCCAAGCGGGATCAGGATGACAGCGGCCGCAGGATCAGCCCCTTGTGCAAGCCGGAGGACGCTCTCGAACTGGACACCACCTGCATGGCCATCGATGAACAGGTCGAGTATATTGTACACGCGGCCCGCCAGAGGGGTGCCTGAGGATGGAGATCATCATCGATCCCCGGGCCGGCTTCTGCCCCGGTGTCCGGCGCGCCATCAGCCAGGTTGAGACGCGCCTCCAGCGCGGCGAAGCCCTGACTGCGCTTGGTCCACTCATCCACAACCAGCGCGAAATCGACCGCCTGGCCCTGCTGGGCCTCGAAACCGTCAGCCAGGAAGTGGCTGATCAGCCCGACAAGCTTGCCGGTCTGCAGGGGCGGGAAATTTTTATACGCACCCACGGAGTCGGAACCGCCCTGCAGACGAACCTGCATGACGCCGGCTTTACGGTCATCGACGGCACCTGCTCGACCGTGAAAAGAGTGCAAAAAATGGCGGCCGAGCACTACCGCCTGGGCGAACAGATCGTCATCATCGGTAAAAAGGGCCACGCCGAGGTGATCGGCATCCTCGGCCATTGCGAAAATCAGGGCATCGTCGCCGCCGACGAAACCGATCTGGCGGAGATCGATCCTGAGCGTGCGACCTTCGTCATCGCCCAGACCACCATCGGCGGCGAGCAGTTTGAGCGCATGTGCGGCCTCATCGCCGGGCACGTGCGCCAGGTGACCTTTGCCGATACCACCTGCCCCTTCATCAGCCGGCGCTACGATCAGATCGCCGGCTTCGCCGGCAGTGTGGATCTGCTCATTTTTGTCGGCGGACGCGAGAGCTCCAATTCCAGGGTGCTCTTTGAAATCTGCCGGCAAAAGAATCCCAGAAGCTACCGGATTGAATCCCCCGCCGAGCTGGATAGGGCCTGGATCCATCCGCAAGATCTGATCGGTATCACCGGCGGGGCCTCGACTCCGTACTGGCAGTTTGAGGAGATCCGCGATCTTTTATCCGCTGCAGAGAACAAGGTATAGAGCAAATAAAAAAACTTGACCCAGTTGGGCAAGTATTCATACAAAAGGAGAAAGTAAAAAAATGGACGAACTAACCAACACCAACCTGTCCGCCGCTGAGGATGGACAAGAGATTCCAAAGCAGGAAGAGGTCATCCCGGAGACGGCCGCCTCTGAACTAGAGTTCGCAGCTGCAGAAGAACCGGTCCAGGCTCCAGTTGCCGTTGAAGAACCGGCGCAAGCCCCGGCAGCCGCGCCTGTCCTGGCGACGGCTTCGCAGGAGCCCACACTGGCATCCCTCGACCTGCTCGAAAATGAGTACTCACCGCAGGAACGCGAGAGCCTTGAAAAGCTCTACGAAGAGACCCTCACCGATTTTGTCTCCGGTGTTGTCGTCACCGGCAAGGTACTCGCCATCAACGAAAAGGAAGTGGCTGTTGATATCGGCTTCAAGTCGGAGGGGACCATCCCCCTCGAGGAGTTTGCCGATCCCAGGGAGATCAATGTTGGTGACAATATACAGGTCTTCATCGACAACATCGAAGATGCTGAGGGCAGTCTTATTCTGTCGAAAAAGAAAGCCGACTTTATGCGCGTCTGGGAGATGGTCAACACCTCCTATGAAAAAGGTGAGATCATCCAGGGCCGCTGCACCCGCCGCATCAAGGGCGGTATTGTCGTCGATCTCTCCGGCGTCGATGCCTTCCTGCCGGGTTCTCAGATCGATGTCCGTCCGATCAGGGATTTCGATGCGCTGATCGGTCAGACCATGGATTTCAAAATCGTCAAGATCAACAACCTGCGCAAGAATATTGTCGTTTCTCACCGCGTCCTGGTGGAAGAGGCGATGAAAGGCCAGCGCGAAAAGATCCTCGAAGATCTGCAGAAAGGCCAGATCCTCGAAGGAGCCGTCAAGAATATCACCGATTTCGGTGTTTTTATCGATCTCGGCGGCGTCGACGGCCTGCTCCACATCAACGACCTCTCCTGGGGCCGCGTGGCGCATCCCTCCGAAGTGGTTGCTCTGGACGAGAAGATCAAGGTGGTCGTCCTCGATTTCAACGAGGACAAAGACCGCATATCCCTCGGCCTCAAGCAGCTCCAGCCCCATCCGTGGGAGGATGTCGAGAACAAGTACCCGGTCGGTTCGACCATCCGCGGCAAGGTTGTCAGCATCTCCGATTATGGCGCTTTCGTCGAACTCGAAAAGGGTGTCGAAGGTCTCATCCATATCTCCGAGATGTCCTGGACCCAGCATATCAAACATCCCTCCAAGGTCCTCTCCGTGGGCGAAATGGTGGATGCCAAGGTGCTCAATATCCAGAAAGAGGAGCGCAAGATCTCCCTGGGCCTCAAACAGCTCGAACCGGATCCCTGGCAGACCCTGTCGGAGCGCTACCCGGTCGGCTCGCGTCATAAGGGCAAGGTTCGCAACCTCACCAACTTTGGCGCTTTTGTCGAGCTGGAAGACGGCATCGACGGCCTGATCCATATTTCCGACCTCTCCTGGACCAAGAAGATCCGCCATCCTGGCGAAGTTGTCAAGAAGGGCGACGATATCGATGTGGTTGTCCTTAATGTCGACCGCGACAACCGCCGGATTTCGCTGGGCTACAAGCAGACTCAGGATAATCCCTGGGACTTTTTCGAAGACAAGTATCACCCGGGCGCCCTCGTTGAGGGCAAGGTGGTGCGGCTGATCGAAAAGGGGCTGATCGTTGAGCTGCCCGATTCCGTCGACGGCTTTGTTCCCATGTCCCAGCTCGCCAAGGACAATCTCAGCAAGCCGGCCGACGCCTATCAGATCGATGACGCCCTCACCCTCGCCGTGATCGAATTCAACAAGGAGAACAAAAAGATCGTTCTCTCCGAAAAGAATGCGGTCAAGATGGAAAACCGGGAAGCCAAGGCTGCCGCTGCTGCCGAAAAGGCCGCGGCCGAAGCAGAACCGGTCCCGCCGGCGGAGGAGCAATCCACCGCTGCTGAAGAGGATGAGCAGCCCGCCGAAAAGTCGGCTGCTGCTGAGCCTGAAGCCGAAACCGGCGCTGAAGAGCCGGCAGCTGATGAATCCGCCGCCGAAAGCGGTGCGGAAGAGTCGGCTGAAGAGAAACCCAAGCGCGCTCGCAAGAAGAAAAGCGAAGAGTAGGCTTTTCCTGCAGGCGCTGCCTGTCTCTGCTGGAGTTGGATCCTGCCGGATCCAACTCCATTTTTTATTTGCAGCCACCTCGCTCTGCAAAAAGCTGTTTGAAATCTGGCTGAATAATGATACATTGCAGCAGCGGAATTGCCCGCTGCCGCACTATATGAGATTCAGGCCTATGAAAAGATCCATCACTCTGATCCTGATCCTCCTTCTGACCGGCGCTGCTGCTTCGCCTCTTTTCGGCCAGAACAGCCTGGCAGAACTGGAACGCGCCTGGCAGGAGGACCGCTTCGATGATCTGGCCAGGCTCCTGCCCGCGGCTGAAAAGGCCTATCCCCGGAATCCTTCTATCGCTTTTTTCCGGGCTTTGGTCCTCGATGACGCCGATGAGGCCTTCGCCAGCTATAAACGGGTCTTCGAAAGCGAAGAGTTGAGCCGCTTTGCCGATACCGCTCTCTTCAAGATGGCTCAATACCAGTATGCACGCGAACGTTTTATGCCGGCGCGAAAGTATTTCCAGCTGCTGCAAAAACGTTTTCCGCAAACCAGATGGCTGGATGACAGCCTCTATTTGACCGGACAGTGTTACCTCGCTGAAGGCAAACCTGATTCAGCGCGCCTGGCCTGGAACTCGTTGATCAAAAGGTTCCCACGCTCTCCCTACTGCGATATGGCAGTGGCCGACCTCGAATCGTCGGTCTGGGATGAACCTGCCGTCAGCCCCCGTCAAAAGGCCGCACCGGGGCCGGCAGCTGCAAAGCCCTTCTATTCAATCCAGGTCGGTGCCTTCAGTCAGCGTGAGAACGCCCGCACTATTCTCTCCGGACTGGAAAAAGTCGGCTATGAAGGGTCGATCGTCGAGAAAAAAGTCGGCAACCGCCTCTTCCATGCAGTGTGGATCGGCTCCTTCCCTGATCGCGAATCGGCGGAGGATTATGCCAAACGCTTCATCGTCAAGGTCACCAGGGAATACAGCATCGTCAAAAGCGAATGAGATCAAGATGAACAGAGATATCCTCTCCGCCGCGAAAGCGGGCCCTGTGCTTTTCGACGGCGCCATCGGCACCCAGCTGCAAGCCCGCGGCCTCCCGATCGGCTCCTCTCCTGAGAGCTGGAACCAGCTCCATCCGGACCATGTCGCCGCAGTGCACAGCGCATACCTTGATGCGGGCGCGCAGGTCCTGACCACCAACACTTTCGGCGCCTCCCCGCACAAGCTCCGGACCGACGGGGTGGAGGGCGACCCCGAGGAGATCAACCGCCTGGCCGCTTCCATCGCCCGCGCAGCCGCCGGCAGCAAGGCCTGGGTCGCCGGCTCGATCGGTCCCACCGGTACCATGCTCATGATGGGCGACCTCAGCGAAGAGGAGATCCATGCGGGATTCCTCCGACAGGCCAGAGGCCTCGCCAGCGGCGGTGCGGACCTGATCATTATCGAGACCATGTCCGATCTGACCGAAGCCCTGCTTGCACTCAAGGCCGCTCGCTCAGTCTGCGATCTGCCCGTTTTTGTCTCCCTGACCTTCTCGCCCGGACAGCGCGGCTACCGCACCCTAATGGGCGTCGATATCTCCCAGGCTGCCGGTGCGCTTGCTGAGGCGGGCGCCTCGGTTTTGGGCTGCAACTGCGGCACCGGCATCGATGACGCTATCCTCATCGTCCGGGAGATGGCCCGGCACTGGCAAGGTCCGATCCTCTCCGAGCCGAATGCGGGACTCCCCCAGCTCATCGACGGCAAAACCTGCTACCGGGAGACCCCGGAAATGATGGCTGCAAAGCTGCCGGAACTGATCGGGGCAGGTGCCCGCTTTGTCGGCGGGTGCTGCGGGACCACACCCGACCACATCAGGGCATTTCGTCACCAGCTCAAGGGGGATATGTGACATGCTGAAACGGATCCTGCTCCTTGTCGACGCTTCGCCGCAGATGGAAATCGCGGCCGATCATGCCTTCTCTATCGCTGCCAGGTATGGCAGCCAGCTGCTCCTCTTTCCCCTGGCGGAGAAAACTGCCGACGCCGGAGCGGCTACGGGTGAGCTTCTCCTCGGCCCGACCTTGCAGCGCGCCGAGGCTGCCGGCCTCTCCTACCAGGTGCTCTCAACCACAGCTTTGCCCTTCTCCGCAAGCCTGGAGTGGTCCAGGTCCAGCGATCTCGCGGTGCTGCCCTATCTCGCGCCCAAATCCGCGGCCCGCATGGAGAAGCGGGTGGTTAAAATGCTCACCGACGGCGGATGTCCGCTTTTTCTGCCTGCGACGGCACCCCCGGAATCGAAAGTGATTGCCGTGGCCTGGGACGGCTCCAGCGCTGCGTCGCGCGCTCTCAAGCTCCATCTTCAGCTCTTCAGCCGTTCCCGGCTGCGCTACCTGCTCATTCACACCGGCGATGATCCAAACCAGGCTCTCTCAATTCTCGAACAGGGCTGCGCCCTCGTCGAAGCCAGAGGAGCAGCCGCTGAAACCCTGGCCCTCTCCGGAGCGCCGGTGACACGCATTCTGGAGATCACCGCCACCATCCGGATCAGCCATCTCATCGTCGCGCCGCACAACCGACGGCTCTTCAGCAAACAGAAACTGGGTCAAACCAGCGGAAAATTCCTGCGTAGCCGGGTGAACTCACTTTTTATTGCCAGCTGAGCATGTGCTGCGGCACCGGAGTGAAGAATAAATTATTTAAAAGCTTGACTTATTTTTAAAGTTTTGTTAATTTTACGCATAAATATGGCCGACCACGTGCTGTGACGGGAAAACGGGAGAAACGGTGGCATGAAAATCCAGATAGCTCACCCCATCACCTCTTACTTTGACGCAACCAGCCAGCTGCTTAGAGCCCAGGGAGAAGATTTTCATCTTACAGGCGCCACCTCTTTGAATGAGGTTTTTGATTCGAGCGCGCAAAAGCTCGATGATGTCTATGTCATTGACAGTATTCTGCTCCGCGACGAGCCCTCAGCGACCCTGGATCAGATCGGCGCCATGAGCCGCCAGGTTCCGGCTATCATCATGATCGAAGAGAGCGAGGAGTCGCTTGCCGAAGCGCTGCAATCCTATGGGTCGGTGACCCTCCTCTACAAACGCAAGGGCTTTCTGACCGCCCTGGCCGAAGCCATCCGTCAAAGCCATGCCGGCCATCTGAAAAGGCTCGAAGAAGCAGCCCGCGCCGAGGCCGAAAAGGCGGAAGCTCTGCGCCTGGCCAAAGAGAAAGAAGATGCAGCCCGAGCCGAAGCCGTACGGCTGGAGGCCCTTCGGGCTGAAGCCGCGCGTCTGGAGACGGAACGTTTTCAGGCTGAAGTGGAGGAGGCCGCCAGGAAAGAGCGCGCACGGATCCAGGCCCAGCGCGAAGAGACGGATCAGGCCGCCCGGGAACGGGCTGCGGCCGCAGCTTCGAAAGCCGCTCCTGCCGGCACCAGCGTCAAGGAGGCCGAGGCGCCCGATGAAGGGTTTTTTATCTGTGATCGCCGCGGGCGCTTTCTTTCAGCCAACAGAACCCTGCAGACCATGCTCAACTATACCGAGGAGGAGCTCCTCGAACTCTCGCTCTCGGACCTGCTTTCGCGCGATGAGGAACAACACCTCTTTAATGATATATTCACCGGTCAGGCCGATCAGGATATTTTCCCCATCCAGCTCCAGTTCATTGACAAGGTGGGAGTAAAGCGGCCGGTCAGCCTGAAAATCCGCATGCTGCGGGACGAATCCAGGGAGAAAAGGATCATCGGTTTTCGCGGCAGCGTCACTTTCGTCGCTCCGGAGAAAAGAGAGACGGCCGATGATCAGAGCCAGATCGACCAGGGCGTCATGGTCCGGCACCTTTTCGACCTTGTGCAGATGAGCTATACCGAGCCCCTCAATGTTCTGCTCAAGCGGTTAGGTGAAGTGGTCTGCCAAATATTCGGTTTTCAGCGTTCTACTGTCGCCCTGCTCGACCGCCGTAAAAAGGCTTACACCAAACACGCCATGGTCGGCTATGGTGACGAGCGCGCCGCTGCAGCCAGGGAGAAAGCCCTCGAGGTGCCGGAGGAGGTAGTCGACCGCCTCTTTGTCGACAAAGCCCAGGTCAAGGTGATCTATGACAGTCAGGAGAGCGTCGTTGCCGGCTCGCTCGACAATCCGGCCCTGCCGCTTGTGCAGGCGAACCTGCCGGCAGTCGAATCGCGTTGGCATCCACGCGATCTGGTCCTGCTCCGCCTCGCCGACCATCGCGGCCACCAGTTCGGCTACATCTCCCTCGACGAGCCCCTCGACAGCGTCACCCCGGCCAGATCCACCTTTCACAATCTCGAGATTTTCAGCCAGCTGTCAGCCATGGTGATCGAAAACTATTACCGCTTCTCGACCATCGAACGCCGCAATCGCCGGCTGAAACAGATCCTTATCAACAGCAATATCTTCAAACTCTACCTCAGCCTCAACGAGCTGTTGAAAGAGGTGGTCTGGTCCGTCAAATTCTCCCTCGAATTCAATCTGGTCTCGCTCGTTCTCATCAGCAAGAAGAGTGGACAGCTCGAAACCAAGGCGGTCGCCTGCGACGATCGCATCAAACTCGGGCAGATCCAGGAACTCACCTTCGATCTGCGCGATTTCAGCGCGCTCCTGCGCGAAGAGTATCGCCGCGGCAAGTCCTTTCTGATCAGCAGCGAAGAGGAGGTGCTGAGCCATCTCAAACAGATCTATTATGGCAATCTCAGCAATGGCCACTATGCGGATGGCTGGCCGCGCTATGCCCTGCTGCTCGTGCCCATCAAGTCGCGCGAAGGCAAAATCATCGGTTTCATCCTCGCCGATGACCCGGCTGACGGTAAACTTCCGACCACCGAAAGCGTTCATATCCTTGAAATCCTCGCCAACCAGGTGGGGATCGCCATCGACAACCGGATGCTCTATGTCCAGGCTAAAGAAAGGCCGCAGAGTGCAGAACCTCCGGCTGAACCAGAGCCCGAAGCCGGACCAGATTCAGCGGAGATGGAATATCCGGAAGAAAACAGCACCGGACTGCGCAGGCTAGTGGACCGCTTCCTGCGCTGACCGGCATACGACCGCATATCTGACAGTTCAACCGTGATCTCGTGCGGTCTGCGAGGGGATCACGGTTTTTTATTTCACCCGGCGGAAGCCTATGAACAGACGGCAGTTCCTCCATACCGGAAGCCTGATGGGGCTCGGCACCTGTCTGCTCCACGGTTCCGGGCAGAGGCCGGAGTCGAATGGGACCGGCAAGGCGCGCGTGGTCCTGGCCCGCACCGCTGTCGATCTGCGTAAGCCTGACCTGCAGGGTCTTGGCGGCGCACTGGACCGCGGCCTGGAGGCTCTTCTCGGTCTGCCGGCCCGCCAGGCGTGGTCCAGCCTCTTTTCACCCCGGGATGTTGTCGGCCTCAAGGTCAATTGCCTCGCCGGGCGCGGCATCTCGACCAACCCCGTACTGGCCGACCTCGTCGTCGACCGTCTGCTCGAAATCGGCCTCAAGCCGGAACAGATCATCATCTGGGACCGCCTCAACGCCGACCTCAAACGGGGCGGATACGCCATCGCCACCGGGCCGGACCGTGTGCGCTGTTTCGGCAACGACGTCGCTGGCTATTCGCGCCGGCTTTATGAAAGCGGATCGGTGTGCAGCCGCCTCTCCAATCTGGTCGCCGGCATGTGCACTGCCCTGATCAACCTGCCCGTTCTGAAAGACCACGGCATCGTCGGCCTGAGCGCCGCCATGAAGAATTATTTCGGCGCCATCGATAATCCCAACAAATACCACGACCACTGCGGCGATCCCTATGTCGCCGACCTCTGCCGTATACCGCTCCTTCGCGACAAGACCAGGCTGACCATCTGCGACGCCATCACCGCCCAGTATGAAGGCGGACCACCCTACATGCCGCAGTGGTGCTGGCCCCTCCAGCGTCTGCTCCTGGCGACCGATATGGTGGCGATGGACAGCGTCGCCTGGGGGATCGTTGAAGACCAGCGCCGGCAGGCCGGAATGCCCTCTCTTCGCGATGCCGGCCGCGAGCCCTCCTATATCCAATCAGCTGCTCGAACAGGGCTGGGCATCGCCGATCCGGAACAGATCGAGATCGTACAGGTATGAACAGAATAGACCTGTACCCGATGCCGCTCCCGCCCACCCCGGTCGGGAGGGGAGAACCACGCTGGAGGAATATATGATCACGCGCAGAGCCTTCATCGGTTCGGTTGCCTGTGCCGCCCCACTCCTGGCGGCTGCAGGGCGCGCCGCCCCGGCCGCTCGCGTCCCGGGCGCAGATGGGGAGGGGGTCGAGGCGCGCTACTATGAAAAACTGCCCCATCGCAAAATCCGCTGCACCCTCTGTCCCCGCAGCTGCGTTATCGACGATCTCGAGCGGGGCTACTGCGGCGTGAGAGAGAACCGGGGCGGCACCTACTACTCCCTGGTCTATGGCAGACCCTGCTCCCTCCATGTCGATCCGATTGAGAAAAAGCCGCTCTTCCACTTTCTGCCCTCCAGCCGGGCCCTTTCTCTCGGCACCGCCGGCTGCAATGTTTTTTGCAAGTTCTGCCAGAATTGGGAGATCTCCCAGACACGCCCCGAACAGCTGGAATCGATGGAGATCTCGCCCGGCCAGATGGCGGATCTGGCGCGGAAAGAGGGGTGCCCGGTGATCGCCTGCACCTACAATGAACCGGTCGTCTTTGCCGAATACATGCACGACATCGCCCTCATGGCACGGCGTCAGGGCATTCGCAGCGTGATGATCTCCAACGGCTATATCCGTAAAGAACCCATGCTCGACCTGTGCCGAGTCCTCTCCGCCGTCAAAATTGATCTCAAGGCCTTCAGCGAACGGTTTTATCGCGATCTCGTCGCAGGGGAACTGCGCCCTGTCCTTGATACGCTTGTACTGCTGCGGCAGGAACAAATCTGGTTCGAAATCGTATACCTGGTCATCCCGGGCGAAAATGACAGCCAGGCCGAGCTGACCTCCCTCTGCCGGTGGATCGCTTCCGAGCTGGGGGTGGAAGTACCCGTTCATTTCACCCGCTTTTATCCCCAATACCGGATGACCAACCTGCCGCCAACACCGGTAAAAACCCTGCAGGGGGCGAGAAAAATCGCGCTGGAGGCCGGTTTGCATTTCGTCTACACCGGTAATCTCCCCGGCGATGAGGGCGAGAACACCTTCTGTCCCGCCTGTCACGCACTGCTCATCCGCCGGCTCGGCTACACCATCGTTGAAAACAGGATCAAATCCTCACTCTGCCCGGAGTGCAAAGCCAGGATTCCGGGAGTATGGACATGACAACAAGATCTGGAAAATGGCTTATATTATCTTTTACTGGGGGGATGCGCATGACATATAAAGCATCACTTCAAGTATGGTTGGGGGCTCTGCTTTTGATGAATCCGGGCGGCCTGTCGGGGGCGGAAACGGGCCCAATCCGCACAGCCGCCGTCGCCGGACAATTCTATCCCGGTGATGGTGCGCAGCTCCGCGCCGAAATAGCGCATTACCTCGCCAAGGCGCCGGCAGCGGCTGTCCCGAGCGAGATCCTCGGTCTCTGCGCGCCGCACGCAGGCTATCTCTATTCCGCCCGCACGGCGGCGGCCGCCTACAAGGCCGTATCAGGCCGCTCCTATGACTTGATCGTGATTCTTGCCCCCAGCCACCAGGAGTATTTCACCGGTGCCACCATCTATCCCGGCCAGGCCTACGAGACCCCGCTGGGGCGTGTGGAGATCGACAGTCAGGCTGCAACCCGCCTCAGCGCCTCCTGCCGCTTCTTTCGCCTCTCATCGACAGGACATGGGCCGCGGGAGCACAGTCTGGAAGTCCAGCTTCCCTTTGTGCAACACCTCTTTCCGGGGACTCCGCTTCTGCCCATCATGGTTGGGGCCTGTGACTGGGAATCCTGCGCAAAGATGGGAAAGGCGCTGGGAAGCCTGCTTGCGCAGCGCAAAGCGCTCATCATTGCCAGTACGGACCTCTATCACGGCTACTCCTATGATGCGGGTCTTGCAAGCGATGCGGCCACCCTCGCAGCCATCACCCGCATGGAGCCGCGCGCGCTTCATGCGGGAATGGAATCCGGACAGTATCAGGCGTGCGGCGGAACACCGCTTGCTGTGATGCAGGTGGCCGCACTCGAGCGCGGCCGCTGCAACGGCAAAATAGTTGCACGCACCAACTCCGGCGATGTCACCGGCGACAAAAGCGGATATATTGTGGGCTATGCCGCAGGACTCTTCTATCTGCAGGAGAAAGCAATGAACAGACAGCAATTTCAGCCTTTGCCCGTCAACGCACAAATCGAACTATTGCGCTCTGCCAGGGAAAGCATCAAGCATTACTTGAAGCATGGCACCATGCCGGAGCTGCACAGCTCTCTTCCGGTGCTGCAGGAGAAGCGGGGAGTGTTTGTGACCATCACCAGAAACGGGGCGCTGCGCGGCTGCATCGGCATGCACGAGGCCGACAAGCCGCTCTACCTGGCTGTACCGGACCGGGCGGTGGCCGCTGCCTTTGAGGATCCGCGCTTCATGCCCCTGCAGATGGATGAGCTGGACAAGATCAAAATCAAAATATCGGTCTATCTGACCGATGTCTATGAAGCTGAAAGTATTGATGATTTCGTCATGGGCAAACACGGCATCATCCTCATCAAAGGCAGCCGCGCTGCCACCTATCTGCCTGAAGTGCCACTCGAAGCCGGCTGGAAGAGCAAGGAGGAGGAGATGGCCAGCCTCTGCCAGAAGGCCGGTCTTCCCGCCAATGGCTGGCGGGAAGGGGCGAAAATCCTGCTCTATGAGACCCAGGTCTTCGACGAAAGCCTGCTCAAGTAGCTGTCCCGGAGCACCTTCATTTGACCGTCAGAACGGCAGCGGCCGGGGCGGACTCGATGCAGTTTCCTCACCCCCGGGCCGTGATATTTCCCTTGATTTGAAGCTTAGAATTGGTTAATTTTCAAAAATTTAATGATTCTCACTGCTCTCTGAACCAGGGATCCTTCTCAAACCCATGCACGGAGATAAAAAAGGGTATAACTGGCTTTTGCTTGCTGCCATCGCACTGACTGGCCTGGTCATCTTTGTGCTCGCGGCTCCGCGCATTTTTTCTCCGCTGCCCCGTCACATCTCCCTGAACCGGTCGGAAGCGATTACGAAAGGAGGGCAGCACCTGCAGCTCTTCGGCTTTCAGCCGGGTGAGTATCGGGCGCACGCCACTCTGGAGGTCAGACGAGACCTTATCCAGTATATCGAGAACCAGTTCAAGCCCGCGGAGCGTGATTCCGTCCTCCACCAGCTGCCCGCCTACACCTGGCAAGTGCGCTGGAGCCGGCCTGAAAATGACGATCAGCCCGCCGGTGTTTCGCGCAATACCTTTCCCGCGGCCTTCACAGAGGTCTTTTTACAGATCGACCTTTACGGCGTGCCGGTTTCCTTCTGGAGCGAAGTAAAAAAGGAGAGCATTGGCGTCAACCTTTCCGCTTTCCAGGCTCGCGCGATCGCCGATTCCACCCTCCTTAGGGCACTTGGTCCGGAGGCCGATCATTACACCTTTTCCAAGACGAGCAGCAGCATCCTCGATTCGCATACCGAGCATCTCTTCACTTATAACCGCAATGAACTGATCTGCGGCCTGCAGCAGCAGCTGAATGTGGTCGTCAGTGGCGCCCTTGTCAGCAAATTTGCGCGCCAGTACAATCCGCCGGCCTATTCCTCGTGGCAAAAGGAACGCATAATCCAGACGCTTCCCTTTGGCCTGCTGATCATATCTCTCAGCATCATATTCATCGTCGACTTAATTCGCCGCCTGCGCACGGACAGCATCAATTTCCGTTATGCTCTCGTGCCGGCACTGGCAGGCAGTGCGCTGACCATTCTGATGATTGTGCTCGAGCCCGGCCTGAGCGGGCTCGATTCTTTGCTCCTCGGTTCTCTCTTTTCCGGCTTTTTCGTCGGCGTGACCCTGTTTCTTGCGGTCGCCGTGGGGGAGTCCAATACCCGAACCCTCACCGGCGACAAGCTGCTTTATTTCGATGCGATGCTGCGCGGTCAGCTCCGCTACCGTGCCATGGCGGGTGCCCTGCTGCACGGTCTGGGCTTCGGCGCTGCTCTGGCCGGACTGGTCGCTTTGGTGATGACCATCGCCTCCCTTTTCGGCACGATCAGCATTGCATCTTTATGTGCAGAACTGCATCGTGACGCCAGTTCGGTCCCGTTCCTGGTCAGCTTTATCCGGGTCATCAATGAAGTGCTCTGGTATCAGTTCGCCCTGGTTCTCGCTTTTCTGCCCCTGCTTATGAAGTCGATGCATCGTACGAAATGGGCCGTGTTTCTCTTCGCGCTGATCACGGCAGTCGGACTGCATATGGAGATGAAGCTGCCCAGCGAGCCTCTGGGCGTCAATCTCATTGTCGGGCTCCTGATCATGACGTCTTTTGCGATGATCTTCATCCGCTATGATCTGGTGACGGTCGTAACCACTCATTTCACCTATGCGCTTATCTTCGCCACAGCACCCCTGCTGCTCCTCGGGCACCCCACATTCTGGTACTCGGGCCTTTTCCTTCTGCTCCCTCTGGCGGGTATCGCTGCCTTTGCGGTCTGGGCATGGCCGGTCCATATGAGCCGCGAGCAGCTGCGCAACTTTTTACCTCGCCAGGCCGTAAAAATAGTAGAGAACGAGCGTCTGAAACGGGAACTCGAGATCGCCAGCAGGGTGCAGATGAGCTTTCTGCCGAAGCAGACTCCGCGCATGGAGGGGCTCGAGATCTCCAGCATCTGCCTGCCGGCTTCCGAGGTGGGTGGTGATTACTATGATTTCATTGAAATGGGCGACGGGCGGCTCGGTTTTGCCATCGGCGATGTCTCCGGCAAGGGGGTCTCCGCCGCTTTTTACATGACCTTGACCAAGGGCTTTCTGCGCTCGCTGAGCCGGACCACCTGGAGTCCCGCCCAGGTGATGATCGAGATGAACAAGCTTTTTTACCAGAACGTCGAACGCGGCCATTTTATCAGCCTCATCTTCGGCATTCTCGATCTCCCCGGCCGCAAAATGACCTTCGCACGCGCCGGACATGACCCGATCTTTTGGTACCGGGCTGAACAGGAACGACTGGAACGGCTGCTCCCGCCCGGCATCGCTCTCGGCCTTGAACCGGGCGATATTTTCAGCGAAATCATCCGGGAACAGACCATCGACGTCGAGCCGGGCGATCTCTTCGTCCTCTACACTGATGGTTTCTCCGAAGCGATGAATGAATATGCCAACGAATTCAGCGAGGAGCGGCTCGCCCAGTCGATCAAACGGCTGGCCGACCTGCCGACGGACCAGATCCTCGCCAAGATCAAGACCCAGGTCGCCCATTTTGTCGGCCATACGCCGCAGCATGACGACATGACCATGATCATCATGCGTGTACTCAAACCCTGACGGGCAGCCATGAGAAAAATCGGCCCGCTTTCCCTCATCCTGCCGCTCGCTCTTTTTCTGGGCGGTATACTCATCGACCTGAATGTCCTCGGCGGCCTTCTCGACTCCAGAGCGCTGGCCTATTTCAGGGAGGGATTCATCACACTGGCGCTGATTCTCTGCCTGCCCATCATCTACCAGCAGCGCTGGGCTTCGGACCGCAACATTCTGCGCGGGCTGCGCTCGCTTTTTTATCTGATCCTCGGCACTTTTCTGCTGCTGCTGATCTCGAATCTGGAGCCCTTCGCCGACCAGAGCCTCAGCACAGGTCGCAATGTCCTCTACGGCAGTCTGGTCAACTATTTCATCCTCACCGCCTGGGCCCTTTTTTCGTCTCTTTTCGTTCTGGTCATCCTTGGCACTTTGCGCAATCTGATCTTTATCAAGCAGCGGAAGAATACCGCCCTCCACTTCCTCATCCTCATTCTGGTTCTGATCCTCTATGCACTTCTGAGCATAACCAATCTCAACGATCTCGATTTTCGCTTTTCCTACCGCCTGAGCAGTGAGAATCTTGGCTATATCCTCCTCTTCATCGTCATCAATCTGATGGTGCTCAACTCTTTTCGCGTCGCCTGGATCAATTATCTCAACCGGAAGCAAAAGCTGACCCTTTTCTTCGGTGGACTGATCCTGGTGCCACTGCAGTGGCTGCTCTATATCAAATTTCATACCGCCAATCCCGCCGCTCTCTTCAGCCCCGTGCTTGGCCGCTTCGTCGACCTCGGCTTTCTTTTTCTCTCCATCTATATTTCCATGGCCTACATCGCCCTTGTTTTCCATTTGCCGACAGCGCATCTTTTCGACCGCCAGATCAAGCAGCTCTCTTCCCTGCATACCCTGAGCAGGGCGATCAGCTCCGAATTCAATCTTGACCGCCTTGCCGAGACCACTGTGGAACTGGCCGTACAGGTGACGGAAGCCGATTCCGGCTGGCTCGCCCTGGCCGGCGAAGAGTCGGCTTCCTGGCGGCTGGCGGCTGCGCGCAATCTCTCTGCAGCCGAAATGGAGCGGGGAGTGCCTGAAGCCATCGCCCGTTGGGCGACCAGCCAGCTGCGGCCCAGGCTGGTCAACCATGTCAGCCGGAGCGAACTGAATGTGCCGATGTCGCTGTGGAAAGACGACGTCCAGTCGGTCATCGCCGTGCCGCTTGAAAGCGGCGGCGAAGCGATCGGGTGCCTCTACGTCGCCAAAAAGCTCGAATATGGCTTTGAGCAGGATGACCTCGACATGCTGCGCGCTTTCAGCGAGCAGGCGGTCGTCGCCATCAGCAACGCGAGACTGGTCGAATCCTCGCTTGTACGCGAACGGCTCGAACAGGAGCTGCGTATCGCCCACGATGCCCAGATGAAACTGCTGCCCAAAAAGATGCCGCAAGTGCCCGGCATCACCCTTGAGGCGGTCTGCAGAACCGCCAACGAGGTGGGTGGCGATTATTACGACTTTTTCCGTATCGACGCAACGCGTCTGGGGCTGGTGATCGGGGATGTCTCCGGCAAAGGCGCCTCTGCCGCCTTTATCATGGCCGAGCTCAAGGGCATCATGGAGGCCCTGGCCCCCAAGCATCATTCGCCCAAGGAGCTGCTGATCGCCGCCAACGAAACCCTTTACGGCAACATCGATCGCAATATCTTTGTCAGCCTGGCCTACGGCATCGTCGACACCGGGGCAATGGAGATCACCTTTTGCCGGGCCGGTCAATGCCCGGTCCTATTTGCACCAGCAGCGGGGGAGAAGGTTCAGACCCTGGAACCGAAAGGGATGGGGCTCGGACTGGACCAGGGGGCGAGTTTTGCACAGGCTCTCGAGGAGTACCGGCAGCCATACCGGGCCGGCGATACCTTCCTTTTTTACACGGATGGAGCTGTTGAAGCCCGCAACGCGCGGGGTGAAGAGTTCACAGAGACCAGGCTGGTCTCTCTCTTTCAACGCTATCACGCTCTGCCACCACGACGGCTGCTGTCACAGCTGATCGAGGAAATCGGCGGATTTGTCGGCAGCGCCCGATCGCATGATGACTTGACCTTTGTCATCCTGCAAGCCGTCTGAAAAACGGGTCAATTCAGCATAGATGGAGGAACATGAATGGAAAACTTTAAGATTGTCCGTCTGGATGGCACAAATCTGACGACGCTCAAAATTATCGGCTTCCTCGATGCCCACACTGCTCCCACCCTGGAAGAGGCGATCCAGAAACTTCTCGACGAAGAGCAGGTCAACATCCTCGTCGATTTCAAGGATCTCAACTATATCAGCAGCGCCGGTCTCGGGGTCTTCATGGGCTTCATCGAGGAAATCAGAGGCAAGAACGGAGATATCAAGATGTGTTCGATGTCTCCCAAAATTTACCGGGTGTTCGATTTGCTGGGTTTCCCGACCATTTACCAGATATACGAACGGCAGGAGGAAGCGCTGGCGACCTTTACGCAGAAATCCGCCCCCACATCAAACGAGTGAACCAATGGCGGATCGCTTGCGAGGACGGGCTTTATAACCCCTGACCCTGAATGTTACCAATGCATACAAGGCGGAACCCCATATGCCGAAAGCCAAAATAGAATATAAACTGCGCATACCAAGTCAAACCGAAAACCTGGAGATCATCCGCTTTTTTGTCGGCAAGGTGGCCGAAAAGGTCGGCTTTCCGGAGGATGATGTCGGCAAAATCGAACTCGCCATCGACGAGGCGTGCACCAACGTGATGAAACACGCCTACAGGGAGGCGGAGCAGGACAAGACGCTGGACGTGGCCATCCAGATCGACTATCAGAAGCTGACCCTCATCGTCACCGACCATGGCAAGGGATTCAATCCGGACACAGTGCAGCCGCCTGATATGAAAGAGTATCTGGCCGAGCTCAGGGTCGGCGGCCTGGGCATTTTTCTGATGCGCACCCTGATGGATGAAGTAGACTATACGATCAAACCCGGCGTGCGCAATCAGGTCCGGATGGTAAAATATCTGATAAACCGCAAGAGTTCAAAAGTTGTCAACTGAACGGGACCACCCTGCCTTGAAAGAACCGGATTCCCACAGCGCCGTGGCCCGAGAACTGGATGAACGCCTGGTCGAATTGCAGTCCCTCTTTGAAATGAGCCAGGTCCTGAACTCGTCGCTCCATCTGCGCACCACGCTCAACAATCTGCTCCTCACCCCGATGGGCCGGATGATGATCAGCCGGGGCGTCGTCCTGGTCGCCAATGAACACCAGGCCTTCGAGGTCACCACCCTCAAGGGGATGCCCCGCAACTTGCTGGGGAAAAAGATTTTCTTCTCCGGCGAACTGCCGGACTCGTTCATCGTCGCCGATATTCAGGAGGAAGACGAAAGGCTGAAGGCCTTTTTTCAGGAGAACAGGATCGATCTGGTCATCCCGATCATCAGCGTCCAGCGCACCATCGGCATCATGGGATTGGGCAGCAAACTCGGCGGTATCCCCTTTAAACCCACCGAGATCGAGTATCTGACCTCACTTTCCAATATCGCCGCCTCCTCCATCGAAAACGCCCTCATGTATCAGCAGCTCGAAGAGGTCAACCGCCGGCTGGATAAAAAAGTCCAGGAATTACGCACGCTCTTCGAAATCGGCAAGGAGCTGAATGCCAATCTCGAGATCGATCGTGTCGTCAATCTGCTGATCTATGCCGTCATGGGTGAGCTGGTGGTCAGCCGCTGCTACCTCTATCTGCGCAAGGAGCAGACACTGCAGCTTTTCGGCAGCCGTGGACTGCGCATGGATGATCCCAACTGCCGGCTGCTCAGCGCGCCGGAATTCATCGAGGCGCTGGCAGGGGTCGATCGTGTGCTCAACGTGGACGTGGATGAACTCCCGCCTGGCCTCCAACTCCTCAAGTCGCAACGGCTCAAGCTGGTCATCCCGATGCAGATGGAGGAGGAGATCCGCGGCCTCTTTGTCGTCGGTGAAAAGATCAAAGCCCAACCATTCCAGCCCGATGAAATCGAGTTTCTAAGCACCCTCTGCAATCTCGCGATGATTTCGATCGAAAATGCCCGCCTCTTCGCCGATGCGCTCGAAAAAGAGCGCATCGAAGAGGAACTCAACATCGCCCGCGATATCCAGCAGCGCCTCCTTCCCCAGGAATGCCCCCAGATCGATGGCGTGGAAATCAAGGGGCTGAATATCCCGACCCGCCAGGTCGGCGGAGACTTGTTCGACTGCATCCGGCTCGAAGATAACCGCCTCGCCGTGGCCATCGCCGACGTCTCGGGCAAGGGCGTGCCAGCCTCCCTGCTGATGTCTTCTCTTCACGCCGGTCTGCATAACCTTGTCGGGATCGGCGGCGACATTCCGGCCATGGTGGGAAGGCTCAATAATTTCATCCAGGCTAACACCGGCTACGACAAATTCATCACTTTTTTCTACGGCGAATTCGATCTCGCCGGCAAGAGCTTCACGTATGTCAACGCCGGGCACAATCTGCCCTACCTCTTCCGCGCCGACGGCTCCACCCGGCGGCTGGAGACGGGGGGACTGCTGCTGGGCATGCTGCCCAACATGCCCTACGCCTCCGAAACCGTCCCCATGCAAAGAGGGGATCTGCTGCTCCTCTTCACCGACGGAGTGACCGAAGCAAAAAGCTCCGGCGATGAGGATTTTGAGGAGGAGAAGCTTGAAGCGGTGGTCCGCCCGAATTTGCATCTGCCCCTTGAGGAGCTCCTGAACACCATAGTCGATGCGGTCCGCGCCCACAGCGCCGACATGCCCCAATCCGATGATATCACCATGATGGCGGTAAGATGGCTGAAATAAACAAGCCCGACCTCTCGCACCACACCATCCTCGTGGTCGAGGATGACCCCAACCTGCGCCGGCTCTTCGTCGAAATTCTGCGGCGCGACTCCTATACCGTTCTTGAAGCCGATTCCGGCGAGGCCGCCATGACCACAATCGAAGCCTCCAAGCTGGACGTGGTCATCAGCGATATGCAGATGCAGAAACTGAGCGGACTTGATGTGCTCAAGGAGGCGACCCGGAAGGACCCCTATACCCAGGTGATTATCATCACCGGTTTCGCCTCGGTGGGCACCGCCGTCCGGGCCATGCGCGAAGGCGCCTATGAATATCTGACCAAGCCGGTTCAGCCCGACGCCCTGACCATCAAAGTCCGCAATGCCATCGAACGCCGCCGCCTCCTGCTGACTCTGGCCGACCAGGAAAAGATCCTGCAGATGCACCACGAGATGATCGACCGCGACCTCATCCTCGCGCGGCAGATCCAGGCCAGCCTGGTGCCCTCTGCTTTCACCACCCCAGGGATCGATGTTGGCATCTGCTACCGGCCCATGATCGGCCTCGGCGGCGACTTTGCCGACCTCTATCTCATCGATGAGAACAGACTCTACCTGGTGGTCATTGATGTCACCGGTCACGGCATCGCCGCGGCCCTCCTGGTCAGCCGGGTGTGCCATGAGTGGCGCCGGGCCGTGCAGCAGGCCCCCGACCCCGCGGAACTCCTCTGGCGACTGAATGAATTCTTTATCGATACCTTTTATGATACCCCGCTCTTCCTGACCATCATGGCTGTGGAGGTCGATCTGCAGAAAAAAAGACTGCGCTACGCCGGCAGTGCCCATCCTGCCGCACTCCTCCTGCGCGACGGCCAGAGCTTCACCCGGCTCGATTCGCAAAATGCCATTATCGGTTTCGCCCGAACCGAAAAGACTGCTTTCCGCTCAGCCTCCATGGACTACAAACCGGGCGACAAGCTGCTGCTTTATACTGACGGTCTGGTTGAGGCCGAAACCGCCGCCGGCAAAATCATCGGCCTCCAGGGGCTGCAGCGCGTCATCCGCCAGGAGGGCAGGGGATCCTCAGCACTCGAAACCGCCAAAGCAATTGTTGATCGCGTGGTCGAATTCAGCAGCGCCGAGCCCGGTGATGATATGCTGATGCTGGCCGCCTCTCTGCTCTGAGCAGCCCGTGCCGCGGCGAAATCCAAACGGCCGGATCCTGCTGGTCAATCCCTGGATCCATGATTTTTCGGCCTTTGACTTTTGGCAGAAACCTTTGGGCCTGCTCTACATCGGCGCTGTTCTCAACCGGCTCGGCTACGATACCGTTCTGCTCGATTGTCTCGACCGTTACAACCCGTTCTGGCGTCAGCGGTCAGATGAAGAACCGGATAGGGAAAAGAGCGATGGCGCCGGCAAGTACTTCCGCCAGGAGTTGGACAAACCGGCGCCCCTGCAGGGGATACCGCGTCGCTACTGCCGCTACGGCGCACCGCGCGAAAGGGTGGAGGCGTGGCTGGCGCAGCAGGAGCCGCCTGATTTTATCCTCGTCACTTCCGCAATGACCTACTGGTATCCGGGCCTGGTCGAGACGGTGGAGCTGCTGCGTTCCCGCTTCCCGCACGCGCCCCTGATTCTGGGCGGAATCTATGCGACTCTCTGCCCGGATCATGCCCGCCGTGTGGTCAAGCCGGACCATCTGGTTGCCGGCGAGGGTGAGATCAAGGCCATACGGCTTGTCAGCCAACTGTCCGGCGGCCCGGGCGGCGATTTCGACTTTAAGGATCTCGATCAATTACCCTATCCCTGGTATGAGGGCTACCCGCACCTGGCCAGCATCGCCGTACTCACCTCGCGCGGGTGCCCCTACTGCTGCAGCTACTGCGCCTCCGGGATACTAGCCGCATCCTGCCGCCGCCGCAGCGCCGGTGCGGTTTTTGAGGAGATCAGATACTGGCGCGACCGCCGGGGCATCAGCAGCTTCGCCTTTTATGACGATGCTCTGCTCCACGAAGCGGAAACGCACGCCATACCGCTCTTCAGCATGCTCGCCGCAGAGCTGCCGGGCCTCTCTCTCCATACGCCCAATGGCGTGCAGCCCCGCTGCATCGATGCAGAGATGGCCGCTCTCATGCATGCCGCCGGTATGAAAAATCTGCGGCTTAGCTATGAAAGCAGCAGCGCCCTGCGCCGGCAGGGCAAGGTCACGACCCGGGAACTCGCATCCGCACTGAAAAACCTGCTCGCAGCGGGATTTCAGAGCGGGCAGATCGGTGTTTATATCCTTGCGGGTTTGCCCGGCCAGGAGATGGAAGAGGTCCGCGAAAGCGCAAGGCAGGTTCATGATCTCGGCGCCCGCGTCAACCTGGCCTCCTATTCGCCCATCCCCGGCACCAGGGAGTATCAGCACGCTCTGGACAACGGCAGCTGGGACGGGGAGGAGGATCTGCTCCTCGGCAACAATTCGCTTTATCCTTTCTGGCGCCGGCAGTATACTCCGGTACAGCTGGAAGGCCTGGCCCTCTGGGTAAAAGAGCTCAATCTGTCACTGCTTTCCAATCACGAGGAGTGAACCATGGTGGAATCGCAGCTTTCCCGGCCTCAAACGCAAGGCAGGGAACCCTTTTATCTCGCTATTGCCGGCAATATCGGCGTCGGCAAGACTACGCTGACGCAGATGATCAGCACCCATTTCGGCTGGACCGCCTACTTTGAACGCGTGATTAATAATCCTTACCTCGATGATTTCTATGCGGATATGAATCGGTGGAGCTTTAATCTGCAGGTCTATTTCCTCTCGCGCCGCTTCATGGACCAGCGCCTGATCTCCGCCAACCCGCAATCTTGCGTCCAGGACCGCACCATCTACGAGGACGCCGAGATCTTTGCCTATATTTTACACAAACAAGGCAACATGTCAGATCGCGACTATGACAATTACCGCGACCTGTTTTACACCATGACCGAATATCTGCGCAAACCGCATCTGATCCTCTACCTGCGCGCCTCAACCTGGACACTCATTTCCCGCATCCGCAAACGGGGACGGGAGTTTGAAAAGAGTATCACCAACGAATATCTCTTCGAACTTAATGCGGCCTATGAGCGTTGGATAGGGGAGATCAGCAAGAGCATACCGGTTATGGTCGTCGATGCGGACAAGGTCGACTTTGAAAAATCCCCCGCTGATTTTGAGATTATTTGCAAAACGATCAGCGAACATGAAGAGGCGCACCGCCTCGGTGAATCGAAATGAACGAAAAGATGGCTGAATCTGCAACCAGCAGCTGGTCCTACCTGACATACGACCCCGTCACCGGACAGTGGCGTCCGCCCGCCAACACCTGGCGCATTGTCGGCAAAAAATATATCAATCTCATCCTCTTTATTACCACCGTCGCCTCAACCTGGCTGGTCGGAGGCCCCGGGTACTGCATCGCTATCATCGCCATCCTCACCGCCCACGAGATGGGGCACTTTCTGATGTGCCGCAAGTACGGGGTGCCGGCCACGCTTCCCTATTTCATCCCTTTCCCCTTCCCGGGCTATAATCCCTTCGGCACTATGGGCGCCCTGATTTCGATGCGGGGCTACATTCCAAGCCGCAAGGCCCTCTTCGACATCGGCGCCGGCGGGCCTCTCGCCGGCCTGGTTGTGACTATCCCTGTCCTTTTCATCGGACTCGCGCTTTCCAGCACCGCTCCCCATGTCGAGTCGGCCGGCGGAATGACGCTGGGAGAGTCCCTGCTCTTCAAGCTGATCTCCCTGCTGGTCCTCGGACACCAGCCCGATGAGGTGGATATCATGCTCCATCCGGTCGCCTATGCGGGATGGGCCGGCCTCTTCATCACGGCCCTCAACCTGATCCCGGTCGGCCAGCTCGATGGCGGACACGTCACCTATGCTCTCTTCGGCCCGCGCGCCAAGTATTTCACCTGGCTCTTTATCGGCGCTCTCGGCATCCTGACCATCCATAACTACAGCTGGGCGCTGCTCTTTCTGCTCCTCGCCATTTTCGGCAGGCGCCACCCCTCGCCCCTGGACGATTATACTCCACTGGATCGCCGGCGCCGCATAATCGGCGGCCTGGTCATGATCCTCTTTGTACTCTCTTTCACTCCCGTCCCCTTTAAAATTTAGCCGGAGCCGCATCATGTCGCTCATCAGCCGCTGGAAGGGACTGAACCGCACTGCCAGAACAGCCATCATGCTCGCAGCCCTGATTGTTGTGCTTGAACTGTTATTTAATATCATCGAGGTAACCATCGGTTGGTTCATGCTTTGGACTAATGAATCGAGACCGAAAGTAGGACGGCTCTGGGTCGAGGAGGAGCGCGACCAGACCGGACGTCAGCAAGCCTCCACCCATATCGATTCGGTCCGGCTGCAGCCCGCTTACGAGCGTTATATCCACTCTCTGGATGATCTCGCCGCCTATGTGGCTTTCAAGTCGGGATTCGCCCTCAGCCGTGAGGATTTTCTCGCGCTCTATCGTTCGCTCCCGGGGGAAGATGCGGGCAGGCTGGTGGAGCCGGAACTTCTTGGCCGGCTGGCGGAGGCGGATGCATGGGGCAGTGTAAAACTGGATAAAAATGAAGATAAACTGCAGCTTCTCTTCCTTGACTTTTACGGTCAGCCCCTGCATAGCGCCCAGATTGTGCTCCTCTCCGCGGCCGAATTGATGCAGGAATCTCATCTTGCCGATAACCCGCTCTATGCCGGCAGAACGATTCCCGCACCACTTTTCGTCACTGCGCTGGAGAGCCTGCCCGGCCATCTCCGTCTGCAGGTGGTCAACGACCCGCAGAAATGGCAGGAGTGGCGTCAGCGGCTGATCGCCGCGGCGGTGGCCACCCGCATCGCACACGGCTCCGTGACGGTAGCGCTCGAAATCGTCCAGGATGGCAGCGTCACGGTGCAGGAGATTCAGGCCAGCGAACTCGCGGTGGAGTACCTGATCAACGCCATCAATGCACTTTCTCCGGAAACTCACTACAGCTGTCCCGGGAAGGAGGAAGATCATGAATAAGAGCTTCCGCCGCATTCTCTGGGGGGTGCTTCTGCTGTCGTTCATTCTGCTTCTGGTCACGCTCTATTTATCCGTGATCACCTTTCCGCGCGTGCCGGACAACCTCAATGACATCGCCCTTAACAATCCCAGCATTATTTACGGCGACGAGGATGAGGTGGTCAAACTGCTCGCCGACCGTGCCGTGATTCCGATTACAGAGATGCCGCTGACGGTTCAGCAGGCCTTCATCGCTATCGAAGACGATAACTTTTATAACCATTCAGGCATCAGCAAGCTCCATCTGCTGCGGGCCCTGAGCGAAAACCTCGTTCACATGGGGGGAAAGGGCGGAGGCAGCACCATCACCCAGCAGCTGGCAAAAAACCTTTTTTTCACCTTTGAGCGCGACTGGGCCCGCAAGTTCAAGGAGATGTTCGTCGCTTTTCAGATCGAACAGCAGTTCTCCAAGGAAGAGATCCTCGAAGCCTACATCAATCAGATCAACTTCGGATCGGGTGTCTATGGCATCGAGCTGGCCAGCCAGACCTATTTTGCCAAGCACGCCAGCGAGCTTACCCTGGCAGAATCGGCCCTGTTGGCCGGCATCCCGCGCTGGCCGGCGCGTTACAACCCGAGCACCAATCCCAAGGTGGCCAGGGAACGGCAGTCCTTTGTGCTCAGACGCATGGTCGATGAAGGTTTCATCACCGAACCGGAACGGGCGGTGGCTCTCGCTGAATCGATCAAGGTTGACCGGGTCAACCGGCTGCAGGGGAGCGCCGACTATTTCGTCGAGGAGATTAAAAGCCTGGCCGCCGACAAATTGACGCCCGACGCGGTCAACTTTGGCGGACTGCGCATCTATTCGACCCTCAATTCACACCTCCAGCTCGAGGCGACCCGGGCGGTAGCCGACGGTCTCTCCCGTCTGGATGAATCCCTTGGTCTTCTGCCCTATGCCCAGGCGTCATGGGAACAACGGGGGAACTATCCCCAGGCCGCGTTGGTAGCTGTCGATGTTCGCACCGGCGCCATCAAGGCCATGGTAGGAGGGAGGGACTTCCGCCGTGCCCCCTTCAACCGCGCTTCCGCCAATAACCGCCACGCCGGCTCCGCTTTCAAGCCCTTTATCTACTTCACCGCCCTTGAAAAGAGAGTGATCACTCCCGCCACCGTCAAGGTCGATGAAGAGGTCGCCTTTCAAAGCGGCCCCAAAATCTGGGCCCCGGACAACATTGACTTTAATTACCTCGGTCCGGTGACCATGAAATACGCCCTGCTGCGCTCCATCAATACCATCTCCGCCAAGCTCATCTATGAGCTCTCGCCGGAAGCGGTCGTCGCCGCAGCCCGCAGATTGGGCATCACCAGCGAGATGGGCCCCAACCTTGCGCTCGCTCTCGGTGCAACCGGGGTTTCACCTCTGGAGATGGCATGCGCCTTTGCGACCATCGCCAATGGCGGCACCCGCTGCCAGCCCTTCATGCTGCGCTCCATCCAGAACGAGATCAACGAAGTGCTGGAGGAGACCATCCCGAAGAGCAACCGCGTGACCGATGCCCAGACCGCTTTTCTCCTGCTTGACATGCTCACCGGCGTTGTCGAGAAGGGAGGGACCGGCAGCGCGGTGCGCAGCTATGGTTTTCATCGTCCCTGCGCCGGCAAGACCGGCACCTCCAACGAGTACCGGGACGCCTGGTTCGTCGGTTTCACTCCGGAACTCGCTGTGGCAGTCTGGGTGGGATTCGACGATAATCGCTCCATGCGGGACACCAGCGGCAGGGGCATAACCGGCAGCAAAGCAGCCCTGCCCATCTGGGCCCTTTTTATGAAAAACGCTTCCGCCGGACAGCCGGTCACCAACTTTGCCGTTCCCGGCCGGATCATCTTCTCCACTCTCGATCCGCGAACAGGTTCCGGCCGTATGCCCGGCGGCCCCTCCATCACCGTCGCCCTGCGGGAAGACGAGTGACGCATCCCTTCAAAATCGCCGGACTGGGCGAGCTGCTCTGGGACCTCTACGATCAGCAGCGTCATCCGGGTGGAGCTCCAGCCAATTTCGCCTACCATGCCCGGCGCTGCGGAGCCCACGCCATCCTGCTCAGCCGCGTTGGCGACGATGAGGCCGGCCGCGACCTCAAGGAGTGCCTGGCACACTCCGGAGTGGATATTTCCGCCATCCAGACCAGCCCGGATAAATCCACAGGCAGCGTGCGCGTTCACATTGACTCCACCGGCCATCCCCGCTTCGAATGCAGCCGTGATACCGCCTTTGATCAGCTGGAATGCGGCCGCCAGTGGCTGGAACTCGCTCCGCAGCTCGACGCCCTCCTTTACGGCACCCTCGCCCAGCGGGAGGTCACCAGCCGCCAGGCCATCCGTCGGTTTCTCCAGCACACCGGCAACGCGCTCCGCCTCTTCGATCTCAACCTGCGCGGCTGGAATGAGACCACCCGCGAGATCGTCGAATATTCGCTCCGCAATTGCGATATCATCAAGATGAACGAGGCTGAATTGGCTTTGCTGCAGGAGAACCAGGGGACTAAAGTCGAAGGGGAGGAGTTCCTGAGCAGACTCGTGCGTTCCAACGGAATTAAACTGGCCGCCCTCACCCTCGGCAGCCAGGGCTGCTGCCTGGTAACCCGGGATGAGATCATTCGCCATCCCGGCTTTCGCGTGCCGGTGGTCGATACTACCGGCTGCGGCGACGCCTTTGCAGCCGCTCTGGCCTACAGTGTTTTGCATAAAGCATCACTTGAAGAAGCAGCTGAATTCGCCAACAGGTTGGGAGCTTTTGTTGCCACACGCGAGGGCGCCATGCCGGAGTGGAATCAGGCCGACCTCGCCGGCCTGGGAGAGAGTTAAGTATGGAACAGCTGGAAGGTAAAATCTGCGTCGAAGCGGCTCTGCGCGCGCACCAGCGCAAGATCCATCTGCTGATCCTGCGCAGCTCGCTGCAGCCGGAAACCAGCGCTCCCCTCATCGAAATGGCCGAAGAACGACACATCCCGGTCAAGCAGATCAGCCGGGAGGAGCTTGATGCCATGGCCCACGGTCATTCCCATGGCGGCGTCCTCGCCCTCTGCGCGCCCAGACCCCGGCTTTCCGCCGACCAGCTCCTGAATCACCTCCAAAACTGCGGTTTTCCCCTCTTTCTGCTTCTGCTTGAGGGGGTTGATGACAGCCAGAACCTCGGTTTTGTCCTGCGCACCGCCGAGGCCTGCGGGGTCGATGCCGTGCTGCTGAAAAAACATCTCTGGGATTTTGATGGCGCGGCCGTCTCCCGCGCCTCTTCAGGGGCTTTTGAACGCCTGCCCATCTGCGTTTTCGACCAGGTGGAACCCCTGCTCCCCAGGATTTCGGGGATCGGGGTGAGGATCTATGGCTGTATCGCCAATGCCCAGCGCACCATCTATCAGGTCGACCTGGCCCAGTCGGTGCTCATCGCCCTTGGCGGCGAAAAGCGCGGCCTTTCGGCAGCCGTGCGCGGCCGCTGCGACCGCTTCATCAAGATTCCCATGCTCTCCGCCGCCGGTTCTCTCTCCCTCAGCCACGCCTCCGCCATCCTCCTCGCAGAAGTGATGCGCCAGCGCATTTCCCGCGACGAAACGTTCCAGGATCCCAATCAGGAATAAAAAAAGGAGGATTGCTCCTCCTTTTGGGATGCTGTACTGCGATTCTTATTCGAGTGCCTGTTTCAGCTCTGAAAATGGGTGTGTGCGCTTCCGGTTTCTGCCAAATTCACTCTCCCAGGGTGGGCGGCATCGGCTGCTTCAGACGGGGGAGAGATCTGCCCTCCGGCTGGGCGCGATTTTTTCCCCTAAAATCCGCTCACCAGGCCGATCAGCATCCGGTTGGCATCATTGTCCAGATCGCGGGTATACTCGGCCATCAGCCGCAGGTTGCGCGCCATCAAATAGGTGGCGCTGAAAGTGGCGGTCTCGTAGAGGGCGCTGTTCGCGCCCATGGTGCCGATATTCTGCTCCTGATCGATGCTGTTGTAGAGCACTGTAAAATAATAACGCGAGCGATCAAGCTGCGGCGAAATAACCGCTTCCAGCACGATGCCGCTGGTTTCCGTCTCCGCCTCGGTTTCAGCGAACCACGGATTGGTGTCCTTGCGCAGCAGGTACTGGGCCGTGACCTCAACCGGGCCCAGAATGGCCTTGAAATCCGGTCCGATATAGGTCACCTTGTTCTTGAGATCGCTGCTCATGCTCTCTTCACCGAAATAGTAATAGCCCCCCACACTGAAATGGTCCGTTATCCCCTGGTTCAAGCGCAGGCCGATATTTTTTCCCGCATCGATATCGAATGCCCCGCTCTCCTCATCGGCGGCGTTCTTGCCGTTGCCGTTGGAGAACGAAAACACCAGATCGGTTCCCGTCTGCTCAATGCCGTAGGCGAACATGACGCCGCGATCATAGGCGAGGTTGGCGTGCGAATTTCCGACCTTGAGTTTGTAAATCATATAATCTTCATAAGTCAGCCTGAGTTCGCGCTTCATGAGTGGGTCGCTGGTCTGGAACTGACCCACCATCACGTCGAGCGGGATGCCGAACACATCATTGAAATGGACGTAGCTGTCCTCGATGCCGGCCACCTCGCCGCGTTCGCTCATATAGAAATAGAAATAATAGCCGATGTTTTTGGCCAGGGTGCCGCCGGACATCAGTTTCAAGCCCCAGGGCGACTGCAGATCACTCTTTACTTCACCCCTGGAATTGTACACGCCATAAGCGTCAAGGCGGACGCTGATGGGGAAGGTTTTGTTCAGCCACAGCAAATCATCTCCGGCGGTCACATAGTCACGTTCTTTTTCGTTCTCGGCGATGATAAAACCGTCGCCGGCGAAATCCTCGCCGTAGGGTTTGAGCTTGGGGATCGGAGCATGACAGGTGGAGCAGGAGAGATTGTTGCGCCGCGCGAAAGCGGGGATGGCCTGGCTCTCATCGGGCACGATCAACCACTGCATGCCCAGCAGCAATGCAAAGAGGATCAGGATTTCTGGTACTCGTTTCATGATGCGCCTCCTCGGGTTTATTCGTAGATTTCAAAGGTGGTTGTGGCGCTGTTGACGGGAATGATCTCGCTTTCATCGGCCGGCACACCAAGAAAATCGGCCACAGGTTTAACCAGCTTTTGAAAATTGAGCTGTGCGGTGATGGTGACCGGACCCGCCGTCACATCATCCGGCAATTGCCAGGTGTAGGTCTCGGTTTTGGTCTCACGCGGTCCGATGCGGTAATCGACACCCAGGGATTTGGTATTCCACTGCATAATGGTCATCCGGCCTTCGGGGTCGAAATAGGGCATGCGGAAGATCCTGTCCCCGGCCGGGACCCCGTCGCGCTGTACACCGGCAAAATTGGCGATGCCCTTGGGCAGGCCCATGTCCTGGTAGGCCAGCACGTCGGCAGCAATCGTGTACTCCTCGCCTGCGAAGCCCTTCTTGTCGACCGGGAGGTGATAGATCTTGCCGGCGGCATCCCTGGCGGTGACATGTAGCCAGACGATGCGGTCCTCAACCGAGCCGGAGGGGAATTTATGGCCGGTCTTGGCGTTGAAGAGCTGGACGCTCAGGGCCACCGTCCCGTCATAGGGGACCTCCTGCTCGGACGGGTGGATGCGCAGCTCGATAGTGCCGCCGACCTTGCCTGCGTCATGGGCGCCATGGAACAGATGCTGCGCTACCATGTCCTCCTTGGCCATGGTGGCATTTTTGCCCCATGCCTTGGGCATGTGGCACTGCTGACAGGGTACCCCCTGCGCGGCATAGGGCCCCTCTTTCCACTCGATCTGGGTCGATTTTACCCAGACGCCGAACGGGCTCTTCTCGTTATGGCAGTTGCCGCAGAATTCCGTCTGCTCATAGAGAGCATTCTGTTCGGTATCGTGGTGCGGCGAAACCAGTCCAGGCTTGGAGCCGAATTTTTTGCGCCCGGGCGTGGAGATGTAGCTGAAATTGTGCGGCACATCGCCGGACCAGCCGCTGATGGTGTGGCAAACCTCACAGCTGACTGCTTCGTTGGCGCGTGAATTTTCCGTTGGCCGCGGCGGGGTCACATCCCCGGCCATAAAGGCCAGGGGCGTGTGGCAGCCGTTGCAGCCATCGACCGGCCCCTTGAGTCCGGGCACCTTATCGGCATGGGGTACGGCGAGATCGAAATACTCGATCTCATCCCAATGATGAGTGAACGCCTGGGACATCATCGACTGCCGCCACTGCTGATAGAAATCGGGGTGACAGCTTTTGCATGCCTCCGGCTTTTCATACTGCTCGTACTTTTTGCTGCCCAAAAGGGCGTCGCCCGACGGCTCGACCTGCGCAGCGGCGATGCCGCCGAGGAGCAGCATAAAGACAAGAACAATGGAGAGCTGTTTCATGGTTCCCTCCTGAGAGTGATACCGGCTGAATTGTACCTTAAGTTCAGACTGCCCACAGCCCGTGCAGGTTGCAGTATTCGCGCACCTTGAGCACCGGCTCATCCACGGTGAACACCGCGACGGGTTCCTCGCCCGGCTTGAGGTATTTGCGCAGCACTTTGCTCGCCGTGACTACCTCGATCCACTGAATATAGTGCGCCTCGGTCATGGGGTGAAGGACGCTGCCGACTGTAACCTTGACCGTGCCGTTTTTCTCAACTACCGGCACATGCTTTTCAGTGGCGCCGTCGGTGGTATTCTCCTCCTGCAGGTTCATAGGCTGGCCGCAGCAGACCAGCGTGCCGCCGCCGACAGCGACCACTTCGACCATGTTGCCGCAGACACCGCAGCGATAAACCTGATTTTTGGCGATCATAGTGTGTTTCCTCTCTTTGTTGGACGGGCGCTGTGCCCGCTCCTGATGGGTTGCGATGATCCAGCGGGCCGCTTCCGGGAGGGTGGAGGCGGTGAAATCGGCTGCCTCAGTGGCGGCCGCTCTCTTTTCCGGATCATCATGGGGATTATACAACAAAACCGCATGGCAGCCGGCATTCCGGCCGCACTGAACATCGATCAGCTTGTCGCCGATGAAAAAAGAGCCCTCCAGGTCGAGGTCGTGTTCATCCCTCGCCTGCAAAACCATTCCGGGATGGGGCTTGCGGCAGTTTTCATCGGGCTGGTCCGGAGCCGCGAAGCAGAGATAGATGCCCGCGAAGAGCTCTTCGCCCAGCTGTCGCATCATCTCGCGGTTGACAGCATCCACCTGCGCAGGGGTGATCAGGCCCCGGCCGACACCCGACTGGTTGGAGATGATGACCAGCGTGAAACCGGCCTGCCGGAGGTCGAGCAGCGCCTCCCGCGCGCCGGGCAGAAGCTCGACCTTCTCCGGATCCCCGTTGTAGGGAATATTCCGGATCAGGGTGTCATCCCGGTCGAAAAAAACGGCGGGCCTACTCATTGTCAATATAACTCGCGATCAATTCCTTCTCGGCTACCGTCGCAGTACCAAGCTTGCCGACGACGATCCCGGCCGCATGATTGGCGATCTCCGTCGCCTCTTCGGCGCTGATCCCCGCCGCCAGCGCCGCAGTCAGAAAGGCGATGGCGGTATCGCCCGCGCCGGAGACATCGTAAACCTCCCGCGCCCGCGTCGGACTATAATAGGGCTTGTTGGGCGGGTGAAAGAGGAGCATGCCCTCTTCCCCCAAAGTGACGAGCAGATAAGGCACCTGCCAATGCGCCAGCAGTGCGGTGCCGGCGGCCTCTATTGCTCCAGGCGCTTCACTGCCGGGCATGCCGAGCGCGGCAAAGGCCTCCTGACGATTGGGCTTGATCAGGGTCGCCCCCCGCCAGAGCAAGGGATTGCCCGGATTGGGATCGACCGTGACAATCACCTTGTGCTCCTGGGCCAGACGGAGGACCAGATCCACCAGTTCCTGGGTGACAAAACCCTTGCCGTAATCCTCGATAACGACAGCATTCATTTGCGGGATGGACTTTTCCAGATAACGGGCCAGCTTGCGCAGATCGGGGGGCGAGAGCCGGATGCTCTCCTCCCGGTCAACCCTCACCACCTGCTGATGACGGGCTATGATCCGGGTCTTGACAGTGGTGGGGAACCGGCCGCTCATGAGAATGCCCTGGCTGTCAATGCGGGCCGCTGAGAGCAGCTTGACCAGCTGCTGTCCGTTGAAATCGCGGCCGGTCAGACCGCACATCGCGGATGAGATGCCAAACTCGGCCAGATTGCGCGCCACGTTGGCCGCACCGCCGGGATAGGAGCTCTCACGGGTGACGTGTACCACAGGGACAGGTGCCTCGGGGGAGATGCGGGAGACTTTTCCCCAGATGAATTCATCGAGCATCAGGTCGCCGATGACCATGATGCGCTGCCGCTGCATGGCGGCGATATGTTCACGGATGCGCTTTTCGCGCACAATGTGACGATTCATTCGGACCGCTTTTTGGTGATGGTTCATGAGATATGAAACTACCTGTAAGTTTAGCAAATGTTCATCCAACAAGCAAGCCCTTTTTCGTGGCCGCAGCAGGCCTGACCAACTTTACTTCTCTGCTACCCGCTCCGGAGTGCTCTCTACACGGAAAACATGGTATATCCGTAAAAACCTTGACTTTTACGCGATTATTGGCTAAAATAGCAAACTGGTCATTAACCACGGAGTTCTGTCATGACAAAAAGAATGCTCCTGCTGCTTCTCTGCCTGGTCTGCCCGGCATGGGCGGGGTTCAGAACCGCCGGCCCGCCGCGCTACCTGGCCGGCGATGAAAATAACCCGCTATGCACTCCGCAGTGGTCGCCCGACGGCGAGTTGATTTCGGTCACGACCCCGCATTATGCCGGCATCTGGCTGATGCGCCCTGATGGCTCGGAAATGCGCCGTATCACCGATGAGCCCGGCGCCGGCTTCGGCCTGCAGTGGTCGCCGGACGGCGCCTCCATCCTCGCCCGCGTCGGCCGCACGGAGGGTCACAGACGCCATAACGCCCTGAAACGGTTTGATATAACATCCCGCCGCGACACCCTGCTGACCGCTTACCGCACCGGCATCGTCGGCTTGCCGTGCTGGGGATCCGACAGCAGGGAGGTTTTCGCCAGCATGAACGGCAGCTTGCAGCGCATCCCCTCCGGCCTGGAACCCGCGCTCCTGCAGCGCCGGGCTGACCGCCCGCTTTGGTTCCTGGACGGCGACCGGGCCATGCTCCTCGCTCCGGCGGCCGAAAAGGCGGCGGCAGTCGCTGCCCTGGCCGGCAGGCGCATCTTCAATCTGGTCCAGTCCGCGGATGGTGGGAGGGTGGCCTTTCAGATCCTCGGCGGCCCCCTCTGCGTGATGCGCAGCGACGGCACCGGCCTGGTCGAACTGGGTGCTGGAGAACATCCCGGCTTTTCACCCGACGGCCAACACCTCGTCTTCATGGTCACGCAGGATGACGGACATACCATCACCGGCTCGGATCTCTATATCATCGGGGCCGATGGCGCCGGCAGGACAAAGCTGACCTCGACCGAAGGCCGCAGCGAGATGCACCCTGCCTGGTCGCCGCGCGGGGATGCCATTCTATATGATCTTTATGAAACCGGCGAGATCTGGAGCTTGCCGGTCACTCAGGATGAATCCATTGAAAAGAGAGACTAGCCAGGGAACGGTAATGAAAAAAACGATCATAGCACTGATGGCTCTGCTCTGGGGCGGCAGCGTACTGGCCCAGCAGGTCACCGGCCTGGCGGGATGGAACATCGTCCTCGATCCCGGCCACAGCTTCAGGGAGAATATGGGCGTCGCCGGTTTTTCCGAGGCGGAGAAAAATGTCCGCGTCGCCTGGGCGCTGCGCGACCTGCTCCTGGAGACCACCGATATCGACACCGTCTATCTGACCCGCGAGGATGATAATACACCAGTCGGGCTTTTAGCGCGGTCAACCTATGCCAATTCACTCGGCGCAGCCTGGTTCCACTCCATCCACAGCGATGCCACCGGCTCCGGCGGAGCCTCGGAAGTCAATTCGGCCCTGCTGCTCTGGGGCCAGCTCGCAAATTACAATGAACGCCCCCCCGCCGGGGGCAAGGGCATGTCGGATATCATGATCGATCAGCTCAGCCGCGGCATGCGCATAAAAAGCAGCGGCTCGCGCGGGGACTGCTACTTTTACAACACCGGCGCGTGCCCCTATCTCTCGGTGACGAAAAATACCCTCATGCCCGCCGAACTCAGCGAGGCCGGCTACCATACCAACATGGCCCAGAATATGCGCCAGATGAGCGCCGCCTTTAACAAACTGGAGGCTTATACCCTCTATTGGTCAATCCTCCGCTACCACGGCCTCCCGCTGCCGGCCAATCCCGTTCTCACCGGCATCGTCGCCGACCTCGAGCGCAATGTGCCCGTCAATGGGGCCACTGTCACAGTCGGCGACAAGAGCTATACCACCGACAGTTTTGAGACCACCTTTCACAAGTACACCACGGACCCGGAGGCCCTGCGCAACGGCGTCTATCTTCTCGACGGCCTGTCCACCGGTTCCCTCGAGGTCATCGTCAGCGCACCGGACTATTATCCCGATACCCTGCAGGTGACCGCTGCCGACACCTTCTTCACCTTTGTGGATCCCAAACTGGTCTGGAAACGCCCGCCCGCGGTCAAACTCTCTTCACCTGCTGACGGGTATGAGCGCCAGCCCGCCTGGGGCAACCTGAGCTTCATCTTCAACCGGCCGGTCGACCGGGCCAGCTTCGAAGCCGCTTTCAAAATCGAACCGGCTGTCACAGGCCAGTTCCTTTGGGGCAACAACGACCAGCAGATGATCTTCAAGCCCGATACCCTCGATTTTGAGAGCGCCTATCAGGTCACCATCGCCGCCACGGGCCTGGATCGCTACGGCCATCCCCTCGACGGCAACGGCGATCGGGTGGGAGGCGATGATTTCGTTCTCCACTTCCGCACCGGCCCCATGGACATGACGGCGCCGCGCATCACAGCGGTCTATCCCCCCACCAACAGCCCGGCGATCGACACCCGTCCGATCCTGAACGTCACTTTCGATGAGGTGATCGACGCTGCTTCGATCCATCCCGGCCTTTTCACCCTGCAGAAGAATGGCACCACCACGCCGATCCCGCACCTCTATGCGCATGCGGTCGTCGGCTCCAGGAGCGTTCTCTCATTTGCACCGGCCGTGGACCTCGAGCCGAATCAGCTCTATGCCCTGCTCATCGCCCCGGGCTTGCGCGACACCCTCGGCAACGAGGAGGGCGGAACCAAAACCGTCCGCATGAAAACCGGCACCACCTTCTGGCGCGCGCGGACCATCGACACCTTCGAGAACGGCGTGGAAAACTGGTGGCAGCCCTCCGCCAGCGGCACTACCACCGGCACGATCGCCGACAGCACCCGCTCCTATGGTTCGTCCGTAATCGTCAACCCCCTCACCGGCAGTGCCCTTTCTTTCGCAATCGACTATGGCTGGAACACCGGTTCCTCCGCCTGGCTGCTGCGTGACTATCTTTTCGGCGGCCCCGCCAAGGCGGTCACCTTTGACAAGAGCAGCTGCCTGCAGGTCTACCTCTTCGGCGACAACAGCGGTACCCTCTTCCGTTTTGCTGTGGATGACCGCGTCCCTGTGGCCGCAGCAGAAAACCATGAAGTCAGCCCCTGGTATAAGGTCAACTGGTACGGCTGGCGCCTGATCAGCTGGGATATGAACAGTGAGGCCTCCGGAAGCTGGCTCGGTGACGGGCAGCTCGATGGAACCCTCGCTTTTGACAGCATCCAGCTCGGCTTCGAGCCCGGCGGGAAAACATCGGGAACCCTCTATTTTGACGATCTGCGTATCGCCGGCTATTCCGCCGTCGGAGTGGAGGAGGAGGCGACTGCTGTGCCGGCGACTTTCAGCCTGCGCCAGAACTATCCCAATCCTTTCAACCCGTCGACGACCATCCTTTATGATCTGCCGGAGGGTGTGCACGAGGTTTCAGTGCGTATTTATGATCTGCTCGGCCGGCCGGTCCGTACCCTGGTCGAGACCCGCCAGTCCGCCGGGCACTATTCGGTGCTCTGGGACGGACGCGATGACGGTGGCCATGCAGCTGCCAGCGGCGTATACCTCTACCGGATCAACACCCCCCGTTTCACCGCGGTCAAACGCATGCTCTTCATCAAATAGAGCCTGCAGCACACCTCCAGACAATTGTTCAACTATTTAACGACGGCCGGCGCATTTCATGCGCCGGCCGTTTTGTTTGTCACAAAACAGGTCAAAAATGGGCAAGTTGTCAAAAAAAATAATTGTTCTTGACTATTAATCGCCAAAAATGTACATTATACAAGCCTCTTGAGCTCTGCTTCTTGTGTTGCAGCCGCGTCATATCAGCAATATGATCAGTTTTTGCGCAGTGTGTGGTTTGTGGATCCTGGGGAGT
>ENA-UOWO01000588-UOWO01000588.1-activated-sludge-metagenome-genome-assembly--contig:-NODE-588-length-51754-cov-31.260315_pt1 | contig 51754 bp, 37 predicted proteins | sample MGYA00238148_ERZ761564 | MGnify/ENA primary metagenome ERZ761564 (study PRJEB28885, sample SAMN05720194) | activated sludge metagenome | isolation source: Anaerobic digester | place: USA... | reverse complement strand
GCTAAAAAATCCATCATAAATCTTATGTAACATAAAATCAAAACAGTTTCTAAAGAAAAACCGTGTAGCATAATTTTCTTATTTTTATGCTTTATTTATATGCAAACCATCCTTATCACCGGTGCGGCGGGTTTTATCGGAAGTAACCTTACCGACAAATTGCTCAATTTGGGTTTTAAGGTTATTGGCATTGATAATTTTGATGATTTTTATGCAAGGGAAATCAAACAGAAAAACATTTCGGATGCGCTGTCTCAGCCGAACTTCAGGTTTATAGAATCAGATATTTGTAGTCTGCATGATCTTTTTAAAATTTTACCTGCAGATATTAATGCCATAATACATTTGGCTGCTAAAGCGGGAGTGAGGAGTTCGATACTGTATCCGGAAGGGTATGAGGAAAACAATATCACGGGTATAACCAGGGCGCTTGAATTGTCAGTAAAATTGAATATCCCGCGGTTTATTTTCGCGTCTTCGTCAAGTATCTATGGCAGTATCAAAAGGGTTCCTTTCATTGAGAATGAAACAGAACTCAACCCCTTAAACCCGTATGCAAAATCAAAACTTATTTCAGAGCAGATCGGGAAAGAGTTTTCAGAAAAATATGATTTACGCTTCATTTCTTTAAGGTTGTTTTCTGTTTACGGACCCCGTTTGCGGCCGGATCTTATCATGACAAAAATTGCCCAAAGTCTATTGAACAACAAGCCTTTGCAGATATTGGGAAATGGTGATGCATTGCGCGATTTTACTTATATTGACGATATTGTTGACGGAGTGATAAAAGCCTTATCTTATGATGGAAATCTATTTGATATTTTTAACCTTGGTTATGGGAATCCGGTTTCTTTGATTGATATTATTAAATTATTTGAAGAAAAATCCGGCCAAAAAATTACACTTAATTTTCTTGAAAAAGTTAAGGGTGAATCTGAAATGACCTGGGCTGATATATCAAAAGCACGCCGGTTACTGGGTTTTCATCCAGGTATTGATATAAATACGGGAATTGGAAAATTCCTTACCTGGTATGATCGATATGGATATGCCTAAACATAGAATTTTATTTAATCACTTCGGATACAAATTTCACCAAAGCCCGCCAAATATAAGTATATCCTTTTATCGGATAAATTTTTCTGTTTCATTCCAGAGTGGCCAGTCTTTATCACCGAAGTGATGAAATATGTGAACGAATTTTGGCCAACAATATGATTGGAAATTATTTTTTGTATAGCCCATTTCAGGATGATAGGCGGTTTTTTCACAATTATAATCAAGAATATAATTAAATGTTTCGGGAATTAATTTCTGACGATGCAGATCATATTCCCAGAACGTCACTGCAAGCGATCCCTGGTCCCTGACTTTCCATTCCTTGAAAGTAAATATCTTTAGTGATAATTCATGCCACCTTTCCAGGAAACAAACAGAGTTTTTATCAAATAAGAATAATCCTCCGTTGGGGTGCTGCCAGTTTTCGGGAGTTATTTCTATATTAAATTGTTTTTTTATTTCATCATGCAGATGGCGGCACCGGGGTTTGGTAACATCAAAGGTGCCGCCGGGTAAAGTCCAGCATTTTTCGATATGGTTATATCGAAATCCCGTTTTATTTTCTACAAAATCCTTGTACTTTTTTATGGGGTACAATATTAATTCTCCTTGCTTATTGAACCACTTCCCGCTTTGTTTTTCCTGGTTACAATCAAAAAGAAAAATATTTTTTGTAAAGGGATTATATTTTTGAAAAACATATTTTACTAAAGAAGCCCAATGTTTGAATTTTTTTCTTTCTACAATATTCAGTTTTTGTTCAAGTTTTCTGCCATCAGGGCTGTTACATACAGATTCCCATTTTTCATGGATTTCTGAATACTCCTGAATAGCATTATTCAGCACATTCCGGTGTCCGGCCGCTTTTTCGATGCATTCACAATGGACAGCATAAGGGCTGAAATAGTCAAATGTTATATTATCAGGGCAAAAGCCAATAATTTCAAATGCTTGTTCAAAAACGCCGTCAACATCACTGCTAATCGCCAAAATGTCGTTATCCAGATAGCAATACCGGAAATTATCCATATCCAAATATCTATGGATAGAAGTTTTAAGAAAAATGGCTGCCTGATGATGGCTGTATGAAGAATTTGTTTTTACGTCAATAATAGTATCATGTTCTATTTCCGATGCGTTTCTGGATAGATCGGTGACTACGATAATTTTGTTTTTTGAAAATTTCTTTAAGGCATGCAAAGATAAGTTCAGCGTACTGATAAAATCGTTGTCGCCGCAAACTATAAAAACATAAGCGTTTTGTTTGCTCATCACTCAGCTAAATTATTCATGTATTTGTCGTTATCACTCAAATTCACCTGGTATAAAAAGCCGGCATGCACATCAGAATGGTATTGCTGCATTTTTCGTTCTAATTCCAGAGGCGAAAAAGTTTTAATACCATTAGTAATTTCTTGTTTGGTTTTTTTTGCAAGTTCAATATACACTAAACCTGCATATTCTAACACTTTCATGTTTTTTATGGCTTTTTCTAAAGTATCAAACATCAGGTCGTCATTAAGGTTTTCTTTCACTTTCTTTTTCGCAAGATCAATGCTTTTCATCATTTCATTGTGAAGCTGCTGTTGTTTTTGTTCTCTTGCCGATGCCTTTAATTGCCACGTTTCAATAAGGGTTACCAATGCCTTATAACTCCTGACATTAATCCGGCTGTTAAAATCATAACTGCTGAATTTAAATGATTTCAGATATAATGCTATTTCTTTTAATATTTCAGAAGAAAAAGACCAGAGTGCGTGTTCTGCAGGTTTAAAAACCACATGATAGCTTAATGTTGCTTTGTATTTGTTTGCAAAATCAACAAAATGCGGTAATTCTTTCCAATTATATTTCAATGGACAAACCAGAAAACCCAGCGATGTGTTATGCTCATTCACATATTCTGCAAACCTGTCAATATTTTCGATTGCTTTTTGCAACGATCCGTTACGGCGTATCTGAGCATAGGTTTCTTCATTTAAGGAATCAAGGGATACATTAAAGCTTAAACGTAGTTTTTTATTAAGAAGTTCCCTAACTTTTTGTGTAAAAGTATTGGCGTTTGTTGTTATAAGAATATCCAGCTCCGGGTTTATTTTTTCAGCAATTGATAGTATTTGGTAATAGTCATCAATAAGCAACGGGTCACCTCCGGTCAGTTCCAGCGATTTTAATTCTTCAAGAAAGGGGGTAAATTGCCTCATAAAATCATCCGGCAGCATCCGCGTAACAGGCGGCAGTTTTTCTCTTTTTTCCCGGATAGAAGATGACAGGCTGCCCGAGCACATGATACACTCTAAATGGCATTTGTTTGACAGCTCAAGTTCTGCAATAACGGGCTTACCGGTGGGTGACAGTAAATAATGGTCATATTTATTAGCTAATATGCTGCCGTAATTCCCCTGCAATAAATGGTTTTTACAAAAAGAACAGGCATCAGGTATTTCCCCGTTTTGAAAATGTTTTCTTAAACCGGTAAAAACAGCACCGGTCCATATTTCCTGTAACGTTTTGTTGTTTAAATTTTCTTCGGCTTTACAGGCATAACAAGGGGAAACTTTGCCGTTGTAGCTGATGAACATGCTGCCAAAGGGGGCATAACAGAAATACTTTTTAGGGCCGTAAAAACGGTTGTTATTGTACTTAAGGTTTTTGTTTTGCATGTAGCCATCCCGCATTTTAACAGGAACAACCGATTTGTATCTAAGTATGCGTATTAATGGCAAGGCGCATCCCTTAATTATGTTACGAAATTTATTCATTAACATCAATGTCTATTATGCGATCGTAGGAGTTTGTATCAAATAACACCTTTAGTTCTTTCATTTTGATATCCAAAAGTATTTCAATTTCTTCATCACTATGATTGCTTAAATTGCTAAGACCATTTAACCTGTTATCTTGTATGAAATAAGAATATAACATGTCCGGTTCTTTAAAAAGTAGTGAGTGTTTTTGAAAAACACTATTGGAAATCGACATTATTCTATTGAATAATCTTTTTTTTTCTTCTTCTGAAAGGCTGTATTTATTTATGTTAGATCTGATATAATTTTCAAAATTTTCTTTTACATACGTTGTTCTTTTTTTTATGTTTTTTAAAATAACGACGGAATTGTCTTCCAGATATTTCTTTTGTTTAGCAGTGTTTTGTAAAATTTTGATATACTTATTATATGTTGCGATATTTTTGTTAATTATTGGCGAATCAGCTGCGCCAGGGAATGTGGCTCTTTGATTGGAAACAATGATTTTATTGATTTCTATTGAAGGTAAAGACCAAATTGCAAGATGGGCAGGCCTTTCCAGTAGACTTAGTGTGAAAGTTATTTTATTTTTATTACAAAAATCAACAATACCGGGAATTTCTGTTGCGTTGTAAATCATCGGGGTTGTGATAATTGTCATGGGCTGTCCGATAGTGTGTGAATGCTGAATAAAAAAATTCAAATTCTCGAAAGTTTTCTCAAATGATGCATTTCTTCGGATTGTTTCATAAACTTCTTTTTTCAATGAATCAATAGATACTCCAATGCTCAGATTGTATTCTTTTATTATACTACGAATATTCTCATTGAGGATAGTTCCATTTGTTTGAACATAAATGCTTGCTGTTTTATTTGTTTCTGAAATATACGCCCACATGCTCAGATACATTGGGATCAGAAATGGTTCTCCTCCTGAAAATACAAAAAATTTTCCGTTTTTTAAAAAAGGTTTGATCTGTTCAAAAAAGCCATCCTCAAATCTTGTTTTTTCCGAATAAAAAGGCATTGGATAGGTTGATGAGCTGGACACATGCGGATTGCACATAATGCAGTCCAGATTGCATGTATTATCAATCATGAAATCTATCTGCAAAGGGAAATTATTAAAATTCATTATTGCTCTTTTAGCTTTTTTTTCGGTAAGTATTTCTGGAAGATTTATACTTAATCCATTTCTTATACAATCTTTGCATGAATCAGGAATGATATCCTGTTTGATACAATCGATAATGTCTTTTCTTTGCTTTCCAAACCAAGCATCAGCAATCGTGTCATTGGGATATCTGCCAAGTATATAGGAAACATTATGACAGCAAACTTTAAGGTTTCCCTGTTGTTCAATAAGCAAACTATAAAACGGGGCATAACAAAGCAATTTTTCTTGTTTGTTTGTTTTTTTAATAAAATTTAGAATGGATTTATATGCTTTGTTAGCCATTATTAATAGTAAATTTCTGTTTGCTAATTTCGATCAGTTTTCCGACTTTTTCTTCTAATTCATACTTATTAAACGAGTTTTTATCTATAATATCAACTATTTCCTGAGTTGGGAATTTATTCAACAGGGTATAAAAATAAAACAAATCATCGTCTCCGGTAAGATTTGTTTCGCAGGGCTCCAGAATATGCTTTACTTCATTAAACGTATCATTACAAACGCGATTTTGTAAATTAATGTAAAAAATGTCTTTCTGCTTTTCAAATTGCTGCCGGGCAATGCTGCTTACTTCCATTTCATCCCATCTGCTTTTCTCCCGGGCAGGCAAGAGATACCATCGTTCCAATATAGATAATATCGAATTAAAAACAGAAAAATTAAATTGATATTCATTTTTATATCCTGATAAAGAATGAATTATTTCTTTAATATATGGTTTTGGGGCATATTTAATTGAAAGTGATTCCGGACTCTCCACATAATTTATTCTTATTCTTAGTTTATTTTTTTCACAATAACGGAATATTTCAGGCATTTCCATCCAGTTATTTGTCATGATGCAGGTACAAATATGTAAATTGCAGTATCCTGCTTTCCTGAATTGAATAAATTTGTGGATGTTTTCCGTAAAATGCTCAAAACTTCCATTCTGCCTGATTTTTGAATATAAAAATTTATTAAATGTGTCAACAGAGATACTAATATTGAATTTTCCACTCTTCAATAAGTCTTCAATTTTTTCAGACCAGATAGTGGCATTGGTTGTTACGCCTATTCTTACATTTTTGTTTTCCGAGATCAAATGCTCCCATAGTTTGTAATATAAAGGGATGACAAATGGCTCTCCGCCTCTGAAATTTGCATGTTTAATATCTCTTAAATAAGGTTTAATCTGAACAATAAAATCATCATCATAAGGAGATAGGTATCTCTTATTGATATCGTGTAATGAAGAATACAAATCACTGCACATTACACATGATAAATTACACCTGTTTGAAAGTTCAAATTCAACAACAGTGATTTTTCCCTTTGGTGAACTTACTTCGCTGAACTGGGTAAAAGCAGCATCGTAATTACCCAGACTTATTTGTTCCTTACAATATCCGCATCCCGGTAATCCTTTATTTTTTCTGAAATCTTTGCGTAATTGTGTAATGTTATTTCCTTCGAAAATTTCCCTTACGGAATCACGGGGATAAATCCCAACAATATCATTCCTATTACTAAGACAAAGAAAAACCTCTCCTGTAACTGAAAAAAACAAGGTGTTAAAAGGCGCTTTACAATGAAACCCGCGTTTTATCCTGCTTAAGCTGTTTTTTTTATGTAAAGAGTTACGGATTATTTTATTTATGAAGGTGATCATCATTAATTTTTATCATTATTGTCCGGTTAATTTTTAAATATGGGCATCTCTAATAACCTTGATCGGGCGCCTCTAAAAACAAAAAAGTTCGAGGCAGTCGAAGTTCTGAAAACCGCAGTGTACTGAGCGTACATGAGGATTTGAAGAACGAAGATGAACGAAGAAATTTGAAGTTTTTAGAGGTGCCCATATGTAATATTTCGTACCTGCGACGCTTTCATAAATTGGTAAATTATTCATTATGATAATATTATAGACCTTTGGAACTTTTTTAGCACCGTTAGAGGCGGCATATTGGTAGAAAAAACATTACAATGAAAAATAAAGCCCCGTAGGTGGCGATATGTTGTAAATGTTTTGAAAATAAAGCTATTCAGCATATTTAAAATATTTTTACCGGACAACAGTGAATTTTTATATTAATTCAAATTCATTGGAACCCTCATAGATTTTCTTCCCCATAAGTTTTTTTAAATGCTCAACATCTCTTGTGGCCAGTTCTTCAATGACTTTTTCCATGGGCGCTTTATTTATGGCTAAGAAAAAAAACTCTTTATTTCTATAGTCGTCTAAGGATAAGTACACCTGTTCAAACAAGGAAAACAAATCGGCCTGGTTTTGTGCTTTAAGTGCATTTTGAAGATGTATTAAAAACTGGTCCCTGATTTCATTGAGTTGGTTACTACTTATTTTTGTTTTATTAGAGGCAACCGCTTTATTTTTTACTCCCCAGGCCTGAATTTGTTTTAAAAAGTCATTATAATGACGGGCATTTTCCTTTGCTATTCTGCTGTTGGTATCTATTAACCTGTTTGAAAGTTCATTATATAAAATTTCCAGTTCAGAAGAAGGCAAATTCCACAGGGCCAGATCCAAAGGAGTGATCAGGGTGTTGAAATAAACTTTTGCCCCTATTGAACCTGCCCAATTGACCAGTTCCGGCAGATCCGGCCAATTAAGCCGGTTGGGAGTAGGTATGATACCAATATGCGTATGGCTGTGTTCAGAAAATTCTTTAAACCAGGCAACATTATTCATTGTTTGTTTGTAATCGGCATTCTTTCTGATTTTTTCAAAATTCTCCTTATTCAGAGAGTCAATGGAAATATTAATATGAAAACGGCCCCGTTCCATTAATTTTTTTATACGGTCATTCAGAATAGTACCATTGGTTTGTATCACAATTTCGATCTTCGGATTTATTTCAAGCATTTTTTCCCAGATGTCATAATATATGTTTATCAAAAAAGGCTCACCGCCGTAAAACTTTGCCTGTTTAAGATGAGTTAAATATGGAATAATCTGTTTGACAAAATTCTCATCGTATGGTGATTCCGTTTTATTGCCATGCATTTCTTTTTCAATGGAAGAACTGAAAAGATCGTTACAGATGATGCATGATAAATTACACCTGTTATCCAATTCAAACTCCATTATTTGCGGATATTTTTTTACACGGTAGCGGTCATAAAGCCCGTTTTTAGCTCCGTCGAAATTTTCAGCCAGTAAGGCATATTTACAGACATCGCAACCAAAAGAGAGGTCATCATTCCGGATATATTCTCTTAATTTATTAAATTCTGTTCCTTCCCAGATTTCTTTGATATTTTGTCCGGGATATTTTCCTAAAATATGCTTGCGGTTATGGCAACATGCAATTACTTCGCCATTAAAAGCAAAATACATCATCGTGAAGGGAGCGTAACATAAATAGCGCTGAGCTCCTAACGTTCTTGTTTTATTAAATGAATGAATAATATTATAGGGAATCGGTTGGTAATCAGATTTATCAGAAGTGTTTTTACGAAAAAGGTATGCGAAATTATTTCCGGCTTTAATTAGGTTGGCGATATTTTTTTTAAATCCGGGATGCATCAGCGGGGAACTTTAAAACAATCAAATAAACTGCTAATACTATTTTGGTCCATTAATTCAAGAATTTCTAAAAAATACTCATCAGAAGTAAAATTACGAATTTTTTTGTAACTCTCTTTACTATACATGCTTTGCTGATTATCTGCAAAATACTCCATAATACGAACCTGCAGGTCTTTGAAAACAGGGTTTTGTTTTACTGATGCTGAAAAGCCTGAAATGATTAATTTTTCAAAGTTTTCACTGCTGATATAGTTCTTTGGATCATTTTGAGACCCGGAAATCGATAACTGTTGTGTTAGCATGTTTTTTAAAACCATTCCGGCATTTTTATTATTGATCTCAAAACCATTTTCAGCAGGACTATTCATAGAATTTAACAAGGCTATTGTATCTTTTATTTCATTCGTGTTCAATGTCCAAATTGCATGTTTTGGAGGAAACCAAACAACGCTAAACCATCCAAATGCCTTATAATTATTCCATGTTGTAATGATCTTATTAAATTCTTTCATGTTTTCTATCATCGCACAGGCAGTCATACCCCAGAAACGATTCTGAGAGAGGCAGTATTCCTGAAAAAAACTAATATTGCTTAATACGTTTTCAAATGAACTGCCAATTCTGATTTTTTCATACGTGTTTTTTTCAAAAGAATCAATAGAGATATTTATGTGGAAATTTCCTCTGTTCAATAGCTCCCTGACTCTGTCATTAAGAATGGTGCCGTTGGTCTGAACTACAATTTTACACTCAGGATTTAATTCTGTGATGAGGTCCCAGATTTGGTAATATAATTCAGACAAAAACGGTTCGCCGCCACTGAAACGGGCTTCTTTAATTTTTGGTATCAGTTTTTTCAGTTGTTGAATAAATTCAGGAGTTTCATAAGGGTTTGTTTTTTGCATTTTTTCATCGTTCAGCAATTTAGATGATGATAATCCCGAACACATAATACAACCAAGATTACAACGATTATCGGCCTTGAAATCCAGAATAACAGGATAGTCTGGGTCTGGTTCGTACCTGTCGTATAATGCCGCACTCCGGTACCTGTGTTCTGAAAGGCTTTCGTATTTACAGTAATCGCACCCCTCAGCAAATTTTTTTAACAATATTTTTCGCAATGCCAACGCTTTATCTCCATTCCATATTTCCATAATACGATCCGCAGGAAACACTCCGATGATATCGCGGTTGTTATGACAACAAACGGAGACCCTGCCTCCGGGCCCAAAACGCATACTTTTTTCGGCAGCCTTACAGGATTGATAGGAACGTATGCTGTTTTTATTTTTTATTTTGCTTAAAAAAGACATACTTTTTTAGTTTTTCATCAACCGGTTAATAAACATTTCAGGGTTCATCCGATAAAATTCATTGACTATCATATGATTCGGCAGGCTTAAAATTCCCGATAATAGTTCTTTGTTATCTTCCGGAGATTTATTCAATGAAAGAATGAAAGAATGTAATTTATCAATATGGCTAAGCAGTTCGTTACGCTTTTCATAACCAGTCATCTCATCATGGGTTACAAAATCAGTCAATAATTGACGGAGCTGAACGATGAGTTCCTCAAACGTGCATTTCAAAAGTTTTTCTCTGCTCACTCCCGTTGCATCTTCTTTCCATTTCTCAAGTGTTGCAATAATTTCATTATATCGTATACAATTGAATTTTTGCATATCAGAGCCTGATATTAAAACACATTTTTTTAATACAGCTATATATTCATCAAATTCTTTGGCGGTTGCATACCGCAAAGATAAATCCACAGGAGCCCATATTAGTTTGGGGTATATCTGTACATTCCTTTCATTGAAATACTCAAATAGTTCGGGGATCTGATGAATATTTTGTTTCATGATAACACTTTTGACCGAAAAGATTCGGTTTTTTTTAACAGATTCATTTAAAAAACATTTAATGTTATCCATCGTTGCATCAAAATCTGCATTGATTCTTATTTTGTTATATGTGTCTTTGTCCAGCGTATCTATGGAAACAGTCAACTCCATATATAATGAATCAAAAATCTGCCTGATTTTGTTATTAAGGACAGTTCCGTTTGTTGAAACGGTAATATGAAGGTGCGGATTTGTCTCTTTTATTTTTTTCCAGATTTCATAATACAATGGATTTAGAAAAGGCTCTCCTCCCGTAAAACTTGCAAATTCCAACTGATTCAGATATGGAATTAATTGTTTAATAAAATTATCATCATAGGGATTGGAACAGGGCGGCCCTAACTCCCTGTTTTTTCTTACCAGGGAAGAATACTCTCCGCTGCACATAATACATTCCAGATTACAGACGTTAGAAGTTTGAAATTCCATGGATATGATTTTATTCTTCCTTGAAAACTCAGATAAATAATCATATTTTTTACAACCTGCCTGGTAAAAGCGGTTGTTATCAATTTCGTTTTTGCAGAAAAAACAACTGTCAGGAAAATGATAATTCTTTAATTTGTTTTTTAATGCCTTTAATGTGTTGCCGTTGATAATATCTGTGAGGGTTTGAGAAGGATAATTCCCCAAAATATAACTGCGGTTGAAATGACAGGCCATTATATTCCCACCCTGAATAAAAAGGATGTTTCTGAAAGGGGCATGGCACAGATATTTTTTCTCTTTTTCTGCCCGGAAAGAATTATAATCCCCATATTGCTTACTGTAAATATTAAATATCATTTCATCCTGATGTTATATTAGCCCTGATTACATTATATCATTCTTATTAAATATCGAACCATTTTTATCAGCACCTGTTCCAACGGTTTATTGATGTCTTCCAAATATGGAACTACAACCCTTTGAGCAGGGGGGAGTTTTACTTTATGAATAACAACATCTGTACTGTCCCAGATAATATTAATGGGTTCTTTTTCAAGTAAAAGCGGATTTACATAGTAATAAAACCAGATGCCGTCTTTGTTTTCTGAAATTTTGATTTTCACATTGGGTTCGTAGCTGCCAGGCAAATATCTTTCAGATTCAGAAGTTAAATGAACTTTCTCATTAATAAATTCAAACACGGCATCTTTAGATCGAGCTCCGTGAAAAATCAACGGAAAAATGACATCTCCTGTTTGTCCGGCAGGTAAATAAAAAGCAAGGTCGGCATAAGCAATGGTTGATTTATCTTCATTATTAGGATATTTTCTCTCTGCAGGCAAGCCAGAGTAAACTGGTAGGATAATATACGAATTTTGTGGTAAAATAATTGATGGATGGAGGTCTGTAGCGGTTTTATCATGTAAAGAAACTTCAACGGCTTTGTTTTCGTTTTTCAGATATATATTTTTTGTTTTATTTGAATACCCCATCATTTTCGACCAAAACGATTTTTCTCTCTGATTATGAAAACCCGGTTTAATAATATAATCTGGCTGTTTAACAACATCGGATACTCCTAAAACATTTCCTGAACTATCGCTGTAAAAACAACGATATGTAGGGTCATACATTTCCCAATGATCAGCTATATAAATTTCCGGAACGCTATGTACATCTGATAAATTCCACAATCTTGATTTATACCCCATAAAATTCCATATTTTGGCTAATACAACCGATCTGTCATAACAATAACCCGAACCAAAGGAGTTAATAAAGAGTAAGGGATCATGATACCATTCATCAGCAGTGATAGGCATGCCAACATTCCAGGTGTAATCTATCATAAAACTCCATGCTCTGATGTAATCTTCATTTATTTCAGAGTATTTCTTGTTAATATAAGTTATTATGTCATTTTCTGAAGTAAAAAAAACAGAATCCCAAATGTTTGTAATTTCTAAGGGATGATTACTTGTGTTTTCAATTTTAATACTGTACTTGTGGAAATTACCTTTGGATGAATCATAAGAAAAATTTTGTGATGATAAAATATTCCCAAAAGTTAATAATAATAAAAAAAGAATTGTAATATTCTTCAATTTATATTTTCTCTTAGCCATAAATCTAAAATAACTAATTTCCATATCCGCCAGTAATCGTTCCCCTCAATTAACGAATCTATATGCTTTTTATTAAAAATCCCTTTCTTTACCAAAATGGAATGATTTAAGACAGTAGAAAAAAATTCTGAGCGATGATAATATGAATCGGGGCCAACAAATCCCTGCTTTTTTCTTTCCGCGATATCAGGTATGAATTTTTTTATATTGCTGATAGTTGCCAGCAGTGGTTTTCTTAAGGGAGGGGTAAAATAAAACTGTGGTTTTAAATTAAAAACAAAATCAAACAAACTATTATCCAGGTAGGGTACTCTCACCTCCAAAGAATTCGCCATGGAAGCCTTATCCACCTTATTTAAAACGAGTTCTCCCATGAAACATCTGACATCCAGCTTTTGTAAGGATTTGGGAAAGGGCAGGCTGTTGTCAAAGTGTTTCCTGTAAAACCAGTCCGAATCTTCCGGAATAATTTTATGATAATCTTCATTAAATAATTTTTTCAGTTCTTTGTTATCAAAACGCCCCATTTCCATGTATTTTTTATAGACATCCCAAGCCTTTTGGTTGGGGTTGACAAAAGCCCTGTTGAAAAAGCTGCTTTTTCTCCAACTATTATATGTGCTGTAGTACCAATCGTAGCCGCCAAAAAGTTCATCAGCGCCTTCGCCGGAAAAAACGGCTTTAACCGAATTTGATGCTATTTTACTGACAAAAAAAGTAGGCACGATTGAAATATCTGCAATAGGCTCCTCCAAAGCCTTAACCACATCTCCGGGCAAAAAATCCTCTTCATTTAACACTTTAAAAACGTTACTGAATCCCAACATTGATGCGGTTTTATTTGCCCTTAAGTGCTCACTCTCCCCCCAGCCATCGAACCCGATACTAAATGTTTGAGGGTTGTATTTCAGGTCTTTTAAAATTACAGCAAGTGCCGAAGAATCTATGCCTCCGCTAAGAAAACATCCAAGCGGGACATCACTCAGCAGATGTTTTTTTACAGCATTTTTAAGTAAAAACGAAGCCTGTTCCTCCGCTTCCTCTTTTGTTATTTTAACAGGATTATAAACCGGCGACCAATAGTCGGCAAATGATAAATGAAAATCTGAAGTCAGTATTAAAAAACATCCCGGCTCAACTTTATATATATGTTCATAAATCGTTGCCGGCGACGGCACGTATCTATATGTCAGATAATTACAAACGGATTCTAAAGAGATATTTTTTTGGTGATTTTTACAGCTGGTTATGGCCTTTATACTCGATGCAAAGGTAAACGTGTTGTCAGACAGTTCATAGTATAAGGGCTTGATGCCGTAACGATCACGGGCAATAAACATCTGCCTTTTATTTGCATCCCAGATGCCCAAGGCAAACATTCCCTGAAGCATTCCAACAATGTCATTGCCCCATTCTTCATATCCGTGCAATATCACTTCATTATCGGAAAAACTTTTGAATATATGCCCTTTTGCTGAAAGAGTTTTCCTTAATTCTGGGGCGTTGTAAATTTCACCGTTACATACCAGGAAAATCGTACCGTTTTCATTTGCAAAGGGCTGATTGGCTTTTTCGCTTAGATCAACAATAGAAAGCCTTCTGTATCCTAAAGCAACGCCCTCTTTTATATCAATAAATAAACCCGGGTTGTCAGGCCCGCGGTTATACATAACATCACGTTGCAGCACGAATTCATCAACATCAAGATTGTTTTTTTGAGTTACCTTTCCGATTATTCCGCACATGACTTCATGCCTCCGGGCTGATTGTGATGAATTCGAAAACTTTTAATTTCTGTTTTCAGAGATCTTTCCGTCCATTTTTTATATTCAGAGCAATAGTATTTGTATTGCTTCTTATCCAGTTTTTTGGCCTCGTTGCAATGCAAAAGAAAGTAATATTCATTGGCGATTGCCTTGTACACATCTTTGATGATGGTTTTGTAATAATCGTCTTTTGAGAATTTCTGCAGGATATCGATATTGTTTAACTTATAGGATAATAAATCAATACTTTTTGAAAAACCATCTTCATGATCAAGATAAACCGACCAGGGCTCATTAAAATATCTGAATTTACTGTTTTTAATAAGTTCAAGATGCAATGCCCAGCTAATGGAAAGCTTGTTGCCGCTGAAACGTTCAAAAAAATCTTCTGATAAGATATTTCTGAAAAGCAATGAGGCCGTAGGAACAATTTTTCGCTGTAAAATATCCCAGGGGTACATGTCGGGGGTGTATTTGTTAAACTGAGAATAATACTTCCATATTCCGTGGGTTTGTTCTAATAGCTGTCCGGGAGTTTGCTCTGAGATTATTATATCGCTGATGATTTCAGCATCATGAAAACATCCAACATAGTCTGGGTTGACTTCCAGAAAATCAGTTTGTGTTTGTATTTTATTCTCATTAATCCAATAATCATCAGCCTCCAGATAACAAAGGTATTTTCCTCTTGCCTGATCGAAAAAGTTTTTACCGTTAAAAATAGGTCCTAAGCGTTTTTCGTTCCTTATAAATTGTATCGGACGGGTTGGTTTTGAAGATAGAGAATCAATAATTTCAGCAGTATCGTCTTCCGAGGCGTCATCGCAAATGATTATTTCATATTCATAAGAGGTTTTTTGCGCCAACAGAGATTGAATGGCCTTTTCAATAAAACGACCCTGATTGCATGTAATGATTCCGATACTCAGTACTGGCTTATTCATTCTTGTATATCAGGGTTGAAACATATTGTCCGTCGTGACTTACTGAAATCTCATAAGGGATCGCATTTTGGCCTGCATAGGCATAAGGCACTCCATTATTGCTTTTTATAATGCTGATGTTATTTGAATAAGTACTTTGTCCTGTAAACATAGTTATAAGCTGTTGTCTTGCAATTTCAGATTGGTTTTCAGCAGTTAATTCTTCATAAAATGTGGTATTAATAATGAGTTTATGACGGATAAATTGTTCAGAACCTGCAATACTTAAGCAGAATCCCTGATCAGGGATAGTGGTAAAAAAAATTTCCACATCTTCATATAAGACGATACCTTCAAATTCATTTATAAAGTCCTTTTTTCCATTGATTGATAATATCCTGAATTTTCGCGGGGCGAAGGCTTTATTAAAACCTGATTTCGTCATCACTTTATAGGCTGCTTCTTTGATTGAAAAAAGAAAGGCATTAATGTGAAGTTTTTTTTCCAGGGCAAAAACCTGCTGTGCTTCACCAAAAGAGGAAATTTTTTTAAAATAATCAAAAGATGAAGAAAAACTATTTAAGCTGACTAAATCATGAGCAATTTTTATGTCTCCCAATTTCTATTCTTTTATTTTTTCTTCAATCATTTTTACGACATCATCTATAGTAATAAGTTTTTCAAGCAAATTGTCTTCAATGGTAATATTATACTTTTCTTCAACATCTAAAATGATATCCACGATTCGTGCAGAATTGATCTTTAAATCAGCCATTAATTTCGTCTGTCCCGAAAAGTTATCCCATACAGATTTGTTGAACGTGTATTTTTGTAAAATCTCAACAATGGTTTCTTTTATTTTTTCCATAAATTTTTATTACAAATTTATACATATTTTTTTAGAATTATGCAGGAATTTACATCGCCAAAGCCAAAACTAGCCTTCGCAATATAGTTTAATGACACATTTTTAACAACGGATAAAGGTATTTTCTCCCGGTCTACCATTTGTTGGATTTCGGGATGTAAATCCTCACTGTTGATTGAGGGATGTACAAAGTTGTATGTTAATTGAAGAATTGCTGCAATAAGTTCTATGGCCCCGGCGGCGCCGATGGTATGACCGATCATTGATTTTGGAGCATTTATGAAGGGCATATTGTTTCCGAATGAAAGAGCTTTTTTCCAGTTTAAAATCTCAAGTACATCTGCTTTGGTGCCTGTCAGATGTCCGCTTACAAAATCGATTTTTTGAGGATTTATATTGGCATTAAATAACGCAGATTTAATACATTCTATTACTTTCACGGGATTAGGGTACGTCATACTACCACCATTGCGGTGACCACCGGAATTTATTTCTGAACCTGCTATTTCTGAATAAATTCTGGCATTTCTTTTAACGGCATGTTCAAGGTTTTCAAGTAAAACAACTCCTGCACCTGCTGATGGAACAAACCCACTGGCTGTAACACTAAGCGGACGACTTGCTTTGGCCGGATCTGTGTATTTATTCCTGCATAAAAGCCGCATAGCATCAAATCCTGCCCAGCAATATGGCGTATATGGGTCAGTACCTCCTGCCAGCATAAATTGTGCCTTCCCGTTTCGTATTCTGTCTGCAGACATTATGATTGATTCAAGGCCTGTAGAGCATGCAGATGAGTTTGCAGTTGTCTGATTACCTAAAGCCAGAATCTTTGAAAGTGATGCGGCGGGCCCGCTGGGCATCCAGTGCTCTACGATCTGGCTTCCCAAACGTCTGACATTGCCCATCGTAATCACAGGATACATTTTGCGTATGAATATTTCTGTCCCGCCCAGACTTGTACCTATTATACAACCTGCATCATCAAGGGTATTGTTTTCGAAAAAATCAGGAATAGTAAACCCTGCGTCAGTCCATGCTTCAAGCCCAGCCAGAACAGCGTATTTTATAGAATCATCTGCTTCATCAAGACTGTATTTATCCAGGATGGATTGTTGTTCTTCATTTATTTTTTCAGGTACTCCTCCATAATGACAGGTAAAATTATATCGCTCGAGTTCTTCAATATACCTTATTCCCGATTTACCCTCCTCCAATGCGGTCTTAAAAGAACGTATACCTGATGCATTTGGGGAAACAACACCCAGACCGGTAATTACAACCCTAGCTGGCATATGGATTTTTTAAAATCAAACAGGCATTCACATCTCCGAAACCAAAGCTTGCTTTGGCCAGATAGTCAATTTTAAAATCATCCAGCCGATGGTGCGGAATAGAATTACCGCCAATGGTATTATTTATTTGGGGGTGCAAATCTTCACAGTTCACAGATGCATGAATAAAGCTGTTGTTCATTTGTAAAACAGCTGCCACTAATTCAATTGTGCCACATGCGCCAACGGTATGACCGGTCAAAGACTTGGTTGCATTTATAACTGGAAACGGTTTTGTCCTGTCTGATAATACTTTTGACCATGCTTCAACTTCTACAGGGTCGGATTTTGTTCCTGTCAGGTGTCCGGAAATATAATCTATTCTATCTGTGGCAATACCAGCATCACGAATAGCCAGCGAAAGACATTCCATGAGTTTGTTTTTATTGGTAGCTGTCATACTACCACCATCGCGTTGTCCTCCACAGTTTATGTGGCTGCCAATTATTTCTGCCAGAATGCAGGCACCTCTTTTAACAGCATGTTCATAATCTTCAATAATCAGTACAGCGCTTCCTTCGGCCGGTACAAACCCTCTTGCAGAAGAACTCAGAGGTCTGCTTGCTTTTGCAGGCGATTCATTAAAGTGGGGATTTGTAATCCTCATGGCATCCATCGTTGCCCAATAATACTTTGAATAAGGTTCAACGCCGCATGCAATCACCACCTTTTTATTTTCATACGTTATTCGGTGTGTTGCTTCAATAATGGCTTCTGTTCCACTGGCACAGGCATAAGATAAAGAAATAACCCTTCCACAGAGTCCGAGTATCCCTGCAAGCATGGCTGCAGGGCTTGAGTTAATTACCTGTTCAAAAGCCGAACTGCCAAGTTTAAGGTGCTGTCCGTTATCAACGCTGTGCACAACTTTACTTCCCCATAAGTCAGCGGCACCGATGGTTGAGCCAACAATTAAATCATATTCTTTAGTCGATTCAAAATCAAAAGTATGTAGTAATCCGGCATTTTCAATTGCTTCAAAACAAGATGAAATGAGCAAAAACGTACTTCTGCTTACAAGCGGGGTGTTTAATACAGGATATTTACTCCTCATAATATTTTCATCAATATTACATAAACCACCTACCTGGCAATTGAATCCAAGATTTTTTAATTCTTCAATCCATACAATGCCTGATCGGGCAATGTACAGACTTTTTTTAAACTCCTCCACACCTAAGCCATTGGGAGATACAACGCCCATTCCGGTTATTACCACTTTCTTTTCAGCCATAATCAATCATATACTAATTTCAGTTGAGCTCTTTTAATAACGCATAGTTCGTTGGATGAATTGTACAATTCAACGTCTGATTTAAGAGTTTCATGCCTGTAATAAATCCTTTTGGATATAACAGTAAGCCTGTCATTTATATTTACTTTCTTTAGAAAAGTGGCATCAACATTCGATAATATCGGGTGAAAGGGGACTTCGTTTTTATATAAACCATGTATAAATATTAAATGGCAAACCAATCCGATCTGCCCCATCATTTCGAGCAGGATTACCCCCGGAGTTACAGGTATATGTTTAAAATGGGCCTTATAAAAAAAAGAACTTTCGGGGAATGTATAATGTCCGGTAACTGAATATTCATTTATATCGCTTATTTCATCCACAAAGCAGAAATAATCAAGATACGGTAAGCGCTGGATTATTTTATCACTCAAACTCAATTCTTTATCAGACATCATTTTTTCAACAAATATAAAAAGAAAGTTCTATTTTTGAATAATACTATGACTATAATATATGTTAAAAAAATTTCACACCTTATATTTTGAAACCACACGTAACTGTAACCTGAGTTGCATGTATTGTTCGTCAGGGTCATCGAAGAACAAAATCTTTAAGGACAGGCCTTTTTCTGATATTATTGATAAAGTTTTAGTTCCGGCATATGCTCTTGGCACACGCCTCATAGATTTTTCCGGAGGAGAATTTTTACTTCGAAAGGACTATGCTGATCTGCTTGCAGAAGCAAACCGTATCGGTTTCAATATTGGCATAGCAAGCAACGGATTGCTGCTAACAGATAAAAACCTCGAAATGATAAAGGCCGCTGTCGGAGAAAATCTGATCATTTCTCTGGGTATAAATTCATTCGATTTTTCCAATAAAGAAACAAGGAATATGGAAGTAGAGCATACCCTTGAGGTGATTGAACGTATTAATAAATATAACTTCCGTATTAATATAAGCGTAACCATAGGCGATTTCAATAAAAATAGTTTTGATAAGACTGTTGAATACATCTATAAACTTCAGTTACCATTAAACAGAATTCCGTTTGTTCCAAGAAGTTGTAATATGCCTCAACTCATGTTCAATAAAGAAACCCTCAAAGAATATTTTCATCCTGTGTTGCAAAAGTATTTCAATGGTCAGGTCAGCTACACTCCATATATGCTGCCTCCTGACGTATATGAGGCTATCTCAGGACAAAACCTCAAACAAGAACAAATCCCATTAAATCCAAGCATTGGCTGTTGGGTGGGGGCTTATTATGCGATAAACCCGGAAGGCGAAGTTTCTCCCTGCCCGATGTTTCTTGACCACGTAAGCGGAGGGAATGTATATAAAACACCCCTTAAAGATATTTTATTCAATTCGGACTTGTTTCAAAAAATAGCAGATAGAAAAAATCTTAAGGGGAAGTGCGGTAATTGTAAATATACACATACCTGCGGCGGTTGCAGAGTAATGTCCTATTATTATACGGGTGATGTTTATGAGGAAGACCCTACCTGCTTTTTATCGGATTTAAGCGAAGAAGAAATCTTAAAAATTGAAAAAGAAACCATTAAGAGTTTTAGAAACTACGTTAGAATGGCATATTTCGGCAAATTATATTATCCTGAGAAATAATCTCTGATGATTTTGCACACCTTCTCAATTTCCCCAAAATTCATCTGAAAAAATATTGGGAGACTTAAAACTTTTTTTGTCATTCGTTGAGTATTGGGGAGGCTTATTTCATTGTATATAGGACTTAAAACTTTATGTTCGTTTAATGCTTTTTCATAATGTATCATACAATTTATACCATTGCTCAGCAAGTGATTTTTTAGTTTGTCTCTTTCTTCTGTTTGCACTACAAACTTATGAAAATTCGTATCTGTTTTAATATCAGGTAATTGTATTTGGGTGGTGTTTGACAGCAAAGAGAGATAGGTTTTAGCAATAGATTTTCGTTCTGAAATTAGTGTGTCAAGCATATTAAGTTGAAAAAGCAGCAGTGCTGCCTGTTGTTCACTGATTCTGGAATTATACCCTAAAATTACATACTCTTTATTTTGCCTTCCATGGTGTCGTAATTGCTTTATTTCTCCAGAATATTTATTATTACAAACTACAGCGCCTCCGCTTCCAAAGGCGTGAACCACTTTGGTGGGGTCAAAACTCAAACAAATAAATTCCGATTTTTTGGCGTTGCCATAATTTGGAATTATTCCTATGGATTGAGCTGCATCTTCTATTACAATTAATGAATGAGATTCAGCAATCGCATTGATTTTTTTCATATCCAGCACCTGTCCATAAAGATGAACAGCCAATATAGCCCTGGTCTTTGAGTTGATTTTTGAAGGAATTTCTTCATAATCCATCAGGCAGGTATCCGGATCAATATCGACAAATACCGGTATGGCGCCTGCCCTTAAAATGGGTGTCAGGCTTGCAATAAATGAAAATGAAGTGATAATAACCTCATCACCCGGTTTGATACCGGCTGTCTGTAATGCAAAGAAAAGGGCGTCAGTGCAGCTGTTTACCAATACAGTTTCCGGATAATTATATATTTCCGAAAGCTTGTGTTCACAATGGTCAACAAATGCTCCATCCATAAACCTGCCCGATTCGTAAATGCTCCGGGTTATATCGAGGATTTGTTTTTCATATTGTTTATAGAACCTGCTTAAGTCCATAAACGGGACTATTGTATTTAAATACATTTTTTATAACATCCTTTAATTACAACAAAAATAAGTATTCCAGGTGAAAAACGTTGGTAGATTTTTATAGTAATTAGTTTTTCCGGCAATTTCTTTTTTTAAGGTGCTGGTATATAAAATTCGAGCAGATTCTTGTAACGCCATTACATTTCTGTATTACTTTTTTGCTTGTCCAAAAAAGTAATCAAAAAAGGACCTCCTGGCGAATGCTTCCTCCCGCTCTCAGAAAACATTGAAAATCTATGCAAAGTAGTCCCGACCAGCTATGCTGCGTCAGGAAACCCCGCCTGTGGCGGGGCCTTTGCAGATTTTCAAATGTTTTCTGATTCACGCCACCGCCGGCTCGCACGCCAGGAATTGCCCGCGCGCCAAATATCGGCTAACCTGTCCCGAAAAAGCCGAATTGTTTCGCAGAAACAAAGTGCGCTGGCAAGAAAATATGTCGGTGTCAGGGAGTGGCCTGTGCGGAGCCTGCCTGGCGGCAGACAGGGTTCGATATATATTTTCTTGTCCGCCAGCTGGCGGATTGGTACTTTTTGTTTCAAGACAAAAAGTACAATAAAAAGATACTACAAATAATTGATTATTCTGGTTTTTATTCATAATTTCGTATTTAATAACAACAGAAGAATGAGGATTTTTAATGATTTAATCTCCAGGAAAAGAAACACTGACTTGTCCTTGAAAAAAACATATAATAAAAGCCGGCCAAAAGAAAAGCACAGCGCTTTTTGCTGGGCGCCTTTTACTTCGCTTAGGTTTCATCGTAATGGATTTGTACAGGTTTGTTGCCATCATATCGATTATTATTCTTTATCAGAAAGGACACTGAAAGAAATATGGTTTGGAACCGAACTGCAGCAGATGCGCAAAAAAATGAAACAGTACGATATCCCTTCTTCATGTAATTTCTGTAAATCAAATTATTTAAACGGAAACTTTTCCAATGTTAATGCACTGGCTTTTGATCATTATCCGCCCAATAAATCAAGGTATCCCGCATTTATGGATTTTTCGCTTGAAAACACATGCAACCTGGCGTGTGTCATGTGTGACGCCGGTTTGTCATCAACCATTCAGCGAAATAAAAACATTGGCCAAAAAGAAAGATCTTTTGTTTACGATGAAAAATTTATCAAACAACTTGATGAGTTTATTCCTCATTTAAAAGGAGCTGTCTTTACAGGCGGAGAGCCGTTTTTGATAGAATCTAATTATAAAATATGGAACAATATAGTGAGGATTAACCCCCAAATGGATTTGTATATTACCACGAATGCCACCATTTGGAATGATAAGATAAAAGAAACTCTTGACAAGGGGCGGTTCAATATCACGGCCTCGGTTGACAGTTTTACCAAGAGTTCATATGAACAAATAAGACTTGGGGCATCATTCGAAAAAACTATGGAAAATATCATGAAATTTGCTGACTACTGCAAGTTAGAAGGAACACAATTTTCCATTGCTGTTTGCCCAATGCAGATCAATGCATTTGAAATACCCGATATTGTAAAAAATTGTAATTATAATGGTTGGGGCTTTTCTTATAATACCCTGATGAAACCCTGGAACCTTGCCATATGGTCAATGGCAGAATACGAAATTAAGAAACTATTAGAATATTATCAAAAGACTAATTTCGATACATCTGAAAACGAAACAAAAAAGAAAAACATAAACAGGTATAACGCATTAATAGAGCTGATAGAGTTATGGTGTATAAAAATGAAATCAATTCATGAAGAAGACCCTGTTCGTCAAAAAAACTTAATAGAAAATAAATTAATGGCAAAGGAAATATTGTTAGCGTTATTGACAAATAAAACAGAAACAAACCTTGTTAACAGAAAAATGGATATTGTTTTGGAAAAACTGCCTTTAATGTTCTTTACTGAGGATTTTTTGATTTATTTAAAACAACTGGCAAACCCATTGATCATTAATGAATTTATTGAAAAAGACGAAAATACTATCTCAGATCATTTAACCATCCTGGCTTTTCAGTTTCTGTTAATGGCATAGCTAAAACCAAAAAGTTAAAATCACTCCTTACAGGCATTCGTAATCCTGTACATTTCTTTTCACTATGCTTCCGGCAGATATGATTACGTGTTTCCCTATTTCGATATTTGGAAGAATAACCGCTCCTGCACCGATATAACAGAAATCACCTATTTGAGCCGGTCCGATTATGGATACCAGCGGACCTGTGTTTACGAAATCCCCAATTTCTACTTTATGTCCAATAGTACAATGAGCATGTATCATACACGACTTGCCAATTTTTACATCAAAGGATAATACCGCCCCCGGCTGAATTATGGTTCCATTATTCTCAATTTGTGACAAACAAAAAACATTTGAAGAAATAACATTGACGGCCTCAGCGCCCATTTGAACAAACTTTTTGAAAACTCTTTCCCGTAATCTTGGATTACCGATAGCAACACAAAATGAAGGATCTTTTTTTACATGCCTTTTCAACGATTCTTCATCTTTAATTACCTTGTACTCACCATTTATTACAGGAGGAATATTCTTATTATCATCATAAAATACAACCTCTCCGGGGTAATTCAAATATTTTACAAGAATCCCTAAGGTTTCCCTTCCTGCTGAGCCTGCTCCGGCAATGATCATAGTCTTTAATATTTGTATTTATTACAAAGTTATTCATTTCTTTGGTAAATTTGTTTAATAGTTGACATACGCATCCAATTCATGAAATTGTATTTTTATCATAAAATATTAATAATCGTTGTTTCATTAGTATTATTGATATTTATATTGTTTGCCACTATAGTATACCCCAAACTTAATTATTTTGAACCTGTCAAATTAAGCATTGAAGTAAACGAGCCCGGAGCTGTTTCAATGTATGCAAAAACCCCGTTCAACAGAACTATTGATATCCCATTCGATACGGTTACTCAAACGTACCATCTGGATTATTCATTTCTGAATTCAATTTATATAAAACTGCCAGCCCATTACCTGATTAGTGGTGTAAAAATAAACTTAAGTATTGGGGAAAATGATTATTCCTACAGTTCAGATAATTTAAAACAATCATGGGCGTTAACTCAAACCACAGATAAATATCAGGTGCTTATGTTAAAAAAGCCTGAGAAACAAAAATCCCTTATAAACTCTTTTTTATCTGTTTTCTTTTGGCCTCTGGTCAGGCCATTTTATCTCCCCGGAGCGTTATTGCTGCTGCTGGTGATAATTGTCATCTTACTTTTTTATTTTAAAGATAAAATACGAAAAGTCTGTTATTCCAAAACAAATAAACAGAAAGTACTATTCCTTTCCATTATTCTATATTCCATAATTGTCGTTACTCTTTCGATAAGGGAATACATACTATTAAAAAAAGGGCTCGAACACATCAATATAATCAGTTCAATCTGTTTCTATCTGCTCCTTTTCGCTCTTTTACTGACAATTTTTTACCTTGTTTTTTGGTTATTTAGAATATCTTCAAATTTGCGGAATAATGTACTGTTATCTCTTTTTACCGTATTTATTGTTTTATTATTAGCAGAAACAACACTGAGGATATTCAGGCTCAATGCCAATTATTTCGAGCGTACAAGGGGGATTTACGGCTTGTCAAATTATGACAGTCGTTATGCAAAACCTTTATTGCGACGGGCAGCCAACAGTACAGTGCATTACATCACCTCCGAATTTGAATACTACAGGAAAACGAATTCACTTGGTTTTTGCGATAATGAATTCCAGGTAAAAAAGAATAAAAATGTAACAAGGTTGATTGTATTAGGGGATTCATATTCAGAAGGTGTTGGTGTAACCGGTGACAGTTGCTGGATTTCAATACTGAGAAAGGCATTATCATTTGACTCTGTTAAATGGGAGGTTTTTAATGCTGGAGTAATAGGCAGCGATCCCGTGTATCAATTTTATGCTTTAGAAAATGAATTGCTTGCCTATAGTCCCGATATAGTTATAGTCCCAATTAATAATTCGGATATCAGCGATGTGATATTCAGAGGCGGCTTTGAGCGGTTTCAGCCCGATGGCAGCGTACGGTATAAAAACGCTCCCTGCTGGGAACCTGTATATGCCATGAGCTTTATATTCAGGCTTATTATAAGCAATGGTTTGGGATATGATTACCATCTGTTATCAAAGAAAGAACAAATTAATGCTTACATTAACGCACAGATGTTACTGCAGGATGTCTGTCAGCGATTTGTGACACTGGCAGATAAACATAATATTCACATCATTTTTCTTTTTCATCCTCTTATGAAAGAAGTTAAATTAAATCATTACATTGTTCTCAATAAACTGATCGATACTATGGGAAAAAATGCAACAGTTGTTGATGTTCTGCCCGATTTTATTGAAACAACAAAAAAAGATGACATTAATGACTATTTCTGGCCCGGGGATCAACATTACAAAGTAAAAGGTCATAGGATAGTTGCCAACGAAATCTCAAAAACAATTTTTACTATGAGAAATACTGATAATAGCAGCCAACAAAAGAAAAAATAAACCCATGACGGATTGTGTTTTCATCACTTCAACCGATTCCAAAAATTTAAAATTGTCTGTTTATCCATATCTTGGTGTTGGATATTTAGCTGCATATTTAAAAAAGATCAATATTACCAGTAAAATTTATGATGTAGATGCTAACAGCCTAAATATTAATAAAATAATTAAATTATTACATTCTGACAATCCATGTATTATTGGATATTCAATTATGTCAAACTCATTACCTTTTTTTTATAAACTTACTTCTTCTATAAAAAAAGAATTTAAAAAGACAATCCTGATTGCAGGCGGACCTCATGTAACAAATGATCCGCAAATAATCATGGATTTAGGTTTAGATTTTGGTTTTCGGGGTGATTGCGAGGAAAGTTTCCCTTTATTCTGTAAAATGTTTTTTAATAATGAAGAACAATTTGATAGTATACCTGGTATTATTATAAATAGAAATGAAGAATTTTCATATAATGAACCTGCATATTATGACATTTCAATTTCTAATGTTCTTCCCGATTATGATTTATATAATATGGATCTTTATACAAATCTTGTATATCCAGGAGTTAAATGGTTTTCAATCATTACATCGAGAGGATGTAAATATAAATGTAAATTTTGTAGCAATTATAGTCAAAGTAAGTTAAGGTTATATGATTTGTCAATCGTTAAGAATCAAGTTTTAACCTTAGTAAAGAAATATAATGTAAAATGGATTGCGTTTATTGATGATCTGTTTACATATGATCGAAATCGAGTTATTGAACTATGTAATTTTATTATCGAGAATAATCTTGATTTTAAATGGTCGTGCCTGACAAGAGCTGATGAAATCGATGAAGACCTTCTTGTTATAATGAAGAAAGCCGGATTGTATAATGTTATTTTAGGTGTTGAATCCGGTAATGAAAATGTCAGACAAAGTGAAAATAAAATTATTCCCGTCGATCAATACAAAAACATAATTGCCCTGTCAAAGAGAATTGGAGTCAAAACCCTTTGCTCTTATATTTTAGGTCATCCAAATGAAACCTTAAAACAAATAAATGAAACTCTGAAATTTTCACGAAAAATAAGATCTAATTATGCTCAATTCTTTTTAATGATTGCATTACCGGGATCTGCTATTTTTGAAATAGCTCTTAATAACGGATTGCTTTCTAAAAACGAATGGAGTCTTTATATGAAAGGGATTAAAAAACTGCCAAACTTCTATCCCCCTGAAATACAGTTTTTTAAAATCAAAGCGTTAAAAATATATGCGTACTTCAGGTTTTACTTCAGACCTTATAATTTAATTGAGCTAATTACTCTGCTTTATAAATTATTTTATTACAAGATCAGAAAAAAAAACAAATGAGATATATTCCAGCATATCTGCTATTATACGAATTAAAAAGATTATTTTTCAAAGATAAATACATCGCTGAAGTTGACGCAACCTGGCGTTGCCAGTTACATTGCAGCCATTGTTATTATAATAACATCGGAAATAAAAATGAAAAAGATAGTAGTGAATGGATTGTTTTTTTTAAAACACTCTATGGTAAAGGTGTTCGTTATGTTTTATTAGTCGGCGGCGAACCCACCCTGAGAATGGATGTTATTCAACAGGCAATAAAAACATTCAGATACGTAGATATTATTACTAATGGACAAATTAAAATACCTCAGGAGTATACCTGCAGGATTTTTCTGTCTATTGATGGCAATGAAGATATAAATGATAAAATCAGGGGGATAAATAGCTTTAAAAATGCTGTTTCGAATTACGAAGGGGATAAACGTGTTATAATAAATTTTACATTGCGGCCTGATAATTATTCTGATCTGGAATCTGCAATTCTTCTGGCAAATCAAAACAATTTTAAAGGTGTGGTATGTAATATTATTACGCCGAACAGAACTCCGGATGAAAATACAGACATTATAAAAAAGGAAGAAAGATGTAAAATAATTAGCGAACTAAAACGGGTAAAAACAATATACCCTGGCAAATTATTTTTTACCAGACAGATGATACATTGGTATGAAAAACCCGACCATACAGATTATTGTTACTGGAGAAGCAATGTATTGCATTTTGATTATCAATTTAATACGAAATACTGTTTTTCAGACCTTGATTGCCGTTTTTGCGGATGTTATGCCGGTGCATCACTCTCTTGCAAGATACCTTTTTAATAAAAAACTTAAAAGTTTATAAACTCCAATAAACAATACTTTTATTTCTGTAAAGCTTTTTATAGTTTTAACTCTGCTGATAATATAGGCTGGCCTGAAATAAAATTGCAGGTACATTTTGTGATAATATTTGTAAATTTCTTTGGATGTTAACCCATCTATTTTCATAACCGCCTGTTTCCCATCATACTGGTTCCAGTCATTAGTCAATAGCCGGTCATTGTTTTTTGCCCATTCGTAAAGTTCAGTTCCCGGAAACGGAGTGGTTATATTTATCACCACAATATCCGGTTTTAGCTTTTTCAATGCCCTTAAGTTTGTCCTATAGGTTTGTTTTGTATCTCCCGGACTCCCTATTAATAAAGATACTCTGCAATTAATTTTTAATCTTTTTGTCAACCGGACAATCTTTTCGATTTGGCTGATATTTACTTTCTTTGACAGTTCGTCTAAAACGGTATTGTCAAAATTTTCGACTCCATACATGATCTGGTAGCATCCTGCTGCTTTCATCTTCTTTAATAAATCTTCATCAACAGAGTCTATTCTGGAAAAACAAGTCCAGTCAAATCTCAGCCCCTGACTGATGATTAAATCACACAAATCAGTCACTCTGTTCTTATGTAAAGTAAAGGTATCGTCATAAAAGTTCACTTGTTTTATTCCATAATTATCAATGAGATATTTTATTTCTTCAATGATTTTTTGGGGCGACCTGTAAGCAACAAAATTACCCATAGTGCGGCAACAAAACTTACAGCGCCCGGGGCATCCACGCGAACTGACCATAGTTACTGCAGGCAGGCTTTTATAAGAACCCAATACCGGCATGTATTTTTCAAGATGCAGTTGATGGTAGGCGGGCATGGGTAACGTGTCCAAATCTTTTATTCTGCTTCTGTCTTTATTATGTTTAATGTGAATTTGGCCGGAATCATATTCTTTATAGCTTATTCCCTCTATCCGGGAAAGCGGTTTTAACGATACGATATCCAATAAACTAAGTTCCCCTTCACCGCGCACAACAATATCAATGTTTTCATTGTTCAGGACTTCATCAGGCATAAATGTTGCGTGCGCTCCACCAGCAATAATCGTAGCATCAGGGAATATTTTCCTGCAAACCTGAGCAAGATGATATGAGTTGTTTGCAAATGTTGTAAAAAAAGGTATCCCTATATTTAAATCCTTATAATCAAAAGTGTTTTTTAAATTCTCTAAAAAGGCAGCAATCCCTGTAGAAGAGTTTATTTCAACATTCAGATCATAAACGATGGTATTATATCCATGCAGATTCAGAAAAGATGATAAATGGGCTAATCCCAGAGGAGGATCGTATTTACTGACTTCTTTATAAATACTTCCTTTTGCATAAAAAAAATTTGGAGCTAACAATAAGCATTTCAGCCCGGTATTCATGCTTTATTTTTTTATTTTAGCAGTTAACAACATATTTTTGTAAACAAAGGTCACAAACGCTTTCAGTCCCCAGATCAAACGCTTTCTTTCATTTTTGATAAAGATTTTTCTTAGTTGTGATAAAATAAACCAGGGGCTCAGGTAAAAGTTTAAATACATTAATATGTAATAATTACGTATTGTTTTTTGACTTAAGGTTTCGTGTATAAACAATGGTTTAGTAAAGTTGAATTCGCTCCAGTTTGTGGCTGTAATAAGATTATTGTTCTTAAAATGATCATATAAAGGGGCGCCCGGCAAAGGATGAAAAATCAGGACCTGCAGGTAATCGGGACGCAGTTTATGGATCATCCTCATATTTTGCTTAATTATTGCTTTAGTTTCGCCGGGATTTCCAATCATCAAACTCACCCTGCAGGTTATACCTGCTTTTTTGGTCAGCCGCACAGCTTGAAATACCTGTTCAATGTTTATTTTTTTGTTTACCTTTTTCAGTACTTCTTCATTGAAATTTTCCACGCCATACATTATGTGTTCACATCCGGCGTTTTTCATGGCAACCAGCGTTTCGTAATCAACACAATCCACTCTCGCAAAGCATGTCCATCTGATATCAATTTTTCTCTCAGTAATTAATGCGCATATCTCCTTTACTCTTTTTACGTCAATAGTAAAAGTGTCATCATAAAAAATAATTTGTCTGACACCGTAGTTGTTATAAAGATGTTCAATTTCTGCAAGCACCCTTTCGGCTGACATAAAATAAACCTCATGAAATATCTTACTGCAAAAAGAGCATTTGCCAATACATCCCCTGCTGGTTACCATGCTCATTGAGGGGATATTCTGATTTGAATATTTCGGTGCCTTATAAGCTTGCATCTGTAAGAGATCATAAGCAGGGATCGGTAAAATGTCAGGATTTTTTATTCGTTCTCTGGGGGGAGTGAGAAATTCAGTACTTTTGCCATTTATCGTTTCTTTATATGAAATGCCATTAATTTCTTTGAGTTCATTACCGTCAATTATTTCTTTAAAAGTAATTTCACCTTCGCCAATTACAATTATATCAATATTTTTATTTTTTATCAGCTCTTGATATAAATGGCTCGGATGAGGCCCGCCTAAAACAACTGTAGATTCCGGATATAATTTTTTGATTACATCAGCAATAAATAAAGCGTTATCAATAATTGGAGTGACGGCAGTGATTGCAAATAGTTTTGAATGAACTTTATTATAATATTTTTCCCTGAAAACGTTCTCAAAATCAAGCAGGTTTTTTGACTCAACCAAACAATCAATAATGATGGATTTGTAACCGAATTGTCTTATATAGGAAGCAATATGGGCTAAGCCATAGGGTGGAAAGAAATAATCAAATTGTTTCCACATGGTTTCATTACCATGCTCAAAAGGAGGAGCTATAAAAATTGCATCAAGGCTTTGCATTCATTTTATGCTTTATCGCAGAATAGTAAAAATAATTCTCTTTTGAAGGGTAAAAAAACACTGCTGAAAATTTAACAAAAAGCGCAAGAAAGAGCAGTAGGAGAGGGAAAAACTTAAAACTAAAAAAATTCTTTTTTTTATCCTTTATATACATCCATTTAATAGTGTCTTTTCCACCGCAAAATATGTTCTTTATCCTGGAAAAATTAAGATAAAAAACCAGATAACTTAAAATAATAAACCGTTTTACGGATTTATTATTTCTATCATCCGGCTTTAAAGGCAGATTTCTTTTTGAAAACAGGCCGTCGGTCAGCCCAATCAATGTATCAGCATTTGAATAGTCCTTATTAAAGCAAATCCTGTTTTTTTGGAGCCCTTCATTATATAAAGCGGTTCCGGGATAGGGAACTGCATTATTAAATTTTGCGATATCAATAGGGTTTTGTACTGCAAAATTCAGCGTTTTGATTCTGTCCTTATACGTTTCATTGGGCAAACCGAAAATAAAACTTGCCTGCACCTTAAATCCTGTTTCAGATGAAATTCTTACAGCATTTTCAATAACTGACGGGCTTAGTCCTTTATGTATTTTTTTTAACAGATTTTCCGATAGCGTTTCAATGCCAAAAAAGACAGTGCGAAATCCTGATAAATAAAGTTCATGTAAGAGGGGGTAATCCACCTGGTCGCATCTTGCCTGAAAACTGAAACGGCATTTATCATTTAATTTTTTTTCTCTGATACTACGCACAAGTTCTGCTATCCTTACTTTATCCTCTAAAAAATTATCATCTAAAAACAGAATATGATTTTTCTTGTACTTTTCAATTAATAGCTCTATGGTATCAATTACTTTACCGGCAGCGATATAACGTACATTTTTTTTGCTGATAATATGATTACTGCAAAAACAACAATTCTTTTTGCACCCCCTTGAACTTAATATCACACCTAAATCATATCTGGGAATATTTTCAAACAATTCATATGGGAATACAGGTAAATCATCCAGAGAATCAACAGTTTCACGATCCGGATTATGAATAAAGGATGAGTTTTTAACATAGGAAATTCCCCTGATGTCAGTCCAGGGTTTATTATTTATATATTTTTCATAAATATCAAACAGTATGTGTTCTCCTTCTCCGCGAACTGCTATGTCAACCGATCCGCTTTCTAAAACTTCCTCAGGCATGGCGGTAGGGTGAATACCGCCAAAAATTATTAAACATCCGCGGTATTTTTGTTTAATAAAAGAAGCTGTTTTTATTGCGGATTCAAATGCAGAAGTAACAACACTAAACGCAAAAACAACAGGTTCTCCGCTAAAGGAAATTTCTTTGCAAATAGTACGTTCAATTCCCGGGTGAATCTGCTGGTCAAAGATTTTAAATCTTATTCCTTTTTTTTGGGCTATTGAGGCAAGATAACCCACTCCGATAGGCGGAAATACAGGAGAAAACAAAGCAAACCGATTGCTCTTATTCTGAGTATATGAATTTATAAAAACAATCATCTTTTTTAATAAACCTGTTTATTGGTTTCAATTTGTTTTTTGTAAAACCCACGTGTAAAGCATTTCAATAAGACCCCAAAGATTTTTATTACTAAATCAAAAAATAAAAGAATAGCACCCGGTATGTTATATATCACTTCTTTCGTATCATTGCCCATCCTGAATAGTATTCCGCCCCATTTTTTATCCCTGACTATTGATTTTAAAATTTTTGCCCTGAAATAGAATTTCAAATATGACGACCATGTGTCATGAATGATCATTTGTTTCGTGTTTTTTGCGGGTATAAAAGGAAAAATTATTTTTCTCCAAAAGGGCGTAATAAGAATCAGTTGAGAATTATAATTTCTATAATCCCGCATGGTTCTGATAAATGGTGTCGTATTATACGTATTAAATAATCTGGTGCCCGGATAGGGTACTACATTGTTGAATTTAACAACATCAATATTGTTCTGAATAGAAAAACGAAGGCATTCCTTTCTGTCTTCAGTGGTTTCACCCGGCAGACAATATAAATAATTAGCGATGACCTTATAGCCTGTTTTTTTTGCTAAAGCCACTGCTGAAGCAATTTGCCCCGGGTTTTCATTTTTACCAATCGTTCTCAATAAGTGTTCAGACACCGTTTCTATTCCAAAAAAAACCGTTTTGAAACCAACAGTGAATAAACGTTTCATTATTTCCGGATCGACATCCTTAGCCCTGGTTTGAAACATGAACTGTGCCTTTTTATTTAATTCTTTTTTTTCTATATGTTCACACAATTCGTAAACCCGTTGGTGCTCTGATAAAAAATTATCATCAAAAAAAGTAATATCTGTCTGATTGTATTTATTTATTAATAAATCCAGTTCTTCTATTGTTTTGTTTGTTGAATTATACCTGCATTTTCTTGAACCCGTTAAATTGTTGTTACAAAATATGCAATTATATGGGCACCCTCTTGAAGAAGTAATATATCCTAAATCGTATTTTTTGTAAGGTGCAAATATTTCGTAAGGGATAATGGGGATATCATCAAGATCATTAATGACCGGACACCTTTCATTGATAATGTTTTTTTCATTTTTCCTGTAACCTATGCCTTTAATATCTGCAAGGCTTTTTTTATTAAGAATTTTATTATATATATCAATAATTGCGTTTTCAGCTTCGCCGGTAAAAACATAGTCAACCGATGTATTGGCAAGAATTTCTTCAGGAAGAGCCGTAACATGAATTCCTCCCAGTATTGTTACGGAGTCCGGGTAATGATTTTTTATCCAGTTCGTGATGCTGAGCGCTCTGTGTGTTGCCTCTGTCAGAAAACTGATACAAAACGCCAATGGTTTATCATAGTTACCTGATATTTTATTTATTTGCTGTTCGGTAAGCAGGTGTACCTGTTCGTCAAAAAAATCAAAAGGAAGGTTTTCTTTTCTGAGCATAGCCATTAAATATGCAATCCCATAAGGAAGTGATGCGGGAAAGAACGGCCTGAAAAAACCCACAGATCTTTTTTCCACGCAATTTATAAATATCATGTCAATATATTAAAATATTTGTCAATAATTATTAAAAGTATGCTGATTAAATAAAACGTTCTATAAAAGCTTCTGATTAATTTTGATTTCTTCAGAATGTTTTTCGCATATATAATATAAAGAGATAAGTGTAAAAATGAAGGTATAATCATCAGCCAGCTCATTGTATTGTCAATGATACCCATCCTTTTCAAAACAAAACAATAAAAAATATTGACAGCACATAAAACTATTATTGTAAATAAAACTTTATGTATCCCATGCTTAACAGCCGTTGTTTTGATTTGGGCATGCTTATCCGCTTCATAATCTATTATCTCATGATTTAAATGCCCGGCTGAAAATGCAATAGCAAAAAAAACCGAAAGCGAGATTGAATAAATACTAACATCTTTGAATGCAAAATAGCACATATTGAAATGCAGGATCTGCGCAAAGAAATGCAGCACGGTTCCCCAATAAGCTTTGTGTTTAAGCCCCCATTTCGGATGAGCATAAACCAGCCAGATTAAGTATACAATTAAAGTCAGTAAGGGGAAAATTATGTGGATCAATGCGGATAATGCAATTGAAAATAACAAAAAAATAATACCTGATATTTTATAGGTTAATGAACTGAATTTACCAAGAGCCGACAGCCTTTTATTAAAAACATCTGCTTGTTTGCCGGCTGCTGCATTATAGGTATATACTGAAAGTATGGTAAAAAAAGAGATGAAACAGATCATAACCAGTTTTATCAGGATGTTATAATTCCACTCATCAATGCCAAAAAAACTACCAATAATAAAAAAGCCACTCATCAGAGCAACCTCAGGAATTCTTAAAGCTTTAATCAGGCTCATGAATTAGTTTTGACTTTTACAAGGGTTTTTACAGAATATATTAAATCAATCAATAAAATTCCACAAAGTACAAAAATAAAGGAATCGTAGTAAATAAGGTATCTCGGATTGCCAAATGTTATAACAGGAAATAATACCATTGATATATATAAAAAGATAAGCGGAGCAGGAAAATAAACGCGATATTTAATGGTTACCGTTAATGCAAATAATGCCATTATGAACAAAAGAGGTAAATATTTATTATCAATAATAAATAAAAGTCCGGTGGTTATCAAAAAAAACAAAACAAAGACATTTTTCCACACATAGCCTTTTTGCTTTATTTGTAACAACAAGTTAAGTAATAAAGCGCTGATAGCTAATAAAATGAAGACGGGTAATATAAAGTTTTTTGAAAAATAGGAATTAAGTTTTGCAGAAGTTATACTTAAAATCTTTGACGGATAATGGTAATAAAAATTAAGCACCCTTAAAAGGTCTGGTTTTCCTGAAAGCCCGTCATTGCTGTAATGGCTCGAAGGGTTAAAGGCCCACTCGTCAGATAAATAACCATCCGAAGCAAACTCATTGTTAATATCTAATAGGCCGGTAGTGCCGAATAATTGTACCATTAAGTATATATGTGAATACTCAGAGTAATGAAGTATTAATATGAGTTTTTCGAGCCCCTTGCTATAACCGGAACCAGTCAGTTTTACAAATTTATTTTTCTTTAAAAAAGGCAATACCTCATCGTTAAACCTGGTAATATCAGCATCTTTGATGGCCCATTTTGAATCATATGTTTCCATTTCTGATACTAGAGAGTTGATCTCATTTACATGACAATTGCTGCTGGTGACCTTGCTGATAATTTCTTTTGCAGATTGCTTTTTGTTATATGATTTATAAATACTGAAAATATTATATGGCAGCCATACTGAAAAAAATGATAGATAAAGACCCATGAACAATTTCCATCTTTTTGTTTTGGTGCGCCGAAAAAGCAACATACCTGTATCTGCAAACATGAAAACAAAAAAGAACATCAAGCTGGCTTTGAACAACATGCTTATGCCCGATGCGACCCCTAATAATACAGCGTATTTTAAAGTCATATGTTTTCTGAACCGCAAGTAAAAATATATGATGATGATATTTATGCACACAGTAATTATATCCGGCGATATCATTTCTGCATAATCGCTTAAATAAAACAGAAGAAAAGGCGCCCCGGATAAACTTCCGTAAAATCCAGTATTTCCCCAGTTTTGCCGGCTTAATAGAATAAGCAGAATGACAACAGAAGTCAAAAGAATTAGTTGTAGAAATTTTATCATAACGGGGTTGTTTCCCACCATGAAGTAAAGACATCCAACTAGAACTGAGTACGCGGGAAATCTATCGTAACGCCTTCCTTTTATCTCATTCTGTGTCTCCGCTTGTTTATCTGAGCAAAATGTTTTGTAGTCCGTAATTTCTGCAATTCTCCCACTGATATTGATCCCGTATCCAAGTGAAAAATTAACAGCCATATTCTGATAATCAATCTGGTCGGGATTGTGTTTGGAAACAACAAGGTTTCTGAAATCAGGCGGTTTGATTAACAATACAATTATAACACAAAATATGGTCCAGTTAAGTATAAACAGAAGAGGGTTTTTTTTCACTAAATTTGAAACAGTATGAACTATTTGATTTAATTTCTTTCGAAAAAAGAAAACAGTGAAAATCATAATTATAATAACTAGGATTGCTAATAAAATGCGGATCTTATGAAATATAAAAACAGCAGCGCCATACAACTTTTTCCAGTAGCTCTGATTATTAAAATCTGCTTTATCAAGGATGATAAAACCATTTTTGGAAGGACATTTTTTTATCAGGTTACTGCCATTTAAGTAAATTAGTATTCCTGATTCATTACAATGAATACTGTCAGAAAGTTTGATTGTTAAACTGGCTGTGGCCCGGTAACTGCTGTCAAAATATGTTATTTGGGTGTGTTGAAAAAAAAGATGGTTTCCACGGGGCGTAGTTGCCTCGATCGTGTACTTATCTGTTGTCAATCCGCATAGTTCTAAGCTGACCGGTCCTGAATAGATGGTTTTTTTCAGGTAGCTATTCAAAGAAAAAGCAAAAAAAACAACAATAACAATTGATGAAAGAACTATAAATAATGATTTTCGGTATTTTTTATTTTTCATTTCTTTTTATACCAATCATAAAATTGTTTAAATCCCTTTCAGATGTAATGTTTTTCTTTTTTTCAATAGAGCTGAGTATTTTTAATCCTATAACCGCATCAAAGGGAAATTGCATGATATTTAGCAAAAATCTGATTTTAACAAAGGGGTAAAAAATAATAAAAAAAATCCGCCATGTTTTTTTCATTTTATCATTAATGTTCACAGGGTATTCTCTTTTAAAAACCGGAAAATAAAAGTTTCCAAAATAGTTTAATATATTAATAATGTCGTCTTTTATCCAGGGCAAATTGGCTCCGTTTTTCACAAAATTTTCAAATTCTGAATAGGATTCGGGTATTTTAAATCCGAGTTTTATAGCCTCATCCATATAAATATTATTGTTCAGAGGCATGTATATATTTATGGTCGTGTGTAAATTATGATTGATTCTATACAACTTCATGAACAAAAGAAGGGTTTTTTTTGTGTCTTTATCAGGATCGGGTGGGAATCCGATCATAAAACTATAAGATGTTTGAATATTATGTTTTTTCAAAAGCGATGTTACTTTGATGATATCAGTGACTTTATAGTTTTTGTTGATGTTTTGTAACACATTATTATCTCCCGATTCCGCCCCGAAATATATTAAAACGCATCCTGATTGCTTAATAATTCTTAATTCCTCTTCACTGTACAATAAAAGAAACTGTTTGATATGTGCACTGGCAAGCCAGGTTATATTAAGTTCGTTTTTAATCAGTTCTTCACTCAATCTAAGCACAAAATCTTTATTTGTGAAGAAATTATCATCATTGAATTTTATTTGATCGATCTGTGGCGCAAGTTTCTTAAAGTACGTAAGGTCAGAAATTACATGTTCAACGGAATTCGTTTCATGGTAAAATCCTTTGGCTGATGATAAGGAGCAAAAATTACATTTGCAATTACAACCTCTGGTGGCTATGTATTGAAGGGTTTTCCCATTTCGTTCTATATAATTCTGAATATTGATTTTTGAAAAATCCAATTGGGGGTATGCAAAATTATTTCCCCAGTGTATATTTTTATTTATATGAATGTTGTCATTTTTTTTATAGCCCAATGCATTTATTTTCTCAAAATCATTTTCATGTTGCTGTATTTTTTTTACAAGTTCTGAAAATGGTTTCTCTCCCGGACCAAGAATTATAAAATCAACAAAACTTTCATCAATACATATTTCAGGGTATGAGGTGGGGAACCAACCGCCAAACACTGTTGGAATATTATAATTTTTTTTAATGTATTCAGCAATTTTATGCGCATAGATCAGCTGAACACTCAACATTACACTAAACCCCACTAATAAAATAGTTTCCTGGTTTTCGGTTACATACTTTATAATTTCATCTTCTTCTATTGTTTTTTGGTCAAAAATAACGACGTCAAGACTTTCATCCCGAAGCGTTCTTTCTAAAAAAAGCAAAGAGTAGGGTAGGCCCTGAAAATAATTAGTGGCTAAAGGATAGACAAGAACAATTTTATTCTGATGTGCAGTTTTATAATTCATTTATATATTTTAACCATAAAAACAAATCTGCCCATACATATCTTTTGTTACTGTTTTGTTCAAAGAAATCTGAGCTTATTTTTTCAAAATTAAATAAATAAGAATAACTTTTTTGTATGTTTTCTGTAAATATTTTCTCTGGATCAGGGTATTGAGGGTTTGTATGGTAAACAACATGTTTTCCCAAATTATAATTAGGTAAAATTGTATTATTATAATCTCCTAAATGGGAATTACTGGGAATATTACTTAACTCCGGCAAATATTTTTTAAAAATCAAATAAGTCAGACATTCGGGTTCGCTGCTCAGCAGGAGAGGAGGTGTACTCCAGATGATCTTCAGTAGATTTTCTGACATATAAGGACTAAACATGTATCTTGTTGTGTAGCATGGCATTAAAACACTGCTTCGGGCACCACCACAATGACGGGAAAAAAAACTACGGGTGATGTATTGATTTGTATAAGGAATTTCCATAAATGCAGACTTGACAAAATCTACAGACTTCAGTATTTCATTAATGCTGTTCTTTGAACTGAAAGACACGAATATGTCTGGATTAAAATATGGAGCAAGAAAGGATAAGCCCTTGTTTAATTTTTGTTTGTAGTTTAAATTCTTTTCTAAAAAAATCAAAAAATCAGAAAAATAGTCATAGATGTTTTCATCGGAAGTAATTAATGCCCTGGTAATTTCCGAAATATTATTTGGATAAGGAGAATAAAATCTCAGTGTTTCCGACCCTAAATATCCTGAAATAAAAAAGCGGGAATTAATCCTTAATTTCCTGAAATAATCATTATCAAGCGTGCTGATGGCATATAATTCATTAGGAATTATTATATGGTTTAGATGATAGTTTTGTGCCAGTAGTTTTGCAATTTGTATATCTTGATTTAAATCATCAGGTACATAGGAACTGGAAAAGGTCACAAAAGTTCTTTTCATTCTTTCTTCTTCACTCATTGCGCCTAAAATCATCCGGGTATCAGCACCTCCGGTTAAAGTAACATCCATTTCCGGATACCATTTTAACAGTAAATCAAGCTCTTTTTTAAAAACCGAAAAATAGTCGTCTGCAATTTCTGATATGAGTTTTTGATTTTTTTGTATTTTGAGTACCGGGAAGTTTTTTTGTATCTTAATCCCTTTTGAACTAACGGTCATAATTGACCCGGGCGGCATTAATTTTATGCTCTTAAAAAAAGTTTTATTGTTTTGAGGTGCACCAAACAAAAAATATTCAAGAACAGAGGTTGTGTCTATTTGTTTTTTTATACTATTATCGAAATTGAGTATGGGTTCATAGTCATTGCATAGCAATACATAATCTTCGTTCTGATAAAAAAATAAAGGATATAACCCTAACCGGTCATTTAATACTATTAATTTATTATCATTCTTATTATAAACAAACAGGTTAAATTTCCCATGCATCCCAATAATTGCCTTATATTCTTTTTTTTCATATTCATCAGCCAGGAATTTTAATTTTTCTGCCTCTGATTGATCCGGTGTTGTTTTTGGATTGAAATCCGGGTAAAAAAAACCTGAACAAGCAAAAAATCTATTATTTGTTTCTTGAATTATTTCATTTTTCTGTGAAGAAGCAGTGATAAGAATTACATCATCAATGTTATAGGTATGAGCGTTTACATTTTCGAATAAAGATAATTCCTCCGGATTTTTATTAAAGATTTCCGGACAGTTTTTTCTGTTTTTTATGACAAGAACAAATATTTTATTCATTTTTCGTTTATAAGTATAAAAAGTCTGTTATTTGATGTAAGTATTAGATATCGGGTATTATATTGACACTTATAATTTAATATCAGGAAACATTGATGAGAATTAAGAAACTGTATTGATTTTATGTTACATAAGATTTATGATGGATTTTTTAGCGAAACGAGGCAGATTTTGCAGACAAAGTTTATGCTATGTCGAAAAATCTAACGATTTGCAGCAAAAAAGACCCATAAAGATATGAAAAGGTATCCGCCCCGGCGGATCAAAACAATTTCTAATAAACAGACAACTTGTCAACTCAATGATATAGTTCATAAATTAGATTGATTTTTATCATAACACATTGATTAAAGTCTCATATCAATAGTTTTGTATTTGATATGTTACCGACCTGTTTGCCTTTGGAGTAAAATATCCCTCCCTGTCAATTTTATTCTTGAATATCAAACAATACAACCATCCTGCAAAAGGAAAACCAACGTATTTCAATCTGAAACGCAACAAAATAAATGGCCTGAATACTAACGAAAAAATTTTTTCAAGAAACCATTCTTTACCATCAGGTTTTCCGGGATTATTATATTTGTAAAAACGAAAATAAAACATTCCAAAATATTTTAATTTACGTAAATGAGATGCCTTATGCCACGGAAATACTGCACCTTCATTTGCAATTTTTATATAGCTTATTAAATCTTTTGGTTGTTCAAACCCTTTTTGCAGTGCAATTTGATAAAAACTACTTTTTGTTGCCGGCCAATATACTGATGCCACATAAAGCAAGGTAGACTTACGGGTTTTTAAAAACATTTGCATTATTAGTTTTAATGTTTTATTAAGATCTTTGCCTGGTTCTGTGGGAAATAATACCATAAAGCTCCAACTGGTTTTTATTTCATGATCATCAAGAATACGAATAAAATCAAATATTTCACTTATTTGTAATTGTTTGTTGACTTGATTTAAAAGTGATTGATCTCCCGATTCAGCACCAACTATTATGCAATCAAGACCTGCCTTTTTCAATAATTCTATATCATTATCATCATATTGTTGTAAAAAAGTTTTAACATGCGTTGTGGCACACCATGATATATTGATATTATTGTCAATAAAGCCATTGCAAATATCAATCACCCTTTTATGATCAACAAAAAAGTTTAAATCTTCAAAACTTAAGTAGTTTATTTGCGGAGCGTTTGAAATTATTTGTTTCACCTCATTGATCACCGTGTCAACAGATTTCGGGAACCATTTGCCTTTCCAGCCCAGGGGGATAAAACAAAAACTGCAATGATAAGGGCATCCGGCACTGCTTAAATAGCGAAATACTTTTCCGCCATCTTTTGTATGATCAATGTACTTCGGAATTTCAATAAGATCAAAATTCAAAGACGGATAATTATCAAAATCTTTGAAATTATAATGTCGATTTATACAAATCTCAGATTGTACCTTATATCCCAATCCGCCGATCCCTTTCAATAAATGAGGTTCGGTGCTGATCGGAGCATTAATTAGCATATGGATCAGTTCTGCAAAAGCAGCTTCACCCTGACCCATAGTTATAAAATCAACATAGCTTTCATTCAGGCAAACTTCCGGTTGCCATGTGGGGAACCAGCCACCCCATATAACCGGCACTGCACTCTTCTGTTTGATATACATCGAAAATTCTCTGGCTCCGGTAATTTGTTCACCCATCATCACTGTTGTACAGGCAATTAATGTTCGGGATAATTCATCCTGAATTGTCTCTTTCCAATGGACATCGAAATGCTCATCAAGGATGATAATCTTTAAATTTATATCCCTTATGGTTCTTTCTAAATATAAAAAAGCATAAGGAGGAATAATATTTCCAGCCTTTGCATCCGGGTAAAAAAAGAGAATGGTATCTTTCATAAGCAAATAACACCAAACAGTATCACGTATAATACAAAAGTACAAACAAAAGGTATTGTATTTTCATTGTCATGCCGGTAATATTACAAACTTCAAAAAATGAGCTGTTTAAATGTGCAGACTTTGTATGACTTTTGAATTAACTGTTTTTTATTCTGCCAATAAAAAACCTATCGTTGGGATCTGTAAAAAAATATTTATCCACCATATTCTTAAATAAAACATCGCAATACAACCAGCCTCCTAATGGGAAACCAAAATAGTTGAAAAAAAATCTTACCCGGATGAATGGCCATGATATTTTATAGATCAGACTATTTAAAAACTTATATTTTGTTTTTATATTAGTATCATTAAGTTTATAAAAACGCAAATAATACATTCCATAATATTTGAATAGTTTTAAATAATAATCTTTGTGCCACCGATAATTAATATCTTTTTTAAAAAATACTGACAGATCCTCGAGATTATCAGGAATTGAAAAACCAAATTCTGATGCTTTTTTATAGTAATAATTAGTTCTTGCCGGGAAGTAATAATGTATTGCATAATGAAAATAAGGGCTGATAGTCATTAAGCGCATAACAAGTTTAATGGTCAGTTTAAAATCTGTACATGCGTTTTCAGGGAAAAAAACCATAAAACTGCACGAATTTTTAATTTGTGCATGATGCATTTTCTTAACAAATGCGATAATCTCATCAACAGTAAGATCCTTATTCAGTTTATCCAGGACTCTTTGGTCTCCGGATTCTGCACCCACAAAAACAGATTCGCAACCGGCTTGCTTAATAATTTCTAAATCCTCATAAGAATAATCATATAATATGTTTTTAATATGACCTGATGCATTCCATTGAAAATGAAATTCATTTTTTATTAATTCCCGGCATAAATTCATAACAAACGCCCGGTTGCCAAAGAAATTAATATCATCAAATATAATATAATTTATTCCATTAGCTTCATTCACGATATGCCTTAATTCATTAATGATTATTTTTATTTCATTATGAAACCATTTTCCACGCCACTCCATTTCAGGAAAGCAAAAATTACAACGGTACGGACACCCATATGAGGCAAAATAATGAAAACTTTTACTCTTTTTATTTTTGCTATAAAGAGTATATTGCTTAATATTAATTAATGATAAATTTACAGGAGGAAAATCTGAATAATTTAAATGTTTATGGGAATGATTGATAAACATTTTATCGTTTACCTTGTAGCCCAAACCTGGTATTTCGGAAAAACTTTCTGAAGCATTATTTAAATTTTGTTTTATTAATGTGGTAACAAGTTTTGAAAAAATCAACTCACCTTGCCCAACAGCCACAAAATCGATCAAAGGATGCGACAGGCATAATTCAGGTTTCCAGGTTGGCAGCCACCCTCCCCAGATGACAGGTACGTTTAATTGATTTTTAATAAAATCAGATATTTTTATTGCAGATATTAACTGATTACCGATGGCAACACTTAGACCCACCAGCATCAACCGCTGAGCATTTGAGATAAGAATTTCTTTCCAATCATCATCAAAACGTTCATCAATAATAATAACATTCAGTGATAAATCTCTGATAGCACGTTCCAGATAAAGGAATGCATATGGCGGCATAAAACCTTCGCCTTTGGCATCAGGTAAAATTAATATTATAGTATCCTTCATTCCTTGAATAAACAACTGAGATAAATATCCTGAATTACTTCTTTTCGTACTGTATAATGATGCTTTTGTTTAAGGAGTCATTTGCCGGCCATTCTTTTTCTTTTTTTATAAATATTTTACAGTATAACCATCCGAGGAAAGTTATATTTGTAATTCCAAAATAAAATCTTATTTTGTTAAAAGGCCATACCAGGAAATGAATAATGTATTCTGGCAGACTGTTATACCGGTAAGAAAATCTGAAAAGATTCTTTGAGTAAAACCGGAAATAAAACAACCCAAAATATTTCATCTTTTTTAATAATGAGGTTGTGATCCATGGCATATTTTGGGGTTTCAACTCAAATTTTTCAAATCCAGCCAAACTTTCAGGTGGCCTATATCCTGATTTTATTGCTCTTTTTAAAAAAATATTATTTATAGAAGGAGCATATATGTTTAAAAAAATCACAAGGGAGGGATCAATCCTTATCAATTTCATTATTAATTTTAAAGTTGCCAGCAAGTCTTTTTGGGGATTCCCGGGAAACAATACCATAAATGAAAAACAAGGTGTAATATTGTATCTGCTTAATAGAAAAACAAATCTTACAATATCTGAAACCAGTAAATTTTTATTTAAAAGGTCTATTATCTGTTGATCCCCTGATTCAGCGCCCGAAGCAATTGATCTGCAACCCGAGAGTTTCATTATTTTAATATCTTCTTCTGAATAGGTTTTTAAAAAATCCCCGATATGGGCTGAGCCACTCCACTGAATATTTAAATTGTTATTGATTAAAGCGTGACTAAATGATAAAATAAAGTTCCTGTCGTGGAAGAGATCATTGTCTTCAAAAATAATATATTGTATATCAGAGGATTCACTAATAAAATAACGTATGTCATTAATAACTTTTTCAACGGGCCTGGAAAACCATTTCCCTTTCCATGAACTGGATAAAAAACAAAAATTGCAGCGATTGGGACATCCGGCAGTGGCAAAATAACGAAGTATTCCTTTCCCTTCAGAATAACTCACATATTTTCTAATATCAATCAGATCATATCTGATATCCGGCCATTCGTTAAAATCCTGCGCCTCTACTTGACTTATTAGTACTTTGTTCCTGACGTTTTCAAACTTTAAATTCTTAATAGTAGTATGATTTATCTCCTCAACGATGCTTTTGCTTTCCAATAGATTTCTTACAATAAATGAAAATCCTGCTTCTCCCTGCCCCGACACAACAAAGTCTGCATATTCTTCATTCAGACACACCTCGGGCTTCCATGTTGGAAACCAGCCACCCCAAATTACAGGGATATCCCCGTTTTGTTTAATTATCCCGGAAAAATGAACGGCTCCTGTAATCTGGTTTCCCAACACCACGCTGACTCCTGCCATTAATATTTCAGGCGCCATTTTGTTTACCTGTTGTTCCCAGTCAGTATCCAATTTTTCATCAAGTATTACTACTCTTAAGTCTAAATCTCTTATGGCCCTTTCTAAATATAAAAAAGCATAAGGGGGTATTATATAATCTCCTTTGGCATCAGGATAGAAAAAAACAATGATGTTTTGCAAGGCAATGAGTTTTTGATGTATTGTACTCCATATTTAAACCAAACCCAAGAAAACCTTTTTTCTTGATTTCAAATGATTTAGATACCTTTTTTAATTCTGTTAAATATATTTTTCAAATTTTTTCAATATTTGAAGTTGCATGAATGTTTATATATCCAATATTAAAATTATTACTTATAATATTTTTTTCATCAATCAGGTTAAATTTCAGAATATTTAAATATGATTGTGCATATTCTTCATTTACCAGAACAACTAAGTCGAGAGTATATGTTGCAGGATTAAACGTATTAGCGTCATAAGATATGGTTATTTTACATTTTTCTTGTATGGGCATCGGATAAAAATCGTTTAAATACGATGTTAAAATATTGTCATACCTTTCTTTAATAAAAAGCACCAGCTTTATAGGGATAATTGATTGTAAACTAAATATTATTTCAATAATTAATTTTCGATTGTTATAAAGATGTTCCTCAATATTTGGATCATTTTTTACCCTTATTTCTTCTGCAACAAAAACAAAATCATTGGTTTTTAAAAAAATATGATTTTTTGATGCGAGATTCGCTCCTGATATTTCAAAACACAGATTATCATCGTGCTCATCTGATTTGTATATTAATCGGGCATAAGAGGTCAGTACTTCATGAGTTTGTCCATAAGAAACTACTTCCCCTTTGTTTAACAACAAGGCCTTATCACATAGATCGGAAATGCTTTTATGTGCATGTGTTACTATGCAAACACTTGCACCTTTTTCTTTGATTTTCCTTATTTCATTAATTGCAATACCTTGAAATTTTTCGTCACCCACACTTAGCACCTCATCAAATAAATAAATATCTGCTTCAATATGACAAACTATTGAAAAAGCCAGACGCATATACATCCCTGATGAGTAATTCTTAACCGGTGTATGAATAAAATCAGGGAATCCGAACATCTCAACGATGTTATCAATGTTTTGTTCAATTTTTCTTTTGCTGAGGCCGTACATATAACCTGATAAAAAAATATTTTCATGACCCGATAGTTCAGGCTGAAAACCAATTCCTATTTCAAGTATCGATGCAACCTTCCCGTTTATTTCAATTTCTCCTCCAGAGGGAGAAGTGATTTGGCTTATTAATTTCAGGAGTGTACTTTTTCCGCTTCCGTTTGGACCAATAATTCCAAGTATTTCACCTTTGTAGATCGTTAAATTAACGTTTTTTAAAGCGAAAAAGGCTTCTTGTTCTTTTATATGTAAATTGATAAAATTCAAAAATTTTGCAGTTCTCATTCCCTGAAGGGAATATTTTTTAGAAACATTTTTAATCTCAACAGCCACTTTTTCTGTCATAACAAATCAGCTATCTTTTTTTCAATTCTCATAAAAAATATACACGAACTGGCAAATAAAAGCAACCCCAGTATAAATCCCATAATATAACCATTGTCTTTTGGAAAGCTAATAAAAAAAGACTCCCTGAACACATCAATAACAGCAGCCATGGGATTAATATTCATAAGTATTTTATAGTGTTCCGGAACGATAGTTCCCGGATAAAAAACCGGGGTTATGAAAAAGCAAAAACTGACCAATTGAAGCAATATATCTCCAGTCTGCTTATGATATAGCGAAACGATACTAAGCCAGAGGCCAACACCGAAGGTTACCAGAATCAGATAGAAAATCAGGGGCAATATCCACAGCCAGGATATGATAAACGACTGATTGTAATACAACAGTAACAAAAAATAAATGGCTAATCCAATAAGTAAATCAGGCAGTGTAATGATAAGACGTGAAATCAGAAGATTGATCCTCGGAAAATACAGTTTGGATATTAAGTTGGATGAATTATGCAATGATGCGTTCATTGAACCAACAGTAGCAGAAAAAAACTGCCACATAATAATTCCCGGCAAGGCAAACAGGGGATAAGGAATACCCCATACACCCACACCCAGAATAACACCAAAAATTGCCCAGTAAACAACCAAAGTAATGACAACCTGTAAAACACTGAAAAACACCCCGAAAGTTCTCAAAGAGTATTTTTTCTTAATATCACCAATACCCAGCGAGTATGTTAAGTAACGATAGTTCCATATCGCCTTTACGTAATTTCTTATGGTAACGTCTGACTGATGATTCATGTCGACTGAAATCTTTTTGTGTAATTAATAAGAATTGCAAAAAGCAACAGTTTTTACTGGTATTTTACAAAAATACGAATAAATATTCTAAGAATGTGCTATCAAATCTCCGAGGTAATTTCATTTTTTGAGGTGCTATAAGAAAAGATTGTTACTATGAGTAAGGAAAGAAACATCGTATTCATGAAAAAAAGATATAGGAAATTACCTGAGTTTCATTCCTCTTTTATACACAACAAAATAAAACATTGATATTAAGTGAATTAAAAAATGATACAAAATATAGTATAATAGTGTATAATATTATTCACTGCTACTGTGTTTGCGAATTTGTTACCAAAATGATATTCAATTACGTGCAGTTGTTGTGTGAATCTATGGGTTATATTTAGAAAATTAACGTTAACAGGGGCAGCGCCCCGAAATATTTGTAAGCAGTAATTCCCCGCAAAAAATGTTAGGTGCAGAGCACCGTAATATTGTATCTGCCACATACATAATTAGTGTCTGTCTATCAAGTCAGAGTTTGAACCAGAATGTTCGAGTTCGGGGTTTTCGTAGTCTTGAAAATCAAGGAGTCCGCTAACTGGCGGACGACTGTTTTCAAGACAAGAGTAAACCTGTCCGTCCGCCGGCTGGCGGACAGGAAGGGAAGAAATCGGACATCATGGACAGACTCTAATTAATTTAAATGGTCGTATATGGTTCAATAGGTACACATTTTATGCTCATGATGCATAACAATCACAGGTATAAATACCTCTTTTTGGGGTGTGAAAACAATAGGTTTTACATCAGAGTATTGATGTTTCGGTCATAATCAGGTGTTTGATATTTCGGTACGCTGTACCTTATATCTCATTTCAATTATTTTTACAAATGTTGCGGTACTCTGCACCGGTCAAACGTGGCATCAATAAAAATTAATGCCAAATAATAGTTCCAGATAGCCCATGCCAGTGACCTAAGCCGCCATGGCAGTATGAAACATAGATGCACTAGAATAATATTATACTTTGCCTGCCTGTCTGCTGATATTTAGACAGGGTTATGCCTTTTACAAAATATACGTCAGGGCAGAAATACAAGCAAGTGAAATCATCCACTAAACTTATGCAGTATAATTATTTCCAAATAAATATGTTTATTGATAAACATTGATTAGTTTCAGCACCTCAAAAAAAACTTGACCAGTCTCCGAAAATCCGGACAGACGAATAGTACTCCATCAATTTCCACAAAACTCCCTGCTCAGATTACCGGCATCTGGATTCCCTTTTGCAGCAGACATTTTAAAATCAGTACATGCGTTTATGGTATCCCCTGTTTCCAAAAAAAGTATTCCCCGGCCAAGCAAAAGGGCAGGGTGGAGGGGCAGGTAAAACAAGCCCCTGTTGTATGCCTCCATGGCTCTTGCTTGTTCCTTGTTCAATTGGTACATCACAGCCAGCATTTCATGAAAAGACACATGATCCGGATACAGATGTATGCCTTTCGACAAATAAAATGAAGCTTTATCAAAATCTTTTTTATTAATATAGAATTGGCTGGTTTTTTCAATGTATCCGGCTAAATCCCCCTGCATTTCCTGCGGGATGGCCAGGTTATTATTCAGCAGACTGTCAAGAAATATCAGATGCAAAACCTTGTGCCTGTTCGTGATGGCATCTTCAAACCGCTGGTTCAGGGCAATAGCCTTGTTATAATCCGCTAATGCAGATTTAAAATCCCACAACTGCTGTTTTATGGCTCCGCGGTTATTGTAAGCTGCATAGCTGTTAGTGTCCAAATCAATGGATTGGTTAAAATCTTCAATGGCGCCCTGTAAATCCCTCACAGCATACCGGATACGCCCCCGGTTATTAAAATACTGAAAATCTTCCTTAAGGGTGATCGCATTGTCGAGGTATTTCAGCGCTTTTTCAGGATTTTTTTCTTCGGCAAAACAGGCCAGGCTTAAACTGTACATGGCGTAATGGTTTTGCGGGTTTGTCTCAATCGCCCTTTCCCATAAGCTTTTTGAGCTTTTCCAGGTATCAAGATCCATAAAGGTTTTTATGCCCAGAAAAAGGGTAATCATAAGCACTCCGGCTGTTATGTAGGCCCGCTTGAATTTTTGCAGAAGAGCATCTGCCGAAGCGCCGGCGATCATAAACAGACCAATAAAGGCAGGATAAGTGTATCTGTCTGCAGCAAGAACACGTCCTTCGATGGGAATAATGTGCAGTACGATGCTTATGCTTGCCAGAAACCAGAGAAATCCTAGTACAACCAGTTTATTTTTCCTGAAATACCTGAACAGCACAAAAACGATTACAGCAAAAACAAAAGTTACAATTATTCCCGTAGTTATCATACCTGCCGGCAGTACCCCTGCATCAGAGCGCGCAGGATAGGGTATCATGGGATCCTGCATTCTGAAAAGAAAAAACCTTGAAACGTAATACCATAAAGAATTTGGGGCAAGTAAAAGTCGTTCTCCGAAAGTAAAGAAATTATCAGAACCCGGTTTTATTGTCCACAACGGCCATGAGGAAACCAGCGAAACTATGGTGTCAATTTTCCTAATTATGATCAGTTCAAAAATAAATATCATAAACAAACCCAAAAAAATGAGTAATTTTTTATTGAAGCTGACTTTTGAAATTTGCATTATAATTTGTTGCTTGTTTTTCAATGCATAAATACATCCTATACCGTAAACTGCATATGAAATGATCGGTACCAGAAAAATATTTTTATGTTCTCCGTAAAAAAACTTGACGAAGAGTCCTGAAATAAAAAATGTTATGATGATCAGATACCAAAAAAATAAGGCGGGAATGTTTTTATGAGATATCTTTTGCCGTATGGGTACTTTAAAATTGTTATAAGAAAAAATTAACAGGTATAAAATACTGAAAATTAATAGTATTATCCATTTATCAAGGATTAACGATAACACAATGAATTTTTCAAACACTGATTCATAAGATATCTTCCTATTATAAAACCAGTCAACAGCAAGTAATATGAGCGGAATTGTTACCGCCTGTATTTTGGCCAGGCTGGCAAAATATACCAACAACATCACAGCCGGCAACCATAAGAGCTTGTGTTTTTTTTCAAGATACTGCAGATAGCATATAATGGCCAACAATGAAAAAAACACAAAAAGTAAGTCTTTGCGCCCGGTAACCCAGGCCACCGGCTCCGCAAAAACCGGGTGCAGGGCAAACAATGCGGCAGTTACTATTGCAATAGTATCTTTTTGGGCGATTTTTCTGACCATGAAAAATATCAAAAGGATATTGATAATATGGAGTAATACATTATGCAGGTGAAATCCGGTGGCCTTTGCGCCAAATAATCGGGCATCAGCCATAAAACTCCATATTGCCAGAGCCTTAAATCTGGAGTGCTGAAAGTGATACTTCAAATTATCATAATTCAACTCCCTGTAACGAACATTGGATCTTATGTTTTCATCATCGTCCCAGTTGACAAAACCAAAAGAGGCGGTTTTCAGGTAAATCAACCCTGTAAATAAAATAATGATGATCAGGGATGCTTTTATCAACCGGGACCGGGAAATTTGCATAAGATGTTTTTGTTCAGAAACAATTTCTCAGACAAAAATATAAATTTAAGGTCATAACTTATTTATTTTTCATAAAATAGCAGATTCTTTTTTGAGTCGCTGAAAGTAAAAAATAGGTTTTATGGTTAAAGAAAAAACAGCGACTTAGTGCAAACATGACATAGATAATAGAATTTAATAGTTGAAGGCTGCCGAACTGTAAACGAACCGGCGGCTGAGGCTCCCTAAGCCCCGGTGGCTGAGGCTCTCGAAGCCACCGCTTATTTTGCTGATCCATCAAGACATATCGAAAATCAATTTGCACCCTTAGGGCCGGGGCCAACAAATTGATTTTCCTTTCCCTGCAATACTGCGGCAGAGCCTGTCGAATCCCCGGCGGCTGAGCCTGTCGAAGCCCCGGTGGCTGAGGCTCTCGAAGCCACCGCCTGTTTTAGTGATAGCATGACTGCCTTCAGCGTCAGGCCGGCGCGCAGTCATCCTATCACTTGCAGCTATTCTTGATTATCTACTCCCTTCGGGCCTTGGGCCGTTGAAAATCCCCGGTGGTTGAGCCTGTCGTCCCCGGCGGCTGAGCCTGTCGAAGCCCCGGTGGCTGAGGCTCTCGAAGCCACCG
>ENA-UOWO01000586-UOWO01000586.1-activated-sludge-metagenome-genome-assembly--contig:-NODE-586-length-51761-cov-14.488763_pt1 | contig 51761 bp, 49 predicted proteins | sample MGYA00238148_ERZ761564 | MGnify/ENA primary metagenome ERZ761564 (study PRJEB28885, sample SAMN05720194) | activated sludge metagenome | isolation source: Anaerobic digester | place: USA... | reverse complement strand
TTACATGTGTTTGAGTTCTTCGGGCAGTATGTAGAAAGTCGGATGGCGGTAAGCCTTGTCTTTTGCCGGTTCAAACAATTCTGCATTTTCGTCGGGATTCGAGGCCGTAATCTGGCTCGACGGAACGACCCAAATGCTCACGCCTTCCATCCGTCTGGTGTAAACATCACGGGCGTTTTCGAGCGCCATGTTGGCGTCGGACGCGTGAAGGCTTCCGCAGTGGCGGTGTTCAAGCCCGTTTTTACTTCTTACAAATACTTCCCAAAGTGGCCAATTTTTCATAGTCTAAAGTCTAAAGTCTAAAGTTTAAAGTCATCCATCTTTCGAGTTTTGACTTTTCTCTTTCGACCGTTTATATTGCAATTTCTAATTTCGATTCTTGTTTTTGGGCATAAGCCATGGCGGCGTCGCGTACCCATTTGCCTTCTTCCCATGCTTTGACGCGTGCTGAGATGCGTTCTTTGTTGCATCTGCCGTGTCCTTTAACGACCTGCCAGAATTCGTCCCAGTCGAGTTTGCCAAAATCGTAGCCTTTCTTCTCTTCATTCCATTTAAGGTCGGGGTCAGGGAAAGTGAGCCCGATTAAGTTGGCTTGTGGTACGGTTTGGTCTACGAATGCCTGGCGCAATTCGTCATTGGTCTTGCGTTTGAGTTTCCATTTGACCGATTGCTCGGTGTTGGGTGACTGGTCGTCTGTGGGACCAAACATCATGAGTGAAGGAAACCACCAGCGGTTGAGTGCGTCCTGAGCCATCGCTTTTTGCTCGGGTGTACCATTGGCGAGCGTCATCATGATTTCGAATCCTTGGCGTTGATGGAAACTTTCTTCCTTACAGATGCGCACCATGGCGCGGGCGTAAGGACCGTAAGAGGTAGAAATCAACGCAACCTGGTTGATGATTGCCGCGCCGTCTACAAGCCATCCAATCGCACCCATATCTGCCCACGTAATCGCGGGATAATTGAAGATGCTTGAGTATTTGGCTTCGCCAGAATGGAGCTGGTCAAAGAGTTCCTCGCGGGAAACTCCCAGCGTTTCACAGGCGCTGTACAAGTACAATCCGTGGCCGCCTTCATCCTGCACTTTGGCCAATAAGGCGACTTTTCGGCGGAGCGAGGGCGCGCGGGTAATCCAATTTCCCTCAGGCAGCATCCCAACAATTTCTGAATGGGCGTGTTGCGAGATTTGGCGGATGTGTGTCTTTCGATACTTCTCGGGCATCCAATCTTTGGGCTCTATCTTTTCATCATTGGCGATGCGTTGCTCAAAAATCGCCTCTAGGTTTTTAACTTCTGATTCTGACATATGCTTTCAATTGATAATTGATAATTGATAATTGATAATTATTGGCATCGCGCTAATTGTCAATTGTCCATTATCCATTGTTAATTAATTTCTAAACACCGAACTCGACCACAATCTTTCCTGAAGTCGGGACGGCTTGGCAACTCAATACCAAATTCTTGGCGACTTCATCTTCGTCGAGTGCGTAATTGATTTTCATTGCTACCGATCCTTCGATGACCTTGCAACGGCAAGTGCTGCAAACACCACCTTTGCACGCGAATGGCAAATCGGCACCGGCTGCGATGGCACCATCGAGGATGTTGTCGTAATCGTCATCCATGATGAAGTGGAATTCTTTGCCGCCGTCTATAATGGTGACATCGGTGCCTTGTACTTTGGATTCGAGGATTTTGCTCACGCGTTGTTTGTCGGCTTCTGAACCGCCGGTATTGAACAATTCAAAATGAATCTTGTCTTTGGATAAACCTGCGGCGACCAGTTCGTCGCGGATGAGGAAAATCATTTCTTCGGGCCCGCAGATGAAACATTCGTCGACCTTGGGAATATCGATGATTTTCTCGGTTAAGATTTCCATCTTTTCCTTGCTGAAACGCCCGTTGAACAACTCAATGGAGCGGTGTTCCTTGGTCAGGAAATGGAAAATTTCGAAACGTCCGAAATATTTGTTCTTGAGCAGCTCGATTTCTTCCTTAAAGATAATCGATTTGACGCTGCGGTTGAGATAAAACAACTGGAAAGTGCTGTTGGGCTCGAGTGCCAGATGGGTTTTGATGATAGACAAAATGGGCGTGATGCCACTGCCTGCGGCGAACATGATGTAATTCTTGGCGACCTCTTTATTGGTTTCGCGGAAGAATTTCCCGCTGGGCGCCATAATCTCTAGCGTATCGCCTTTCTTGACTTTGTCGTTGACGTAGCCCGAGAACAACCCACCGTTGATTTTCTTGACGGCGACCTGCCATTTGTTCTCGGTTGGGCTCGAGCACAAGGAGTAGGAACGGCGTTCTTCCTTGCCGTCTATCATGGCTTTTAAGGTCAGGTGTTGACCCTGGTTGTAATGGAATTCTGATTTCAAATCCTCGGGAATATCAAATGAAACCACCGAACAATCCTTGGTTTCCTTATAGATATCTGACACTTTAATGCTGTGAAACTTTGCCATTTCAATGTTTTAAATTAAAACTAACAGTTGTTAGTTAACTATGCAAATTTAAACAATATTTCTTTAATGTTACGATAACGTTTGAAAAATTGTAAACCGTTAACATTTAGTAGATTGTAAGCCTAGCCCCGATTGCAGCAAACTATCCTTTTGTGCCGTTGTTCGGCATAAAAGATAGTGCGGAAAGCGGGTTCATGCTTCAAATTCAAACAATCCCATTGAGTAAAACCTCAGTCATGTTGGATTTCAAAACCGCAGCATTCGGGCTTTTTTTCCTGCCATCCCAGGTGTAGAGCGTGCGTAGCGTAGAAAGTGTAGAGAAAATCACCACCTCGACATTAAGGTTTTTGATCTCACCGGTTGCGATACCTGCTTTGATAATCGTGCGGAAATGTTCTTCGTATTCCTCGCGCATGCTGATAAAATACGCCAGTTGATTGTCGGCCAGGTGCATCCAGTCGTTGTTGAGGCAGGCCAATGCTTCGGGATTTCTTACCGTGATGTCGATATGAAGCTGGATAACCTTCTCAATCTTCTGTATCGCTGTTTGGTTGGAAATTACAATTTCACGGATGGTTCCGGTAAATTCCTCGGCAATCTCGATGATAATGAGCACAAGGATTTCCTGCTTGGATTTGATGTGGTTGTACAAACTCGCCGCCTTGATGTCCATGGCCTGCGCGATGTCACGCATGGTTACCGCACTGTAACCTTTTTCTTTGAAAAGCTTTGCAGATACGGTGACGATTTCGGTCTTGCGGTCGGTTGGCTTGTTCAAGGTTAGAGCTTTGGATTTAAGTCGGATTCGGATTGGATGGTTTTGCCCTCGTATTTCAAGGTCCAGCCCATAGAATTGGTTAGGATAAGCACTTTGGACAGTTCGCTCACGAGCCGGTTTTGCGCATTGGTTTTAAGCGTGGATTGATCTATTTTTTTGGCGAGGCTTTTACGCACCGAGGCGTTGATTTTATTATAATCTTCTCCGGTGAAAGCGTTGAATTTGCTCTGTTCTACGTCGTAGAATTTGATGTCGGGACTGATCTTGATTTCTTCTTTCGGAATGTTCAGGATGGTGATGGTCTTGTTCTTTTCATCGATATCGTACTTGACCTGGCGCAGGTCGTAAGACACGGTTACATCGGCATTCACGACAAGCAACGCCTTTTTCTTGAACGACAACATTCCTGCAAAATAATCGTCCTGGTCTTTATAGGTGAGCACTTGCGCAAAATGGCCTTCGGTGACGACGAGTTTGCCTACGTTGACGATTTGCTGCTGGATCAGGTTGGTGTTGTACTCGGTAGATTCGCTGTCTTTCTTAAACTCGCAATAGCGGAAGAGCAAGATCGTCGCAATGGTGCCGACGATGAGGATGAGTATTTTTTTAAGCATTATTTTTTTTATAAAGCTACGAAAAAGTCGAAAGTCAAAAGTTGAAAGTCAAAAGAAAATAGATTGCAAAAAAACGGTAGTTCTGCTTTTCCCTTCCGCCTTTCAACTTTTCTCTTTCGACTTTCGACTAAATCAAATTGTTATTCCTCGCCTTCTGCACGGCCTCGAGTTTGCTGTGCACCTGTAATTTGGTGTAGATGTTTTCAATATGTCGGCGGATTGTACTCGGCGACAAAATCAAATTGTCGGCGATTACCGTGTAGGTGAGGCCTTTGCTGAGCTGCTCGAGCACATCGATTTCACGCGGCGTAAGCTTGATGTCTTCTTGATCGATACGGTTTTCAAAATCGATGGGATTGCGCAGTAATTTTAAGGTCTTGAAGGCAATGGATGGATTCATCGCTGCGCCGCCGTTGAGTGTTTCTGTTATCCCGTCGTAGAGTTCTCTTGGGTTGACATCTTTGAGCAGGTAGCCATCGGCGCCAGCCTTGATCGCGTTGAAGATGTTCTCATCATTGTCAAAAACCGTGAGCATGATGATTTTGATGTGTGGATATTTGGATTTCACCTGGAGGGTCGCTTCAATCCCATTCATTTCGGGCATTTCAATATCCATCAGGACGAGGTCAATGTTGTGGTTGGCTTCGAGTTTCTGTAGCAATTCCTTACCGTCGTTGGCGGTAAACTTGCAATTGACATCCTCAAAAAAAGCCAATTTTTCAAGAATGGTTTTCTGTAAAAAGATGTTGTCATCTACGATTACGAGCTTTTTCATATCGATTTTGGTTTAGGGAACGAGGCCATAACAGTGGTTCCTTCTCCGATTTGGGATTGCAGTTTAAAATCACCTCCGATTTCCCTGATACGCTTTTTCATGTTAAGCAAGCCATTTCCGGTGGAGGTGTCGCCGATGTCAAAACCAATCCCGTCATCAGAGACTTTAATGTCAATTTGGTCGCCGTTGCTTTTAATGGTAATGTCTACCTGTTTGGCATTGGCGTATTTGATGGCATTGTTAATTGACTCCTGTATGGTGCGATAGACATTCATCCCTACGATTGAAGGGAGTTCGAGTCGGCTCAAATCGGCGTCGATTTCAAATGTAAACTGGATACTTTCCTGCGCTTTCTTTGCCTTTTCTATAAAGTTCATGATGCGCAGTTTTAGATCTTCAAACAAAATCGCACTCGAGTTCATGGCCCAAATCGTGTCGCGCAGCTCTACAATTGTCGATTTGGTAAAATTGCTGATGCGGTCTAGTTTCGAGTTCAGGTTGGGATTTTCAATCTCAAAACCGTACTTGATATTGTCTACACTCGATATGATAAAAGTGAGCTGCGCACCGATGTTGTCGTGCAAATCGCGTGAAATGTCAAGCCGCTGTTGCTGGAGTTTGTTTTGCGTTTCAATCTTAGAGATGGCGAGTTTGAGCTGGCTTTCCTGTTCAAGCTGGCGATTTTTGAGCTTCTGCTGGCGGTAAATCAGCCAACCAACAAGCCCTACAAACGTGGTAAAAACGCCCAATAGCAGCAGCTGGGCATTTTTCTGTCGCGCCTCGGCTTCTTTTTCAAGTAACAGCTTTTGTTTTTTTTCTGCCTGGTATTTGGTTTCGAGTTCGGCGGTTTCAAAAGCCACCTGATTTTCAATGTTCTTGTTTTGCAGTTCCTTGTATTTTTCTGTGTAATACGACGCGCTTTCGGGCAAGTTGAGATTGGCGTAGATTGGGATCAACTCAAGGTACATCGACGCTATGTATTCCTGTTCATCAAGTGCCTGCATCATGCGGATGCTTTTGAGATAGGTGTTCTTTGCTTTGGTAAAGTCCTTTTGAATGGCGTAGGCTTTGGCGAGACTGAATTGGATCAGCGCCAAATCGGCATCCGAATTCACCCGTTCCAGGATTCTTTGACCCTGTTGGAGCGTGGCGATCGCCTTTGCCGATTTCATGGCATTGTAAAGGCTGCCCAAATTGTTGTAGGTATTGCCCAGAATCAACGAATCACCGGCTTTTCTGCTTAGGACAATCGATTGCTTGAAATAGTTCTCGGCCTCGCCATAGGCTTTGGTTTTTTTACAGACATTCCCAAGATTGTTGTACGCCATGGCAAGTTGTAGCTCTTGACCCGTTTGGCGCCGGTAATCGGCCACTTCCTTATAAATGGCAATTGCTTTGGGGTAATTGCGCATGTCCTCGTATAAAACCCCGATGTTATTTTTTAAAAAATCGGTATATTTTTCATTCTGCTTACTTTCATAATAACGCAACGCCTTGAGGTAGTAAATCATTGCTGTATCCAGTACTTGCTGCCGCTGGTATACGCCACCGATGTTGGACCAGTTGGAAGCCATGCCTTCGCGGTCATGCAATTGAGTACGAATGCCTAGTGATAACCGGTAGTATTTTTTGGCGAGTACAAAATTCCCCTTGGCCAGGTAAACTGCTCCGAGGTCACTGTAAGCTTGCCCGATGGCTTTGTTTTGCTTTGACTTTTGAGCAAACGCCAAAGCCTTTTTACCGTAAGCCACGGCCGAATCGGTGGAGATATTGGCGTAATACCATGTAAGGTCGGCATAAATTGCGGGAAGTTTGCGGGAATCGCGTTCGGTTTTAAGCCGCTGCTTCAGGCTGTCGACGATTTGCTGCGGCGACTGTGCACGACTGCCGTTTCCTATCAAAGCAAAACACAAAACGAAACATATTTTTCTTATCATCGCCAAGACGTTTAGTGACGCTGTTAAATTTAAATGAAATGACTGAAATAATTGGCGCTCCAAACCTTTATTTGGCGGGCATCACTTTTGCACCAATCTTTAGCAAGCCGTATATTGTTATGTTTACAGAAAAAAAAGATATTTTCTTAAAAGGGAATTTGCATATTCATTAGGGATACGATGACCCCTTCCCCTAAAGCAATTTACGAAATTCCAAAACAACTGCATTCCAGAAATACCCCATCAAATGTTAAAACCAGGACCATTTGAGCAGCAAACTAAAATTCAAAAAATCCCCAACGAAAAAATACGGCACGAAGCCGTATTCTTAGCCAAAAACTAAAAAAACTATACCTCTATGGTTTTTTCAACTTAAAAGTACCTTCGGTAATTTGCACCTCATCGGTCGAGTCCTCGTCATTTTCGGGCGCAATCGCATGAAAAGTGCCTTCAATCTCGGTATCGGTAACCGATGTAACCACCACCTCGCCGGCACCTCTCACCGAAGTGTACGCGTGAAACGCAAAACCTGGCCCCAATCTGGTGAAATTCACATAACCATAAGCCGGGTTGTTGCTGCCTGAAAGATAAGTGCCTTCGCCGGTATAATTCGGGATTTGAATCTGGATTGAATTCCCGGTAGAAGTACTGCTTTGGATATTCAAAGTACCCGCGTTTAACGTTGCGGCGGGCGTCACATAAGGTGAGTTGGCATAATCAGCGCCGTCTACTTTGGCTTTTACAAAGTAATTTCCGGATGGAACCACCGGCACATTATTGTTGTTGTCATCATCGCTGCTGCAGGAAGCTGCTACGAATACGGTTGCTAATAGCAAAATTTTACCAATTGATTTGAGCTTGTTCATGATTGTTGTTTTTTGAATTATTTAATAATCCAAAATTCAATATATGGTGGGAGTGGTACAATAGGTCAGTTGCCCTATTTAGTCGAAAGTCAAAAGAGAAAAGTCGAAAGTTAGAAATTGGAAGAGAAAAATGTGAGGAAGGTTAGACCGGTTGCAACCGCAATACAAGCAAACCCACCAAAACGTCATAAAACCCAGCCTCTAGTAGCCATTCGACTTTTATTCCGCTGCGCTCCATACAACTCGGCTGTGCCTCGGGTTGACTTCTCTCTTTAGACTTTCGGCTTTCGACTTTTGACTTTCGACTTTTGACTTTCGACTTTTGACTTTCGACTTTCGACTAAATCAATTTGCTGTTTTTGGCTTTCTGGATCGCCTCCAACTTATTGTGCACTTGCAATTTGGTGTAAATGTTCTCAATGTGTTTGCGCACCGTACCCACCGACAGGAACAAATTGTCGGCAATCAGGTTGTATTTTAGCCCTTTGCTGAGCTGTTCAAGCACCTCTATCTCGCGTGTGGTGAGCTTCACGGCTTCGGGATCGGGAACCGTATCAAAATCTATGGGATTTCTAAACAACCGGAGCGTCTTGAGTGCTATAGATGGCGTCATCGTTGCACCGCCGCCCATCGTGTCAAGGATACCCTGTTGCAAATCCTTTGGATTGACCTCTTTTAGCAAATAGCCGTCGGCACCGGCCTTGATTGATTTGAAGATGTTCTCGTCGTTGTCAAACACGGTGAGCATGATGACTTTGATTTGTGGGTATTTCTGTTTCACGATTTCGGTCGCTTCGATGCCATTCATGCCCGGCATCTCAATATCCATCAAAAGCAAATCTACGTTGTGGCTTTGCTCGAGTTTGGCCAACAGATCAACACCGTTCACTGCGGTGAACTTAATCGAGAATTCGTCAAAAAAAGACAGTTTCTCCTTGACGGCCTTGAGCAGGAACGTATTGTCGTCTATAATGGCCAGTTTAATCATGCGTGATTGGGTAAAAGCAGTAAAATGGTTGTTCCTTTTTTGTATTCGGAGCGCAGGCTGAAAATGCCGCCGAGATCCTCGATGCGTTTCTCCATATTGATAAGCCCGTTACCTTTCTCGATCTTATCCTGGTCAAACCCGATACCATTGTCTGTAATGTCGATGGCAATCTTGTCTTCGTTAAGCGTTACCGCAATGCTGATGGCAGTCGCCTCGGCGTATTTGATGGCATTGTTCACCGCTTCCTGTATCGTGCGGTAGATGTTCATGCCCGAAACCGATGACAGTTTAAGGCCTCCCAGTTGTTCGTCAATCGTAAACCTGAAATCGATTTCCTCGCGCGCATCTTTGGCCTTCTCTATAAAATTCAGGATTCGGGCACGCAAATCTTCGAAAGTGATTTCGTTTGAATTCATCGCCCAGATCGTATCGCGCAGTTCTACAATGGTGGCTTGGGTGAAATGGCTGATGCTTTGCAGTTTGTTGTCGAGTTTGGCGTTGCCGATGTCAAAAGCGTACTTGATATTGTCTACCGACGAAATGATAAAAGTAAGCTGTGCCCCGATGTTGTCGTGCAAATCGCGCGAAATAGCAAGCCGTTGCTCCTGCAATTGGTTCTGGGTCTCAATCTGCGCAATTGCCGATTTGAGCTGGAATTCCTGTTGCTGCTGGCGGTTTTTTATCCGTTGTTGGCGATAGATAAGCAAGCCTACCAGCGCAATAAAAAAGGCGAGCGTCGCAATAACCACAATGAGGTTGGTTTTGGCGCGCGACTCGGCCTCTTTTTCAAGCAGTTGTTTTTCTTTTTTGGTGGTCTGGTATTTCGCTTCGAGTTCTGCGGTCTGTCTCAGCGCATTGTCGTTGAGCAGTTGCTCTTTGAGCTCGGCGTATTTGTTGGCGTAAAGGATTGTACTATCGGGCTGGTTGAGCCTGGCATACACCGGAACCAACAAATTGTAAACATAAAGTAGGTCGCCGCGGGATTCTTGCTGTTCAAAAACCTTTTTAATATCGAGCAGCATTTGATTGGCCTCACGGTACTTGCCGGTGTTGATTAACAATTTGGCCTGATTGATTTTAAGACTTGCCTTGTCGAGGTCGGAATTGAACTGCTCCCGTTCCTGCTGCGACTCGGCGTACAACTGCAAGGCTTCTGCATTCTTTTTCTGCCCGGCCTTGATGTTGCCGATGTTGTTGTGCAAGCTTTGAAGCGCCTTCTTATCGCCCGTCTTTTTGCAAGCCGCCATGCTTTTGTCGTAGTACTGCATGGCCTTCAGCGTGTCCTTCATCTCAAGGTAAACGTTACCCATATTGAGACACGAAATACAAAGTCGATCCGTGAGTTTGTTTTGCTCTTCATACTTTATCCCTTGCCCGATATAAGCGATAGCCTTGGGATAATTTTTCATTTCCCTAAATATATACCCCAGATTTTCCTTGGTCACGTTGACGATAAGTTCGTTTCCACCGGTTTTCTCAAAATATTCGATGGCGTCCAGATAGGCTTTAACTGCCGATTGATATTGCTGCCTGCTACCGTAAATGCTGCCCAGGTTGATGTTGATTTTGGCCAATCCCGGGTAATCCTTACGCGCCTTGCGGATTTTGTACGCGGTGAGGTAGTTGGATTTCGAACTTTCAAAATCGCCTTTTCGGAAATAAGCTGCAGCCACATCACTATAGACTTGAGCCAATAAAGTCGAATCACCAAGTTTCCTTGATGCTACAACGGCTTTTGCGCCATAATGCAACGACGAGTCAATCGCCACGTTGGTGTAATACCAGGTCAGGTCAGAATAAATCGTTGCGGTACGTTTGGCGTCGGGTTTTGAGGAGAGTTCGGTCTTGAGCCCATCGATAAGTTGATTCACGTCTTGGGCAGCCGCCAAAAACGGAGCCATAAGCAAAGCCAAAAGAAGCGCGCCTTTCTTCATAAAACAGGGGTTGGGAAAATGCATTTGTTTGATTGCTTAAATATAAAGATTTGGGTGTAAACCTGTTATTTTTTGAGCAGATTATTTTTAGACAGCAATTCAAAAACCTCGCGGTTGAGTGAAAAAATCTCATCGCTGAGCACCGATTTGCTTGCCTTGAGGACTTCATCCAGTTCACTAGACAGCAGCAGTTGCTCTTGCTGCCCCAATTGCTTTTGGCTCACCTCAACAATGACACGTTGCAAATGGGCCAGTCGCGACTGGAACAGCTTCCTTTCTTGGTAGAAAGAAACGTTGAGCCAGATGATGACAAGTATCAGTAAAAGGATTACGGCAACAAGGATAATGATCATATTGCTAAAATTAAAAATGATTGTTTACAAATTACCCACCTTTATAAGCATAAAAAAATACGGCATTTGACCGATATGTAGCCCGCACAAAATCAAAGCAATCTGCTATATTTGCTCCAAAACTTTTGCCAATATGGACACCAACATCACCGAAACCAACGAATTGTATATCATCCCGAAACGCTATCGCATTACAGAAAACCTTCACATCGTTTTCTGGCTCATCAAGGACATTTGCTGGTGTACACTGGTCAAACCACTCGGCCTCGCCATGATTGTCCCGACACTTTCGGTAGCCGTTTTTATTGCGTGGCAAAACCGGCAAATCAAAGCCGAGCTCTACCACAACCTCGCAGTCATGTTCTGGATCATTGCCAACTCCTATTGGATGGTCAGCGAGTTCTTTCATTTTGATGAAAAACAAATCGTGTGGCAATTTACCGGGAAAAACCTGGCGGTGGTTCCGTTTGCTATTGGCATCCTTTGCCTGTTTGTCTACTACGTTTTCATCATGCCGGCAGAGCGCGCCCAACGGCTTAAAAAGGAAAATACGGTCTAAACCAAACCGTATTTTCCCAACCAAAAATTGCTCAAAAAACTATTAAGGAACTACTGTAATATTTTTAAAAGTCCCTGAAATCGCTGTGATTCCGGCGGCATTTCCAGCGGCACTAAAGGTCCCAGAGATTTTTCCACCGGCATTCTCGGTAACAATAACGCTCCCCGAAGTGGCTGTAAAATAAGGATTGACGCCCGCATAGGTAATGGCATTATTGGCATCAACAGCATAAGTGGCGGCGGCAGTTCCATCCAAATTGATTTCAAATACAGTCGCATTCGAAGCGTCTTTAGCGATCAGGGTTTTGTACTGCGTAGAGAAACTCGCGGTGGCGGCTATTTTTAAAGCACCTGTGCCATTTTCCTGCCAACTGAATCCATCGGCAGCGACCGGAGTAATGGGGACAATAACCTGATTTTCATCGTCATTGCTGCAAGCGGTAAAAGTCATTGCCGTAAATACAGCAGCGATAAAAAGTAAGGCTTTTTTCATCAGATTGTTGATTGGATTAGTTAACGAAAACACCTTTGAAAGTGCCGTTGGTTACTGTTTTGGTGGCGCTGCTTTCACAATTGTCGACATCTTTGCCGGTGAATGAAAAGGTTCCTTCTATTTTGGTGTTGTCGATGGCCGTCACAATCAAAGTTCCGCCAGATCCAGAACACTCGCCAGTGCTGTAGGAAACGCCACCTGATCCCGGTGTATAAGCCATCACCGATCCGTCAAGGCTTGGGTCTATGGTGTAGGTTCCGGTTGTGGTAATCCCCAGCAGGTTCAATGCAATGTTATCGGCGCTAAAGTTAGAGCCCAAAACCTGAATCAGCGTCATATCGCCCGAACCCGACCTTGAAGCCGAAGCAATCGAAGTTCCAAACAAGATAGAAGTAAAAGCAGCGCCATCGACCGTAGCGGTTACAAAAGACGTATTGGCTGGAACCGGAGTAACCGGAACCTGATTGTTGTTGTCATCATCTTTACTGCAAGAGGCAACGGCAAAAAAAGAGGCTGCGATAAGAAGTGTTTTGGTAATGTTTTGAAGTGTTTTCATGATAATAGGATTTATTTGTTATTTGTTTGACAAAGGTGCGGCGTTAGATTCACGCCTACCATACGACGTTTTACGTATTTTAATCGTGACGGATTTTGTTCACCACGAGCTGGCCTTCAGAAATATTGCGATTGGTTGTCTCGTTGTTCCCTACAAAATTGAAGGTACCAGATAGCTTGTCGCCAACGGTGTCGCATACAGAAAGTGCCATGGTGCCCGAGGTCGAATGGTAATAATCATCCGGGAAATTGCCCCCGCCATTGGCCATATAAGTAAGCCACGAGCTGGTCATTGAAAAACTACGCCCTGCAGGGAAATTTCCGGTCTTGGCCGGAAAGTGCAACTCTAGGATTTGGTCGCCGCCCTTGAACGCATAAATATCGATAAAACGTCCGCCGGCAACGCTGTTGGTGTATAAGGTGGCATTGGTCGAATCGGCGGTAATGAGTGCACCATCGAGTTTAAAGGTGGTAGCGCCTGTGGGTACGGGAACAGGCACAACAGGTTGGTCATTGTCACTGCTGCAGGAAGCAAAACCCATGGCCAATAACAATAGAGCCGAAAAAGTAATTCTTGTTTTCATTGTCTAAAATTTGCTGTTAGTTATACTGCAAATTTTAGCGATTGGCCGTATCCAATCAATACGATGAAATTCGTATTTAAAAGTTGATCTGCGGAAATTTCGCCTGCAACTCGGCGATTCGGCTGTTGAGTTTGACTAAGAAATCCTGGTGTGCTAGTGACTTAGCCTGGAAGGGTTTGTGCCGAAGCGCTTTTTGTATACTGTCTATTTCAAGCATTACCGGCGCGGCGGTTGTGTGGATATGCGTCTCAGAAAAACGCTCCCAGATGTAGTCAATCGCCGTTGGATTGGGATGCAGCATATCGGACGCATAAAAACGATAGTCGCGCAATTCGTCCATCATAATTTCATAAGACGGGAAATATTCAAACGCTTCTCTACCAAAACTGTGTATGGCTGCAATCAGGTGCGCCTTGCTGCGCTGGTTTTCTATAAAGCCGTCTTTGATATGCCGTACCGGGGAAATGGTAACCACGATGCGGCAATTTGGGTTGCAACCGCGAACCAATTGAATGGTCTGGGCAATCGATTCGGCAATTGTTTCTACAGACAGTAATTCCTTTTCAAATTGCGACTGCGGGATTTTATGGCAATTGGCGACGATTTTTTGCGAGGCTTTGTAGCGATACACCCAGGCGGTGCCGTAAGTAAGGATCAGGTGTGTGGCGTTTTGGAGCGATTCGCGCGTGTCGTCTAGCGCGGCATTGAGATGGTTCAATATTGTTTCCTTATCGGGATGACTTAGTTCTGAATGCACATCCAGCGAATGCCATAAATCGTTGTGGTTGACAATATCTTCGTCTGTAAAGGCTTGACCCGAAAGGCTTCTGCGGATGATTTCGTGGATGGCCATCGGATGGAATAAAATCCCAAACGGGTTGCAACGGTTCTGGAATTTAAAATAGTCGAGTTTTTCTGCGATGTTCACGGCAAAGCAAGAGCCCAGCGACACAATTTTAGAATCGTAGCGGATTGGATTTTCGGTTGTTGGGATTGGGATTTTTGTGGTAAATTCCATCTTTATCTTGAAATTTACTCGTAAAAAAACGTGTCCATTCCCCAAACTTCTCCACTTGAATCATCCTTAAAAACACTAGTTAACGGATAATTCATCGCATTATAAGTGTAAGTGTGCGAATACGTCCTGGCACTTGAATCTTCATCAATCTCGGTCTCTAAAACAAGGTTTTGCGTAGTTTGGGCATTGGATGCACCCGCCAATAGAATTTTAGAATAGCCCGGAATATTTTTAAAGGAGAAGTTTTTAACGTCATAGGCCAAATCATAATTAGTGACTTCAGAAGTATTGAGATTGGTTATTTCTTTACGTACAGTCAATTCGCCCTCAAAAAAATACTTGCTGATTTTGTTGTCAAAAGGCGTATCCTGATTGACGAGGTCGCCGGTGAATTTTTCGACAACCACAGCGTTGCCATCCGCATCGTAAGTTAACACTACTTTATAGCCCGTGCTATTGACAAGATTTAACGATTTACAAAGCACAACCCTTTCCTGGTCGTCATATTCATAGCTTTGAGCTTTCACCAAAACGTTAGCTGAATTATAAACATCGCTGCGAGTGATAAGCATACCGGTATAAGAATATACATTCCTAAGTCCGGTAGAATGAATGACGTGCGAAAGAAAAATACCATTATAATGAAAAGTCGAAATATATTGGCCTTCATTGGGCAAATTAGACACGATTTTTACCAAGCGCGTACCGTTTCCGGTCGCGGCAGGTTGACTATCGTCGCCCGAACAGGACACCAAAGCCAACAAACACATGCTCAGGAAGATGGTAATTTTTTTCATAGTTCAAAGATTAAACTGCAAATAAGATAAAAATTTGCAAATAAAAAAACCGGACATTACATCCGGTTTTTTATCACTATTAAATGGGTTTATTGATAAGTAATATCAAAAGCGCCCTCAGAAATATCGTAGGTCACGCCTGGCACCAGGAACGAACTCGCCACAAAATCGAAAGTCCCGATAATGCGCTTGGCAGTCGTATCATGCGAAACGATGGTGAGCGTTCCAGACTCTGCTGCGAATGACGATCCTTCGGGAGTGGTATCCTTAATGTACTGGCCTACGTAATCGCCGGTGATATCCAGATCGTAAGTTCCCGGTGTAATGGAGCTGATCACATTAATACCTATCGTTTCAACACTTCCACGTCTTCCGATGATAGAAATACGGCCGCTATTGCTCAATCCGTTGATTGCGGTGGGTGTGAAAACATTGTCATCTAATTTTGCGGTAAAGGTGTTGTTGCCCGGCCCAGACGGCGCTTCATCAAGATAATTGAGGGCAAACGAACCATTGGTAAATACTTTGGTGTCAACGGCCGCACCGCCATCGGCAAAGCGTACGCCGGTAAATTTAAAAGTTCCTACTACGCGTTTGTTGATGGTGTCGATACTTGAAATGGTCAATTGTGCGGTGTCTGTATAAGCATCAAAATCGGCATACTCGCCAATGTCGTCGCGCGCCGCGATGTAAGGTACGTTTCCTGAACCCTGGCTGAATATCATTGCAAAGCCAACCACAGACGGGTCAAAGTCGCTCCAGGTGTAAGTTCCTACTTCTGGATTGGGCAAGGTAATCTGGAAAAATTCTCCGGTACCTTTCATACCGGTAATGGCAAGGTAATCATCGTTCACAATGGCTTGTGTGGTCGTGCCAAAAAAAGTCTGGTCACTATAATCGGCTTTGAAATGGCTGATAAATGGCGGTACCGGTGGATCCGGATCTTCTGTCGGATTGGGGATACACGAAGTGAAAAACACAATCGAAACACCAAGGATGAACAATAACTTCTTCATTATAATAAAGTTTGAATGATTAATTTTTGACAAATAAACTTAAAAAGAATCAAATAAAAAATATTTTCTTGCCATTTAACCAAGAAAGAAAAACCCGAATGTCTTTTTAGAACATTCGGGTTTTCTTTTGGATTTTCAATTCGTTACTGATAAAAATATTGGGCGTCAAAACTATCGAGGAACTGATCGTCGACGCTGTGCGTGGCAATCGGAAAACCGACGGCATTGTACGAAATCGTACGACTCACCTGTCCCGTGCTGCCGTCGCTGTCGGTATACGCTCTGGCGATGACATTTTTATGGGATCCGTCGGGATAAAGCTGCAACATCAATAATTTGTCAAAACCAGTGATGTTCTTGGTTGGAGCGAACTTGCTGTCGTAAGTATATTGGTGTGTGGTTTGAAAACCATCGGCATAATCCTTTTGAATGCTAACAATCTCGTTGCCCTCGAGCGTTAGTTGGGCAGTCCATTTGATGTCGCCCACGGCATCTGTAAGTTCGGCCGTTATAGAACCGTCTGTATTGTAAAAAAAGCTTTGGGTTTCAAAATTGCTGGCCGCCGAAATCAATCGCTGCTCATCGTCGTACAATAATACGGTGGTTTTGGTGAGCGATCCGTTGGTCTCGACCATGCCGGTAATCAGGTTATCGGTATAGGTAAACGTCCGTTGTACACCATTTGAATCAAAAGTGGAAGTGATTTTCATACCGCTGTAACTCCAAAGTGTCGTCACCGGAGCCCCGCCATTAACGCTATAATTCTTAACGATGGTCTTTTGCAAAAGCAAGGTATCGGGATTCATATTGCCTACAATCGGGGTATCGTCGTCACTTGAGCAAGACGTAAGTGCCAAAAAAAGAAGACCAAATAAATAAACTACTTTGTTCATAATGCAGGTTTTGAAGTGGTTTGGGACGCCGAATAAACAATAAAAAAGCCGGACACCCATTAAAAAATCGATGTCCGGCTTATATTTTCGTTGAACGGTTATTTTATGAAATCAACCGCGTTTTCGAGCGCTTCGGGAATCCCGAGTGGGTCTTTTCCGCCGGCTGTGGCAAAAAATGGTTGCCCGCCGCCGCCGCCAATAATGTATTTACCCAATTCGCGCACGACTTGCCCTGCATTGAGATTCCTTTCAGCCACCAATTCCTTGGAGATGTAACAGGTGAGCATCGGTTTCTCATCGGTCGCTGTAGCCAGTACCAGGAAGATGTTTTTGGCGGTATTGCCGATTTCATACGCCAGGTCTTTGGCTCCGTTGGCATCGAGGTCCACAAGTTTGGCCAGGAACCTCACGCCGTTGATGTCCTGCAATTGCGGCACCAGTTCTGAAACCATATTCTTGACCTTGTCTTTCATCAAGGCCTCAATCTGTTTGGCAAGTCTGGTATTTTCATCCTGGAGTGCAACGACTGCTTTCAAAGAATCCTGCGGATTTTTGAGTGCCGACTTGATATCATTGAGCATCGTTTCATGCGAGGCAAAAAACTCGCGAACTGCATCGCCGGTAATCGCTTCAATACGACGGATTCCTGCCGCCACGGCGCTTTCGCTGACAATCTTAAAATACCAGATGTCTGCCGAATTATTGACGTGGATGCCGCCGCACAACTCCATGCTTTTCCCGAATTTGATAGCGCGTACCTGGTCGCCGTACTTTTCGCCAAACAAAGCCATTGCGCCTTCATCGACCGCTTGCTGGAATGGGATGCTGCGTCTTTCCTCTAAAGGCAAATGCTCCTGAATGCGCGCATTGACGAAATCTTCTACCTGCTGCAATTCACTATCGGTCAATTTGGCAAAGTGCGAAAAGTCGAAACGCAGGTAATTGGGCGCTACAAGCGATCCTTTCTGCTCTACGTGCGTCCCTAAGATAGTGCGCAACGCTTGGTGCATGAGATGTGTGGCCGTATGGTTTTTTGATGTGCTGAGTCGTAAATCCTGATCGACCTTGGCGATGAACGTGCCATTGACATTCTCGGGCAATTCTTTGGCCAAATGCAAAATAAGGTTATTCTCTTTCTTGGTATCGATGATCTGGATGTCCTGGTTGGGTGTCGATAAAACGCCCTTGTCGCCCACCTGTCCGCCGCCTTCAGGGTAAAATGGCGTACTGTCCAGGACAATCTGGTAGAGTTTCCCATCCTTTTTAGAATCGACCGAACGGTAACGCGTGATTTTGACTTCATTGACGAGCAAATCGTAGCCTACAAAAGCCTCGGTATTGCCTTCTACCAAAATCGTCCAGTCGTCTGTAGAAACTTCTGACGCGGCGCGTGAACGGGTTTTCTGCTCGAACATCGCCCTTTCAAAACCTTGCTCATCAAGCTCATAATTTCTTTCACGCAGAATGAGTGCGGTCAAATCGATAGGAAATCCGAATGTATCGTAGAGTTCAAAAGCTTTGCTGCCCAAAACGGTTTTGCCCTCGGTGTCCGAAATTACATTTTCGAGCAATTGCAAGCCTTGGTCGAGCGTGCGTAAAAACGATTGCTCTTCTTCGCGGATCACGTTCATCACAAGGTTTTTCTGCGCGGTGATTTCTGGGAAAGCGCTTCCCATTTGGGCCGACAACGTTTCTACGAGTTGGTAGATGAAGGCTTCCTTGGTTTTCAAGAATGTGAACCCATAACGGATCGCGCGACGCAAAATTCTCCTGATTACGTAGCCTGCCCCGGTATTCGACGGCAATTGCCCGTCGGCGATGGCAAAAGCTACCGCACGAACGTGGTCGGCGATGACACGGATGGCGATATTTACTTTTTCTTGGTCGTCATCAGACGCTTTCATGGTGTATTTAGATCCGGTGACGCTTTCGATTTTTTGGATCAGCGGCGTAAACACGTCGGTATCGTAGTTGGATTGTACGCCTTGTAAAACCATACACAAACGTTCGAAACCCATTCCGGTGTCTACGTGTTGCGCGGGCAATTTTTCTAGCGAACCGTCGGCTTTGCGGTTGAATTCCATGAAGACGTTGTTCCAGATTTCTACCACATGCGGATGGTCGTTGTTGACGAGTTCTTTTCCAGGTTTCAAGGCTTTCTCGGCAGCCGAACGTATGTCAACATGGATTTCAGAGCACGGACCACATGGGCCTTGGTCTCCCATTTCCCAGAAGTTGTCTTTTTTGTTTCCTAAGAGAATCCTATCTTCTGAAATCAAAGTTTTCCAGATGTCATAGGCTTCCTGGTCAAAAGGTACGTTTTCTTCTTCTGAACCTTCAAAAACAGTGACGTATAAAATGTCTTTGTCGATCTTATAGACCTCAGTCAATAATTCCCACGCCCAGTGGATGGCTTCTTTTTTGAAATAATCGCCGAAAGACCAGTTGCCGAGCATCTCGAACATGGTGTGGTGGTAGGTATCGATACCCACTTCTTCAAGGTCATTGTGCTTTCCCGACACGCGCAAACACTTTTGCGTATCGGCGATGCGTTTTGATTTTGGCGTGCCGTTGCCCAGGAAATACTCTTTGAACTGCGCCATGCCCGAGTTGTTGAACATGAGTGTCGGGTCGTCTTTTAAAACGATGGGAGCCGATGGGACAATGAGATGGCCTTTGGTTTGGAAAAAATCGAGAAATTGTTGTCTGACGTCTTGTGATTTCATGTTCTTGGGTTCAGGGTTCACGGTTCAGGGTTGAAGGTTCGAGAACTTATGGTTTCCCTGCACCTTGCAGCCTGCACCTTGTACCTATTTCTTAATATTCACAAAAAAGCGGTAAAACAAAAAAACATTTCTTTAAATTTGTTTTGACCTACCCTTTTAGAGGTGCAAAAATAGGATTTTTTAAAACATGGCGAAGGTAAAATATTATTACGATCCGGAAAGTTTGGCGTATCGGAAAATAAAGACCAAAAAACGCACGAAGTTTGGTTATGCCGCGCTGTTTTTGCTTTCTTCGGGCTTGTTTGGCGTGCTGGCTTTCATTGTTTTACTCAACACGCCGTTTTTTGAGACCCCAAAAGACCGTTTGCAGGCACGTGAGATTGAGAATTTCAAGATCCGCTACAACATCCTGAATAAAAAAATGGACCAAATTGAGGAAGTTCTGGAAGGCATTGAAGACCGTGACAACAATCTCTACCGCACGTATTTCAACACCTCCCCGATTCCCGACGAACAGCGCAAAGCCGGTTTTGGCGGCGTGAACCGTTACCAGGAACTTGAGGGCTACAACAATTCTGAACTGGTAATCAACACTTCTAAACGCGTGGATCAGATTTCAAAGGAACTCGTGATTCAATCCAAATCGCTCGATGAGATTTATAAATTGGCCAAAGAAAAAAACAAACTCTTAGAAGCGATTCCTGCCATACAACCTGTCAGGAATGAGAATTTACGAGCAGTGGCTTCGGGTTTTGGTTATCGCAGTGACCCGTTTACCAAGGTGCGCAAGTTTCATGCGGGCATGGATTTCTCGGCACGCTCGGGAACGCCGATTTATGCCACGGGTGACGGCGTGGTAGAACGGGCTGACAATACGGCATCGGGTTATGGCAACCATGTGGTCATCCGTCATGGCTTTGGATATGAGACGCTTTACGGACATTTGAGCAAATACAATTGCCGCGCTGGGCAACGCGTGAAACGTGGCGACGTCATTGGATTTGTGGGCTCAACGGGACGATCCGAAGCGCCGCATTTGCATTATGAAGTACACAAAGGCGGTGAGGTCGTGAACCCGCTTAATTTTTATTACGGAAACATTTCGGCGGCAGAATACGTCGTAATTGCTAAATTAGCCAACCAGGAAAACCAATCATTAGACTAATGCACATAGAACTTTCTCCAGATAAAAGATATTTCAGCATCGGCGAACTCGCTAAGGCCTTTAACGTCAACGCTTCGCTGATCAGGTTTTGGGACAAGGAATTCGACATCCTCAAACCCAGGAAAAATGCCAAAGGCAACCGCATGTTTACGCAGGAAGACGTCAAGAACCTGCAACTCATCTATCATTTGGTCAAGGAACGCGGCTTTACGCTTGACGGTGCAAAGACACATTTAAAAGAAGGCCAGAAGAAAACACTAGACAAATTTGAGATCATCAACAAGCTTGAGGGTATAAAGGCACAATTGTTGAGTATTAAGGCCGAACTTTAAAATTTACCCGAGGCGAAGCCACTCGAGCTTTAGCAAACAGGCGAAGCAAACTGAATGGAGCGCAGCGGAACTAATAAATCAATTTAACATTAAAATCAATCAAACATGAGAAAATTTTTGCCTTGGATTATTGTAATTGCTGTACTCGGAATTTTATATTTCTGGGTTAAAGGAATCAACAACACTGCGGTAACGCTAAACCAGAACATTGAAGAAGCTTGGGGTAACGTACAAACGTCTTATCAAAGAAGAAACGACCTCATCGGCAACCTGGTCAACACTGTAAAAGGGTACGCCGAACATGAAAAAAGCACCCTAACCGCCGTCATTGAAGCGCGCGCCAAAGCAACCGCCGTTACGGTCGACCCAACAAACATTACTCCTGAACAATTGGCAGCTTTCAACACTGCGCAAAGTGGCGTAAGCAGCTCGTTATCGCGATTGCTGGTTTCTGTGGAGCAATATCCCAACTTGAAAGCCGACCAGAGTTTCCTCAAATTGCAGGATGAACTGGCGAGTACCGAAAACCAGATCTTGACGGCGAGAACCCGTTTTAATGAAGCCGTGAAACCCTACAACAACCACATCGGAACTTTCCCAAATTCACTTTTTGCAGGTATGTTCGGGTTCCAGAAAAAAGCTTATTTCGAGGCGGTAGCTGGCGCAGAAAAACCCGTTGAAGTAAAATTCTAAAACCACGCCCATGTCTAAAGTTGAAGATTTTTTAACGCGCGACGAAGAGCTCGCCATCGTAGAAGCCATTCGCCTCGCCGAGAAAGAAACTTCGGGTGAAATTAGGGTACACATAGAAAGAACCACTTCCATGAGCGCAATGGACCGCGCCATGGAAGTTTTTCATTTTTTGGAGATGGACAAAACCGCGCTCAAAAACGGCGTGCTGATTTACGTAGCCGTAGACGATCATGCGTTTGCGATCTGCGGGGACCAAGGCATCAACGATTTGGTAGCCGACAATTTCTGGGACAGCACCAAAGAAATCATGGCATCGCATTTCAGGAATGGCCAATTTAAACAAGGGCTCGTGGAAGGCATTTCAAAAGCCGGTGCAGAGCTGCAACATTATTTCCCTTGTGCCGATGACGATACCGACGAATTAACAAACGAAATATCAAAAGGATAATGACAGTATTAAAAATGAGAACTTCGGTTTTCTTGCCACTCTTCGTTTGTCTGTTGTTTGCACAATTGGGATTCGCGCAGTTTGACATTCCCGAAAAACCTTCTTTTCAGACCTCGGTTTACGATTATGCGAACCTGTTGAATCCGCTTGAAAAGAAACAACTCGAAGAAAAACTAGTTCGCTATTCTGACTCGACCTCAACGCAAATGGTCGTCATTACCGTCGAGACCTTAAAAAATGAAGATCCGATGGTACTCGCAACCAATTGGGCACAGAAATGGGGAATCGGCCAGGCCAAAGAAGACAATGGCGTGATCATTCTGGTGGGCAAAAATGAACGCAAGATTGCCATCATGCCCGGTTACGGCCTTGAAGACCGGCTCACGGCGGGAATTGGCGGAGAAATCATTAGAAACATCATCGTGCCGGAGTTCAAGGCCGGAAGTTATTACAACGGGCTCGACAAAGGTGCCGATGCGCTTGTAGACGTTTTCAAAGGCAAATACAAAGGCGAACGCAAAAGCAATAAATCTAAGGGTATCCCTATTTTACCCATCATCATCGTAGTAATCATCCTGCTGGTCTTGATTTCGCGACGCAAGAACAACGGCGGTAATTCGGGTAATTCGGGCGGCGGGCCCAGCCTGCTTGACGTAATCATCCTAAGCAGCCTGGGCAGAAACAGCGGTGGCGGCGGATTTGGCGGCTTTGGAGGTTCTTCTGGCGGCGGGTTCGGTGGAGGTGGATTTGGTGGTGGCTTTGGCGGCGGCGGATTCAGCGGCGGCGGAAGCAGTGGAAGCTGGTAATCTAAAAAACAAAAAGTCCTGACATACAATCAGGACTTTTTTCTTTTTGCAGTGAAACGATCTTGCTTCTGGTAACGCAGCTGTCTTTCTTTTAATGCATAAACCTACTTCCCCGATCAGGCTTTTCCTTACCCGCAAACTTCTCGATCTTATACGACAGTGAAAACATCACGTAGCGTTTCAACACCACGTTTTCCTCATCGCGGATGCTCGTTGGCGTAATCCGACGCGTCGTGGCCTGGTTCTGGTTGAGCAAATCGTACACCTTGACTTTGGCGGTAATTTTCTTTTTGTAAAAACTATAGGCGAGGCTCGAGTTCCAGAGATAGAAATCCTTTTTGAAACCATCGGCGATGTTGGAATTGTAAGTATAGCCAAAATCATTGCCGAAAACCCAGTTCTTTGGCCAGTAGTTCGTGGTCTGCAAATTGAATTTGTGCACTACGGTCGCAGCCGATGTCACCAGATAATTGCTATAATCGGTTTGATTATAAGTAAGGTTGTACGACGGATTGATCGTGAGTAGTTCACCGTATTCATAAGTAAAATTCATTCTCGGGCTCAAGCGTAACGATTGCGCCTCAAACAATTTCCCGTCGGTAAATCCTTTGGATTTGGCCAATCCGGGATTGAAGGCCAGTACAAACTTAAAGGTGTGCGCGTTGCTTTTATAGGTTTTGTTCCAACGCACGCCATACCAGGTTTCGTAGGTGCCCGAGACATCAGCATAAGTCGTCGTGCGTTTGCCACTGGCACTGTACACGGTAGAAGAAACAATCTCGTTGCCGTTGAATTGCCCGCCCACATAAACGCCGTAACCCGAGCGCGTGGCATAATCATAATTGTTGAAATTCATATTCACGTTATGCGTTTCGTTGAGCCCAAGGTTGGGATTCCCGATGTAGGTATTGAGCGGATCGGCAAGGTTCTCGACGGCTAAAAACTGTTCGGCTGTAGGGAAACTCGCCAAATATTCATAGTTCACCCAAAGCGACGCCGATTTGGTAAACCTGAAACTACCGTAGGCCGAAGCATAAGGAAAAATATAATTTTTATTTAGGTCTATTTTGCTGCCTAAGTAAAGCGATGAATTGTCATAACCCGTTATCGTAGTTCCGGCAGAAAGACTCAAATCGAACTTTTTGCGTTGGATGGAAAAGCCCGTCTTTGGCGTCACGAGTTTGGTGGTAGAACTCCAGAAATTCGATTGCAGCGCATTGACCTCCGAGTAGGATTGCGAAACGGCATTGAAATCAAAAACCTTCCGGTCGTCGGTAGTCTTTTCAAAACGTGCATACACACCCAGTTTTACCTGCATCGAATCGGTAACGGGTTCGGCGTACTCTATTTCTGTGGCATACGAATCGCTGATTTTTCGGGTTTTTCGGTCTTGGTTACGCACATCATCGGGTGTGGCATCCTGATAAAACTGGGTAACCGATTTATTGATCGCCTCACCATCCTGGACCGAATTGATGTTTTCCAAGAACACGTTCACAAACCGCCCTTTGCGTTTGAATGCCTTATTGAAATTGACGGTATTGTTGAAATTGACCTTATTCACCGCATCGGTGGTCTGCGCGCTGTTGTCATTGAGCAATTGCGCGCCGTCGTCATAAGTAGATTGAAACGAATTGCCAACGTTACTGGCTTTTGACGTAGCGAACTTAGGAGCTACGTTGATGGTCGCCGTAGAGTCGATCTTGTAGTCAAAGTTAAAGGTAAAATTGTGCCCGTCGCGATCCTCTTTTGTACTGCCATTGGAGACCGTCGTGAGGTTTCCGCTGGGCAATAGGTTCACAAGACGCGTTCGGTTGGTGTTGTTGGCCGTGGTTCCCGAGTAGAAATACGCACCATTGCCGTCGAATCCCTTAAACCATTCATCGGCGTAATTGATCCCAACCATATTGGATTGGATGATGCCCTTGCCGCCGCCAAACCGCAAATTCCCGATGCCATATGAGTTGTCTTCGTTGTTAAAGAAATACGACACATTGCGTCCGCCGCCCATATTGTCGAAAATCTCATCCATCGAGAAGCCCGTAGAATTGATGTTGTTGGATGAAGCCAGCAAACTGATCTTGCGTTTGTTCTTGAAATAATTCACCAGCGCACTGCTTTCATACCGTTTATCGCTGCCGTAACCGCCCATGAACTTTCCAAAAAGGCCTTTGTTCTTGTCCTCGTCTATGGTGAGGTTGATGCTGGCATTATTAGAGCTCGCCGCCTGCTTGGTGAGTTCTTCTTTCCTGGTTTTGGTGTCGGTAACCTGTACTTTGTTGATGATGTCTGATGGCAGGCTTTGCAGCGCAATTTTCCCGTCCTTGTCAAAAAACGGTTTGCCGTTCACGAGCACCTGATTCACGTCCTTACCGTTGACCTTGATCTTACCTTGTTCATCGATCTCTACGCCCGGCAATTGCTTGAGTAGCGTCTCTACGTTAGAGTCTGGCCTGAGTTTAAACGATGAGGCGTTGAATTCGAGCGTGTCTTTTTTGATGCGGATCGGCGGTGCTTCGCTTTTCACGACGACTTCACCCAACGTATTGCTGTTTTCTATAAGGCGCAACGTACCAAAATCCTTGTTTTCGGCAATCGATTCTACTTGTTGCTTATAAGTCTGGTAGCCGATATACGACACTTTGAGAAAAACCGGCTTGGAGATTTTTTTGGTGCTGATGGCAAAACTCCCATTCTTGTCTGTAATGGTATAATCGACGACGGTAGAATCTGCAACTCTCGAAAGGTAAACTGTAGCCGATTCGAGCGGGATTTGCGTCTTACTATCCAGGACCTTTCCTTTGATGGTGATATTCTGCGCAAATGACGTGACGCTGCAACCTAAGAGCAGCAGCAAAAAGTAAAATTTTGACATGAAAAAGAAGTTGCGGTTTGTATTGATAACAACGAAATAAGGGATTTAGTTTGACATACAAAAATTTCTTACAATCGGAATCGTGAAAAATTTAAAATCCAAACATAAGCCTGTAATTCTGTAAGCGTTACCATGCTGTGCAAGTGTAAATTTAGGTTTCTAAAAACCAATATTATGACAACAGCAATTAAAACCGTCTGGCTCGCAACCGCGTTCGTTTTGGCGTTTATCGTGATCGTGTGGGCCAATATCCCTATCGACTTTGTAGTGGCGATGTTCGCCGTGGGAATCGTAATGGTGCCGTACATGTTAGTAAAGGTTCTCAAGGAACCGTTCACCGCCAAAAAAACCTTTTCTAATTGGTACGAAGATTATCCCAAACAGGGTTGAATCGAGCTATTTCTCCCTGATATAAATGTCTATAGGCACGCCCGAGAAATCCCAGTGCTCTCTGATTTTATTCTCAAGGAATCGTTTGTAAGGATCCTTCACATACTGCGGCAGGTTTGCGAAAAACACAAACTGCGGCGTAGGCGTAGGCAATTGCATACAATACTTGATTTTGACGTATTTCCCTTTCAAGGCCGGTGGCGGATAACCCTCGATAACCTTAAGCATGTAGTCATTGAATTTAGAAGTCGGGATGCGTTGCTTTCTGTTCTCGAAAACCTGTACCGATGCCTCAAGCGCCTTGAGCAAACGTTGTTTGGTGAGCGCCGAAACGAACAAAATCGGCACGTCTGTAAACGGTTCTAGTTCCTTGCGGATCTTGGCTTCGTAGTCGCGCGTAGACATGGTGTCTTTCTCGACCAAATCCCATTTGTTCACCAAAATCACGACGCCTTTGCGATTCTTTTCAGCAAGCCAGAAAATGCTCTGGTCTTGTCCTTCAAAACCACGCGTTGCATCAATGACCAATAGGCAGATGTCGGCATGTTCAATAGCACGCACAGAACGCATGACCGAATAAAACTCGAGATCTTCTTTCACTTTCGCCTTACGACGGATTCCGGCCGTATCTACGAGGTTGAACTCAAAACCAAAACGGTCGAACTTGGTATCGATGGCATCGCGTGTGGTACCAGCAATATCGGTTACCATGAATCTATCCTGGCCGATGAGCGCGTTGATGAAACTCGATTTACCGGCATTGGGACGACCCACTACAGCAAAACGCGGCAACGGCACTTCTTCCTGGACAGGTTCTGGTTTGATGGGGAATGCTTGGATTAAGGCATCGAGCAATTCACCGGTTCCGCTACCCGAAATACTCGCAAAAGTAAAATAATCACCCAGCCCAAGATTGTAGAATTCTACGGCGTCTTTTTCGCGCATGGCATTGTCTACCTTATTGACTGCGAGTAATACCGGTTTGGTGACTTTGCGCAGCAACTTAGAGACGGTTTCATCCATAGGCGTGATGCCTTCCTCGACGTCAACTACAAAGATAATCACGTCGGCTTCGTCTATGGCGAGTTCTACCTGTTTGCGGATTTCGCCCTCGAAAACATCATCAGAGCCGCGCACATAACCACCGGTATCGATTACAGAAAACTCTTTCCCGTTCCATTCGCTTTTGCCGTAATTGCGGTCGCGGGTAACACCCGAAACCGAATCGACGATGGCTTCCCTTCTCTGGATCAATCGGTTAAACAACGTAGATTTCCCTACGTTTGGTCTTCCTACTATGGCTACAATGTTATTCATGATGCGTGCTCGAATTTTTTGCAAAGGTAGGGCTAAAGAAGTGAAAATCCAGTATTTTTTTATTTGGGATAGGTTTAACCTAATTTAACAAATAATAAGGCTCGAATTGTCGTTTTCAACCCAAATCTAAATCTGATACGCGATGAAAACCGGAACCAAATTCAACACCCGTTTTGAAAAAGCCACACCAAAGACCAAAGAGGAGATTAAGGCGAGTTGTGAAAAAATCCGAACGAACAAAGAGGATTTTGACATTCGCAGCAACGGAAACCATATTTGGGTAGAATTGGGCGAAAAGAAACAACAATACTTCTCACCAATGTTGCATTTACGATTGGTGGATGCCGAAAATAAAACATTTATAAAAGGGGAATTCGCAGAAAACCCATTGCTGTGGATTGCCTTTGTAGTGACGCAAATTGCCAGCGCACTCATTTTTTTGGTGGCTTTGGTCGTCGCTTATTTTAAGAACGACGCGGGTTGGAATTTCAATCCCGAACTCTTTTTGATGTTTGCGATGGTAACCGTGTGGTTTGCCATTCACTTGCTCTCAGAGCGTTTCAAGAAGAAAGGCAGACGCCAGATTGAAAAACTGCACCAGTTTGTAGACCATATCGCCGCAGCTTAGATGGCTGTTGTTTGCGTGAAGGATCGCAGCAAGCTACCGCGTAGCGCGGAGAGCCTGACCCACAGGGGCACGCCAACAAAAAACTCCGGATACCACGCTGAAATAGCAGTAGTATCTGGAGTTTTTTTATGGATTTTTTCTAGTTGTTGTAACCGAAACGCTTGAGCTGGTTGGCGTTGCTTCGCCAGTCTTTATTGACCTTGACGTACAATTCAATATGGATTTGTTTGCCGAAGAATTTCTCGAGATCGGCACGCGATTCTACCCCAACTTTTTTCAATGCCGCGCCTTTATGGCCAATGATGATGCCCTTTTGGGTATCGCGCTCAACCATAATCAGCGAGCGGATGCGGATGATGTCGTCGTCCTCGATGAATTCCTCGGTCACGATTTCTACCGAATACGGGATCTCCTTGCTGTAATTGAGTAGTATTTTCTCGCGGATGGTTTCGTTGACAAAGAAGCGTTCGGGCTTGTCGGTGAGTTGGTCTTTGGGGTAGAATGCCGGTGATTCTGGAAGCAAGGCCAGAATACGGGCAAACACTTCGGGGACGTTGAAATTCTTGAGCGCCGAGATGGGGAAAATTTCGGCATTGGGCACTTTCTCGCTCCAGAAAGCCACTTGTTCTTCTAGCTGTTCCTGATTGGAGTTGTCTATTTTATTGAGCAGCAGCAACACCGGAATGTTGGCGTGGATGATTTTGTTGAAGAATGCTTCGTCTTTGAGTTCGCGCTCGCCGATCTCGACCATGTAAATGAGTACATCGGCATCCTCAAACGCCGATTTCACAAATTGCATCATCGATTCCTGCATTTCGTAAGCGGGCTTGATGATTCCCGGCGTGTCGGAAAAAACCATCTGGAAGTCGTCGCCATTGACAATACCCAGGATGCGGTGCCTGGTGGTTTGGGCTTTTGAGGTGATAATCGACAAACGCTCGCCAACAAAGGCATTCATGAGTGTCGATTTGCCTACGTTGGGGTTCCCGATGATGTTGACGAATCCGGCTTTGTGGGTCATTTTTGTGTTTTTAACGTTGTGTCGCTTGGCCTCTCGCCTTTGCGGGTGCAAATATACGGCAGATATCGTTGCGTTTGCTTTTTTTGGGAAAGTTATCGAACCCACCAAGGCCGACACAAAAAAGCCCCTGATGACAGAGGCTTGATTTTTAGTTGACTGTGTAGCCGATTTTGAGGCCGACGCGTGGGTTGAAGTTGTCGAAGTATTTATTGTCGACTCCGTGAAGCGCACTTCCTTTTATTTCCCATTTCCAGATGAAACCTACCGATGGGTCGATCAGGAAATGGCCGAGTTGGAGTTTGTAACCCAAATCGGGATTGAAGAGGCTCCAATAAGCATAACGTCCGCCCACACTATTGCCCGCTATATTTTCCTTAAACCAGACCGCTCCGATAGTCCCGGTATTTTGAAGGTACAAACCGTTCCAGGCTTTTTTGTTGAAATAGGTCCTGTTCCCGAGGTCAATCTGCGCGCCTTGTCCGTCGATTGATGGCGTAAACGGCAAATCGAGACTGCCCATGGCATAACTGAACTGTGCAATTTTAGACTGCTTGAAGCCGAGCGAATCTTTTTTTAAATTTTCTACGGCATGCTCCAGGCTAAATCCGGCGAGGTTTTGCTCGGAGATTGAACCGCTTAAATTAATCGAACATGGCAATTTGGGTTTCATCTCTTGTGCACTAGCCAGCAAGGGAAGACAACAAAATAAGAGTAACATTTTTTTCATAATAGAATCGTTGAAGTTTTTTTGTTTAAAGATAAATCAAATTTGTTAAACAAAGAAAACAAAATGCATAAAAAAACCTCCCAATATTTGAGAGGTTTTTCTAGTAGCGGGAACAGGACTCGAACCTGTGACCTTCGGGTTATGAGCCCGACGAGCTGCCTACTGCTCTATCCCGCGCTGTTTCGGGGGCAAATATACGACAGAAATCGGTAAACGCAAGTTAATTTTACAAAAACTTTAATTCACCGGATTTGCTTGAACGGATTTCACATCTGGCCATCGCTTGAAATTCTATAATCCTGTAGCTGGAAATCCATAACGACTTGCCTGCCAAATTGCTTATTTTTATGGCTATGGACTGGATGCAAATTACCGGATACGCCGCCGCTTTTTTCACTATGGTCTGCAATGTTCCGCAGGCTTTAAGAATCATCCGTACCAAAGACACCAAAAGCGTTTCGGCAGTGACTTATAGCCTGCTGTTAACGGGTTTGTTGCTTTGGGTGACTTACGGCTGCATGCGCAACGACTGGCCAATCATCATCTGCAATGCGTTTTCGGCCTTGTTCTGCGGAATCGTGTTATGGCTCAAACTCGTTTCACGTCAAACGGTAATCGACATCCACAATAAAATTCACAATAAAGACCAATAAACATGGAAGCATACGACACCTTATCAGAAGCCGTTACAGCGTTGCAACAGCAGGGTTATACAGAAGATTTCAACATCCACAACAACATCCTTAAAAGCGGTTCAGGACAGCATGAATTCAAACATACCGAATTCATAATCGACAAATCCTTTCGATTTGATGTAGACGAAGACCCGTCTGACCAGGCGATGCTGTATGCGATTTCATCTGCCGATCGTTCGGTAAAAGGAATTTTGGTCAATGGATACGGGATTTATTCTGAAGAATCCACCAACGACATCCTCGAAAAGCTCAAAGAATCGCATTAAAAAAGCCCTTTATTAAAAGGGCTGAGGTTTTAAAGTGTGGCCATGTCGATGACAAACCGGTAACGCACGTCACCGTTAACCATCCGGTCATACGCGTGGGTGATGCCTTTGATGTCGATGAGCTCGATGTCTGAAACGATGTCATGCTCGGCACAAAAATCCAACATTTCCTGGGTTTCAGGCAAACCGCCGATTCCAGAACCTGCGAGGCTTTTACGTCCACTGATAATCTTAAACGGATGCACCGAATAACTCTCGGATGGCGCTCCGACGCAAATATGCACGCCGTTGGTCCTGAGCATGGTCAGGTACAGGCTCATATCGTGTGGCGCCGAAACAGTATCTAAAATGAAATCGAAATAACCTTTGGCATTCTTGAGCTGTTCCTCGTCTTTGGTAACAATGAATTTGTGCGCACCCAGTCTGCGCGCGTCGGTTTCTTTCTCTGGCGAGGTGCTCAAAACGGTAACCTCAGCGCCGAAGGCCACCCCGAATTTTACCGCCATATGGCCCAAACCGCCCAAACCAAGTACGCCGAGTTTGTGTCCTTTGCCCACTTTCCAGTGGCGCAGCGGAGAATACGTGGTAATGCCGGCGCACAACAAAGGTGCTGTAGCCGCTAAGTCAAGTTCGTGGGGAATGTGCAGCGTAAAATCTTCATGCACGACAATCGTATTGGAATAACCGCCGTAAGTTGGGGTTTTTCGGTCTTGTTCGTAGCCATTGTAGGTAGCCGAACTGCCGTTGAGGCAATACTGCTCGAGACCTTGTTCACAGTTCTCGCACACGCGGCACGAATCCACGAGGCAACCGGTTCCGGCAAGGTCGCCAATCTTAAACTTGGTTACGTGACTGCCTACTGCCACAACCGTCCCTACGATTTCATGTCCGGGAACCATCGGGAAAATGCCCGGTGCCCAATCATTCCTGATTTGGTGCAGGTCGCTGTGGCAAACGCCGCAAAATTGAATGTCGAATTGTACGTCGTGGGGTTTGAGTTCGCGTCTTTCGAACTTCCATGGAGCTAAATCTGAAGTGGGGCCTTGTGCTGCGTATCCTTTTGCTGGTATCATCATTTTTATTTTTCCTAAAGTTAAGTAAAATCCATCGGCATTGAGGCCATCCCTGTTATATTTGTTTTACCAATTATCAACGCGATGAAACACACGATAAAAATAATCCTGCTGGTCTTTTTCCTGATTTCCTGCCAGTCTGACTCGGGCGTATTGCAAACTTTGTTCAACTTTCCGCAAGATCTCAAGGAAGTATCCGCCGTAGAAATGACCTCAAAATCCAACCTAATCTGGACGCTCGAAGACCACGGCAATGCGCCCAAACTGTATGCTTTCGACGCCAAAGGAACCTTGTTGCGCACGGTTTCGGTGGCAGCAACCAATAACGACTGGGAAGAACTCACTTCAGACCAAGATGGCAACCTTTACATTGGTGATTTCGGTAACAACGACAATGTGCGCAAAGACCTGTGTATTTATAAAGTCAACGTCGCCGATTTGGAGAAGGAAGAGGTACAACCCTCGCAGCAGACCACCTTTTTCTATCCTGAACAAACCGAGTTTCCGCCCAAAACGTCTGAAAAATTCTACGATCTCGAAGCTTTCTTTGAATCCAACGGTACTTTTTACCTGTTCACTAAAAACAGGAGTTCTGCTTCGGATGGCACAACTTTGCTGTACACCGTGCCCAACTTGCCCGGAAACCACGCCGCCAAAAAAGTGGGTTCGTTCATCACTTGTCCCGATTTTAGGTCGTGTGCAGTGACCAGCGCCGACATCAGCCCCAACGGAAAAAAAATTGCCTTACTGAGTTCAAGCCATGCCTGGATTTTCTCTGATTTTAAAAAGGACGCTTTCTTTGGCGGGAAAGTACAGCGAGTCGATTTTGGCGATCACTCGCATAAAGAAGGGATTTGCTTTATCGGCAACAGCAAACTATACGTAACCGACGAGCGTAAAAAGAAAAACGGCGGAAAACTCTACCTGCTCGACCTGGATCAATTAAAATCCAAACCCTAAACCGGCCGAAATCCTGCCGCCATCACCCGAGCGGAAATACGAGAATTTGGCGGTGAGTAAATTCACACCATTGAACCAGATTCCGCCGCCAAAAGAGTGGTGCCATTGGTCTGAATTTTCATTTTTGAGCCAAACCCGGCCGTAATCGAATCCGCTGAAAACCCCGTAGCTGATGGGCGCAAATCCGTTTTGGAGTTTGCCCAGGTTCCAGCGCACATCGGTGCTCTGGTAATACGATTGCTTGCCCGAGAACCGCTGGTTGCGATAACCGCGCAAATCAGTGTCGCCGCCTACTGTGGCTGCCTGATAGAACTCGTACTGGTCGTCGAACAACGCCTTGGCTTTAAACAGCGTAGCCAAAACGATTTTGCCGTCTGGAACCAGTTTACAGGTGAAACCTAAACTACTTTCGGCATAAGGGAAACGGCGGTAGGTTTGGTCGATGTTCATCTTAAAACCGCCGAGCAACGAGAATTGCATGCCCAGGGTGGGGTTAGAATTGTTGTCGTAATTTTCAAACGAGTATTCTGCATTGAAATCCCCAAAATTCTTGTAATCGAATACGTCGGCATTGATGGCAAAGGGCTGTGAAATGTAGCGATTGGGCGTGCGGTCTACAGAAATCCGTTCAAACGACAATTTGGTCACCACCGAAGCGCCATGTTCACCAACCCAACGCAACGAGGGCGTGGCTTTGATGGTTCGCATCTTGACGCGGTTGTAATCGAGTTCTTTGGTTTTTTTATGGTCGTTGATGGTTTCGTTGCCAAACCCAAAGAAGTTGGCGGTAAAATTGGGGCTGGTGTAGGCCGCGTCTACGATAAAATCCCATTTGCCAATCAGGTGTGGGAAAATCCCCTTATAGGACAACTCATAGCCGCTCGTTGCAAAATAATAATTCCCTTTTACCACGTGGCGTTGCGTATAGGGAAAGCGGTTGAATCCGTTTACCGTATAATTGACTACGCCGCCTATTTTTACACCGTCATCAGGGTTGAAACCTATGAGCGGATAACCCGCAAAAACATTGTATTTGGGCTTTTTATAGTCATAAGTATTCACTTCGTATTCATCCGACAACACCAACGTGGCCTTGCCCTCATTAAAGAAATTGTTTTTCTTGGATTTAAAATCGTATATCGTGACGCGTTTGCCGTTCAGGATGTAATAGGCATCGGTGTTCTGTCCGCCCAAAAGCCTGATCTTGATTTTGCTGCCCTTGCCTTTGACTTCAAAAAAATCATCGTCGCCCAAACCGTAAATCCAGAGTTCTTTGGTTTCATTGCCGTTATAGGTTCTTTCGGCGACGAGCTTTTCTCCCTCTTTTTTCATGCGGTAAGTTTGTACCTTGGTGGCATTGCCGAGCCGCGTGATAACGAATTTGTCTTTCTTTTCTGTGCCCACGACCAAAACCGTTCGCATCAATGTTTTGTAGTATTCGCGCGCGTATTTCGACAGGTGCGTCTTGCGGATTTTGAGCTGCAGTTTAACGCGGTCACTCGTACCATCCTTGAGTTCCTTGGGCAGGTTGGCGAACGCCTTGTCTATGTCTGAATCCGACAGGTTTTTCATGATGTACTGCGCCTGCTCTGTCCATGCCTTTTCATCGGCTTTGGTTACAAATGCCTGGTCGAGGTTATAGGCCGCGCGGTTGAACCACTTAACATTTTTTAGATTTTGGCTAAAGCTTCTCATGTGGCGCAAGGCCGGGATGTTCATTAAAATAGACAGCAGGTTTCCGTCGAATTTGGTAAACGCCTGGTCGCGGTCACGCGGAATCGGGCGGTAAATCACCTTCTCCTTTTCCTTGAATTCGCCCCAACGCCATTGGTCTTCGTGGCGGTCCCAATCGCCGATGAGCATGTCAAATAGCCGTGCGCGGATGTAGGCTTTCTCATCGACTTCATATTTTTCGTCGTCGTCGAGGTTGGCCAGCATATCATCGGTGCTTACAATTTTGGGCGGTTTACCAAAGCTGGCCAGGTTCGAGAATTTATCCATCGGACGCTCCTCAATAAAATAAATCTCATTGCCAAACTCTTCATTGAAAAGCCCGAGGGTGTTTTGCTTGGGGACATAAAACATGGCTGGATTCGTATGGTTTACACCTACACGATCGGCCATTTTCGCCACCACCAAAGGCGTGTAAGGATGCGCCGTCGTGTAAAAATCCATGATAAAATTCTCGGCGTAGGTATCGCGAAAATCCTTCTCTACCGATTGATCCTTAAAAGCCACCGATTGCAGGAAACGCGTGGCACTTTTACGCAATGCGCGCATTACGAACTCGCGCCCGTTCTTGTCTTCGAGCCGTAGTGAGCGCGACTGATGTCCGCCGCCTTCTATGGTGGGTTTGAGCCCTCCGTAGAGTGTATCCAGACTCACTGCCTTGAGTCTGATTGGCAAGCTGTAATACTTGCGGTAATGCTTGCCCCAAAGAAACCGGTAGCCAGCGTTTTTGGTGGTCATTTTGGTAGTATATACCGACGTGTCTTTGGATGTAGCAAACTTGTTAGGGAACTCGCGCAAATTGGGTACTGGCCTATTGAACAAGGGTTGCTGTTTGAACAACAACGCCTCATTCCCTTTGTAATCAAGCCCAAAAAACGAGACTTTAGACGCCCCGGTTTTCAACACCTGTAACATGGCATAACCGTGACGGCCAAAGGAGAAATCATTTCTATTGATGGCACGAGCGGCCTGGGCTTTGGAGCCGGCACCGCTGATGATTTGTTTGATGTTGTCGGCGTCTATATATTGCAGATTATGGTCGTGCCCCGAAACCACCACGACATTGGTTTTGTCGGCAATCAGCGTCTTGATGCGTTTGACCAGCGCGATGTATTTCTTGTTCTGCAAGTCCTGTGGGCTGATTCCCGAAGTCTTGCGTGCAAAATTGATGAAAGAGCCAATTATTGGCAACGGGATTCTTTTCTCGAACGGAAAAATTTGCTTTTCGAGCGAGAATTGTCCGCCGTGCGCGCCATTAGACAACAACGGATGGTGCATGGCAATGATAGTGGTCTTCTTCTGATTTTTATTGATCTGGTCTTCGAGTTCCAGAAAGAACTGCTCGCGCGTTTTGATGTCACAATCTTCGTTGATTGTGGGATGTTGGTTCCAGTCTTCAAGGTACCATTCACTGTCGATAAGGATCAACGCCACATTGTCATTGATATCCACATGGTCGATGGCGCAATTGTTTCTGGGCAAGAACGCCTTTTTGCTTTTGAAATAGTCGTTGACGATTTTTTGCTGCGCCGAAAGCCCGTCGATGCCGCTATACCAATCGTGGTTGCCCGGGATGAAAATGGTTTTCCCTTTGAACTTTTTGGCGAGTTCGAGTTGGTTCTTGAGCTTTTCCTCGGCGGTTTTTCTATTGGAATCACTTTTTTTGGGCATCCCTTTGGGATAGATGTTGTCGCCCAAAAAAATCAGCGTACTGCTCGAATCGGCCTTTGCCAGACGGTCCTGGAGTACCGAGAACAATTGTTGGGGTTTTTCAAGGTCGGAGTTTCCTGCATCGCCCACGAGGTAAAAAGTATGCGAAATGGTTTTGGGATTGTCAAAATTGTCCTTGATGGTAGCTGGCAAACGGGTCCCGAACTGGGAATGATTCGTGGCGCAGGAAGCCAGCAATAAAGCAATAACGAGCAGCGTATAAATTGAATTGCCGCGCCTTACATCAGGAAATAATTTCATAAATTGGCTAGGTAAAAAATTGACCATGACCCTTGTCCAAAAAGCCGAACAATTTGTCTTTGACCTTTTCAAAGATAAACTTTCTCCTTCATATACCTATCATAATTTTAATCATACCCAGCGTGTGGTGCGTGCCATTGGGCAATTGATTGCCACCGAAAACCTTACCGCACCAGAAATTGAAGCGTTGGTACTCGCCGGTTGGTTTCACGATACCGGTTACACCAATGGCCCCGAGGAACATGAACAACAAAGCGTATTGGTGCTTCGGGATTTTACTTCAATCCATCCCGTTTCTGAACAAGTCCTGGTTTTAGCAGAAAACCTGATCCTGGCCACCAAGATGAGCTGGCAGCCGCAAACCTCACTCGAAAACATCATGCGCGATGCCGATACGGCGCATTTTTCGGATGTCAATTACATCTTACTTAGCGGATTGTTGCGCGAAGAATGGCGGCTCACACTCGGCAAAACCTTTACCGATATCGAATGGGCCACCACCAACCGCAACCTTTTACTCCACCAACACCGCTATTTTACCGATTTGGCGCAAACCCAATGGCAGCCAGGCAAAGACTTGAACATTGCGTTGCTCCAGGAGAAAATCACACAACTCGCCGACGCCGACCTTAAGAAATCGGCCAAAGGAAAGAAAGTAGAAAAAGAAGAAAAACCCGAACGCGGGATTGAGACAATGTTCAAGGTGACGCTCAACAACCACACGCGACTCAGCCAGATTGCAGACAGCAAGGCCAATATTTTGCTTTCGGTAAACGCGATTATCATCTCTATTTCGTTGTCTACCCTGATCCCAAAACTCGACAGTCCGGGAAATCTGCATTTGATTGTACCTACGTTTATACTGATCATTTTTAGCGTGTGCTCGATCGTCTTTGCTATCCTTTCTACCAAACCCAAGGTCACCGGCGGATCGTTTACCCGAAAGGAAATCGAGGAGCAAAAAATCAACCTGCTGTTTTTTGGGAATTTCCACAAGATGCCGCTCGAAGAATACCAATGGGCCATGAACGAGCTCATGAAAGACAAGGATTATCTGTACAATTCTATGATTAAAGACTTGTATTTACTGGGATTGGTGCTCAACCGCAAGTACAAATTATTGCGCACGACTTATACGATTTTCATGATTGGGATTATCGTTTCGGTGCTGGCATTCGTGTATGCGTTTTATTCGATTCGTTAATTCTTAATTTCGTCGAGCAGTTCCTGGTAACTATACACTTTCTGACCGGGCAATTCCCGAAAAACTACATTCACGCGGATACCTTTGAGTCCCGAAACGCCTTGCAAATCCTCAATCTCAAATTGCTCAATGGTATCGCCAAGCAAACCTTTGTGCTGTAAAAAAGCGATATAACGCAGGTATTCCTGTTGCTCGGCAACTTGCGAATACACGATGGTAATCGTATCCTTTAACGCAATACGCTCTTCGGTTCCTTTGATAAATGCCTTGTCTATGCGTTTTTTGACCACTTCATAGCGCGCGTTGTACGAGCCGTCTACGTCGAATCGCTTTTCGTCCATCCTAAAACGGATGGTGATGGGATTGGAGAACACCAAAAGCAATGAGGTAACTTCCATTGGGTAAGACAATGACGGTTTGAGCGCGTGGTATTGGTTTTCCATTTCGCACATCACCTGCAGTTGCCAAAGGCGAAGGTTATAGAGGTAAATAAGGTCAAAACTACTGTGGTTGGTGATTGAATTTCCAATGTAAAGATTGTGTTCTACACCGTCGGTCTTGAAGCGTTCGTAATAATGCGGATAATGCGATTGCGCCGCGAGCTGTTTCTTGTCGAGAATAGCAGCCATCTTTTTATTGATCACAGACAAGGTCGTATCGAACTTTTTTCTTGCGTCGTAAATCGACCCGGAATTGGCATCGAGTTTCGCAAAATAATCCTGTACCAAACCATTCACCGCTTCGTCACCTTTTTGGTAGGATTGGAGCACTGGATTGATGGCCGATTTGATGTAATCCAGTACAAGCTGCTCAGAATCGGCCTTGAGCGTCTGTATGGTAGCCTTCCAATGCTGCAACTCAAAAATTTTCTGCTCAAAAATCGGCAGTTTTCGTATGTCGGGCATCGACTCGAATATTGCGATGAGTATTTCAATCTGTTTGAGGAGGTCTTCCTGGGTGGTTTGGTTTCGCATATCCGAAGAACCCTTGATATCTATTTGCCCGTAGAGCGGATAGACTTCGGGAAACACAATCTCATGGAAAACAGTTTCCTGCGTATCGCTGATATGTGCGAGCGCTTCTTCCTTGAATTTCCAGTACACACTGGGATGAATGGTGGTGTACTCGTTCTGGATCATCGCGTCGACCTGGTTTTGGATGTCAGAATAATAGCGGTCTATCGTGTCTGTGATGAACGGCAGCACGATATCTATTTTGTTGGCGTTGATACTATTGAGCTCTTTGGTGCGCGAGGAAACCACTTCTACAATGCCGAGGAATTTGTCGTTTTTAATCACGGGTGCAAAAATCGCGCTCCGGATATTTTGCGAAAGCATTTGCGTGGCGAAAGCCTGCTCGTTAAACTCGACCCCGAATTTGCGGACGTCCGAAACGCTCAGGTACTGCCTTTGGTTGATGAGTTCATCAAGTGTTTCGTTACAGGCGAGTTCATTACAGTCGATGTGTGCCTTATCGGATAGGATGAAACTTGGGACATTTTTCTCAAACGGCGAGAGCGTGAATCGGTTCTCGGCAATATCCAGCGCGGTGTAACCAACGCGAAGGTCAGCTATGTTAAAAATGGAACGGAAGATTTCCTCGAAATTTTCCCTGACCGAATGACTCTCATCTGGTTTGGCCAGCAAGGTAGTCTTGAGGTTCGACACGGCATTTTCAACCGTGGCGTCGTACAGTGTCATAATTCCGAAGCCTTTCATAATCCAGCTTTTAGAAGGGAATTTGGATTTCCAGAGATCAATATCGTGGAAATTGTCGATGAGCTGTTCTACATCGCCAGAGGTGATTTCGTTGGATTTGCCGGTAGGTTGGATTTCGATAAAATCGGCATTGTACAAAATGCGGTAATGCCTGGTGATGCCTTGCTGGTCTGGGATGTCGTAAAAAAATGGCTTGCTGAAATCAAAACGGTAACCGTAATACCTATTGAGGATCATGCAACAGCTCATGATGTAGAATTGGTCTTCGCTGAAATCGCGAATGAGCATGTCAAAACCGGCACCGGCATCGCTCAGGATGTTCTGAAACCGCTCAGAGTAATTGAACGTCAGATTGTGGAACGGGATGGTAACGGCCTTGATTTCGTTTTTGGTGAGTGCCGTTGGGAAAAGATCCGACAGCAAATAACGAATAAGATCTTTATGCTCCTCTATTTGGTTGATGCTCGTGATTCCCGATTGCAACTCAGGTACCATGGCCACTTGTTCAAGCAATCCCTTGGCGTAGCTCACGCGATAATCGACGCCCGAGGCAGCAATTTCCTCGAGATTTTCGATGAGTTTATGGAAAGAAATCTGAACCTGAAACGGATTGTCCTGGAATTTTTCGAATATCATAATCAGGAGGTTTTGCGCCCAACAAATATACGCAAAACTGCCACCGCTCGGATTGACACGAAATAAAAAAGCCTTACTTGGGGGAAGTAAGGCCTTTTAATCAAAACAAAATTTATTTATGAAAATTTACTCTTCAGAAGCTAGCGCAGTTCCGTCTTTCTTAACGGTTAAGGTTACTGCCAATCCTTTTTCGTTGATCATGGTCATTTTTAAAGTGTCGAGTTGGGCAAGGTTTCTGGACACCAATCCGCTGAACATATTGTAAGAGATGTTCATTTCTTTGAGGTTGTTTAGTTTTTCGAGGTCAAAGGGCACTTGTCCGTCCATGTTATTCTCAAACAAGCTTAGATTTTCAAGCGCAGTCAAGTTGGCCACTTCTTTCTCTAATTTTCCCGACAATTTGTTGCTGTTCAAAAGCAATACTTTTAACGATGACAAATTGTAAATTGATACCGGAATACTACCACTGAGCTCGTTGTTGAACAATGATAATGTCTGCAATTGTTTGAGATTACCCAATTCTTGTGGCATTTCGCCCGACAGTTGGTTCATGAACAATTCAATAGATTGCAAGTTGCTCGCGTTTCCTATTGTTGCAGGGATGTTGCCTGAGAGTTTATTGAAAGACATGTTCAGCGTCTTTAGTTGTTTCAGGTTACCGATACTGGCAGGAATAGCACCTGTTAAGTTGTTTTTGAACAAGTTGAGTTGTTGCAAACCAGACAGGTTACCGATTTCGGCAGGCAATTCACCAGTAAGATTGTTTCCAGAAAGGTTGAGCGACACAACTTTATCATTTTGCATCTTCACACCATACCAGGTATTGACCGGAGCATTGAGGTCCCATTTGGTTTTCCATTCACTACCGTGGGTAGCGTTGTATAATTTTACGAGGGCTGCCTTTTCTGAAGGAGCCACATTTGCCATTACTGATGCTGTTGCGATCAAAGACAAGAATAAAGTAGTTATGTTTTTCATGACGATTAGGGATTACGTTTTTATAACGGTGTAAATGTATATCGATAATCGACAATGTGCAAATAAAATCGATAAAATGCACTATTTTAATTTATTTATCTATAATATTCTTACAAATATTGCGCAAACACCTCTCCGATTTTTTTTTATACATTTGAAACACTAACCAAAAAACCAATAATTATGGAAATCAATTTCTTAGCCGTTTTTGCCGCTGCCGCCTCAACCCTGGTGGTGGGTTTCATCTGGTACAACCCAAATGTATTTGGCGGAATCTGGATGCGTGAAACTGGCATGACCGAAGAGCGCGCGCGTCAAGCCAATATGTTTAAAATGCTTGCAGCGACTTTTGTTTATGCGCTTTTAATCAGTCTTTTGCTCATGCCAATGACCATCCACCAATTCGGAGCCTATGGTATGATTGGAGGAAATGACGCCATGGCCAAACCCTCTTATGCCGCTTTCATGGCAGACTATGGCACTGCCTACCGCACTTTTAAACACGGTGCGCTTCATGGCTGCATGGTGGGATTGTTCCTGGCCCTGCCAATAATAGGGACAAACGCACTGTATGAACACAGGAGTTTCAAATACGTTTTGGTCACTGCCGGCTATTGGGTAGTGTGCATGACCATAATGGGCGGTATCATCTGTGGTTGGACTGCTTGATCCAAAAACAATAATAAAAAACGTCCGGTTCGGGTTGAGCCGGATTTTTTTTGCCCTGACAAATTTGATTACCTTTGGGCATCAATCAAAATCAATTGAAACCAGCTTGTTCATTTCGCCTTTACGAAACGGTCTCTGCTTTGCCTAATGGATGGGAGGCGCTTGCCGCTGATAATATTTTCCTGTCGGCACCTTATCTGGAAGTCCTCGAGCAATCGGCACCAGAGAATATGAGTTGCCATTTCATCGGCATTTTCGATTCGGATGCGCTTTGCGGTATCGCCGTGACACAATTCCTCAACCTAAATAAACTCGACTCCTTTGGCAATCGCGACCAATGCCTCAAAACCATGGTACGCGATTTTGTCTTTAGGAATTTTGCCTCCCACGTACTGTTTGTGGGCAACAATATGCTCACCGGGCAACACGCTTTTGTCTTGGCAAAGGGTACCGACACCACGGCTGCGCTACTTGCCTTGCGCCTTGCGGCTGCCGAATTGAGAAAAAAACTCGCTGCAAAAGGCACCAAAGTACACCTTACTACTTATAAGGATTTCGACGCTGCACAAGCAACCGCTTTTGACATCCCCGAATTCGCTAACAATTACCGCTTCTCTACCCAACCCAATATGGTGCTGGACATCCGCGACAGCTGGAAAACAGAACAGGACTACGTAGATGCTTTCCAGAAAAAATACCGCGACCAATACAAGCGCGCCCGCAAAAAAAGCGAAGGGATTGAAAAACGAAAACTCAACCTCGGGGAAATCATAGCTTTAGAAGATACCATATACAATTTATACCTGCACGTAGCCAGGCACGCACCGTTCAACAGTTTTTACCTTTCACGCCACCATTTCAGGACACTCAAGGAAAAACTCAAAGAGGCTTTTCGTTTCTATGGGTATTTCCAGGACAATCAATTGGTGGGCTTTAGTACGCTGATTAAGAACGGCAAATCAATGGAAACGTATTTCCTGGGTTATGACGAAAGCGTGCAGCGCGAAAAAATGCTGTATCTGAATATGCTTTACGACATGATTGCCTACTCTATAAAAAAAGGGTTTTCTGAAATCATCTTTGCCCGCACAGCGCTTGAAATCAAAAGTTCAGTCGGCGCGCAACCCACAGAGATGTTTGGGTTTATAGAACATCAAAACAAACTGCTCAACAAAGTGACCGGAAAGATTTTCGACTATGTAGAGCCCAAAACCGTCTGGCAGCAGCGGCATCCGTTTAAATAATTATGGAACGGCTACCTTGAGTCGTTTTTCAAGAATCTTGATGTCTAAGCTGGTCTGCGGACCGCAATATTCCCCATCGATTTGAAAACTAACCGGCACATTGGTCGTGACTGTAGCGCTGTGGGTAGAAATAATCTCGACATTCTCAGAATCGATTGGGATGTTGCCGGTAATGATTTGCGCAAAAATCATCAGGTCGAGATTTTTGAGGATAACAATCTCGAATTTCCCGTCGTCCATCTTACCGTTTGGGTTGATTGTTACGCCGGTGCCGTATTTTTGAGAATTGGCAATGACCACCATCCTGGCTATGGATTGATAGGTTTCACTATTTGCGGTTACCATTACTTCAAAAGGCGCGTCAAGATCTTTTAGTGTCGTGAATGCCTGAAGCGCATAACCCCACATACCGCGCGTATCACTGTTCTCGTAATTTTTGACCAGATCGGCGTTGAGCCCCAGGTCACTGAGGTGCAGGCTTTTCTTGCCGTTGATGCAAATCATGTCGATGTCCATGAAATTATTGCTGAACGCGACTTCTAGGTTTTCCTCTAGAGCGGAAGGCAAATTCAAATCGACCGAAAGCCCGTTGGCCGAACCTGCGGGAAGTATGCCAAGGATGACGTCATAAGGTTCGACGGCTTCGGCTACCATTTTAATGGTACCATCACCGCCGGCCACGATGATACGTTCGGGTTGGTGTTTTTTGTACAGCGCTTTGATCGCAGCCAAATCGTCTTTGCCGGTGGTTTCATATAGCTCAAAATGGCAGCGCTGGTGTGTCGCAAAAAATCCGACTGCCTCAATGAGTTGGGTTTTATCAAGGTCGCCCGACACAGGATTGACTACAAACAACACATTCTTTTCCATTTTGCTTTTTTTATCTCACCAAAATTAGCTAATTTACAATAGCACACGTATCAGTAAAACATAAAACCTTACATGAAGCCCATTCTTAAATTATACCGCGGTTATGCCAATGAACAGGAATTGATTGTGATGGGGCATGTTTTTAGGCCTACCACAAAAGAGGAATACAATTTCCAGAAGCGCCATTTTCACAATGCGCGTTCGGTAATCAGGATGTTTCGCGTCAAGACACAAGCCAATGCAAGTGTTTACCTGGATCTAAACGGCAAACGCATCCACACCAAAACACTCGATGACGGCTACTTTAAGTTCTCAATCCCGCTACAAAAGGAGTTTGGTTACGGTTGGATGGAATATCGGGTAAGCCTCATCCATAATAAGGAAGAGATTTTCTCTAAAGGGAGTTTCATCAGGCCGTATGAAGGCACGCTGGGTTTCATTTCTGATATCGACGACACGTTTTTGGTATCGCATACGCGCAATCCGTTCAAAAAACTGTACATACTGTTGTTCAGGAACCTCAAAGACCGCAAGATATTTGCCGATGTCGTGCCGCATTATCAGGCATTGAGTACGGCAGGACGCAACAATAAGGAAGAGCAGAATGCTTTTTTTTACGTGTCGAGCAGCGAGTGGAACTTGTATCGTTTCATCATCGATTTTACAGAATTGCATGAATTGCCGCGTGCCATATTGCTCTTAAAAGACATCAAGACGAGTTTGACCGATTTTTTCCTCAGCGGACGCGGCGACCACAACCACAAATTTGAAAAAATCAAGCACATCCTGGAATTCTATCCGCATCTCACCTACACCTTGCTTGGCGACGACTCGCAGGCCGACCCGTTTTTATATGAAAGCATCTGCAAAATATTTCCGGTCAACGTAAAAGCGGTGTACATCAGGCAGACTGGAAGTACAAAAAAGCCCAAAGCGGTCGAAGCACTCCGAAATATGGAGTCGATGAATGTACAAACGTGTTATTTTCAACACAGTGCCGAGGCGATTGCGCATTCTAAAGCGATTGGACTCATTGGATAACACGAACCGCAGCCCGGATGGCAGCGAAAAGCCTTTGACGCTAAAATGCATTTTTTGCCAAAGCGGGAAAGCGACCAAAGGAAGCTATTACCGCTTTGTGGAAAAAAGCATTTTGGCGGAGAAGCTTGCAGCGGACAGCCGGATTGGCTGCCCATAAAAATCACGCATTCTCAATATCGAGCTGAACCTGCTCCCACTCTTCGAGCAATTGGTCTAGCGCTTCCTTTTTCTTGTTGTAGGCCGTGAAGAAATTCGCGTCCTCGATGTGTTTGTCGTAGTTGGAGGCGAGCGCCTTGTCGTCATTCTGAATATCGATTTCGAGCTGTTTGATTTGGCTTTCTACTTTACTCAGGCGGTTGAGCAGCGTTTTGTTTTTCTTTTGGTCTTCGTACGAAATCTTGATGTTTTCTTTAGGTATCTCTTTTTTGACGAGGTCTTTTTTCTCGACTTCGCGCATGTTCTGGAGGTTGCGCTGTTCGAGGAAGAAATTGATATCGCCCAAATATTCCTTGATTTTCTGGTCTTTGAATTCGTAAACGATGTTGGACATGCCTTGCAGGAAATCACGGTCGTGCGACACGAGCAGCAGCGTTCCCTCGAATTTCTGCAACGCGGCCTTGAGCACGTTCTTGGATTTGATGTCGAGGTGGTTGGTAGGTTCGTCCATTACGAGTACATTGATGGGCTGCAACAAGAGTTTACATAGCGCCAGACGGTTTCTTTCGCCTCCTGAGAGCACTTTGACCTTTTTCTCTACATCGTCGCCACGAAACAGGAAAGAACCCAGCATATCGCGTACTTTGGCGCGGTTGGTGTCGGTGGCGGCGTTTTGCATGGTTTCGAGCAGCGTGATTTCGCCGTCGAGATATTCGGCCTGGTTTTGGGCAAAGTAGCCCACTTGGACATTGTGGCCTAGTTTAATGCTGCCGTCGAACGGAAATTCGTGGACGATGGCTTTGAGGAAAGTGGATTTCCCTTGACCGTTCTGGCCTACAAACGCAATTTTGCTGTTGCGCTCTACCAGCAGGTTGATGTCTTTGAGGATGACTTTGTCGCCGTAGGCTTTGGTGACATGTTCGGCTTCGATCACGACTTTACCGGGCACTTTAGAAACAGGGAAAGAAATGTTCATTACCGAGTTGTCATCTTCATCGACTTCGATTCTCTCTACTTTATCGAGCTTCTTGATGAGCGACTGTGCCATTGAAGATTTGGTCGCACTATAACGGAAACGGTCGATGAGTTTTTGAGTTTCTTCAATCTTCTTCTGTTGGTTTTTTTGTGTGGCAAGTTGCTTTTCACGGAGTTCGTGGCGCAATTCAAGGTATTGCGAATACGGTTTGTTGAAGTCGTAGATTTTACCCAGCGATATCTCGATGGTTCTATTGGTGACATTGTCCAGGAACATCTTATCGTGCGATACAATCACCACCACACCGGGGTAATTCCTGAGGAAATTCTCCAACCAGATAATGGACTCGATATCGAGGTGGTTGGTGGGCTCATCGAGCAGCAGTACATCGTTGGCCTGCAATAGCAATTTGGCGAGCTCGATACGCATGCGCCAACCGCCCGAAAAGGTCTCGGTGAGGTTGTTGAACACGTCGCGCTTGAAACCGAGTCCGAGCAGGATTTTCTCGGTATCGCCTACATAATTGTAGCCGCCGAGCAATTCAAAACGATGCGTGTAATCGGACAGGTCTTCTATGATCTGGGAATAGGCTTCGCTTTCATAGTCGGTTCTTGTGACGAGTTGGTGGTTGATTTCCTCTAATTTTTTTTCTACGGCTTTGATCTCGGCGAACGCTTGATAGGCTTCTTCGAGTACGGTTCGGCCTTGTTCAAAGTCAATGTCCTGGCGTAGGAAACCGATACGGATTTCCTTCTCGGCGGCAATGCTTCCTGAATCTGGGGCGAAATCCTTGGCCAGGATTTTGAGCATGGTGGATTTTCCGGCACCGTTTTTTCCGACCAGGCCGATGCGGTCGCCCGCTCCCATCCTGAAGGTTACTTCCTCAAACAGATAGGTTCCGCCGAACGAAACCGACAAATTGTGTATATTAAGCATTTATTGTGTTTTAAACCTCACGGTATTGCGTAAATTTGCACTGGCTTTTAACCCGCTAAATTTTTTTGCAAATGTTAAAAAAAGGATCCAAATTATATAGCATTTTAACAGGAACTTGTCCGAGATGCCATGAAGAAAGTATGTATGCCGAATCGAACCCCTATAATCTGGGAAGTGTATTGAAAATGAATGAGCAATGCGGTCATTGTGGACTCAAATATCAAATCGAACCCTCATTCTTTTACGGTGCGATGTATGTGAGTTATGCCGTAAATGTTGCTTTGGCGATTGCTGTCTTTGTGGTGTGTTTTCTTTTGCATTTTAGTGTGACACCCATGTTTCTAACAATTATAGCGGTCAGTGTGATGTTGTATCCGCTTACACTGAGGCTGTCGCGAAATATCTACATCAACCTCTTTGTCTCTTACGAAAAGTCGGTTAAAAAGTAAGCTAATCTTTGTCTGTAAAGCGGCGGATATCAATCTCGGTTGGTAACGGCGCTTTGTCTTCTATATAATCAAAGAGGATCTTTGCCATCATTGGTGCTAGCATCACGCCGCGTGTACCCAGCCCGTTGATAATGTGGAGCCGGTCAAATTCTGGATGTGTGCCAAGTAAAGGCTTTCTGTCTTTCACAGTAGGACGCACGCCAGCCTTTTGCTCTATCACTTCGAAATCACAGGTAATGATTTCTTTAAGCCTTGCCACCAGCTCCTCACGGGCTGAGTCGGTTGGCGTATCTGTTTTGTCTGTCCAGTTGTATGTTGCGCCTACCTTAAACAAATCATTGCCCACCGGCAGTACAAAAAGATTGGTGTTGAGCAAGACATCTAGACTTAGTAGCGGTGCTTTGATGAGCAACAGTTCTCCTTTGGTGCCATCAAGCGGCAAATCATTAAAGAATGGATTGGCATGCAGCCCAAAGCCTTCGGCAAAGACGATGTGTTTGGCTTCAATATCTCTATAGTTGATGCTGCTTTCCCGAACATCGAGCAGGTTGTAGTCGAAAATTTGGTTGGAAAATAACTTTTCTTTCGTGAGCCATTCACGGTAAGCTTCTAAAAACCCTACCGTATCTACGTAACCTGTACGATTGACTTTTCCAAAGCCAAAAGGGGATTCTATTCCCGAAAACTTTTGGTATACCAAATCGGTTGAAAGGAAATCGCTCAAACCAGGTCTGTCGGCCGCTGCAAACCAATTGTTTTGCTCTTCGATAGAATAGAATTTGCGCAACATAGCAAGGTCATGCTTGAACTTCACGCCTAATTTTACTTGGAGCGAATCGTACAAAGTGTGCATGGCGTCGAGCTGCGCACCAGCATTGGCCAACGCGGAATATCGTTTTAAAATAACAGGATTGTATAGGCCGGCTGCGACTTTAGAGGAATTGTGGAGGTTGACATCTACAACAAATATAGATTTATTGTATTGCAGCGCGGTTTCGGCAAAGGCAATTCCCGCCAACCCAGATCCGATAATGAGATAGTCAATCATGATACAAAAATAAAAAACTCTTACTTAGGGAAGTAAGAGTTTTTAATGGTATTTAGAACTTGTTTAGTAGTTCCACATATCTTGTTCAAAGTTTCGGATTTTCTCCTTTACCCTTTCGGACTCGAGAAGCTGCATTTGTGCATTGTCCTTCTCGTAATCGGAGATTTGCCTATCGCCGTAAACGTTTTCTTCTTTGTAAATTACGCCGTTGAACCGTCGGGAGTTGAGCAGATGATCGAACGTGATGGGCTGCGCTGAGTTTCTATCATTGAACGCCTTGGCTTCATGAAGCTGATCTCGGATTGCCGGAAAATATACCCAAAACAACTCGATTACGTCTGGATTCTCATTACCGATGTCACGGGCTTCTGGAGAAACCGGACAGATACCTAACAAACGGTATTTCAATTCACTTTGGCGTTTGTCGAAGTACCAATATCCTTTGATTTTGTAACCCGAAATATCTTGGGCGGTCAAATCTTTTTGGTTGATGTACTGAGGGTCAAGTACTCTTGTCCCTTTTTTGTAATCATCATAGTAGTTATTGATTTCGTCGATACCCGCTTGAGTGGTGTCAACATACTTAAAAGATGATGACATATCCTTCAGGGTCTTCTTGGTGTTGAAGTAATCGTCGGCGTACACTTCGGTAATTTTACCCGATTTGATACCGTTCAACAAGGTTGTAAACAAAGACCTTCTGTCTTTTCCGATATTGGCCGTATCGATCGGGTAGTACAAGGGGAAGTTGATCCTTTCATCAAGGTCAATGAATTCCCAAATGGTTTTTCCCATCAATACGTCACGATCGTGGACATATCCGTAAGCCAATGGCTTGTCGTTGTCAGAAATTAATTGCGCAGGTGTTTTCTTGCCAATTTCATCAGGAGTTTTTGCGTTCAGCAGATTCGACTGAGCAGAAGCACTGGCTCCGGCAGCAAAAAGAATTACCAATAAACAATTTCTTAAATTCATCTTTTTATTTGCTAAGTTATCTAAGTAGGTTAACGGCTAACTTAAATCAATTATTGTATTTCGTAAATAACCGGGGCACATCTTGGTGGTGCAACACCAGCATCAACACCCACGATTTTAACTTTAATGTCGTAGATCGTTACTTGGTCTCCACGACCAGCTCTTGCCAAAGCAGCTTTACATTGACCGTTTACACGGTCTCCGTTTACTACGATTGCAGCTTGTCCGGGAACTTTAAATGAGAACTGTGTAACCTGAAAGTTCAAGTCATACAAAAAGTCTGGCAATTTAGCTGAAATCTGTGACACTTCAAGACGAGATTTTGCTCCTTTAGTGTTACCCATTTCTCCACCAATAGCCCCTTGTGGCCCAGGAATGTTCTTGATACGGAACACTTTTTTGTCTGATACTTTAGTTTTATCCGGCAATTCACCTGATACACTAACAGTAACTTCTGTACCTGAACCTGGTTTCATATTGTAAGCACCTGGCTTGCCTGCAGGAGACAATCCTGGAGCAGAGGCATGTACCTTATCGGCCGAAATACCAGCAAAAGTAATCGTCATTGGGTTAGGCAACCCTCTGTACACAACGTTCATCTTATCTGCAGAGATATTTGCTGAGTTTGGTTTTGGAACAACTACGTAGTTTCCTTTGATTGGCAAGCTTACTACTTTTCCATTTTCATCAAAGTTGAAAGAACCGGTGATTTCGTGTTCTCCAACAGCACCCGCTCCGAAAGAGAAGTCCGCCTGACCAGCCGACGCTTTCACAGATTGGCCGTTTACGATAACCGACTTTGCAGTCAAAGATGGATCGAATTTACCAAGAATAATTTTTCCTTTAACCGCTTCACCTTGAAAGAAAGCTGTCTTCTCAGGAACAACGATTGGTTGGTATGCCGTTAAAGACGCAGCGGCGACAAGGTCAGATTGGAACATTCCATTCATCACATCACTTTCAGTGGTCTTAATATCTGCTTGCAATTGCGACAACTTAGTAAGGGTTGCGATAAGCGGGAATCCTTTGTAGTTGTAGTCAATCCACTCTAACTTAGCTCCGGCTTTCTCAGAATATACTTTTTCTGTAGCGAACCTTTTCTCGATTTTCTTCATTTCAGAATCGGCTATAGAACTACCACCAATTCTTTTGATTGTAGCCGGATAGCTTTGGATTTTCTGCATGAACTCTTTTCCTTTAGGAGACAATCTATCGCCTATCCAGAACATATTGTCAATCAAATCACCTTTGTCCATTTGCTCATATGGCAAATTCCCTTCTTTGTCTTTTGGAAAAGGTTTGGTGATTTCATTCTTAATACCTTCTAAATAGTCATTGTACTCTTTAGATACTTTTCTAATTTCGTCAACTTTCTTTTTCTTGTCTCCGTACTGACCAGGCTGATCAGATGCTTTTTGAGCAAGCTGCTGGAACGACGACTCGTTTCTTGAATCGGTCAAACGATTTGATTCTACAATTTTATTATTCAAGATTCCAAAAGCAGACAATACTTCTTTGGACATGTTTAATGCTAACATCGCGATGAAAACCAGATACATCAGGTTAATCATCTTCTGCCTAGGGGTTAATTTTCCTCCTGCCATTTTCTAATAGTTTGTTTTGTTTATAAAAATGTTAGTAGGATATTAGTTTCTGTTGCTCATAGCAGAAAGCATTCCTCCGTAAACATTGTTCAATGAAGACAAGTTAGAAGTCAATGACTGCATTTGATCTTTCAGTTTTAAGTTATTTTCAACAACCTCGTTATTGATTTGTGCATTTCTTGAAGCGCTATCCAATTGGATTTTGTACAAGCTGTTCAATGACTCCATTTGAGTAGCAGCCAATGTTAACTCTTCGCTGTATTTTTTTGTAGCAGCAATTCCGTCGGCAGCAGGAGCAATACCTTTAGCAGCTGATTCGAAATTTTTGATGCTATTTCCTAAGCTTGCCATCAATTCTCCATCGATTTTAGCTTCCTTCAACAAGTTATCCAATTTTTGCGACAACAAACCTTGCGCTTCTTTAGGATCTTCTTTTTTAGCTTCTTTTTTTCTTGCTTCACCGCCAGCCAATTCTGGATAAACCAATGACCAGTCTAGTTCATCGTCTACTGGTTCAAAAGCCGACAAACCAAAGATTAACGCCTCAGTCACAAGACCAATTGTCAACATCAAGTTACCAGTAATAGGACCGAATTCTATGTGTGTAATTTTGAATAGTGCTCCGATGATTACAATTGCCGCTCCCATACCGTAAGCGAAGTTCATTGCCTTTTTGCTTAAAATTGCCATAATAAAAAAAAATTAGTTAGTTAAGTTAAATATAATAGTGGTTAATATTATCTTCTTCTGGCGTTACCAGTGGTAACAGTTCCCATATAATCCTGGACAGTTCTGAAGCCAAT
>ENA-UOWO01000585-UOWO01000585.1-activated-sludge-metagenome-genome-assembly--contig:-NODE-585-length-51829-cov-10.411712_pt1 | contig 51829 bp, 45 predicted proteins | sample MGYA00238148_ERZ761564 | MGnify/ENA primary metagenome ERZ761564 (study PRJEB28885, sample SAMN05720194) | activated sludge metagenome | isolation source: Anaerobic digester | place: USA... | reverse complement strand
AAAAGGAAGTGACCACGGACGACATCTTCCCCGGCGGAATGATGACCATGCTGATAATTGAACCGTGGACTGTGGACCTGGATGCGGGCACCGGTACGGGTGGGTATCCTGGTGGTGTCACGCCTCCACCCACTCTGCCGACACTGGCACTTTTGGATAACTTTAACCGCACAAACGCAAATACTTTGGGCGCTAACTGGCAGCAATATACATTCAACTATGGCTTCCTAGGTGGTGTTCAGGCTGGAATCCGCGTCAATGGAAACCAAGCCTTTTGTACTAATAGTGGCATAGCATTTCTCAATTGTGCGCTGGGTGCTAATGCCTATCGAACCCCCGCATTAGGCGTATCTCAAGCCGCTGCATTGACCTTCTCAACTGTGAGCAACAACACGAGCTTGCTGCTTAAGGCTACAGGTACTTTAAGTGCTTTGGGTGTCTATCCAAATGTCATCCGCGTTCGATACAACGGAGGGCAAGTGTTCGTGGAGACCACGGCTAACGGCGCAACCTTTACTTCCGCTGGCACTTTGCCTGGTACTTTCGCGGTGAATGACATCCTCACTGCCATGGCAGATGCAACTGGCACGGTATACGTGTGGAAGACTTCCGGCCTGGTGAGCACATTGTTGGGCAGCGCTCCAACCTCATTCACCGGCTCAGGACAGATCGGTCTCTATTTGCCCCCCGGTGCACGTGTGGACAACTTCGCGGGAGGCACGCCATGAACCACGATATTCATGCACATAGACAGCACAGATTCGAGTCAGCCTTCAAAGCGGGGAGTGTAATCATGAACACTAAACCAAAAGTCCTCAACGCAGTAGCGCTGGCGGCAGCGTTGCTGCTGCCGACCCAGGCATTCGCAGTGGCGGAATATCATTTGCGTGCCGAGGCCGTCACCATCCCCGACCCTAACGGCGGAGCGGCGATTCCGATGTGGGGCTACGCCTTGTGTACCGCCAGTTGGGCCAGTTGTTCCCCAGCCACGGTGCCTGGACCGGCATTGACGGTACCGGTGGGTGAAACCGAGCTTACTGTGCGCCTGGCCAACAGCCTGCCAGCGCCGACGTCGTTGGTGATAAACGGACTGATCAAACCCATGACGCCGGTGTGGATCGATGGAACGACAGGTTCTCGCGGCGGTGACCTTACCAAGCGCGTGCGCTCGTTTGACACGGAAGCGGCACCGTTGACTGGGACTGCCGTCTACACTTGGTCAGCAAAGCCGGGTACCTACCTTTATCAGAGCGGCACACAACCTCAGGTGCAGGTTCAAATGGGTTTGTATGGTGCGGTGACCAAGGACGCATCTGCCACTGAAGCCTACGCAGGCGTTGCCTACAACAACCAGGCCACCCTCCTGTACAGTGAAATTGACCCGGTGCTGCATGAGGCAGTGGGTGGTGCCGTGCCAACCTACGGCACGACGGGCCCCACCAGCACTTTTGACTATCAACCCAAGTATTTCCTGATTAATGGCAAAGCCTACTCCAATGACCCGTTGTCTAACCCGGTAGTGGCGCTCACTGGCACCCCAGGCACCACCTTGTTGCGTTTTCTGAATGCGGGCCTGACGACCCATGTGCCCATGATAGAGGGCAACTACTGGACGATGGTGGCTGAAGACGGCAAAGCCTATCCCTACAAAACCAAACAGTACACCGCATTGCTGCCAGCCGCCAAAACAATGGATGTATTGCTGACACCAGATGCTGGCGGCGCCGTCTATCCGATTCTGGACCGGCGGCTCAGTCTATCCAACAACGGAGTTTCTGATGGCGGCATGCTGGTCTACTTGTCTTACCAGAGTTCGGGCGCGATCGGTGGTGGCAGCGGTAGCGGGAACGCGCCCCCCGTGGCTTTCAATGATACCTACGACTCAATTATTGGTGTCACGTTGAACGTGGGGGCTGCGGCTGGCGTCCTGGCAAATGACAACAATTCGGACGGTTTGCCTCAGCCCATCCGGGCCGCGGCAGGGACCGGGACGACCATCGGCGGCGGAAGCTATACCCTTAACGCCAATGGGTCGTTTACCTACACGCCAGCAATTGGATTCATAGGTGCTAACGACAGCTTTACTTACCAGGTGACCGACGGCCTGGCATTGTCCGCAGTGGCCGGCACTGTGACCATCAATTTGACCATGCCGACCGCGCCCGCCCTGGCCACCCTGGATAATTTCAACCGCGGTACAGTCACCAACCTGGGTGGCAACTGGACGCAAGCGGTGGCCAGCGCCGCCGCAGCACCCAATGTTCAGGTGATTGGCGATCAAGCCAAAGCCGTGACGGTTGGGCTGGGTGGCTTGGCAATTTGGAACGCGGGTCTGCTGGAAACTCAGGGCGCCGCATTCAATAGCGGGACACCCTTGAATGAATCGTCTGCCCTGGTGCTCAAGGCCACAGGCGGTAGCGCATCGGCCCCAGCCAACTACGTGCGGGTTCGGTGCGAAAGTGGCAATGTGGTTGTTGCGACCATGATGGGTGGTAGCAATGTCTCGATCTATGTAACGCAGGCAACTTTTCCAGCGCCGTTGTGTGGTGCTACAGGCACATTAAGCGCCGTGGTGAATGCCAAAGGCATTGTGACTACTTTCATTGGTAGCAACTACATAGGTGGCGTGCAATTGCCCGATGTGAGCGCCTGGAAGGGCCCCGGCAAGATTGGGATTCAGATTCAGACGCAAGATGCCATCGTTGACAATTTTTCCGGTGGAACACTTTAAGCACCGTTTCGATTGTTATGTCAATCTCTATTGTCCTCGGTCAATGCAAACCGCCTGATGTAATGGGTAGGGCTGATCGCCTTTGGGTATTGGCGTCACTGCTGTGTGCTTCAACATGGCTGGTTGGTTGCGCTGGACTGCCGCAGGAGGGCTCAGTACCCGCCGTCGCTTTGCCTGCAGTGCCTGAAGTGCAAACTGCGTACGGTATCCGGGTAGAGGGCCTGAGACTTTCCGCAGCGGGGTCGATGCTCGATTTTCGGTATCGGGTGTTGGATGCTACTAAAGCGGCCCCCTTGCTGAATGGAAAAATTCAGCCTTATCTGATCGATGAGGCACACGGTGCAAAACTGGGTGTGCCAGACACGCCGGTGTTGGGACGAATCCGCCAGACTTCACGCAATAACAATATCGTGGAAAACCGCACGTATTTCGTGATGTTTGGTAATCCGGGCAAGGCCGTGCGGAGCGGTGATCGGGTAAGCTTGTTGCTGGGCGACGTTAAGATCACCGATCTCACAGTACAGTAACTCGTCCGCAGACGAGGGTTTGTGCCTTGATGAAATTTAATGCAACCTCATCGCACCTAGCACTCGCTTCAACAGCATGCTGGGCGATGCTGGCCACCGTGCAGGTGCTTGCAGGTGAAGTCACACCAGCGCTCCAGCGTAGCATGGCCCACAAGGGCACGCATGCCGACACAGCTGTGATTGTGCGCTTCACCAACCCCGTGGACGTGCAGGCGCTGACCACTGGTGAACGTCTGGACCGTAGCGAACCGCTGCTTTTGGCACTCAAGGAACGCGCAGCGCGCCACCGCGCCGCCATTACGCCAACGCTGCAGGCGCAAGGGGCGGTCAAGGTGCGTGATTTGTGGTTGATTAACGCAGTCGCACTCACTGTTCCAGCAGTTGCTGTGAAGGCACTGGCCGCCCTGGACGGCGTGGCCACGGTCGACCTCGACGCATTTGTTCAAGGAGGCCGCTCGCAGCGCACACCTGCCCCGCGCAATGCCCCCGGAGAGGTCCGCGTTGCCGTGGTCCCCCCGGTAGCGTCTAAAGACATACCCACACCTGATTTCAAGCAGGCCAAACCGGGCTGGAACCTTGCGAGCATCCATGTCCCTGAACTTTGGGCAATGGGTCATACTGGCAAGGGCGTAGTGGTTGCCACTATGGATACAGGGGTGGATGACGAGCACCCCGACCTGCGCGGTAAGTGGCGTGGGGGAGCCAACAGCTGGTTCGACCCGCACGGCGAGGAGCCTTATCCATACGATGCATTGGGCCACGGTACTCAATCACTGGGCGTCGTACTCGGCAACCCGGATATTGGCGTAGCTCCCCAAGCCCGATGGATCGGCGTGCGCCTTTTTGATAACAACGGGCGCGCCAGCATGAGCGACATCCACAGGGCATTTCAGTGGTTGCTCGATCCGGATGGAGACCCTTCAACTATGGATGCACCCGTTGTGGTCAATGCTTCTTGGGCTCTGACAGGACGCGGCTCTGGAAGTTGTATTTTGGAGTTTGACGACGACGTCCGCATCCTCAAGCGTGCCGGCATTGTTGTGGTGTTCGCTGCCGGCAACGATGGACCGTTGCCCAAAACGAGCAATAGTCCAGGGAACAATCCTGGCGTGATGTCGGTCGGTGCGGTCGACCGAGACATGGAAATTGCTCGTCAGACAAGTCGAGGGCCTTCTTCATGCGACGGAAAGATCTTTCCCAAGCTACTGGCGCCGGGGGTCAATATCCGCACGTCTGATCTTTCATATGGCGGCGTAGCCTCGTACACCAACGTGTCTGGCAGCTCGCTCGCGGCCCCGCACGTTACAGGCGTTCTGGCACTGTTGTCTGGTGCATTTCCGCGTGCCTCAGTGGCACAGCTGGAGAACGCCTTGACACAGAGCGCAGTAATAGTGGGGGACGGTCCGTTGGTTCATCTGGATGCTCTGGCGGCATTTAACTTGCTGCGTGATAAGCAGGAATTGGTCAAGAACGGACCTGCGCCATTGGCCGTAGCGCAATAAACTGAATTAGGAGGTTGGGCATGATCAAACAAATCAGGATGTCTGGAAAGTTTGTGCTGATGTCACTATTCGCACTGGCTGGTGCATTGCATTTTCCGAATAGTGCATTTGGCCATAATGCGCAGGAACACGTAGCCAACTCAGTAGGCACTGGCTCTGCGACCTACAAGCGCTCAATTAGAAATTATCTGATACCCGATGTTCAGTTGACTGATTACGACGATCGACCTGTTCGACTGCGCGAGTTATTGACAAACGGCGACCCGGTGATGATGAACTTCGTATTTACCACATGTGCAACGATTTGCCCGGTGACGACCAAGGTGCTATCTGATGTTTCAGCAAAAATGGGTGGCGAGGGCAAACGCCTACGGCTCATATCCATATCAATTGACCCAGAAAACGACACGCCATTGCAACTCAAGGCCTACGCCAAAAGCTTTCAAGCTGGAGAGCGCTGGAAATTTTTGACTGGCAGCACTCAGGACGTCAAAGCGGTGCTTTTGGCATTGGATAGCTACCGGGGTAACAAGATGAATCATGAACCGGTCACCTTGATACGTCAGGCAGCTGCGAAGTCATGGGTCCGTATTGATGGATTTGCAACGCCCGATGAGCTAGTGCGTGAGTATCGAAGGGCGATTTCACAGTGAATTTGACCAGTGGTAAAGGCGTTAGCGCCCTAGTTACTCAAAAAAATACTTTCTACTTACTGGCTTTGGCTTGTACCTACTTAACGATCGGAGTAGTACGTGCCGAGATGGTGTCAGGCGGTGAGGGGAGTTCTGATCGCTCGAGATCCATACAGCAGGTTGAAAAGGGACAGCGAATCTATCGGGAAGGTAAAGACGGGGCCGGTCAGCCGCTCATGGCGTTTGCAGCAGCGCAAACGCCACTAAGTGGAAGTGCGGTGGCGTGTGCGGCCTGTCATCGACGTAGCGGCTACGGCACTAGCGAAGGACAGTTCAACATTCGTCCCATTACCGGTCCGGCGCTATTTCAGGAGCAGACGTTACCTGTACGCAGCCCGCGCATTAAGGCGCAACTCGGCACACGTTTGCGTCCACCCTATACGGAGGCGCTTCTGGCTCGTGCCATTCGGACTGGCATTGACTCGTCCGGCAAGCCGTTGGACCCCGTCATGCCACGTTACCCGATGAATGACGACGACGTCAAATCCGTATCGGCCTATCTCGCTACTCTTTCGGCAAACCCTTCACCCGGCGTTGATGATGAGGAAATTCATTTCGCAACCGTGATACAGCCGGGCGTTAGTACTGAAAAGCGCCGTGCGATGCTGGACATTATGGAAGCCCTATTTAGAGATAAGGGCGCCAACGTGAGATCTGACGAGCAACGTCGCGATGCTGGCAATATGCGAATGTATCGCGCCTACCGGAAGTGGATTTTGCATGTGTGGGATCTGAAGGGTTCAAGCGAAACTTGGAAATCCCAGCTAGAAAAATACTACGCCCAGCAGCCCGTCTTTGCGTTGGTAGGAGGCCTGGGCGAAACCAGCTGGAAGCCTATCCACGAATTCGCCGAAAGTGCGGAAATTCCAAGTTTGTTTCCCCAAGTAAATCTTCCTCTTCTGACCGGCGAGAACAACTACAACTTCTATTTCACAAGGGGAATCACCCTTGAGGCAGAAGTGGTGGCAAAGTTTCTTCGTGATCGCGGCGAATTGACAAATATTGTTCAGGTGTATCGTCCGGAATCGGCGGGCCAGGCGGCGGCCAATTCGTTCCAAAAGGCGTTGCCGTCTGGAACTGTCGCCAAGGAAGTGGTTCTAACTGGCCCGGCCGACGAAGTCTTCTGGAACACGGTCTCAAGTTTGAAACCAGAATCGCTGGTTCTATGGCTCGGGGCCAGCGATCTTGAGAAAGCAGCCTTACTGGGCAACCCCAACGCCAAGCCTGTCTACGTATCCTTCAGTCAAATGGGTGAGCGGTTGACACTAGGCGCAATTCCTTCAGGCACCAATGTTCGGATGATCTATCCATCAGACCTACCGCCTAAACATGCATCCCGGATGTTGCGCACAAAAATCTGGCTTCATGAAAAAAATATACCCATTGTTAACGAGACTATACAAATCAATACGCAATTTGCGTTGATCGTATTGAGCGATGCAATAGGGCACATGCAAGACAGTTTCTCGCGTGACTATTTGGTTGAGCGCGTTGAGCATGTCGTATCCCTGACGCCAACACCATCTATATTTCCGACGGTCAGTTTGGGCCCTGGGCAACGAATTGCCGCCAGGGGCGCTTCAATAGTTCAGTTTGGTGAAAACGACAGAACGCCTATCAAGGCAATCTCCGGGTGGATAGTGCCCTAAGGTATTTCGATGAAATGGTTTGAATGGCAATATGGAATGTTCCGCCCTATGCTGTATCTAGATTGCTGCTCCCCATAAGCCTGGAAAATGAACTGGGGCGTTCGATAAGCCCCATTTCCATGGCGACTAAAGTCATTTCAGTTACATTGCGCAAACCAAGCTTCTGCATCAAACTTGCGCGATGTTTTTCCACCGTCTTGGGGCTGACGCACAGAAACTCGGCCGCGCTGCGATTGGTTCGTCCTTCAGCTATGAGTTGGAGTATGCCGCGTTCACGATTGGTAAGAATATCGAGTTGCGATGCTTTTCCTGATGATTGCTCTGGATGGAGAAAGCTTTCTACGACATGACCCGACACATCGGGGCTCAAATACTTCTTCCCACGCGCCACGCTTCGGATTGCTAGGAGCAGCTCCTCCAGACTGGCGTCTTTCAATATATACCCGTCAATGCCGAGGCGCAACGCAGCTCTGACGTATTCTTCATTTCTGGAGGAAGTCAACATCAATACCTTGACTTGGGGTTGACGTCGTTTGATCTGCGCGGCGATGTCCAGCCCGCTGCTTCCAGCTAACCGAATGTCCATGATGACAACGTCTGGTTCCAGATTGCTTGCAACCTGAGTTGCTTCCTTCCCGCTTCCCAGTGCGTCAACAACGGTTAAATCAGATTGTTGAGAGAGCAGTGCTGTCAGTCCTTTACGAAACAGAATGTTGTCGTCAACGAGAAGAAGTCGGATGCTCATTTAATTTTTCCTAATGGTGTAGGTACCGAAAAAGTGACTAATTCGTCGCTGGGCTTTCCCGTAAGACTTGACGTTGCTGTCGAATTCGCTGGGTTGTCTAAGCGCTGTGCTCCACCGAAAGCAAATACCCAATCCCGGTATTTGGAGCGGTCTTTGAAGTTCTCGTGAGCGGCCGGAAATCCTGCCTGCTTGATGGGCTGAGATTCTGAGAGGCTATACACGCCTGAGAGCCGCTCGCCAACTCGAACTTCACCCCATTCGGTCCTACCTGTAATAGGGTCGGGGTACAGTCGCCTGAGGTGCCTGACAGGAATGGGATAACGATCGTCTTCTAGCAAAGCCTCGAATCCGGGGGGCAATACGCGGGCTGTTCCTGTTGGCGCAGCGAAGTAGTAGCGTCTGATAGCCTGCTGATATTCATTGCCTACAAACAAAAGTTGCTCCTCCCGTTCTCTCTGCTTTTGGAGGGTCCAGACGTCGACCGCCGCCATCAACGAGAGTCCGCCCAAGGCAAGAACGATTAGCAAGCCCAGCAACATAAAGCCGTTGCCGACTTTTCGCAGGCGGCTGACAGAAAATTTGTGGAGTGGGCGCATCTAGTTGCTGCCCTGTGGTGTGCTATTGGCCGAGGGTGCCGGCTGGACGTCGTAAACGTTGCCTAGCGAAGGATCGGCGGGTCCTACGACTCTCCAATTTGCCGACTCGCTTACAGGATCAAGTGGAATTTGCCGGAGGTATTTTTTTACGACCAGTTCTTCAAGATCATCGGGATACCGTCCAATATCCGCATTGAACTTGTCGATCGCATCCCTCAATGTTGCCAGATTTTGCTGTTGCACCCGCATACGGCCGGTATCCAGAGCATTGAAATACCGTGGTACTGCCAAGGTAAGTAAAAGTGCTATCAAGGTCATCACCACGAGCATTTCTATCAGGGTGAACCCATAAGTTTTCCCCATTCCGGAAGGCATTTGACTTGTTGTCATGAATGTCACCAGTCGGAATACTTTGTTCCGTCCAAGGCTGACTTTGTGGACTGGGAAGTGATATCAAAGACGTCGTCACCGGGCTGCGGGTCGTCGGGGCGACTGGCATAGGCCCTGGTATTCCAGGTCAATTCTGCGGAAAGAGTTGGATCCGTGTTGAAAGGATCCCGCGGCAACTGCCGAAGAATTACTATGCGCTGGGAAGAAATCGAACCATTCAGATCACGTTTTCCGACTAATTCAAGGGGCTCGGTCAATTCTGAAAGAGTCGACGGATACCCTGACTGTCCAGCTTCACGCTTCAGAGTGCCTGCGTCCGTGGCGGCCTTGTAGGCATCAATACCGGCTCTTATGGTGCGCAGGGCGTGGCGCAGTTCAGACTCTTTGAGCCGTGTCGATGTCATTTCATAGAGTGGTAAGGTAAACATGGAAAGCAACCCAACCAGCGCAAGCGTGATTACTAGCTCGATGAATGTAAAACCGCGGGACGCTGCCCGGCGCGACGGGACTTTCATTGCGGCACCGCTTGATCCACCTGCATCTCCGAACCGTCTTGTGCAGAAGGCGGTGAAGTTGCGTTGGGGTCTCCAGTTTTGCCAATGTTCCGGGGCAACGGCAGGTACGTGACTGCTGCAGGGTTCGGAGCTGTCCGGGGTGCATTCTGAATCGAAGGTGCGGGTAGACTTGGTATTGAAGGTGCGGTTCGGCCGGGTAAACGGCCGGCTGGCGTCGTAGCAACTGGACCTGCCGGAAGCGCGCTCACAGCACCAATAGGGTCAAGTTGCATTGCCCGCTCACGGATATTGCCTTCAGTGCCAGAGTAGACGTTTCGAACGCCGGCTTCAAGCGATGCTGGGGCCCGCAGAATATGCGGGGTAATGGAGAGCACGATCTCGGTTTTACTGTCGGTGCCGCTGTTATTGCTGAACAGTCTGCCCAATACAGGAAGCTGACCAATACCCGGTACTTTGGACGCTGTATTGCGGTCTCCCGAAGATATCAATCCACCGAGAATCTGAGTTTCCCCGTCCTGAAGTCGAACAACCGTATTGGCGTTGCGGGTACCGATCTGATAAGCCAGCGAACCGCTGGGGCCAGAAATTTCTTTAACAATGGAGCTCACTTCCAAAGCAATTCGAATGCCTACTTCTTGGTCGTTATAGACCTGCGGTTCAAATTCGAGCTTGAGACCGACATCCTGGTATTGCACAGACCCAGTGACAACACCGGTTCCGCTTGCAGTAGGAGTAACAGAATTTGTAATGATTGGGACCCTGTCCCCAATCAGTATGCGTGCTTTCTCTTTGTTACGAGCCCGAATCCGCGGACTGGCCAATATATTGGCATCAGTGTCTTGCAGCTTGAGATTGATTCCCAGTGACAATGGTGTTACCAGCAGGTCATTTCCGGTTAACGCTCTGAGAGCGCCAACGGTCATGCCTGTTGAGCCAGGAGTTGAAAAGGTGATCGAATCAGGAAACTTGACTCCCAGATTCGTAAGGCGATCATGTGAAATTTCGAGTACTTCCACTTCAAGCATGATCTCTGGCTCAGGCACGTCATGGGCTGCAATAACTTTGGCTGCCACTGCAATTGCGTCAGGGGTGTCGCGCATTACCAAAGTGCTGCTTCTCTCGTCCACAGACACATCTTTCACTTTCAATACAGTCTTGAGCAAAGTCTGAAGATATTTCACATCGGCGTTTCCGATTTGAAATGTGCGCACTTGCAGATCCTGATACTCTTTTTGCTTAGCTGCTGTGGCTGGAAAAATGAACAGCGTATTGGCATTAATAGTTCTCTTTTCAAGCTGGTTCTGGAGCAATATCAGATCTACAGTGTCTTCAACTGCAGCGTCTTTCACAAAAATCGTCGTTTTAAGATCGGCTCTCACATCTCGATCCAGAATCACGTTTAGACCGGTCGTTCGCGACAGGGCTTCAAAAACCATGCGGAGATTTGCGTCCCGGAACTGTAGCGTTACAGGTTTGTTCATGATCGACTGGGCGGCAGACTTTTCCGCTTTCTCGTCCCGAATTTTGTTTTCTGTTTCGGAAATTAGCGCAAGCTGTCGTCGTGCGCCTTGATGGGAGGGGTTTTCCGACAAAGCGGCATTGGCTTTCATGCGGGCTGCGTCGATACGACCATCTGCAAGCAAGCGAGCGGAATCGGTGACGAGACGGGCGCTTCGATCATCGAGCTCAATTCCGTTTAAGCCTCGTCGCGCTGGAGCGTGGGTCGACTCCACTTTCAACGCCCTAATGAAAAGCTCACGAGCCGCCGCCGTGTTGTTCTCCCTCAGTGCTTCTTCCGCGCGCTTTGCCAATTCGTTTGCGTAGGCGGTGCTGGCCTTCAACATATCTAAACGGTATTCCCCGTTGGTAGGTTCCAGCTGATGAGCTTTTTGGAGGCTTGATAACCCTTCCTCCTGCTTGCCCTCGGATAGCAACTTCAGGCCGTCACTGTGGTATCGCATGCCAGCGCAGCCAGCCAGCAAGACACCAAGGAATGCGACCGAGCCGGCACGCCTCGCTGAGTTTAAGAGGCAGGTAGTCTTCATTTCGTAGTCCCCAAAATATTGAGCGTTTGTAGCGTGTTTAATGGCAAATAGGTAATGACGATTTGTTGTGGACCGAGTGTGTCGACGCGGTACGTGTTGTTGTCTAGCAAGTCACCCGCTGCGACGACAAGTAGCACGTCGCCCTTGGACAGGAAGGCCTGTGGTTTTGCGGAGCCTCTCTCTATCAGTCCCACAAAAGTGAAGGGCAGCGGAGGGGCTACAGGTATCACTGGAGCAGGTGGGGGCGGTGGCGGAGCAATGCGCGGTGGTGGTGGCGGTGGTAACCAACTTAATTTGGCAAACGCTTCGCCCTTCGAGTCCGGTGCAACACGGCTGCGCTGCGGCAACGCCAGATTGATATCCCGTGATTCGGCCGACTTTGGGTCCGACGCTTCTGGCGCGTTTTTGACGGGCCGCTCGCGAGTAATCGCCTCGACGACCGAGCCTGAATCACTAGCTGTCGATCGAACCCAGTGGGTCACAACGAAAAGGCCCGCCACGCTAGCCAGCGCGAGCATAAGTAGCTGAAATGGTTTCTTGACGGCAGTCATTTCATGGCCTCTGATACACAAAGCTGAATCGGACAACTGACTCGAGCACATTGCTACCCGCCGCGCTGCGTGCCATTCGCAATTCGTCCATGGATGCATTGGGTACTGCCAGCAAAACGTCTGCAGTGAAATCCCGAATTGCAGCGTAGTCTGCGTTTAGTGGGTATGTGGCGGTGACAATTACGAGGGGAGCTGTTGCATCCTTTTTGACTTGATAGTCCCCCTTGGGAAGCTGAATGTTGAAGCGCTTTGCACTCGTGAACACCTGATTCAGGTTTTCTGAGTTCTGCGACAGAGGTGGAAATGCCGATACAAATTCACCGATTTGTTGGCCCACAGGAATGCGGCTAACAGCGACCCTTGATATCGCTGGAGATTTCGCACTTTCTCTCGTTTTGATCGCGGTTGTCAATGCTTCACCCTCGGCCGCGAGCCTTGGAAGCCAGGTCAATATCAGCAATGCACAGAAAGCTAGTGCCAGAGCCGCCATGCCATGCGTCCCTAAATGCCTATGTGCGCGGCGCCAAAAACCAAGCAATGCAAGGTTCATGGTGTCTCTCCCCAGGAAGCTCGTATTTGAAAACGCAACGGGTTTCCGGGGGCTTGCAACTGGACTTGATGCGAAACCAAAACGACGTTCGCTAGGTTGGGGTCGCTCTGCAATGCCTGCAAATACTTGATCATGTCCATCGGACCTGCGGCCTCGGCAGTCAACGAGATACTGCGCTTGACAGCAGAAGGCTCTACAGCCAACAGCGCCACGTTTGATGGCGCCTTCTCAAGAGATACCAACAAATCCGCCCACGGTGCCGCCAAATTGCGAGAAGTCATCCTGATAAAGCGTACGCGAGAAATTTCGGTAGGATCAACCTTCGGTGGTGGCGGTGCTGAGACACGAACGCCAGCCTTGCGGGCGCCGTCCATTGCGACAAGTTCTTGTTGCTTAGCTGAATTTTCAGATGCCGCTTTCACGGCATAAATCGCTGCGAAAGAAAACAGTGTGAAGGCGGCGACCAAATAGACTGAGCCTGCAGCCGATCTTCTGTTGGCCTGTGGCGCAAACTCCAAGTTGAGCAGATTCTTGGTCATACCGAATTCTCAGTAGGGCGTACGACAGTCCAGCGTGACGCAACGGAAATTGGGGAATTGTCAGAGGCGACCAGCAGAAATGTTGAGTTGGCTTTTGCGTCGCATCCGATGCTGGCCAACAGACGGTCCACCCGTTCATCGATTGGAAAAGTCAGGTTTCCGGAGTTTGATTCATCTTCTACGTGGCTAATCGGCCCGAAAGTTAACGCGACGATGCTGCCACGCAGAACATAGACAGCCATGACGTGGCCTGCTGAAGCTGCTGAAAACACACCAGTTCCATCTGGCAAATCGTCAGCGTGAAGGTTCCACTGGGTGCAGAATTCGGTCTGCAGTGAATTCAATTGCAATTGAAGACGGGTCGCCGTTTGAACCAAGGTTTCGACGTCCTGTGTGCCAATCGACGAAATGAGCAGGTGGTGTCGGTCTGGCTGAAGCTGCCACCTAACGATCTGCGTCACCGCGCTTTCGCCGAGTACTTCCGTGACGCAAGACATGGCAATTGCCTGGAGCTGGCGATCGCTGGCATTCCTGTAGTCGCCTGTCGCAATATCGTAATGGACTCGCGAATCTGACAACACAACTTTGAGGTGTGCCATTCGAGTTGAAGCTTCAGCGTCCAATTCCGAGACCACTGCCTCAACCGCATCGCTGTAGGATTCTTCAGGCGCATCTTTGGCGATCGATAAGTCGAGGTCCAGTGTCGATGGTCCGAATACATGTCGTGATCTCGCGAGAACTTTGTTTCGTGACCATGCGGGTCGCAAAACCCCCCGAACCGTGCGCGTTCCAACGTGAAGGTGCAGAGACCTACTCAATAGGTGTGACACGGTTTATTTCCTCCAAGGTGGTTTCGCCTTTCAGGGCCAAGACAAGGGCTGCATCGCGCAGGCTGGTGAAGCCATTGGTTCGAGCAGATTGACGAATCTGCGACAAGGGCGCACGCTGTACCAGTTGCTCGCGGAGAATGTCGGTCATTGGAAGCGTCTCCGCAATTGCGCGACGCCCCTTGTAGCCAGTACCTCGACAGTGGGCGCAGCCCAGACCCCGTTTGAAATTTGCCTCTAGATTGCGCTCTGGTTTGATGCCGCTGTGACGTAGCATTTTGAGTGGTTCGTCCGTGGGAGTGGCGCAGTGCGGACAGTTCATCCGCAGCAATCGCTGTGCCACGATGCCATTTAGCGCGGCGACTAGGCTGTAACTATCGACGCCCATGTTGGCAAACCGCCCAATGACGTCGAAGACGTTGTTGGCGTGTACCGTGGTAAACACTTGATGCCCCGTCAGTGCGGCTTGTACGGCAATGTGAGCGGTTTCGGCATCGCGTATTTCGCCCACCATGATTTTGTCTGGGTCGTGACGCAATATGGATCTCAATCCTTTTACAAAAGTGAGTCCCTTCTTTTCGTTTACTGGAATTTGTAGGACGCCGGGCAATTGATATTCGATTGGGTCCTCAATCGTTATGATCTTGTCCAACCCGGTATTAATCTCAGACAGAGCGGCGTACAGCGTAGTTGTCTTTCCGCTACCAGTTGGTCCGGTCACCAGCAGTAAGCCATAGGGCATCTGCGACGCATCGCGAATAAAGTTTAGGACGCTTTTGTCGAAGCCCAAGGTGTCCAGAGTAAGGGCTTGAAACTGGCCTGTCAGGTGCTTTCGGTCGAGCACCCGCAGGACTGCATCTTCACCAAAAAGGTTTGGCATGATCGATACGCGAAAGTCGATCTCGCGCGAGTCGACAACCACTTGAAAGCGTCCATCCTGCGGAATCCTACGCTCTGCGATGTCGAGTTCAGACACGACTTTGATGCGCGAAATTGCCTGGTGCGCGAGGTCGATGTTGTCAATTTGCTTGATGACTTCAAGCACGCCGTCGATTCGATATTTGATAACCATGCCGCCAGGATGCGTTTCAAGGTGAATATCACTTGCGCCGCTTCTGAGGGCGTCGTACAGCGTTGAATCCACCAGTCTTACCACGGGACTCTCGGTGGCATCGATCCCCGATATTGAAATCGATGTCGTCGAACTTCCCGTTGGGAGGTTGACTTCTTGCTGCACCTTAACTGCATCCATTGCACGCACAGACTTTTCGGCGGAGACCAGATATGCATGAAGATCCGCGCTTGTTGCTAGAGCCAAGCGGGTGGATTGTTGTTGTAGTCGTACCTCCAACCAGTGACGAAGTCGGGTGTCCATTGGGTCGGTTACAACCACCGTTAGCTGGGTCTCTGAGTCCAGGCGCCCAATTAAGCAGTTACGCCGCTGGCATTCGGAAAACGAGACCTGGTTGAAATCGGGTTTTAATCTGCGAAGGCTCGCCATATCGAGATCTGCGAGTTTGAAGTATTTCGCTGCCAGAGGCAGCAAATCTCCCTCGCCCAATTTCATTTGATCTGCAATCCATGCCATTCGCGATCGTGAGCCTGAGTCTTGAAGTGCATCTCGAATCAGGGATGCGTCCAATTGGCGGGCGGGTTCCAGAATAGCGCTCATACGGAAGTTTCTTTCACGGGGTGACTATTGAAGGCTGGAAGCCAGATCAAAAATTGGCAAATACATCAACACGACAATCGCTCCGACCACGAGGCCAATGAAAATCATGAGTAGTGGCTCGAACAATCGACTGGTCATCTCAATTGAGCGCTGTAATCGTGACTCATGAAATTGCGCAATTCGTTCTAAAATTTCGGCCAGCGCCCCCGTGCGCTCGGCAACTGCCAACATGCTGGATGCAACCGGATCAGCCAGTTGCGCGCCTTCCAGCGAGTTGCTTAAGCTGCGCCCTTCATGAATGAACTGAATTGCTTGATTAAGGCGCTTGCGATCCACATCGCCCAGCAGGGTTGAGCTAAGTTGAAGCGCGCGGGGTGCCGCGATACCACCTCGCACCAGCATGCCGGTGGTCCGATACAACTGGGCGTGACGAAACTTCCGCATTGTTGGACCAATCAGTGGGATCGACTCGATCCAACCAGACTTGCCACCGAAGCGAAGCATGTAATTCCCAACGGCAAAAATCGCAATAAGCATTCCTAGCCCGAGCACGACAATTTCCCAAGCGTGCTTAGCAGCAAACCGCCCCCAGGACATCAAGAGTTGCGAAGTCCAAGGTAGCTCGTGCCGAGCGCTTTCAATTAGCACAGCAAATTTGGGTACGACGACGGTCATCAGGAATAGGATGACCAGGCAACCCACGGCCAGGAGCAATACTGGATATACGGCTGAGCCAACCACCTTATCTCTCAGCGCTTTGATGGTGAGTTGATGTTCTGCGTACCGGCGAAGGGCAGTGCCAAGATCACCCGTTTGCTCACTTGCCCTAACGGTTGCGATCAATAGCGGCGGATAACGCCCAGGAGTTCGCTGCAATGCGGTGGATAGCGGTAAGCCCTCAGAAACACCCTTGACGATGTCCAGTATGGCATTGCGAGACTGAATGACGCTTTCTTTAGTCGCCAAGGTCTTTAATGCTTCCATGACAGACAAACCAGCCGCCAATAATGAAGAGAGTTCAAACGAGAAATTGGCTATATCAAGGCGCATATGCTCCGACGCCTGCCAATTGCCAGTGAGGGAGTTCGGGCGGCTTTGCGGGTTGCAACTCAGGACCTGCATACCATCACGAGCAGCACGGGTACACGCTGAGGCGGTGTCTTGCGCGTTGAGATTTATTACCTGCACATTGCCATTTGCCATGCGAACGATGAGTTCGAAGGGCGTGCTCACTTGAGATGAACCGATCGCTGCCATGGTCGATCCGCCTTAAGGTGTCCAAGACGCTACGTCTGACGCTTCGCCTGAACCGCCGGCTTGTCCATCAGAGCCCAAAGACGACAAATCGTAGTCCCCGTGGTCTCCCGGAGCCTTGTAGATATAGTTTGCGCCCCAAGGGTCTGGTGGGACAGCCTTCTTCAGATAGGGGCCTGCCCATTTCTCAAGGTTCTGCGGGCGGGAGTTCAAGGCCGCCAGCCCAGGATCGGTAGTAGGGTAACTACCCACGTCTAGACGGTACTGATCGAGCGCCTTCTCGAGTGAATCAATCTGTGCGCGGGCGATTTTTGTATTGGACTTGCTGACCTGATCAAAGTATCTTGGAGCTACTAAACCGGCAAGTAGACCAATGATAACAATGACGACCAGCAACTCCAGTAGCGTGAAGCCTCGGCCTCGAAGACGGCCGAATGTGTCACTTTTCCGGAAGCCCAATCTAGTGGCTGCATTGACGTCGTGCGACGCCTCCACACCTATCAAAATTTTCAAAATCGGAAAGTACACCTTGAGCCCCTATCTGTCATATGCCTGACCGAACACGTCTGATCGGATGTGTTCAATATAGGAGCTCACCTTAAGACAATCTTAAAATTCTGGGTAGTAGCCCTACCCGCGAGGGCGGGTTATGTCGAGCGTGAAATATTCCTCAGAAGCCGAGATTTGAAAGGCGTGAAAAATGACCGAATCTTCCTTGACAGGCTGGAAAATTTGTAGCCGAATGCCTTGGTTGAGTACAAATCTCTTGTAAAAGAAAAAACTGATTGTTGTGTCGAACATGCAGCTTTATGAAGCAACCCGATCCCTCTTGCCAGCAACGATGTGTTGCTTGTATTTGGCAGTCCCTCTGACAGGACACTGTCAAGTCTACGTAGGTTCGGCAGTGTCAGGCGGAGCCGTAACACTTTCCAATTTTCAGTCTATCGATGCACCAGAGCTATTGCTCCCGGCAATTGTGGAGTTTGCACCGGTGAAGCCCGGGGTTGTTAAAGCTGAGACGAGACAGATCGCATCTATCCCCGCAAAAGCCGAAAGACTACGGGGTTTGATCGAATCTGTTGCTGGCACAGTTAATGTGGCGCCGCGTTTGATCCACGCGGTGATATCGGCCGAATCAAACTACGAGCCGAAGGCGGTGTCTCCGCGCGGAGCAATAGGTTTGATGCAATTGATGCCCGCGACTGCAAGGCGGTTTGGTGTGAACGATCCCTTTGTTGAGAAAGACAACGTCTTCGCCGGGGCAAGCTATCTGAAATGGCTGATGGGATATTTTGAAGGGGACGTTGAACTGGTACTTGCTGCCTATAACGCCGGTGAACAGGCCGTTGTCAAGGCTGGGCGCAAGGTGCCTCAATACCCCGAGACTCAGGCCTATGTCCGCCGCATCATGGCGGATTTACGTTCAACAGGGGCCTTGCCGCTTTGATGGAGTTTTTCAACTTTTGTTGACATTCCAGCTTTGAACGTGCGCGAAGAAGTTATGTCAAGCGGCGAAAAATGACTTTTGCCCGCAACCCTCCAAGGGGCGAGTCCAATAGTTCTATTTTGGCCCGATGCAATTCCGCGACCTGTGCCGCGATAGACAGACCCAGACCAACACCGTCAGAGCCACTTTTCCCGAGACGATTGAATTTTTCAAATGCGCTCTCGCGTGCCTGGACCGGAATGCCCGGGCCTGTGTCGTCAATTGTCAGGATTACATCTTCACCTTGTCCTTGAGTTCGTACATGGACACTGCCACCCTCCGGGCAGTAAAGGATTGCATTGGCAATCAGGTTTCGCATCAACATGTAAATGGCGAAATCCAGTCCTTGTATCTGATCCTCAGCAAACTCCACCGTCAACTTTACTTTCCTGGCGTGTGCTTTTGGAGCAAGTTCGTCCATCACCTGCTCATAGATGTTGGACAGGCTGACAGGCAAGTTGCTCCACTCAACATCCCCACCGGTGCTTTCCACTTTAGCCAGATCGATCAACTGCTCTATAACCCGTTTTGCCTTGTCCACACCTAGCAGCACAGAATTCAACGAATCTTGAAGTTCATACTGATCCCTGGCCTTGCTTGCGATTTGGGCTTGTGCACGTATGCCCGCCAAAGGTGTTCTCAGTTCATGAGCAGCGACAGAAGTAAACCGATGTTCTACCGACATGGCATGGCTGACGCGCCTGAAAAGAGAGTCAAGTGATTGCACGATCGGCAGAATTTCTCGCGGCGGATTTTCCACAATTGTTGTTGTGACATCCCCGGGGCCACGGGCCTGCAAGTTTGCCGCCAGCTGGTCGAGGGATTGAAAAGTGCGTTTCAACAGCAATTGAATGACAAACAGTACGATTCCCAGCGGAAGCAAAATGAACGTCAGATATTTAACAGCTACATAACCAATTTGAACCATGCGATCAGGTGAGCGCTCCGCCACCTGGACGACGATTTCCCGATCTGGTGTTGCCGCGACATACACCGTGAAGTCCTCGCCCTGAATTTTTATCCGATTGTGTCCGATAGTGTCAAATGGCACTATCGATTGCGACCCAGGCGCGTTAAAACTGCGGAGCAGTTTCGATCCGTTGTGCAGCCAGACCTGGTATTTGTTCGGACCAATTGCAGGGAAATCCCCAGTCAGTTGAGAGTCTGATTCCTGACTGGTCCAGGACGTTCCGGTGAGGTGCTGCTTTGCTGATTGAAGAATTTCCTGTGCCAGCAGTTCAACACGCTCTTCGGCAAGATGGTCGTCTTCAACGGCAGCAGCGCGATACATGCCAACGCTGCCAAATAGCAGCCCGGTGGCCATCGCGAAAGTCGATATCAACCCAACCCTGGCCTGCAACGACCAGTTTGACGAAATCTCAGGCATGCTGCGCGGCTGACAATGCCTTGTCCAGCGGCGCTACGTGGCGATTGGTTTGCGTGTGGAGTGACGGTGCCAACTGATGCAACGGAGCAATTTGGTATCCGGCTCCGCGAACTGTATGGATGAGATGTGCCCCAAATTTTCGCCGAAGCATGTGAACATAGACTTCGATCGCGTTGCTTTCGACTTCTTCACCCCACCCATACAGCGCCTCTTCTATCTGCGCACGTGTCAACACCTGATTTTTTCGTCGAACGAGAACCTCCAGCACCCAGAATTCCCGATGTGTCAACGAAATGGGTTCACCACCCCAAGTCGCTCCGAATCTCAAGGGGAACAGGGTTAATGGGCCGTGGACAGATGCACCCGCATCGGCATCTTCGGTGGGTAACCGGCGAAGCAAGGACCGAATCCTGGCGGACAACTCATCCAGATCAAAAGGTTTTACGAGGAAATCATCAGCACCCATATTCAACAAAGTGACCTTGTCTTGAATACTCCCCCGGGCGGTAACCACGATCACGGGTATATGCGGGCTCTTGGCCCGCAAACGCTGAAGGAGAAATTCACCGCTATCGTCGGGGAAGCCCAGATCCAGGATCACGAAATCATACTGGTGGTTAGCAACTGCACTATCAAAGTCGCGTCCAGTCTTAACCCAGTCAACGGCAAACCCGGAGCGACAGGTCGACTTATAGACCGCATCCCCCAGTACCGAGTCGTCTTCAGCGAGCAGGATTCGCACAGCAATCCCTCATGGAAAAAGAAATATGTAAACAATTGTCTACTTGATCGCCTACTTCACAATAGTCCGTTCGGACTAATGCCGGGGATTTCCGTGACAAAATCCTCGAAAATCTGGACTGGGTTTTTTGACCCATATGGTTTCGGTGGGCAGGTGTTGAACGGCCCAGTTTCAGGTCGGTTTCGTGAAGGTGGAAAACGCAGATGTCGATGCTGAACGCGATCAAGTTGCGACCTTTCCTGCCGCGGGCGATGGCCACCGGATTTTTGCTGCTTTGGGCGCTGATCACCATGATGGTGTGGATCAATTGGCGCGTCGAGAGCACCCTGATTGAAGAAAAAGTACGTAACGATGCCGACGCCGCCTTACAGAGCAAGGCCATGGAAATCGAAGGTGCTCTCAAGCGGACCTATCACACCATACGGACTATTTCACTGCTCCCCGGGGTGCGGGTTAGTCCACAAATAAATCGTACATCAGCAGATCAGGATGTGGTGGCCTTGGGGCGTATGTCGTCCACTGACTTCGAGACGGTACAGCAACTCTATAACCATATTGCAGCATCGGTATCCGTATCGGAAGTCTACATCGTTCATGACGGATTTCGTCCGGAATTGGGACAAGTTCCCTTTGCGATGTTTGATCAGGTCATTGTTGATCGCATCAACCGCGCAGCGGCTTTGAACAACGTCAAGAATGGTTCTGCGGACAGCCCTGAGCAAGACGAGAGCGAGGAGTACCTTGATTACGTCCGGCAACTGGCCTACTTTCGCACCAGCAATCCCGTCATGCCGGTGGACGGTCTGGAAGGCATCCTTCCGGTGAATTCGGGGCTTTTACGTACCTGTGATAACTCGCAGTACACGTCAGTGCGGCATGGAGACGTAAGAAACACCTTTGGATTTTCGATGTCGGTGCCGATTTTTGATTTGTTCAGTCGTCGCTTCAAGGGCCTTGTGACCGCGGTACTCCGAAGCAATGTGCTCGAAGCAATATTGATTGGCCTGCCCGAGGTTCCCCTGACTGATGCCGAGCGCGCAGCGATGCTGGCGAACAAACCATCCTCTGCACAAGCCCATCCGACGAATTTTGTATTGCAGGATACTCGGTCGAGCATACGCATCCATGATCGTCGTAATTTGACCTTGGCCAATGGCAACCCTGATGCCGGATTGATTGCGCACCAAAGTACAGTGACGCTGGAGTTGGCGGGTGAACACAGCTGGGTGATGAGCAACTACGTGTCGGTCGCAACGCTTGATCGAGCGCTGGCGCCGGGGCGTGAGGCGGCTATTGGACAGGTGGCCGTTTTAAGCGTGATCCTCGGCCTGTTCTGGTGGTCGCTGCGCACAATGCTCAGACGCCAGCACCGTGCAACCCAGAAGATCCGCGTTCTGGCTGATGAACTGGATACATCGGCGCAAAATCTGGCGCGGGCGCGAACCGAATTTCAGGCAACGCTAGACGCCATTCCAGACCTTCTGTTTGAGCTTGGGCTGACAGGAAAAATATACGACTGCAACTCCCGCAGCGCTGATCCGTTGATACCCTCGGGCATGCCCTTTGTGGGGAAAACCGTTTCCGAGGCGATGCCGCCCGCGCTGGCAACTGTGTTTCTGGCTGCGTTGATGGAGGCCAATGCCCATGGCTCGTCCACAGGTCGACAGTGTGAGCTGATTCTCGCGCAGGGTAACCGCTGGTTTGAATTGTCTTTGTCCCCCAAAACCAAATCCCAAGGTGATGAAGCCCGATTTGTTGCCCTTGTGCGGGACATCACCGAACGGCGAGCCGCTGAAGACCAGATTCAGAGTCTTGCTTTTTATGATGCGTTAACCCGTCTGCCCAATCGCCGCCTGTTGATGGACCGCTTGAAGCACGCCCTGGCTTCCGGGTCACGTCGCGTGAACAAAAGGGGACTGCTGTTCGTTGATCTGGATAACTTCAAGTCTGTTAACGAAGCGTTGGGCCATGATGCCGGAGATTTGTTGCTGCAGCAGGTCGCAAAGCGGCTCACGGCCTGTATTCGCGAAGGTGACACGGTTGCCCATCTGGGTGGCGACGAGTTCGTGGTGATGCTGGAAGAGTTGAGTGAAGACGTCGCGGGCGCCGCCATGCAGACGGAGAGTGTGGGTGAAAAAATACTGTCTTCGCTTAGCAAGCCTTATCAGTTCTCTGGCTACACACACAATGGCTCGGCCAGTATCGGTGCGACGCTCTTCGGGGATTCTCAGGAAAGTTTTGAAGAGCCGTTGAAGCGGGCCGATTACGCGATGTGCCAAGCCAAGGCTGCCGGCCGCAACACCTTGCGCTTTTTCTACGGGTAGGCCGCGGCCTTCATTTGCCGAGCTTGAGCAAACCCGTCGACAGTGCGGTCCCGCAAACAATGATCACGCCGCAGACCAGCATCCACAAGGTGAGCTGTTCACCCAGAAACAGCCCGCCGTAGGTCAGCGCAAACACGGGTACGACGAACGTGACGGCCAATGCTCGGGCAGGGCCGGCGCGCTCAATCAGGCGAAAGTACAGGATGTAGGCCACGCCGGTGCACACCACCCCCAGCGCCCCCAGCGCCAGCCAGGGTTTCAGGCCGGGCATTTGGGCAGGCCAGAACCAGAAGGTGGGCAAGGCCAGCCCGATGCTCGCACCGAGCTGGCTTCCGGTGGCCGTGGCCAGCGGGTGTACGCCGGTCAGGTAGCGCTTGGTAAAACTGGCTGCAAAGGCGTAGCAAACGGTTGCCAATAAGCACGCCAGGATGGCCCAACCCGTGCCACCCGGTTTGAAACTGGCTTTTTCACCCGCCAATAAAATGACACCGCCAAAACCGATCAACAGCCCCAGAATGCGCGAATTGCTTGGTCTGTCCTTCAACCACAGCCAGGCAATGACGGCACCAAACAGCGGCACCGTGGCATTCAGGATGGACGTCATGCCGGTAGTGATCGATAGCACGGCATAGGAAAACAGCGCGAACGGAATGCCGGAGTTCAGCAAGCCAATGAACAGGATGGCACCTGCCTTGCGCTGGAGTTCACCCCAGTGTCCGCTGAACCACAGGATGGGTGTCAAAAATGCTGCGGCAATGGCTACCCGCAACCCGGCGGTGGCAAACACGCCAAACTCGGCGGCGCCCATACGCATGAACAGAAACGAAGCGCCCCACATCGCGGCCAAGGAAACAAAGTCGATCAGGATGGATTTTTTCATGCAGTTCTGCTGGTTGCGGGCCCGGAACGCTCCAGGGAACTCTCCAATTTGAGCAAAGCGGTTTTCCGGTCCAGCCCACCCGCGTAACCGGTGAGTGAACCGTCGGCACCCAGCACACGGTGGCAGGGAACGATGATGCTCACCGGGTTGCGGCCCACCGCAGCCCCCACGGCGCGCACCGCCGCCGGGTTGCCAATCTGCCTGCCGATATTGCCGTAACTCGTGGTTTGACCCGGGGGAATTTTAAGCAGCGCACGCCAGACCGATTGTTGAAATAAAGTGCCGCCATTGATGTCCAGAGCCACATCAAAATGGTTTCGCCGACCAGCAAAGTAGTCGCTAAGCTGCTGTTTGATCAGCACCAGAGCCGGGTGCCGGTCATTGACGGGACAGTCGGTGAGATCAGGGTGGTGGCGCTGGCCTTCAAACCAGACACCGGCCAGGCCCGTATCGGTGGCGGCCAGTGTCATGGGCCCCATCGGGCTGGTGAACGTGCTCTTGACAAGGGAGGGATGAAATTTCATGAAAACATTCCAATTTAGTGGTCGTTTAAGGCTCTAGCGCCCACCGGATATGCGTGAGTAGCTACGTGTTTTGTAGCAACCGGCAAGGTGCTCCACGCACGGATGACCGCGTAGCTGCGCCAGGGCCGCCAGATTTGTGACGCTGCTTCAGCCACGCGTGCGGGGTTTTTGGCCTCCTGCACACCCAAAGCCTTGTGCAGCGCCACATCACCTGCCGGAAATGCGTCGGGCCAGCGCAGCGCCCGCATGGCGATGTATTGCGCGGTCCAGTCACCGATGCCGGGCAGCGCCTTGAGCCCTGCAACCGTGGCGGGCACATCGGCACCGGCATGTAATTGCAGGCGCTTTTCTGCAACGGCCTGCGCTATGGCGAGGATTGCAGCCTGGCGCTGTTTCACGATGCCCAGTGAGCCCAGCGCGTCGCCGCTGGCTGCAGCCAGAACGGCGGGCGTGGGGAACAGCCGCGTCAGCTCGGGGTAGGGCGTGTTGATGGGTTCGCCAAAGGTGTTCACCAGGCGCTGGGCCAGCGTGCGTGCCGCGGCGACCGTGATTTGCTGGCCAAGCACCGCGCGCACGGCCAGCTCGTAGCCGTCCATCGTGCCCGGCACGCGCAGACCGTCGCCATCGGGGAAGCTGTCGTGCAGCGTGGGGTTGATGGCATGCGGGTCGGCGTCCAGATCAAACGCAGCGCGCACCCGGCGGATGACCAGTGGCAACACGTCGCGCAGCGAGTCGCTCACCTGAAGTACCAGCTGGCACCGTGCCGTGTCGAAGTCGGCAATCAGCCAGCCGGTGTGCATTTTGCCACCCGATTCAATACGAAATGTCCTTCCAGCCCTTTTGTAGTTTTCGTGAGTAGCTACGAATTCAATAGCGTTCATGGTGCGTTTGCCGATGAACGCTAGCATCGTATCCACGTCATACGGTGGCCGGTAGCCCAGCTTGACGGTGATGCCTTGCCCGCTCGCAGGCGTGCCCGCGCGTCGCAGCTGAGTGGGGTTGAGCTGGTAGTGCGCCACAAACGCCGCATTAAACCGGCGCACGCTGGCAAAGCCGCTGGTCAGCGCGATCTGGGTGATGGGCAGGTTGGTGTCGGCCAGCAACTGTTTGGCGGTGAGCAGGCGGCGTGTCTGCAGGTATTGCAGTGGCGATACGCCGAATTGCACCTCAAAAATCCGTCGCAAGTGGCGGTCACTCACACCGAGCCGGTCTGCCAACGTTTGCACCGATAACGCATCCGGACCCCACGACTCGGGCTCGTCCAGCAGGCGCGCGGCCTGGTGCGCCAGGATGTAAGACGCATCCTGAATCGACCACACCACCGAATGGGGTGCCAACTCAGGTCGACAACGCAGGCAGGGCCGGAATCCGGCGCCCTCGGCCTGCGCCGCATGGTCAAAGAAACGACAGTTCTCGCGCTTGGGTGTTTTGACGCTGCAAACCGGGCGGCAGTAGATGCCGGTGGAGGTGACGCCCGTGAAAAATCGCCCGTCGAATCGTGCATCGCGGGCCTTGAGGGCGAGGTAGCAGATGTCTTGGGCGGTAGTGTCCGGGGTGGCAGTCATGCGGTGAATGATACGCCGCAGGGTGGAGTTGACTAGCCGTTTTCGGACATGCGCCTCGGAAGGTTGGCGACAGCCTTTGACGGGCCACCGGTGGCTATTTCAGGCGTACTGGCGTCTGGCAGGCTCACGCTGATGGAGAAATTTGGTCAGCAGATCACGCGGTGGCGTGACGGCAATGCCCTTGAGCACCTGGCCCACATTGCCGCGGTGATACGCCCCGTGGGTGAGCACGTGGTACAGCATTTCCTCGCGCGTCATGCGCCCGGCATCGCCATCGGTAAAGCGAAACGTCAGGCTTTCTGCCAGCGCGGCCGCGTCCAGCGCCGCCAGGTAAGACTCAAACCACAAGTCTGTCTCTGCCGCGGCAAAGTGCAACTCGGCCAGCGTGGGTGTTTCTACCGTGTTGCTCTGCGTGTAGTTGTGGGCCTCGCCGACCAAGTGAGCACGAAAGATGCGGTCCACCACGTAGATGTGGTTGAGCGTGCGGATGGCGGTGTGCAGCGGCTCGGCGTGATAGGCTGGGTCCACCTTGGCCATGCAGTCGTACAACTCGGCATTGGCCCAGGTCTTTTGGGCAAACAGGGTTTTCAACATCGTGAGGGACATAACAGGCTCCTGGGTGGGTGGTCTGTGAGGTGGTTGCCAATTATCGAGCGCATCAATGTCGTTGCCGACGTGGTGCTGGAATAAGACCCCATGGGCCTATCCATCAAAGTGGACGAATACAAGGCCACAAGCGTGCCCAACGTGCTTGCGTGTGGCGATGCTCCACGTGCGGCGGGGAATGTGACGTTGGCCTTGGCGTATGGGGCGATGGCGGGGTTGGGGCGCATCGGGCTTCGATATTTTGAGGCAATTGTTGTCCTTAAAGGATATATGGACTCGCTCCAAATTTGGCGGTTCGACAGCAGCCACATGCTGGCAAAGCCCGTGTCAAGTCGCAGAACATTGAACTAACCTTTAATCAATCGCAAAGCAAGGGCAGGGTAAAGACGGCAAATCCGGAACTGGTATTTCAAGTGCACGTAGAACTTTCTGGAATCTGGGGCCGCGAAGTTCAGGTGAGCATCCAATGAAGTTGCCATTTACGACGTCTGCGACCGAAGAACCGCAACTTGTTATGAAGGTGGAGCGCATTAGTAAAGTTTTTCCCGTCAACACAAAGCTTCAATTGAGCGCGGATGAGTTCGCGGGAGTAGCTTGAACACAACTATCCGCTTCTCAGTGGGCAGCGGAGCGACTTGAGAAAATTGGCCGCTCCAGCGGGCTCGCAATTCAATCTCCCAAATTGACCGAGACAAGTGTTACTGGCTAGCCGTAAGTTGTACTCATTTCGCCACCCACCAAAGCATTTCCAAGATTTCCCCTCCAGACTCCTTCAATCACCACCCGAGGAGTCACATGACCATCACCTGCTTCATTCGCTACGAAATCGACCCGTTCCAGAAAAACCAGTTCGCGGCCTACGCCAACAACTGGGCGCGCATCATCCCACGCCTGGGTGGGCATTTGCTGGGCTACTTCGCGCCGCACGAAGGCAGCAACTACGAGGCCTGGGGGCTTATCTCCTTCCCCAGCCTGGCAGCGTATGAGGCGTACCGCCAGCGCCTGCGCGCGGATGACGAGGCTCAGGCCAACTTTGCGTTTGCCCAGCGCGAGCGTTTTATCCTGAAAGAGGAGCGGACCTTTCCCCTAGTGGTGCACGACAGCTACCTGCAAGCGCCCACCGGTTATCTGGAGGCCGCATGATTGCCGTGCTGTTTGAGGTGAGGCCGCTGCCGGGGCAAGAGGCGCGCTACTTTGACATTGCCGCCACACTGCGAGAGCACTTGCAGGCGATCGACGGCTTTGTGTCGGTGGAGCGGTTTCAAAGCCTGACGCGGCCCGACACCTACTTGTCCTTAAGCTACTGGCGCGACGAAGCCGCCGTGCGTGCGTGGCGCAGTCAGACTGATCACCGCACAGGGCAGGCCGAGGGGCGCGCAGCGGTGTTTGCCGAGTACCGCATTCGCGTGGCGCAGGTGCTGCGCGACTACACTCAAACTCAGCGCGACGAGGCCCCGCACGATTCCAACTCGGCGCTGCTGGCGCTCCACACTCCACCCGCATGACTTCCACACCCCACGAGCCCAAGCTGGCCAGCGTTGCCGCCGTGATTGCCGACGCCACCCGCGCCCGCATGCTGTGCTACCTTCTGGCTGGCGAGTACGCCAGTGCGGGCGAGCTGGCGCGGGCCGCGTCCGTAACGCCCGCCACGGCCAGCGGGCATTTGGGCAAGCTGATGGCGGCTGAGCTGCTGGTGTGCGAGCAGCGCGGGCGGCACCGCTACTACCGATTAGCCGACGATGAGGTGGCCCACGCGCTGGAGGCCGTGGCGCTGATTGCGGAGCGCCGCACCCACACAGCCACCTGGGCCAACCCCACCCGCCAGCGGCTGCGCTTTGCCCGCTGCTGCTACGGGCACTTGGCGGGACAACTTGGGGTGGAGATGTTTTCGCAGCTCTTGTCCAAAGAATGGCTGTACCCCGCTGGCGATGGCTACCTGCTCTCCGCCCAGGGCAAGGCCGGGCTGAATGCGCTGGGCTTTGCGGTGGACGGCATGGACCAAGCCAAACCGTCCGCTTCCAACCGCGTGGCCTACCGATGCCTGGACTGGTCCGAGCGCCGCGACCACATGGCAGGCAAACTGCCCAAAGCACTGCTGGCGCGCTGCCTTCAGCAGGGCTGGCTGCGCCGCCATGATGGCGAGCGAGCGCTGGAGGTGACTCCGGTGGGGCGCAAGCACTTGGCGGGCTTGCTGCCTTCGGTCAATGCGCTTTGATCCTCACCGGCGGTACAACGCAGCCAATCGCACCAGCCGCTGCGCATGCTCGGGTTTCACTTGTTCCCAGCTGAAGCGCCATTCCCAATACCCTTCGCCCACGCCAGGCAGATTCATGCGGCTTTGTCCACCCAGCCCTAGCACATCCTGCATCGGGTGAATGGCGGTGTCAGCTACGCAGGCGCAGGCCGCGCGGATCAGTTCCCAATGGATGGAGGGTTCGTCTTCTGGCCGCAGTGACAAATATTCGCGCACGTGCTGGCGCTCGGCATCAGATGCTTCCTGCCACCAGCCTCGACTGGTGTTGTTGTCGTGCGTGCCGGTGTACACCACGGTGTTGGCGTCGTAGTTGTGGGGGAGGTAGTTGTTGTCATTGCTGCCGCCAAACGCAAAGTGCAGGATGCGCATGCCGGGCAGGTCGAACTTGCGGCGCAGGGTGGTGACTTCGGGGGTAAGCAAGCCCAGGTCCTCTGCAATGATGGGTAAGTCGCCTAGCGCGGCACGGATGGCCTCAAACAGTGCCGCGCCTGGCCCAGCCAGCCAGCGGCCATGGATAGCGGTAGGTTCTTCAGCCGGGATCTCCCAATAGTCTGCAAAGCCGCGAAAGTGGTCGATGCGGACAATGTCCACCAGCTCGAACGTGCGGCGCACGCGTTGCACCCACCAGGCGTAGTTTTCGGCTGCGTGGGCGCGCCAGCGGTACAGCGGGTTGCCCCAGCGCTGGCCGGTGGGGCTGAAATAGTCCGGTGGCACACCGGCTACCACAAGCGCACGGCCTTGGGCATCCAGCTCAAACAGTTCCGGGTGTGCCCAGACTTCGGCGCTCTGGTAAGCGATGAAGATGGGGGCATCGCCCACGATCTTCACGCCGCGCTCGTTGGCATAGGCCTTGAGCCGTAGCCACTGCCGGAAAAAGCACCACTGACAAAAAGTCCAGAAAGCTACGCGGTGGGCGTATTGATCCTGCGCGGCTTTCAAAGCCGCGGGGTCGCGTTGGGCCAGTGGAGCGGGCCAGTCGCACCAGTCGCGCCAGCCGTGGGCGTCGGCCAGCGTCATGAACAGAGTGTAGTCGAGCAGCCAGTCACGTTGCGATGCTGTGAAGGCCGCCAGATCCGCGCGCTCCTGTACGGAGGCCTTCAGCTCAAATTGGTGTGCAGCCCGTTCCAGACGGGTCATTCGCCAGGGAACAACCGCGCTGAAATTCAGGCGTTCATCCTCGAACGTGGCATCGGGTTCCAGATCGGCTGCGGCTAGCCAGCCACGTTGTTGCAATTCGGCCAGATCAATCAGCAGCAGATTGCCGGCAAATGCGGAGCTGCTCATGTAAGGCGAGTTGCCTGGACCGATTCCGCCCAGCGGCAGGATTTGCCACAGCTTTTGCCCGGCACCCACCAGCCAGTCCACAAAATGATAGGCGGCGGGGCCGAGATCGCCAGAGCCGTGAGGACCTGGCAAACTGGTTGGATGCAGCAAGATGCCGCTGGCTCTGGGCAGTTTCATGTTTTTACAGTCCCTTGATCGATGCGCCCGCTGCAGCCAGCACCACCAGGCTGTGTGCCTTCAGGGCGAAAGGCACCTCACCCTGGCCATGCCAGGTTGCCAGTCCGCGTGGATGCGAGGTGTCAAGCACCGCTTGCCAGACACCGGCCGGCAACATAAAGGGGTGGTCAGAGTATTCAGGGTTCACGAGCAGCAACAGCGGCGCCTTGGCACCACCTGGCCGGCCAATCAGACAGCCCATCACATGCGAAGAGGGGTCTTGCCACGCCAGACCCTGCAACGGGCTACCGTCGGGTTGCAGCCAGGCGAGGTCATGCAGGCCCAGCGGATCCGTCAACCCGCTGTACCAGTGGTTGGCAAAAGGCATGGCTTCGCGGCGCAGTGCGATCACACGGGCTGTGAACGTGATGAGGTCTGCATCCGCATGCGCCCAGTTGATCCAGGTGGTCTCGTTGTCTTGGCAATAGGGGTTATTGTTGCCGCGCTGCGTGTGGCTCAGTTCATCGCCCGCGCACAACATGGGTGTGCCCTGTGCCAGCAAGGTTGTTGCAATCAGCGCGCGTTGAAGCCGCCCACGCAGGGCATTGACGACGGGTTTTTTCGTGGGCCCTTCCACGCCGCAGTTGTAGCTGAGGTTGTGACCGTGCCCGTCACGGTTGTGTTCGCCGTTGGCCAGGTTATGACGGTTGTTGTAGCTGACCAGATCATGCAACGTGAAGCCGTCATGGGAAACCACATAGTTGACAGACTCGGCTGGCGCGCGCTGACGCGGCTGGTACAAATCTGATGAGCCACATAACCGCAAGGCGAAATCGCCACGCGTGCTGGCTGGCTGCTCGGGGTGAATCCAGAAGCGGCGCATGGCATCACGAAAATGATCATTCCACTCCAGCCAGCCGCGCGGGAATTCGCCGACCTGGTAGCCACCGGGCCCGATGTCCCAAGGCTCGGCAATCATCTTGACGCGTGAAAGAACAGGGTCTTGTGCGAGCGCGGTAAAGAAGGCGCCGTCGCGGCTGAAACCATGGTCGCCCCGGCCCAGAACGGGTGCCAGATCAAACCGGAAGCCGTCCACATGCATGTCGCTCACCCAGTAGCGCAGGCTGTCCAGAACCAGTTGCAACACACGTGGCTGCCGAATGTCCAGAGTATTGCCGCAGCCGGTGTGGTTTTCGTACTGTTCGCGAGAATCGGGTGGTAGCCGGTAGTAGCTGGCGTTGTCCAGTCCGCGAAAGCTCAAGGTCGGACCGTTTTCGTCTGACTCCGCCGTGTGGTTGTACACCACGTCCAGCAGGACCTCCATGCCCGCACTGTGCAAGGCCTTGACCATGGTGCGAAATTCGTCGCGTGCAGTGTGCCCTTGTCCCACGCTGGCCAAGCCAGGATTGGCGCAAAAGAAGCCTAGGGTGTTGTAACCCCAATAGTTTTTCAGACCTAGCTTGTGCAGGCGCTCCTCATCAAGACACAAATGGACGGGCAGGAGGCTGACGGCGGTGACGCCAAGTAGCTTCAGGTGCTGGATGGAAGCGTCGTGTGCGAGGCCGGCGTAGGTGCCACGCAGCGCGGGCGGGATGTGGCTGTTGAGGCGACTGAAGCCCCTGACGTGTACCTCATAGATGACTGTGCTTGCCAGCGGGGTACGTGGTGCGCGATCGTTCTCCCAGTCATAGGCTTCATCGACAACCCGTGCCTTAAGAGCCAGGGTCGCGTTGTCACGTGTATCAGGATGCAGCGGAAGCTTGCGGTCTCCGCCAAAGTGTTCATCGCGCCACTCGAACGAACCGACCACGTCGCGGGCATAGGGGTCCAGCAGTAACTTCGATGCGTTAAACCGATGCCCGCGATCTGGTCGCCAAGGCCCGTAGGCTCGCAATCCGTAGACCTGGCCCGGTCGCGCGTCGGGAAGGTAGCCGTGCCATACGTCACTCGTATGGGCGGGCAGGGTATGACGGGCGACTTCGTGTTCTCCAGTCTCGTCAAAGAGGCACAACTCCATCTTGTGGGCATGGGCCGAGAAGACAGCAAAGTTGATTCCGTTGCCGTCCCAATGTGCTCCCAAAGGCCACGGGTGGCCCGACTGCAGCTTCAGGCCTTCCATTCGAGCATCACGGTGGCAAGAGGCGGCAGGTCCAGCAGCACAGACCAGGCCTTCCCGTTCCAGGCGACCTGCTGCGCGGTTGCAATACCCAGTGGTGTTCCAACGTTGCTGCCACCGTAATGGGCAGAGTCGGTATTGAGTCGCTCGCGATAAGAGCCCGGCTGGGGCACACCCAATCGATAGCCTTTCTGAACCACAGGGGTGAAATTGCAGACCACCACCATGCAGGTGCGATCATCCAGTCCGCGGCGGATGAAGCTCAGCACGGATCGATCAGCGTCGTTGTGTTCAATCCATTCAAAACCACCGGACACAAAATCCAGACTGTGCAGCGCGGGGGTATCCTGGTACAGGTGATTGAGATCACGTACCAGACGCTGGGCGCCCTGATGCAAATGAGAGTCGGGCCCGTCATCGAGCAAATGCCAATCCAGACTCTGGTCATGGTTCCACTCGCGTTGCTGGCCGAATTCGCAACCCATAAAGAGCAGTTTTTTGCCCGGATGTCCAAACATGAAGCCGAAATAGGCGCGCAAATTGGCAAACTGCTGCCATCGGTCACCCGGCATTTTGTTCAATAGAGAGCCCTTGCCATGTACCACTTCGTCGTGGGAGATCGGTAAAACAAAATTTTCATTGAAGGCGTAGACCAACCCGAAAGTCATCTCGCCATGGTGGTGCTTGCGGTGAACAGGATCCCGCGCCATGTAAGCGAGCGTGTCGTGCATCCAGCCCATATTCCATTTGTAGTGGAACCCCAGGCCGCCAACATACGTTGGACGTGAAACTGCCGGGAAAGCGGTGGACTCTTCTGCCACCGTGATGGCTTGGGGCCGCTGGTCTGCAACGACTTCATTGACGCGCTTGAGAAACGAAATGGCTTCCAGATTTTCCCTCCCACCATGTGCGTTGGGAATCCATTCGCCTGCCTTGCGGCTGTAGTCACGGTAGAGCATGGAGGCTACGGCGTCGACGCGCAGGCCATCCACCCCAAATCGCTCCAGCCAGTAAAGACCGTTGCCAACCAGAAAGTTGCGCACTTCTGTACGCCCCAGGTTGTAAATCAGGGTGTTCCAGTCGTTATGGAATCCCTCTCGCGGGTCGGCGTATTCGTAGAGGTGGGTTCCATCGAAGTTGCCCAGCCCATGCGCATCGGTTGGAAAATGCGCGGGCACCCAGTCCAGCAAAAGACCGATGCCTTCCACATGACAGCGTGCCACAAAACGGACAAACCCCGATGCGTCGCCATACCGTGAGGTTGGCGAATACAACCCAACCGGTTGATAGCCCCATGAGCCGTCAAACGGATGCTCACTGATGGGCAGCAGTTCCAGATGGGTGAAACCCATGTCCTTGGCATAGGGCACAAGTGAATCAGCGAGTTCGTCCCAATTGAGCCAACGGCCTGGGCCGCCAGCATTTTCATCGGCGATTCGGCGCCAGGAGCCCAAATGCACTTCATAGATGCTCATCGGGGCATCCAGTGCGTTGGCACGTTGCCGCTCAGCGGATGGCGGAATCATCGGTGGCATGGTGGCAACCACACTGGCTGTGGCAGGCCTCAATTCAGACCGCAAGGCGTAGGGGTCTGCTCGGGCCGGTAATACCTGACCATCGCGGGATCGAATTTCAAACTTGTAAAGTGCGCCTGTCATCACGCCAGGCAAAAACATTTCCCAGACACCACATTCGCGGCGCAAACGCATCGGATGGCGTCGTCCGTCCCAATGATTGAAGTTCCCGACGACGCTGACGCGAGAGGCGTTGGGCGCCCAGACCGCAAATCGGGTCCCGGACACACCGTCGAGTTCAGAAGGCGTAGCGCCCAGCACCTCATAGGGGCGCAGATGTGTGCCTTCACCCAGAAGCCACACATCCAAGTCGCTTAAAACGGGCGGAAACCGGTAAGGGTCTTCCATGACCATTTCGCTACCATCAGCCCAACGAACATGAAGCCGATAGGTCGAGTGAAGAGCTGCAGTGAGGACGCGCTCAAAAAAACCATCGTCATGCCGTTTGGCCAGCGTTGCCAGCACCCGACCCGAATCGGCATCGATCACCAGCACCTGTTGCGCGCCTGGCATGAAAGCCCGCACGGATACCCGGCCGTCAGGCATTCGATGCGGTCCCAGCACTGAGAAGGGATCGTCATGACTGGCGTCACAAACGCGTTCGATATCCTGTTGATTGAGCATTACTGTGGACCTCAGAGACGGCCGTGAAGACTAGATACTAGTGGGTATCCGGTTCAATATGCCAGATTTGCCGTGCATATTCACGAATGGTCCGGTCTGATGAAAAGACGCCCATGCCAGCCACGTTGGCGATGGCTTTCGCGCACCACTGTGCGGGTGAACGGTACAGTTCGTCAACACGTGATTGAGTCTCCACATAAGAGACGTAGTCGGCCAGCAGCATGTAGTGGTCTCCGCCCCATAGCAAGGAGTCAACCAGCTGACGATAGCGCCCCGGCTCGCCTGGTGAAAACTGACCTCCCGCCACGGCGTCCAGCACCGATCTCAAGGCGGGCGTATTTTCATAGTGCCGCATGGGTTGGTAACCGCTTTGGCGCAGCGTAAGGACTTCAGGAGTTTTGAGGCCGAAGATGAAAATGTTGTCATCACCGACGTTTTGCCGAATTTCAATGTTGGCACCGTCGTCGGTGCCAATCGTCAGCGCGCCGTTGAGGGCCAGCTTCATGTTGCCGGTGCCTGAAGCTTCGGTGCCCGCGGTTGAAATCTGCTCTGACAGGTTCGCGCCCGGCATGATGATCTCCGCCACTGAAACGCCGTAGTTCGGGATGAAAACGAGTTTGAGTTTGTCCCCCACTACAGGATCACTGTTGATGACAGAACCCACGTCATGAATCAGCCGGATGATCGATTTGGCGGTGTGGTAACTGGAGGCCGCCTTGCCAGCAAAGATGACGGTTCTCGGCACCCAGTTTGCCCCCGGGTTGGCCAGGATGGCCTGATAGCGCGTGATGACGTGTAATACGTTGAGAAGTTGACGCTTGTATTCGTGGATGCGCTTGACCTGCACGTCAAACAGGCTGTCCGGACTGACCTTGATGCCCGTTGTGCGCTCAATGTACGCGGCCAGGCGGACTTTGTTGTTGCGCTTGATGGTCATGAATTTGTCAGCGAATCCCGAGTCACCTTGATGGGCATTTAGGCGTTTAAGCTGATCGAGGTCAAGCCGCCATGAATTCCCTAAAGTCTGGTCTATCAGCGCAGCAAGTCCCGGATTGGCCTGCGATAGCCATCGACGCGGCGTGACGCCATTCGTCATGTTGGTGAACCGTTCTGGCCAGAGAAAAGCGAAGTCTGAAAAAATGGTCTGAACTAGCAACTCGGAATGCAGTGCTGATACGCCATTGACTTTGTGGCTGCCCACAATGGACAGGTGGGCCATCCGGACCCGCCGCTCACCGTTTTCATCAATCAGCGACAGACGTGCCAGAAATTCGTGGTCATTGGGACGTCGGCTGGCCGCAATGTCCAGAAATTCCTTGTTGATGCGGAAAATGATCTCCAAGTGACGTGGCAGCACGTGATGCATCAACCCAACGGGCCAGGTTTCCAACGCTTCGGGCATTAATGTGTGGTTGGTGTACGAGAATGTATTGCAGCACAGCGTCCACGCCTGGTCCCACGGCATGCCGTGGTCATCGCACAGGACACGCATCAACTCGGCTACCCCGATCGCGGGGTGAGTGTCGTTGAGGTGAATGGCCACTTTGTCGGCCAGATTGTCCAGCGATGGGTACTCAGCGAGATGACGTTGTACCAAGTCCTGGATGGATGCAGCGACAAAGAAATACTCTTGCTTCAACCGCAGTTCGCGTCCTGCGGGTGTGCTGTCGTTGGGATAAAGCACCCAGGAAATGTTTTCGTATTCGTTCTTTGCGCTGGCCGCGCGTGCGTAGTCGCCAGTGTTGAATGCCCCCAGATCAATATGCGCCGGTGCGACGGCCTTCCACAAACGCAGCGTGCTGACTTTCTCGGAACCGTGGCCCGGAATCACCATGTCGTAGGCTTTAGCGTCTACCTCCCCTGCGCTTTGCCAGATGGCTTTGCCATTCACATGCTCAACCCAGCCACCAAACCGGACCGGATACATGATGTCTGCGCGCGGAAATTCCCAGGGTGTGCCGTTCTGTAGCCAGGGATCGGGATACTCCGTCTGGCAGCCACTCTGGATATCTTGCGCGAACATGCCATATTCGTAGCGAATACCGTAGCCAAATGATGGCAGGCCCACGGTGGCCATGGAATCCAGGAAGCAGGCAGCGAGGCGGCCCAAACCGCCATTGCCTAAAGCAGCGTCTGGCTCCCGAGACTCCACGTCTTCCAGTGTTTGGGCGTGCTGGGTGAGGCCTTGGGCGGCGCTGCCGGTTAAGTTCAGGGCGGCCAGTGCATTGGACAGCGTACGACCCATCAGGAACTCCATCGACAAATAAACCACCCGACGCGCTTTGGCAGCTCGGTCGCGTGCCTGGGTCTCTACCCAGCGTCTGGAGAGGTGTTGGCGCGCTACCTGGGATACGGCCTGCATCAAGTCGGTGGCGGAAGCGTCTGCTGACGCAACCCCTACCGTGCTGAGCAGATGTTCTTCTATCTGGGCGGCCAGGGCGTGTTTCGCAATGGGAGAACTTGAGTTCACGAGGACATCCTTAGAAGAGCTGCTGAGTGGTAGCAGCAAAAAACGACGGCACCAAGTATCAGCAAGTATTGGGCCAACCGCTATCTGACCTGATTTTCGCATGCTGTAACGCCACCGTAACCATCCTGCTCGGCATGCCTCTAACGGTATTAAGATGATGAGGCGTCCAGGTATTTCTAAAAAATATGGAGACACTATGAAACCAGACGAATTGGCCCTGAGTTTTGACCTGCCCAAGCGAACCGTCGCTTTGGTTCTGGCTGGAGGGCGGGGTAGTCGCCTCATGAATTTGACCGATCGCAGGGCGAAACCCGCCGTTTATTTCGGGGGCAAATTCCGCATCATTGATTTTGCGTTGTCCAACTGCCTGAACTCCGGCATTCGCCGCATTGGCGTGATCACCCAGTACAAGTCGCATAGCCTGTTGCGTCACCTCCAGCGAGGCTGGGCTTTCCTCAAAAGCGAGATGAACGAGTTCGTCGACCTCCTGCCGGCGCAGCAGCGTACGGATGAAGAGAGTTGGTACCGTGGCACTGCTGATGCGGTTTATCAAAATCAGGACATCTTGGCGAGCTACCGATCAGTGGACTATGTGGTCGTACTGGCTGGTGACCATATTTACAAGATGAACTATGCGATCATGCTGGCCGATCATGTGGCCAAGGGGCGTGACTGTACCGTAGGCTGCATCGCGGTGCCGCGCAAGGAGGCCTCGGCTTTTGGCGTCATGGCTGTTGACGACAAATACATGATCACAGAGTTTGTTGAAAAGCCTGCTGATCCCCCGGCGATGCCGGGTCATGCAGATATGTCGCTGGCCAGCATGGGTATCTACGTCTTTAACGCGCGTTTCCTCTACAAAGAACTTGAACGCGACATGGCTGATCCTGATTCGAGCCACGACTTTGGAAAAGACATCATTCCCCGCGCGGTGCGCAATGGCAACGCGGCCGCGCACCCTTTCGAGCTGAGTGCCGTTGGCACCAAGCACAATGAAGTGCCCTATTGGCGTGATGTGGGAACCATTGACGCCTATTGGGACGCCAATATCGACCTCACCGCCACCGACCCGCTGCTCAACCTGTATGACACACGCTGGCCAATCTGGACCTATCAGGAGCAACTGCCGCCTGCCAAGTTTGTGCACAACGTGGACGACCGCCGTGGCACAGCTATTGAATCTACCGTGTCGGGTGGTTGCATCGTCTCGGGCAGTGTGTTTCGCTCTTTACTTTTTTCAAGCGTACGCGTTCACTCTTTCTCTAGCGTGAACTGGTCAGTGCTATTGCCAGGCGTGCAGGTGGGGCGCAATGCGCGTCTCACACGAGTGGTGGTGGATCGAGGTTGCAGCATTCCTGACGGGATGGTGATTGGTGAAAATCCAGAGGAAGATGCTGCCCGCTTCCATCGCAGCCCCAACGGTATCACGTTGGTCACTGCTGAAATGCTTACCAAAATCACGGCATGAAGGTTCTCCATGCGGCTGCAGAGGTGTTTCCGCTAGTAAAAACAGGTGGACTGGCCGATGTATTGGGTGCTCTGCCCCAGGCGCTGATTGAAGAGGGGGCTGATGTTCGTCTGGTACTGCCGGGCTTACGTGCCATAAAAGAAGGGCTCCAGAATCGGGTGCTTGTTCGCGATGTTGGCGCTCTTTTTGGTGCGGGTACGGTGTCACTTTGGCTTGGCCGTTTAGGGGACTCCGGAGTTTCTGCTTATATGGTTGATGCACCATTTCTTTATCAGCGACCCGGCAATCCCTACCTGTCTGCAGACGGCAGCGAATGGGTTGATAACGCCCAACGTTTCGCTTTGTTAGGCTGGGTATCGGCCCACTTGGCAACCGGGGAACTTGACGAAAACTGGTGTCCTGATGTTCTTCATGTTCATGACTGGCACGCTGCGATGGCGTGTGCCTACATCGCGGCCAACCCGGCGGCTAGTGTTGCCACAGTGTTCACCGTCCACAACCTGGCATATCAAGGACTGTTTGATTTGGCAGACTTTCGTCTGCTGGGGTTGCCTGCCCGGCTCATGACGCCGACTGGCCTGGAATTTCACGGCCAGTTTTCCTTCATGAAAGCTGGGCTGACCTATGCAGATCGCGTCACGACGGTAAGTCCGAGTTATGCGCGCGAAATGGCTACCGAGGAGTTTGGCTGCGGATTGGAGGGTGTGATTCGCGCCAGAGGAGCCGATGTATCGGGTATCCTAAATGGGGTCGATGGCGAAATATGGAACCCCGCGACCGATATGGGCTTAGCAAGTACGTATACGGCCTCGACAATTGACGGAAAAGCCAAATGCAAAGCTAGCTTGCAAAAAAGTCTCGGTTTACGGGGCGACCCCAAGGCGTTGCTGTTTTGTGTGGTGAGCCGACTGACGTCGCAAAAAGGTCTTGATCTGGTGCTCTCGGCGTTACCCATTTTGCTGGCAGAAGGTGCGCAATTGGCCGTGCAAGGTAATGGGGACGCCAAATTGGAGACCGCCTTCAAGGCCGCTGCCGTTGCCAATCCGGGTCGCATAGCCGTGCGCCTGGGTTATGACGAGGCATTTGCTCATCAGATGATTGCTGGGGCAGATGCCATGCTGGTCCCGTCTCGCTTTGAACCCTGCGGCCTGACGCAACTGTATGCCTTGCGCTATGGCACGGTACCGGTGGTCAGACGTGTGGGCGGACTGTCTGATACCGTCGTAGACACAAATGCCGAATCCTTGCGGAATGATCAAGCGACCGGATTTCATTTCGGGCCCGCAACATCCGAGGCCCTAGCGCACGCAATGAAAGAGGCGATACGGATATTTGCCCAGCCTATGGTCTGGCGGCAAATCATGATTCGAGGCATGACGCAGAGCTTTTCCTGGAAGGAAGCTGCGCGTCAGTATCTGGCGTTGTATGAAGAAGCCGCGAAAAGTGTGAAGATCGCCTTTAAGTAATTTCCTGTTGCCTCCTGGAACGGATGATTGCCATACACGAAGAATACAATCTTTGCACTCCAAAGAATGACTCCAATCAATTCCAAAAAAAGGACTGCAAATGCAAGTGGCACCCTCTATCTTCAAGGCATATGACATTCGCGGAATCGTGCCTTCAACTGTGACGGAGCAGGTTGCAGAGGGTATTGGAAAGGCATTTGGAACTGTTGCCCGGATGGAAGGCGAAACATCGGTCGCCGTGGGTCGCGACGGACGTTTGAGCGGTCCTTCGTTGAGTGCTGCGCTGGTCAGAGGCTTGGTTGCGGCCGGACTGGATGTTATTGACGTGGGTACAGTGACTACGCCTATGTTGTATTTTGCTGCAAATACGCTTTGTGCCAGCGGTATACAAGTTACAGGTAGCCATAACCCGAAAGATTACAACGGCTTCAAAATGGTCATGCGCGGGCGGGCTATCCATGGAGAAGAAATTCAAAATCTCCGTCGCATGATGGAGGCAGAAAGTTGGTCCCTCAAGCCAGGGGGTGGTGTACGGAACATCAATGTTGAGGCTCCTTACATGGCGCGTATTGTGTCGGATATCCAGCTGGCACGCCCGATGAAAATCGTGGTCGATTGTGGCAACGGCATCGCTGGAGCCTCGGCGCCAGCTATTTTCCGGGCTATTGGATGCGAAGTCATTGAATTGTTCAGCGAGGTTGATGGCAATTTTCCCAATCACCACCCTGATCCCAGCAAGCCGGAAAACCTGATGGATTTGATGGCTGCGCTGAAGACTTCGGATGCTGAACTTGGCCTTGCTTTTGATGGAGATGGCGACCGGTTGGGAATCGTTACCAAGCAGGGCAACAACATCTATCCTGACCGGCAAATGATTCTTTTTGCTCGTGACGTGTTGTCGCGCGTTCCTGGCGGGACGATCATCTTCGATGTGAAATGCTCCCAACGACTGGCTCCTGCCATCGCTGACGCGGGCGGCATACCTTTGATGTATAAAACGGGGCACTCGTTGATCAAGGCAAGAATGAAAGAGGTGAATTCGCCTTTAGGCGGTGAAATGAGCGGTCATATTTTTTTCAAGGAACGTTGGTTCGGTTTCGATGACGGTACTTACGCTGGATGTCGGCTTTTGGAGATCGTTAGCAAGTCAGACGACGCGAATACCGTGCTTGATGCGCTACCTACCAGTTTTTCCACGCCGGAACTGAATGTTGCCTGTGCGGAAGGAGAGGCGCCACAATTGGTCCAGAAGGCGATAGCCTTGGCAAAATTTCCTAGCCCTGCCCAGATCAACACCATTGATGGTCTTCGTGTCGATTGGCCAGATGGGTTCGGTTTGATGCGGTCATCCAATACGACACCCGTACTGGTATTGCGCTTTGAAGGGCACACGTCCGAGGCACTGCATCGCATTGAAAAAGAGATGTTGGCACTTGTGCATCGTGTAAAGCCTGACGCGAAAATTGGTGCCAGCGCCCATTGAATGGCATCGCTGGTCACACCCATGCCATGAAGGTTTGTTGATGCCTGCGATGCACGCCGATCCGGAAGTTATTGTTTTCAATCTAAAGCACCGCTACACAGGTGTTTCCGCTACGGTTAATGCGCTTGTTCCCTTGCAGGCAAAACAGTGGCGATTGGGTTACTGCGGAAGTTTGATGTCCAATGGCGTCTCCGGCGCCACTTTGCTTCAGGCTATCAATTTGTCGCGAAAACCGGCAGCAGGTAGAGACTTCCGGATATGGCATGTTCGTCGCGACCATGAAATGGTTGCCGGAATTTTTGCGCGTGACGTACTGCGTTTGCCGATCCGGCTGGTTTTCACATCTGCTGCCCAGCATCTTCACGGCGTGTTTCCGAGGTGGCTTATTTCCCAAATGGATGCAGTCATTTCCACGACGGATCTGGCAGCATCTTTTGTGCCCAATACAACTGCTGTGGTTCCTCATGGGATAGACCTCGATCGTTTTTCCAAAGAATCGGACAAATTGACCGCCTGGAAAAGTAGTGGATTAGGTGGTCAATTTGGTATCGGGGTGTTTGGCCGCGTCAGGCCGGACAAAGGTACCGATGTCTTTGTGGATGCCATGCTTCAGGTCTTGCCACAGTTGCCGGAGGTAACGGCTGTGATTGCAGGTCTTGCCCAGCCACAACATCAGGCCTTTGAGAAAGCTCTACGCGACAAAATTGCTCTGGCGGGTATGTCTGATCGCATCGTCTTTCTTGGGGAAGTGCCGGCGAAGGACGTGCATACTTGGTACCAGCGTTGTTTGCTCTGCGTCGCTTGTCCGAGGTACGAACCCTTCGGACTGACGCCATTCGAGGCCGCTGCGACCGGTTGCGCTCTGGTTTGCTCCCGCACGGGCGCGTTTGAGCAACTCGTACAGCCAGGCGTCAATGGCGAGCTTGTTCCGACAGGCGACGCAAAATCGTTGGCAGATGCCATTGCGCGTGTCATGTCGGATGTCAATGCGGCAAAGCAGATGGGCGAACGGGCGCGCGAAACGGTTGTCCAGCAGTTTACTTTGCAGGCAGAGGCCGCTGGAATCGGTCGTGTCTATCAATCGTTATTTGATGGCAAAAAAACTTAGCGGAATTGAGTATTGGGCGCTCCGGCTCTATTCGGGTCTGGTATGGCTTCTTCAGCCGTGGCTGAGAAAAAAGCTATACCGCCGTGCTAAGCGGGAACACGAATATGGACTCCTCGTCGAAGAGCGGTTTGGTCACTATCGGGACGCATCCAGTTTTGGGTGGGTGTGGGTCCATGCAGTCTCACTTGGCGAAACTCGTGCTGCGGCACTATTGATTGATCAACTGCGTGCCCTGCGGCCCGGTATGACGTTGCTGCTGACGCATAGCACGGCTACTGGATGGGCCGCTGGCAAGAGCGTGGTACGTCCGGGTGACCGCCAAGTCTGGCTACCGTGGGATACCCGCCATGCGACCAAATATTTTCTGGAGCACTTTCGTCCCGTTGTCGGGATATTGCTTGAGACGGAGGTTTGGCCTAATCTCGTGCATTCTTGTGCCCAACAAAGAACGCCCCTTTTGCTGGTGAATGCCCGGCTCAACGCGTCTTCCTTTGAGTCGGCAAATCGACTTCGTTGGTTGTCTGGCCCAGCATATGCCAACTTGACGGCAGTGTTTGCCCAAAGTGCTGCGGATGCTGAACGGTTTGAGCAACTCGGAGCAACCGTTAAAGGTGTATTGGGAAATATCAAGTTTGATGCGCAGCCCGCCGTCGATCAGTTGCTGCAAGGGCGCGAGTGGCGCAGGTTGTTTGGCCGTCCGGTGTTAGCGCTCATTAGTTCCCGCGAGGGCGAAGAAGCGGCTTTTATCGCAGCTCTACTGGCGCACAAGACCAGTCGAAAGCATGCAGGATCTGATGGGGATCTCGTACAAATTCTGGTAGTTCCGCGACACCCCCAAAGGGTCGATGACGTTGCCCGTCTTTTTGATTCCGCAGGCTTTAGCGTGTCGAGGCGAACACACTGGAAAAGTCATCCAACCCGCGCTGATGTCTGGCTGGGCGACTCAATGGGTGAGTTGGCGCTTTATTATTCGATGAGTGACGTGGCAATGCTGGGTGGAAGTTTCGAGCGCTTTGGTGGGCAGAATCTGATTGAGGCGGCCGCCTGTGGTTGTCCTTTGGTCATGGGGCCACACACCTACAATTTTTCCGATGCTGCCGAGTGGGCCGAACGGTCAGGTGCGGCTCGCCGAGTCAGTGACATGACAAGTGGATTTGCAACCGCTTTGAAATGGATACATCAGCCAGATGCTTTGACTGAGGCTCAAGGAAAGTGTCTGAATTTTGCTCTAGCTCACCAAGGCGCGTCTCAAAAAACAGCTTCGGCAATTTTGTCTGTCCTGGCGGACGAACAGGACAGGTGACCGTGGTAAACGGCTATTTGATCAGCATGGCATTGATGCCCTGCAGGTCATCCGAGGTCAGTGTTCCGTTGGCTTGACGCAATTTCAAACTACCCACCAGCACGTCGTACCGAGCCTTGGCCAAATCACGCTTGGTTTGAAACAACTGGCTTTGTGCGTTCAGCACGTCAATATTGATGCGCACCCCCACTTGGTAGCCGAGTTTGTTGGCATCCAGAGCGCTCTGACTGGATGCCTCTGCGGCTTCCAGTGCTTTCACCTGACCCATGCCGGACAGCACACCGAAGAACGCCGTACGCGTTCCTTGAGCAACGGTTCTTTTGGCGGATTCCAGATCGGTTCTCGCTTTATCTTCCAGTGCCAGTGTTTCCTTGATGCGGTTCTGTGTTGCAAATCCTGCAAAAAGAGGCAAATTAAATGCGAGGCCAATCGTGGCAACGTTGGTCCGGCTGTTCAGTGAACTTGTTGAAGTGCCGTTGTTGTTGGCAATGGCATAGCTGCCAGTCAAATCCAGTGTGGGCTTGTGGCCAGCTTCTGCCTTCCGGGTCTCAAGCTGGGCAACATCAAGTGCCAACTGCGATTGCTTAACGCCAGGGTGTTCTTCCTCTGATTTGCCAACCCACGCACCAACGTCAGCTGGCGACAAAACGGGTAACGTAACAGGAGCAGCCAGAACTTTGGGCGCTGCGCCAGACTTGCCAACCAGTTGCTCCAGCGCAATTTTCTTGATGCGCAGATCATTTTCAGCGGCAATTTCCTGTGCAACTACCAGGTCAAATCGGGCTTGGGCCTCGCGCGAATCCGTGATGGTTGAGGTTCCTACTTCGAAATTTCGCTTCGCCGACGCCAGTTGCTCTGATACGGCAGCCTTTTGCGCTTTGACAAAGGTCAGGCTGTCCTGGGACCCCAAGACGTCAAAGTAAGCTTGGCTGACCCGAATCACCAGGTCCTGGTCAGCTGACTTCAGCTGAGCCTGTGCCACTTCTATCTGCTTTTTACCTTGTTCATAGCTCGCTACGTTAGCGGGGCGGTATAGGGGCTGCGCGGCACTTATCGTTGCCGTCTGGCCTCCAAAGGACCGGTTACTGGCCGCCAGGCTGCTGTCCAGATTGGAGCGGGAAATACCGGCCGACAAATTGGCTGTTGGGTAAATGCCTGCACGCGCCTGCTCAGCCCTCGCCAAAGTCGCCTCGTATTGAGATTGCGCTGATTTGAACGAAGCATCGTAACTCCGTGCAGATTCGTAAAGTTCGACCAGGCTCTGCGCCCGCACGGGCATCGCGAGGGCGACACCGACGGCGATGAACACGGGTGACAAACGGAATTGGGTCATGATCGTCTTTTCAGAACTGGGGTTAATCGGTGTAAATGGATTTCAATATTGCGCGATTGACGGGTCAACTTCGGTCGACCAGGCATGAATGCCGCCCGCAATGTTGGCCACCTTGGCGAAGCCCTGTCGTTGCAGAAAGGCCGCGACCTGCATGCTGCGCCCACCGTGATGACATAAGCAGGCAATGGGTCGTTCCGGGTCCAGTTCCGACAGCCGCAACGGTACTGAGCCCATAGGTATCGTAAGCAATTCAAAACCATCCGCCTTCACGCTGGCCGTGCGGAGTTCTGATGGTTCGCGTACGTCGAGTATCAACGGTTTACCTATGGCTGTCACAGACTGAAGCCACATCGGTAATTGACTGGGGCGTACTTGATCGATCATGGCTTGGAGGCGCTGCGGGTCAGAAACAATTGGTGCTTTAGAAGGTGAAGCGTGATGACTCTGGGAAGTTCACCAATCTCGGTGCTACTGTGTCCCAGGGTTGAGAGGTCTGAAAAGCCGCTTCTGCCGTACGAGTGATAAACGTTGCACGCATCATGGGTTCATCTCCCACAATCGCAGCCAGGCGGCCTCCAACCTTGAGGTTGGCCAGCAAAGACTGCGGTATCTCTGCCACTGATCCACTCAACACAATCACATCGAACGGGCCTTCCACAGGGATACCTTTGGAGCCATCCCCCAGTCGAGCCTCAGCGTTATGGATGCCGGCTTTCTGCAGATTGTTCCGTGCCATGGCAGCCAATTCAGGGATGATCTCCAGCGAAATGACGCGTTGTGCCTTGTGAGCCAACAGGGCTGCCATGTAGCCGGAACCTGCGCCAATTTCCAGTACCTTTTCATGCTTGCGCACCGCCAAATCCTGCAGCATGCGGGCTTCAACACGGGGCGTCAACATGCACTGCCCGCCTGGCAGTGGAATCTCCATGTCTGCAAAGGCCAAGGCCCGGTGTGCTGCAGGCACGAAATCTTCCCGCTTGACGACGGCTAGCAACTGCAAAACCTGGCTATCCAGCACGTCCCACGGGCGAATTTGCTGCTCAATCATATTGAAGCGGGCTTGTTCCAAATTCATATAGATACTCCTATGGGTATATTAGCTGATATTGTTTAATTTTACCGGGGCGATGTCATTGCTTGGAGTCAAGGGTGTTTTGTATCCCAGCTTGCGCTGCACCCACCTAGCTAGATCATCCATATAGCAATAGACCACTGGTACCACCACCAAGGTCAACAATGACGATGTGATCACCCCGCCGATCACTGCCTGCCCCATCGGAGCGCGCTGCTCTGAACCCTCGCTCAGGGCAAAAGCCAGGGGAACCATGCCAAATATCATGGCCAACGTGGTCATCAGGATTGGACGTAACCGTACTTTGGCCGCCATCAGCAAGGCCTCATTGCGGGCCATGCCAGGAAAATGCGCGCCAGCGTCATCGATGGTGCTTTCCCTGGCACGAATTGCAAAGTCCACCAGCAAAATGGCGTTCTTGGTTACCAGCCCCATCAGCATCACCACGCCAATGATCGAGAACATCGACAGTGTGGAGCGAAACATCAGAAGCGCCAGGACCACACCAATAAGGGTCAGTGGCAGTGCAGTCATCAGCGCAAGTGGCTGCAAAAAGCTTTTGAATTGGCTGGCCAGAATCATGTAAATGAACACAATTGCCAACACAAGAGCTGAAATCGCGTACCCGAACGACTCAGCCATGTTTTTGGTGGAACCGCCAAACTGATACCGGTAGCCTGGCGGGAAGTTGATGCTTTCCAGTGCGGCCTTGATGTCTGCGGACACTTCACCCGCCGAACGGTTGTAAACGTTGGCGTTGATGGCCACTTCGCGTGTCAAGTCACGTCGGTTGATCTGGTTGGGGCCAGTGGATTCCTTAACCGTTGCCACCTGGTTCAGGCGAACAACGCGAGGGCTCCCGTCAGCAAGGCTACCCATTGCGAACGGAATACGTTCCAGGTCATCGGGGGTGTTTCGGGCCTCAGGTGCCAACCGCACGTTGACGTCGTAGGTCTGGTCGTCCGGGGCGCGCCAGGTGCCAACCGCTTGACCTGCAACCAATGTACGCAAGGCGCTGCCAATCTGCGCGATGCCCAAGCCCAGATCCGATGCGGCCTCACGACGAACTTCAACGTCCAGCGTTGGTTTGTTAGCTTTGACGCTGGAGTCCAGATCAACCAGGCCAGGGACTGGGCGTACCTTCTCCAGAACAATCTTTGTTAAGCGTTCGAGTTCCTGTATATCAGGGCCTTGCAGCGAAAATTCGACCTGCTTATTTCCGCCCACAGAATCCAGCAGACCCAGGTGCGTGACGGTGATACCAGGAACCTGTTTGAGGCGATCCCTTAACGCTGCCGACAATTCGTCCACGTTGCGTTTACGCTCTTTCCGGTCAACCAGCCGAACGTAAACACTGGCGTACATTTTCCCCTGTGCATTGCCGGTGTTGATTGTCGCCAGCGTGTACCGAACTTCCGGGAACTCACGGATGATGCCTTCCACCTGCCGCGCTTTGGCTTCGGTCACGTCCAGGGACGAACCTACCGGTGTATAGAAGTTGAGCGAGGTCTCAGAAAAATCAGCTTTGGGCACAAATTCCGTACCTAGAAGAGGCACCATGAAGATGCTGACGATAAAGATGACCAGTGCCAAAGCCAGTGTCTTCAGTTTGTGCACCAGCGCCCAGCGCAAGATGCCTTGATAGGTGTCGGCGAGCCAATCGGTGGCATGGTCAAACCAGCCGGTTACCCGGCCAATTGTCTTGTCGTAGAGCGTCACCGGTTCGAGGTGGCGACCATGAGCTTCAATGCTGGGGTCGTGCCAGATGCTGGAGAGCATCGGATCCAGCGTGAAACTCACAAACATCGAGATCAGCACAGCCGCCACAATGGTGATGCCAAACTCGTGGAAAAATTTGCCGATAATGCCGCCCATGAAGCCAATCGGCATGAACACAGCCACGATGGACAGCGTGGTGGCCAGTACAGCCAAGCCGATTTCTTGCGTGCCATCCAGTGACGCCTTGTAAGGTGTTTTGCCCATCTGCACATGGCGCACGATGTTTTCGCGCACCACAATAGCGTCGTCAATCAGCAAGCCCACGCAAAGGGACAGCGCCATTAATGTGATCATGTTGATGGTGAAGCCAAACATGTTCATGAACAGAAACGTGCCAATCAATGCAATCGGCAGCGTGAGGCCCGTGATAACGGTGGACCGCCATGAGTTCAGGAACAGGAACACGATCAGGATAGTGAGCAGTGCGCCTTCAATCAGCGTGCGGCGCACGTTTTCAACCGCCACGCGGATTTGCCGCGAACCATCGGTAATTTGTTCCAGTCGCACGCCCGGTGGCAGTTGCTGCTGCATCTCGGCCAGGGTTTTTTGCAGGCCGTTGACTACGCCAATCGTGTTCTCGTCCTGTGATTTTTGAACCGTCAGCAGCAATGTTCGCTGTCCGTTGTAAAGTGCCAGATTCTCGGCCTCCTGTGCCCCGTCAACCACGCGTGCGACCTGGTCCACATACACGGGCGCGCCGTTTTTGCGGGTCACAATGATCTTGCCAAAGTCTTCGGGTCGCTTCATGCGCGCCTCAATCTGCACCACGCGCTCCTGCTCACGTGAGCGGATGGCGCCGACTGGCAGGTCCTGATTTTCATTGCGTACCGCAGCCACCACCTGGTCCGGTGTGATGCCAAAAGCTTCCAGTGCCTGAGGGTTGAGATAAACGTTGATTTCCCGCTTGGTGCCGCCGACCAGCGTGACTGAACCCACGCCGCGCACATTTTCCAGGCGTTTCTTCAGCGTTTGATCTGCCCAGTTGGTCAGCTCGACAGCTGTCATGCTGGCAGCCGGCGTGATGTTTGTTGTCTTGCCATGACCGCCATCCGGTAGCACCGCCACCGACCACACGGCCCGGCTGGATGGGTCAAACCGCAACACGCGGGGTTCCTTGACTTCCGTGCGAAAAGCCGCGCGAATGATGGCCACCTTCTCGCGCACGTCATCAGCCGCTTTGCGTCCATCCACATGCAGCTGGAATTCGATGATGACAACGGCCTGGCCTTCGTAGCTGCGCGAAGTCAGCGCATTGATACCGGCAATGGAGTTGACGCCTTCCTCCAGCTTCTTGGTGACTTCGCTTTCAACGATTTCTGGTGATGCGCCGGGGTATTCGGCCGTGATCACCACTACCGGGAAGTCAATATTTGGAAACTGGTCAACTTGCAGCCGCTGGTAAGAAAAAATGCCCAGCACCACCAAGGCCAACATGACCATGGTGGCAAATACCGGGTTATTGAGGCTGACTCGAGTGAACCACATAGGCTACTGAGCTGTCGGTTGAGTTGTGGCCAGCTTGACCGCCGTGCCAGCCCGCAGCGGGCCCACCGAGCCTGCAACCAGAACGGCGTTTTCGGGAATTCCCCGGATAACGACCATCATCTGTCCGTCCGATTCCCCGCGAGCGCCCAGTTCTACCGGTTGATGAACCACCAGGTTGTTATTCACCCACTGCACATAGGGCGCCGGCTTGTCGGTGCGCACGGCGCTCAACGGAGCTGTCAGGGCCTGAGTGTGACCCGTGTTCAAAGTGCCCTGGCCAAACATGCCCTGGCGTAACCCCGTAGCTGATTCAATAGATAGATATACCAGCACAGCACGGCTGCCGGCTGTGGTGGTGGGGTTGATCCGCGCCACCCTGGCTGCGACTGGTTTGCTTGCGCCTTCAATCAACAGGCTTGCAATCTGTCCAACAGTGACCTGCATGGAGTCAGCTGCTCCCAAACTGGCCTCCAACTCAAACTTCCCCAAATCGACAATCTCCAGCACCTTGGTGTCCACACCCACGCGTTCGCCGGACTGTGCGAGCCGTTGGGCCACCACTCCAGAAATAGGCGCACGCAGAACGGTGTCATCCAGGGCTTTGGTTGCCACATCGGCACCAGCTTGTGCGGCCTGATAGTTAGCCTGCGCAGCCGCCAGACTGGCGCTGGAGGAATCCAGTGCCGTGGTAGAAATAAAACCCTGATTGACCAGGGATCGGTTGTTCTCGAATGTGCGTTTGGCAATGTCTACCTGAGCCCTGGCTGATTCTGCCTGCTGCTGTGCCTGTCGTACCCGCGCCTTGTATTCGGTTGATTCGACACGGGCCAACACTTGCCCGGCTTTGACGGAGTCGCCCTCACGCAGGACCAGCCCTTGCAATTCACCTGCCACCCGCACCTTGACGTAAGCAGAATTCACCGCCTTCAGCGACCCCGAGACAACAACCCCTTGCGCCAGGTCACGGGATTTGGCCTGCACCAGATCGAAAGAGGACAGCTCCACTACAGCTTCTGTTTTTTGCGTGCTCTGTAACGCCAGTGCATCTTGTTGCGCTTTGCGGGCCGATAGCGCGCGCGCAACGCCTGCGCCAATCAAAACGACCGCAAGGGCGGCGGCTCCCCATTTCATCCAGCTTTTCATTGTGGTTTTGCTTTCCTGTCTGGGGTAACGTTGTCGGCTTGGCGCAGGCTCAAACCATCCAAAAGGGTGTCAACCTGCGTTGCCAAAAACTCCTCCGGGACGAGCCTGGCACTCTCATCGGCAAAAGTTCCATAACAATGCTTGCACATAACGAGATAGAGCAGGGGAGCCATGATGATGTGAACGGCCTGGGTCATGTCAATCGGACGGATCTCCCCGCGGTCAATCCCGCGCTGCAAAATCCGCCTAATCAGTGCATGGCCGGGTTCGATGACCTCTTTTTGATAGAACGCCGCCAGTTCCGGGAAATTGCTCGCCTCGCTCATGATGAGCTTGGAGATGCCTGACGCTTTAGTGGCACCCACGCTGGTCCACCACGAGTTCATGGCGTAGCGCAACATGTCGGCTGTGCTGCCTTCAAACGCCTCAAATTCTGCGGCCCAGCCCGGGTATCGGCCCGATATGTTGTCCCGCACAACAGCCTTGAACAACTCTTCCTTGCTGGAAAAATAGAGAAACAGCGTCCCTTTGGACACGCCAGCACGTTTGGCAACCTCGTCTGCCCGGGTGGCTGCAAACCCCTTTTCAACAAACAATTCCAGCGCTGCGGCCAGTAGCTCACCGGGGCGTGCTTCCTTGCGGCGCTCCCGTTTGGCGGGCATGCCTCTTGCGGTTTCACAGAAAAGTTTGGGGAAAGACATGAAATTACTGACTGGCGGGTTATTAGTTTAGCTTTTCGCCGGAATCCAGTCAATGGGCAGGTTAGCCGTTTTGGCGCATTCACCTTGCCTGACTGGGTAAATTTGCGTAAAGAAACAGCTTGTTAGGGTTCGCCGCGTAAGATGCCGCTGCGTCTTCAGGACGAACCACTTTAACCGGAGAACCCATGACTGATTCCCTGCAAACCATTACTCTGGGTGGCGGTTGCTTCTGGTGCACCGAAGCGGTTTTTGTTGATGTGCGCGGTATCACCGATGTCGAAAGTGGCTATTGCAACGGCCATGTGCCCAACGTGACCTACGAGCAGGTGTGTACCGGAGCCACTGGCCACAACGAGGTGGTCAAGCTGGTGTATGACCCAGCCCAGATCAGCCTGCGCGAAATTCTGGAGATCTTCTTTGTGATCCATGACCCCACCAGCCTGAACCGGCAGGGCGCAGACGCGGGCACGCAATATCGGAGCGGCATTTACTTTTCCAGTGCGGCGCAGCAGGACGTGGCCAACGATTTCATTGCCGACGTGACCAGCCAGGGCACGTTTGACCGCCCCATCGTCACGGAAGTGAAGCCTTTGCAAAACTACGTGATGGCCGAGGCCTACCACCAGGATTACTTTGCCAACAACCCGAACCAGGGCTATTGCGTGGCCGTGGCCGGCCCCAAGGTGGCCAAGTTCCGCAAGACGTTTGCGC
>ENA-UOWO01000584-UOWO01000584.1-activated-sludge-metagenome-genome-assembly--contig:-NODE-584-length-51831-cov-12.161349_pt1 | contig 51831 bp, 24 predicted proteins | sample MGYA00238148_ERZ761564 | MGnify/ENA primary metagenome ERZ761564 (study PRJEB28885, sample SAMN05720194) | activated sludge metagenome | isolation source: Anaerobic digester | place: USA... | reverse complement strand
TTTGCAAAAATTCAATCGGGTCATCGATTTCAATGATGTCTATAATGGCTTGTTTTTTGTCCTTTGAATTATTGTAATACGCTTGGGTAATTTTGTAGCCGATGTAATAACCTAAATCAGCAGGTCGATCTTTCACCGTATTTCCATTGTACATCCATTTTTCGGCAGTAGGATAACACAGGGTGGATTTGAATTCATTCCACATCTCGTTTTCATGCGCATCGCCATATTGATTGACCTCGGAATAATTGGTTGTCCCAGTAACCAGCTCACTGATAAAATTGGCAGAGCCTTCACGCAAGCTCCCGTACAATTGCGTGCAGACAATGGCATTGCTGTCAAGTTGATTTTTTTGCTGGGTATGGATACATTCGTGGGCAATGATACTTTTGATGCGCTGAGGAATATTCACTTTGCGTGGTTTGTTCGGATCGGGTCGGGAAGCCTCATCAAATTCCGAAAAATCTACATGGTCTCCCGTAGTAGTCATTTCGGTACCAATCAATACAAACCGATCAGAAACCGTACCGCCAGTCCGATTAGGGCCAATGGCAAAACAGACCTTAAAGGGTTTGAAATTGGCGTAGAGCGATTTAAGTTTATCAAAAACCTCCTGAATCAGCGGCTCAGCTTGTTTGACTTCAAAAGTGTAGGGTCGAACCGAATGGTAATACCTGGGATATTTAGACACAATTTTCACATATTCTTCGGCTGTAAAATTCCTTGCGTCAATGAAATCGATTAGCCCAGCGGTAGCCCGGTCAATGTAAAGATTTTGGAAAGCAGTAAGGCTGTCATAATGGGTTTTGGCGTGTTTAAGCTGGTCAAACGCTTCCCAAAAATGGTCAATATCGGCAGTGAGGAAATTTTTTTTATTCTCAACTTGAAGTTGCTGCTTGGTTTGTTCACGAACCAGCATTTCTGTTTTGGAGAATTTTTTGACATAAAAAGAGACCACTCCTTCCTCTGGGTTTCCTTCATCTTCCAGGCGTTTGATTTTCAGCCAACAAGTTTTGGATTCACTAGGTATGTACTCTAAAATTTCGGGGCCAAATTTTCCATTGGGTGAATCTTTTTCCAGGATGTTTTGTTGGTTTTTATCCGCCAATACCAACACCACATCCATCCCTTCTTGCATGGTGTAGAACTGATACAAAACCCCTTTTTCCAATTCAATGGCTTGGGCATATTCCTTTGCCTTGGTTACTTTAACGTTGAGGTATTCCTGGTTGAAATCAAACCGGGGCAAATTTTGTCCCTGGCTAAAACCGGGTACAATGAGCAACAATGCCGCAAAGATTTTTTCCATGATTAATATTTAGCTCCAGAATAAACGTACAACCCGATGCAATATTACGCTCGTTTCGCAGCAATGATCAGCCCCGTAGACCAATTCATTTTGGTCAAATTAACATCTTCACGTTGCTCCAGATACGCGACCAAACCATCTACTTTATCCTGATGCCCAGCAGGCCAATTGGGCTGCGCCGACATGTCGTCGATGACGTAAAACCCACCCACCTTTACCAAAGCCAGGATTTCTTCAATCTCACTGTATTTGCCCGGCCAGGCATCGGCAAAAACCAAATCAAATGCTTCGCCACGATAGTTTTTGATCCACTCGGTTCCATCGGCACAAACGATGTTGAGTCTTGGCTCAGCACCAAAAAACTGCTGGGCAATGGCGCAGAGTTCAGGGTCATTGTCAACGCTGGTCAGTTTGGATGTGGCATCTAGGCCATCAATCATCCAAGATAAGGACAGGCCGATGCCCGTGCCCAATTCCAGAAAATTGCCCGAAGGTTTGGAGGTCATTAAGGTTTTGAGCAGCGTACCAATGTAGAGATCAGAAGGCATGGTAAAGCCAATCTCCCTGGATTTGGCTTCGATGGCAGCGTGGATTTGGGGCTTATCAAGGATGTTTGCGTCGTTCATCATGTGCTAGTTTTGTCACTCTGGTGATCCAGAACTTTGGAAAACTAGCGGTTTTTGGATCGACTCAAAACCCTGGTTTTTGAATTTTTACAATTTGTAAGTGGTCAATTTTTTGTTGAATGGTTTGTTTATCGGTATGTGTTTTGGCCAAGACTAAGGCTTTTACAAAGTTCATTTTGGCTTTACCCTTGTCGATATCTTTATACAGTTCTCCAAGCAGGGTAAAGTAAAAATGATTGTTTTCCAGGCTCAGCTTTTCTGCCTCTACAATGGCTACAGCGTTGCCCTTCACTTTGGCTAGAGCATAGGTGCGGTTAAGCGCAATGATGGGCGAATATTCCAGTACCAACAAGTGGTTGTAGCATTGCAGAATATTTTCCCATTTTTCCTGAGTATCGGCTTTGAGCGTATGCCAATAAGCAATATTGGCTTCTAAGTGATATTTTGACCATTTGGTTCCTTGAGCAGCCTGGTGTAAAAAATAAACTCCCCGATCGATCAATTCTTGATTCCAGAGGGTTTCATCCTGCTCGTGGTAGAGTACCAGTTCATCCTGGGCATTTTTGCGGGCTTCAAAGCGGGAGGAATGAAAACACATCAAGGCCAGTAAAGCATTCACCTTCGGCTGATTGGTGGCAGGATTTTCGAGTAAAGAATAAGTCAAACGCATGGCCTCCAGGCACAGGTCTTGTCGCAGTACGAGGTCCTGGCTTTCGGAATAATACCCTTCGTTGAAGAGCAGATACAAGGTGGTCAGCACGGTTTCCAAACGCTGATGGATTGCTGCTTTGCCCGGAATTTCGATGGCTACTTTTTCAAGCCGTAATTTTTCTTTGGCCCGAAACAGGCGTTTGTTGATGGTTTCTTTGTTGCTCAAAAAGGCATTGGCGATCTCGTCGATGCCAAAACCACACAAAATGCGTAGGGCTAGTCCGATTTGTGCCTCGGTGGGAATAGCAGGATGACAGATGGCGAACAACATCTGCAATTGGCTATCACTGATGTTCTGATCGGATAAATCAAGATTTTTTTCCAGGGTTTCGTTGGGGGCCGAGGCGATTTGAGGTCGGATTTTTTCTGCAAAAATTTGCTCACGTTTCAAGTAGTTTTTGGCCTTGTTTTTGGCCACAGTGTACAGCCAGGCGCTGGGGTTTTCGGGTATTCCCTGGTGCGGCCAGGTTTCGAGGGCCAATAAAAAGGTTTCACTGGCAATGTCTTCGGCCAATTCGAGGTGTTCGATGCCTAAGAATTTGGCGAGTACCGCCGTGATTTTTCGGAATTCATTGCGAAAAAGATGAGGGAGAAGTTGTTGCTCCATATTTTAAGTTTCAGGCTCTAAGTTTTAGGTTTTAAGTTTTAGGTTGTCGGCACTTCAGCTTACTTCGGTTGCGCTCAGCAACCTAAAACCTAAAACCTAAAACCTATTTGGCCAATTTCCGCACCTCCACCGTATTGCCTTCACCCATCAAAACCGGGCATCCTTTGGCAAATTCAACGGCTTCATCCACCGTTTCGGCGCGAACGATGACGTAACCACCGATGGTCTCTTTGATGTCGCCAAAAGGGCCGTTGGTCACCAGATTGTTGTGCCCCACTACCCTACTCTCGTCAAAGGACAAACCATTACCCCGACTGACCAACTTATCTTGCGCTGCGATACCGCCCAACCAGTCCATGGTCAGTTGCATCCAGGCCTGGATTTGTTCGGGCGAAACTTGTCCTTGGGCGTTTTCGTGTCGGAAAATCAAAATGAATTCTTTCATTGGATTGAAATTGAAAGGTGGCTAAATTGTTGTACACCTTCATGACAAATGAACTGGAAAGAATTGGACACCATTGTGCAGAAATTACAGGTTTTTCTTCGTCTCCATATCCGCAGCAACGGTACGCGAGGCCGCAAACAAGACCAGTGCCAACAGGGCGCACAAAATTGGGATGATGTACATGGCGTGGTGCAGCCCGATCGCTTTAAACTGCTCCGTCATGGCCGTAGCTCCAGCAGCGGCCATGGCCTGTTTGGCAAAATGATCGCTCAACATGCCCGTGATGACCGGGCCAAAGCTTGCCCCCAACAAATACATCGCAAAAAAGTAAATGGCCATGGCTGTGCCCCTTAGAGCCGCCGGGATCACGTCCTGAATGGACGCGTATACACCGGCATAATACACAAACATGAGCATGATACCTGTGCCCATTAAAAGCATAAACGGAAGGATGGCACCAGGGGCTTGATTCAAAGCAAAATAAATACAAGGCGCGGCAATGGCTGTGGCAATGGCCGAAAGCAAAAGTTTCCCATCAGCGCGTTTGCGGCTCAGACGGTCGGCGCCCCATCCTCCGCCCAACAAGCCAATTACTCCAACAGCTCCAAGAACAATGGAAGATACGGTGGTGGCCTCTTTAAGCCCCAACAGGTGGGTACGCATCAAAAAAGCAGGCAAAAAAGAATTGACCGCGTACATGTTGAAATTGTGCAGTGCCCCTGAAATGATGATCCACAAAATGGTGGGAATCCCCAGCACCAGCCAAAATGGCGATTTGCGGTGGGTCTGGGTAGGCATGGGGCGCTCTTCGGTAGCCCCCCGCGCCGGGTCGGGAAGTTTGAGCGCAAGCAAACCCAGAATCAACCCCGGGATGCAGGCAAAATAAAAGGCATAACGCCAACCATACGCCGAGGCGATGAGCCCACTCAGACTATAACACAAAAATGTGCCGATGGGCAGCCCCAACATAAAAATAGACAAGGCCAAAGCCCGGCGGCGCGGCGGAAACAAATCGCCAATCAGGGAATTGGCAGCGGGGGCACAACTGGCCTCTCCTATGCCTACGCCCAAGCGACTGACAAAGAGCCAGGTAAAATTGGGCGCCAGCCCCGAGGCGGCCGTAAGTACACTCCAGATACTCACGCCAATGGACAGGATTTTTCGGCGGCTCCAGGTATCGGCCAGACGTCCCAATGGCAAGCCCACTGCGGCATACATCAAGATAAAGGCAGTGCCCAAGGTACCCAGCATAGTATCATTAAGCGACCATTCTTTGCGGATTGTTTCGGCCAGGGCACCCATAATTTGGCGGTCGTAAAAATTCACCAAGTTGATGCCAAAAAGAATCCACAGGGCGAACCAGGCCTGTTTTGTTGCTTTATCTGTGCTCATCGTTGATGTAGTTTAGGCTAAAGGTAAAAGCTTATCGTGCAAAAAAATAATTATGGTTAACTTGCTCTAGTCATTTGGCGCTCATTTTCTACCATTCGGAAGGTCAAAAGCCACTTTGGGAAAGACGCTTCTTATTCCTGCCACGCTTTGCTTACATTTAAAGTATCGAAGGTCAAAACACGAAATTCAAAGTTAAACTGCCATTATGGAACGCTATCTGAACAACGCCGCTCTATTGTTTCGCTTTTTATTCCTCTTGCTGGTCTTCGGCTCATGCGATACCGCTCCCCGCAATATTCCTTTTCCCACATCGGACGCAAGCTACTCCCAGCCAACAACGGGAAAGCTGCGGTTCAGTGAACCTCAAAAACTCAGTTGGATAACCATGCACCCCGATAGTGTGCAAGTGGTTGAGTCAAAGTTTGATTTAAACAAAATCCCTTCGAAACCAATCGCCCTCGGCAACCCGGCGCCCCTGAGCATCCCCATGGAGGATCACCCCTTCGATTTGGCGCACATGCCGGATACGGTTTTTAACCTAGACAAGATCCCTTCCCATAAATTGACATTCAAAACCGTAATGCTCGGGCAGCCCAAACGGGTCAAATCCGGGTTCCCCAGAATCAAGGACGGTGCCTCAGAAAACCTCTTCCAGTTCGGCCTGGACCAGGGCTTGTCGGGAACCGTTTATACGGCCTTTGCGCAGGACAAAAACGGGGCGCTGTGGATCGGAACCGATGTTGGGTTGTGCAGTTTTGATGGAGAATATTGTGAAACCTATTCCGTCGCCCAGGGACTGAGCCCGTCTTTGGTGAAGAATTTCCTGGTGGATAGGCAGGGACAAAAATGGATCCGATATGGAGATCAGCTAGGTATCAGTGTACTCAATGAAAGAACCGGCACCATCAAACACCTCAGCACCGCCGGAGGGCTGAGCAATAAACGTGTCTGGGCATTGATGGAAGACAACAAAGGCCGGATCTGGGTTGGCACTGAAGAGGGCGTGAATGTGATTGACCCCAAAACAGACAGCGTAAAATACATCACCAAAACCCAGGGATTAAGGGGCAATGACGTCTACGGGCCTATTTTTCAGGATAGCCGGGGCAGGATATGGGTTGGGGTGTTTGAAAAAGGCATTGACCTGATCGATGAAAAAACCGGGACGGTCAAACACATTGCCCCGCAACATGGGCTGGGAAACGGGCTAAACGAGCTCATCCAGGATCTTTCCGAAGACAAATCGGGCCGGATGTGGCTGGGCACTTGGGGCGGGGGTGTAAGGATGATTGATGAGCGTGCAGGCCGGATCAAAAGTTTGACCACTGCTCAAGGCCTTGGCAATGATCGGATCATCAGCTTCGCATTTGATGAAAAAGGCAGCGCATGGATAGGCACCTACGGCACTGGGGTTGATGTGTTTGACACAAAAGCCCAAACCATCAAACACCTGCGCACCGCACAGGGATTGAATAACGATATTGTACTGTCAGTATTTGCCGATAAGCAGCACCAGATTTGGATAGGCACAGAGGGCGGCGAAGCGAATGTTTACAATACCGCTGCTGGGAATATCCACCATTTGAGCAGTCGCAACGGGCTAAACAACGGGAGCGCATTTTATTTTGGTTTTGCCCAGGACAGCCAGGCTCGGATCTGGGTGGGCTCATTAGGTGGCGGAGTGGATGTGCTGGATGAAAAGGCCGGAACCCTGAAGAACATCACCTCAACCAATGGATTGCTCTACCCTGATATTACCTTTTTATTGACCGATAGCCGGGGCAGAATTTGGGTAAACTCCAGTAGAAGAGCACCTCACCTGAGTGCGGTGGAAGTAATTGATGAAGAAAAACGAAGCATCAAATCTTTTAAATCAAATAAAGGCTTGTCCATTTTGAACGGAGGAGGGATTATCGTCGAAGACAAAGAGGGACAAATATGGACAAATAGTATCTATGGCGGTTTGTACGTCCTGAATGAAAAAACCAATACCATCAAATATGCAAAAGAGGTACAAGGCATCAGCAGTGATGTTGTTCAATATCTACTAAAAGACCGTAAGGGGCAAATCTGGGTAGCAACAGCGAAGGGACTGGATATCATCAATGAAACAGCCGGTACAATAAAACAGGCCAGCTTCAAAGGGGTTACAGACTTGGGTTTTAGCAATTTGATAGAAGACCAGCAGGGCAACATCTGGATTGCCACGAACGCCAAGGGTTTGATCATGCTGGACCAAAATGCGGGAACAAGCACCACGTTTACGCTGGACAGCGGGCTGCCAGATATGACTGTTAATTCGCTCAATGAAAAAAACGGCACCATTTATGCTGGAACAGGTTTGGGCCTTGCCGTCATAACCCCCATCAATACTTTGCCCGGAAAAAGCAAGCAAACAACTTCGTGGCAAATAAAAACCTATGGAAAAGCCCAGGGTTTTTTACGCGTAGACCATAATCCAAGGTCGTTATTGACGAAGGACGGGCGGTTTTGGTTCGGCATTGCCGACGTGCTGACCATCATGGAGGCGCCAGAAAACGATACCCTGCACACCTCCACCTTTATTGTCCAATTGGATGTCATGGGGCGGCCACACCCTTTTTTGAACAACAAACAGATCCAATCCCATCTACCACCAATGGATACCCTGTGGAGCACCACAAATGATACTTTTTATACTAAAAATACTCCCCTAGCCGATACTGGCTACCTCCAACAAAACAACATTACCTGGGACAGTACCAGTGGCCCACACAACCTGCCAGTCAATCTCCGGCTGCCCCATCACCAGAACTTCCTGACCTTTCATTTCACTGGCACCCACCTGGACAACACGAATAAAACACGCTACCGCTATATCCTGGAGGGCGCCGATAAAGCCTGGAGTGAGATCAGCGACAAGTCTTATGCGGAGTTCCGAAATTTGCTTTTTGGCCAATACACGTTCAAGGTGTGCAGCCGCGGTTTCAACGGCCGTTGGAGCCAACCCGCAACCTTCAGCTTCACCATTTTACCCCCCTGGTACCGTTCAACCTGGGCATATATTGTTTACGGCCTGTTGTTTATGGCTGCTGTTGTTATGCTTGACCGCATCCAGCGCCGCCGCCTTTTGAAGCAGGCACACGACAAAGCGAAGGATAGGGAACTGGCACAGGCAAAAGAAATCGAAAAAGCCTACACGGAACTCCGCTCCACCCAAGTCCAACTCATCCAATCGGAAAAACTCGCCTCCTTGGGGGAACTCACCGCAGGCATTGCCCATGAAATTCAAAACCCGCTGAATTTCGTCAATAATTTCTCAGAAGTAAGTGCCGAGCTGCTGGACGAAATGACCGAAGAGATTGAAAAAGGTGATACAGAAGAAGTCAAAGCCATCGCTGCCGACCTCAAACAAAACCTCCAAAAAATTAACCACCACGGCCAACGTGCATCTTCCATTGTCAAAGGCATGCTCGAACATTCACGGGCGAGTACTGGGGTGAAAGAGCTGACCGATCTCAATGCTCTGACGGATGAATACCTGCGGCTGGCGTACCATGGCCTACGGGCGAAGGACAACAGCTTTAACGCGACGATGGAGGCGCATTTTGACCCGGATTTGCCCAAAATTGAAGTTATTCCGCAAGACATAGGGCGGGTGCTGCTCAATTTGATCAACAATGCGTTTTATGCTGTGCACCAACGCGCCACCACCGTAGAGACGTTGCATGCAACGTCTCTACAATACCAACCCACGGTCACCATTTCCACCCAAAGAATTGGTGATCAAGTCCTGATTAAGGTAAAGGACAACGGGCCCGGCATCCCCGAAGCCATCCGCGACAAAATCTTCCAGCCCTTTTTTACCACCAAACCGACGGGGCAAGGCACGGGGTTGGGGTTGAGTTTGGCGTATGACATTGTGACCAAGGGGCATGGGGGAAATTTGGACGTAAACAGCCTGATTGGTGAAGGAACTGAGTTTATCATTCGTCTGGTCTATGAGCATGTCTAAATTTTCAAACAGCTTTATTATATGTGCCATCATTTTTCTTTTATGCTGTTCGGAGTGCCAGTTCTACCATTCGGACATCCATTTCTACCAAGCGGAAAGTCATTCCTCAAAATTAGGCTTGGCTTTACCATCTTTATATCATCAGTTGAGATGAACTAGTACTTATTTACCTGCCTCGTTTTTAGTCGATGAAAATGGGGCGGGGTTTTTTATGCACGGCATTATTTGTGTATTTTGCAAAGAGCATTCACTCCGGTAATGCACGCCCTAAAATCTTTTACGATGCGGAATCTAATCTTCTGTTTGCTCCTGTTTCCCTTGCTTGCCTTTGCCCAAAATGAAGCTATTTTTCGCATCGACAGCCTGCCCAAGGAAGGTGTATTGTTGAATCAGGGCTGGAAATGGCATGCGGGGGATAACCCGGAATGGTCGAAGGCGGAGTTTAATGATTCGAAGTGGGAGTCGATTGATCCGACGAAGAGTATTTTTGAGTTGCCGCAGCTATCAAAAAAAGGCGAGATCAGTTGGTTTCGGCTTCATTTTTCATACTCAAAGCACCCTTTGCAGCAAGTGGCGGGTATGTTACAGCAAACGGGCGCATCAGAAATTTATTTAAATGGAAAATTATTGGAGCGTTATGGAGTTTTAACCGCTCCTATTGAAGCATTTAATCCACGAAACACACCGCTTCTGCTTCCGATAGACGCTGCCGGGCAGAACTGTCTGGCGATACGGTATGTGTTACAACCGGGTGTCAGGTATAACGGTGTGTATAACTCCGGAAACCAGGTCTTTCTTTTCAGGATTGCCAATTTTAAAGAAGCACTAAAGCTGGTCAGCCAGTTTGACATTCGTTATACAAATCTTGAGTCGTATAAACTGGGTATATTTTTCATCCTGTTTGTACTTCATTTCTCATTGTATTTTTTTAACCGAAATCAAAAAGCGCATTTGTCGGTAGCTTTCGCGTTTTTAGCAATCGGGGTTGCCCATTTATTTAAGCTATTGGGCGATGTTCAAAATCTGGTTGCCTGGAAAAGTCTATTTTTTGCTACTTCTTCATTTATCAATAACCTAGCCCCTTTATTAACGCTTCAAACGCTTTTTCTTTTTCTGAATCAAAAGAGAGGTAAATTCTTTTGGTTTTTGGTGGCGCTTACGGTTGGCTTGAGTGTCTTAGTATTTATCGGTCTTCAAATAGAATGGGGAATGGCATTTTTCATACTATCCTTTCTCGTTACTATTGAACAATTTAGGGCGGTGATAAACGGAATTAGGACCAATATACGAGGTGCTTGGATATTGGCAATTGGCGTAATACTTAATACTTTTTTTTATCTTGTTCTGTTTTCATTTATCGGCTATTTTATCTCCGTATCTCCAACCTTAGCAGATATCGTATTTAATTTGGGGGTAATAGCATTTCCTATCGCTTTGTCAATTTATCTAGGCATTGATTCTGCTTATACCAATAAAGAATTGAATCAAAAGTTATCAGAAGTTGAAACCCTTTCTGTCGAAAAACAACAACTCCTCGCCACCCAAAATGAAACCCTCGAACTCCAGGTCGCCGAACGCACAGCTGAAATTTCAGAGAAAAATCGTGAATTACAAGTCGAAGCCTCCTTGGATCGGGTACGGGCCAGAGCACTGAGCATGCAACTCAGCAATGAGGTAATGGATGTAGCCAATACACTTTACGAAGAACTCCAGAAACTTGATTTTAAGTACGGTGCCAGTACCATCATGATCATGCATGACGAAAGCAGTAGCATGGAGCATTGGGTGGCAGGGTTTGATCACCTGAAATACCCTGAAAGTTACCGTGTCAATTACTTCGATCATCCTTGTTACAATGCTCAATTCGAGGCTTGGCGAAATAGCCAAAAATACCTAGTTTATACCTTGGCCGGCGACGAGAAAAAAGCCTACGACGAACAGATGTTTGACCACAATGATTACAAAAAATTTCCGGCTGCCGAACAGCAATGGATGCGGGCAGGGGAATCGGTAATTTTTTCATTGGCCTTTATGAAACACGGAGCCTTGCATTGGGGTCCGACGCCCCTTTCGGAAGAAAAAGCACAGGTTTTACAGCGATTCGCTGCTGTTTTTGAGCAGGCATACACCCGCTTTCTCGACCTGCAAAAAGCGGAAACACAGGCAAGGGAAGCACAAATAGAAGTGGCATTAGAAAGAATAAGAGCAAAGGCACTTGCTATGGAATCTTCTACACAGATAAATACCGTCATAGCAATCATATATAGAGAATGCAATACGTTGTTGTTGGATTTAACTGCTTCCTTAATTATTATCTATAACGAAACTACGCTGGATACATGTTGGTATTTAGCGAAACAAGAAGATCCTGACTTTCCATCAGGGTTTAAAATCCCTTATAATAAGCACCCGTTTTCATTAGCGATGTTAGATGGTTGGGAACAAAAAAGTAATGATTGGGGATATATATTAAAAGCAGATGAAAAAATCGCTTGGGATGATTTTATATTTTCAGAAACAGATTTTTCTCTATTGCCAGATATTGTTAAAAATGCAATGCGATCAGAACCAACATTATATACATGTGCCGCTTTTGGAGATTTTGGCTGTATCATGTTGGGTACTTTAAATGCGAATAGTAAAGAACAAAAAATAATTCTTAGCAGGATTACTAATGTTTTTGATTTTGCATATACCAGATTCAAAGACTTACAACAAAAAGAAAAACTCGCAAAACAAGCAGAAGAAGATTTAATCAAACTCAAAGAAGAAAAAAGAAAAACGGATCAAGCTATTACAGAACTAAAATCCACCCAAGCCCAACTCATCCAATCCGAAAAACTCGCCTCCCTCGGTGAACTCACCGCAGGCATCGCCCATGAAATTCAAAATCCGCTGAATTTTGTGAACAACTTCGCCGAAGTCAGCTCGGAAATGCTGGACGAAATGGAAGAAGAGCTGGATAAAGGGGACACCCAGGAGGCCAAAGCCATTGCCGCTGACCTCAAGCAAAATCTCAGTAAAATCAATCACCACGGCCAACGCGCCTCCTCCATCGTCAAAGGGATGCTCGAACACTCGCGGGCGAGCACGGGTGTAAAAGAACCCACTGATATCAATGCCCTGGCTGATGAATACCTGCGCCTGGCGTATCATGGCCTACGGGCGAAGGACAATAGCTTCAATGCGACAATGAAAACCCATTTTGATCCCGATTTTCCATTGGTTTCAGTTATTCCACAGGACATTGGTCGGGTACTGTTGAATTTGATCAACAATGCGTTTTATGCGGTGAATGAAAAGCAAAAGCAGATTGCCAACGAAGCATCTGGAAATCCACTTTCCGAAAGTTTCAGACTTTCGGAAAGTTACACCCCAACGATCATTGTCAGTACAAAGCGACAAGACAATGCGATCGAAATCTGCATCCAAGACAACGGCAACGGCATCCCCGAAGCGATCAAAGACAAAATCTTCCAGCCCTTTTTCACCACCAAGCCTACCGGACAGGGAACAGGATTGGGGCTAAGTTTAGCGTATGACATTGTGACCAAGGGGCATGGCGGAACCTTGGAAATACTTACTTCTGAGGGGGCAGGTTCAACATTTATAACAACATTAAAAATGTTATAAATAATTTAAAATCAAATAATTATGAGAATTATAATTTTACCATTCATTCTTACTGCTTTCTCCATTTGTGCTCAGCCGTTGCCATTTAGTACTGGGCAAATTGATAGCATGAAGCATGAATTGACAAAGAAAATATCCGATAGCATGAGGGTAATGACACTCTATGACATTGCTTCTGGTCTAACATTAGTCAATACAGAACAATCCCTTCAATACGGGAAAGAAGGAGCTGCATTAGCCAAAAAAGTAAATTTCCCAGTTGGTGAAATCAAATGCTTGGAGGGAGTATCTTTTGTTTATGCCTTAACGGGAGCATGGGAAAAAGGCATAAAAACCATTTTTTATTGTTTAGACCTATCAAAGAAATATGCCCCTAAAGAATCGGTAAGACTAGGTAATATTATGAGCCTTCTATACCTGAAATTAGGTGATGATGTTGGTTCTTTGGAATGGGCAAAAAAATCATATCATGACCCTCTTTTCAAGGATACAGACGCTGTCAATCAATGGGCGGCACTTCATCAGATTTCAGCTCAATATTTAAGATTGAACAAATTAGATTCCGCACTTTTATATGCCAAAAAAACACTTGATTATTGCAAAAAATCCTATCCTACTGGTTTCGGTCATGCTTATTTGATTTCAGGCCTGATTGCATCAAAACAAGGTAAAGTAGATGAAGCGGTTTCTTTTATTCGCAAAAGTATTGAAGTGTATAAAAAAATCAATTGGGAATATGCTGTTTATGAAGGGCTTGATGAATTGGCAAATGTTTATTATGGCCAAAATCAATTGGACTCTACCCAAAAATATGCACAAATCGCCTTAGCTGGTGCTTTGAAAATGAAAAACTATATCGTGATTAAAAGCTCCGCGAAAATACTGGAAAGTGTTTATGAAAAGAAAAACCCATTAAAAGCCTATCAAATGCTTAAAATATCGAGCGCTGCTAACGACACGATTACCAGTCTTGTAAAAATCAAGCAGGTCAATCTTTTAGAACTTAAAGAAAAACAACGGATTGAAAGCCTTCACTTAGCCCAATTAGAAAGCCGGAACAAACTTCGACTCAATACAATTTTGGGCATTTTGATGAGCGTTTGTATCATTGCTTTGATTTTATATCGCAACAATCGTCAAAAACAAATGTCCAATCAAGTTTTGGAGAAAACACTCTCAAATTTAAAATCCACCCAAGCCCAACTCATCCAATCCGAAAAACTCGCCTCCCTCGGCGAACTCACTGCAGGCATCGCGCACGAAATACAAAACCCGCTTAACTTCGTCAACAACTTTGCCGAAGTCAGTGCCGAAATGCTGGGCGAAATGGAAGAGGAACTGGACAAAGGCGATACCCAGGAAGCCAAAGCCATTGCTGCCGATCTCAAGCAAAACCTCTCTAAAATCAACCACCACGGCAAACGCGCCTCCTCCATCGTCAAAGGCATGCTAGAACACTCGCGGGCGAGCACGGGCGTAAAAGAGCCCACCAATCTCAATGCGCTGGCTGATGAATTCCTGCGCTTGGCGTATCATGGCTTACGGGCAAAAGATAGTAGTTTTAATGCAACGATTGAGACGCATTTTGATCCGGATTTGCCCCTGGTTTCAGTCATTCCCCAAGACATTGGGCGGGTGCTGTTGAATTTGATCAACAATGCTTTTTATGCCGTAAATGAGAAAGCGAAGCAAGGGATTGAGGACTACTCCCCTACCGTAACAGTCAGCACGAAAAAACTCGAAAATGCCATTGAAATCAGCGTCAAAGACAATGGAAATGGGATTCCTGAGGTGATCAAAGACAAAATTTTCCAACCGTTTTTCACCACTAAGCCTACTGGACAAGGAACAGGTTTAGGCCTGAGCTTGGCCTATGATATTGTGACCAAGGGGCATGGAGGAAATTTGGACGTAAACAGCCTGATTGGCGAAGGAACTGAGTTTATCATTCGTCTGGTCTTTGAGCCTGGCTAAATTTTCAAACAGCTCCTTTCCATGCGCCATTGGTTTTCTTTTTTCCGTTCGGAGGGTCAGTTCGACCATTCGGACATCCATTCCTACCAACGGGAAAATCATTCCTCAAAATTGCACTTGACATTGCCATCTTTGAATGCATTAAAAAAACACCTTGAACTAGCACTTATTTACCTGCCTCGTTTTTAGCCGATGAAAATGGGGCAGGGTTTTTTATGCACGGCATTTTGTGTATTTTGCAAAGAGCATTCACTCCGGTAATGCACGCCCTAAAATCTTTTATGATGCGGAATCTAATCTTCTGTTTGCTCCTGTTTCCCTTGCTTGCCTTTACCCAAAATGAAGCTATTTTTCGCATCGACAGCCTACCCAAAGAAGGCATCTTGCTAAACCAGGGCTGGAAATGGCACGCGGGGGATAATCCAGAGTGGGCGAAGGCGGAGTACGATGATTCAGACTGGGAGGACATTGACCCGACCAAGGATATTGTTGATGAATTACCCGAAATACCTAAGCCTTCGGGGATTTGCTGGTTTCGTTTGCATTTACGCATGGACAGCAAACTTCAACAAAGAATCCTATCCTTTTCCGCTTCACAGTCTGGTGCAAGTGAGTTGTATGCAAATGGGTCAAGAGTCTGGAGCTTTGGAGTGATCAGTAGTGATCCTGATCAAATACTAGCTTTTGATCCTGCCAATAAACCCATTCCTTATTATCATCATGATTCCACCCTTGTTTTAGCGATAAGGTATACCCTCCAACCCAATGTGAGGTACACCCATATATTGTTGCGAAAAAATCCAGCATTTTCCATAAGGCTCAATTACCTGGAAAGCGCTCAATATCAATATAAAAAACATTACACCCGATTATCCAATCTTGTACATTTCAGATTCGGGGTATTCATCATCCTTTTAATTGGATATGTATCGCTCCATACTTTTTACCCATCAAGGATTGCCTATTTGTATTTTAGCCTGTTTGCCATCTTTGTTACCATTACTGATATCTCCCAATTATTGGGGGAAGGGCCAACAAAGGTCAGTAGCATTTACTACCTGTTATTATCGTCAGTAGGGTTTTACCTGATTGGGACTTTTTGCATGTTGACAGCTTTGTATGCCTTAATCGGTCAAAAGAAAACATGGCTCTACTGGTTGCTGCTTGGCTTGGTAGTGCTGAGCATTGTATCCCAAGCTTTAATTTATCGCAATACAATTATAATCGAATTAATTACCCCTAATTTCATAAACATTGAGATTGTACGAATCACGCTAAAATCAGTAAAGGGGCAAAAAAAGGGCGCATCGATTATTGCTGCAGGCGGTGTAAGTTTTGCCATCTTTTGGGTAGCATTCATTTTACTGGTTTTTATGAATGGTTTGAATATCTCCATATTTAATTCAATTTACACAGTTGCAGATGTCGTCTACAATCTTGCTATTTTGAGCATCCCCATTGCAGTATCTATTTATTCTGGCTATGAGGTTGCGCTGAACAATCGATCTCTTACCCAGAAGCTCTCTGAAGTCGAAACACTTTCAATAGAGAAACAAACCATACTTGCTGATCAAAATGAAACCCTCGAACGCCAGGTCACCGAGCGTACGGCTGCCTTGAAAGCTTCCCAAGCCCAACTCATCCAGTCCGAAAAACTCGCCTCCTTGGGTGAACTCACTGCAGGCATCGCCCACGAGATCCAAAACCCACTGAACTTCGTCAACAACTTCGCCGAAGTCAGTGCTGAAATGCTAGGCGAGATGAAGGAGGAAATAAAGGCGGGCAATACCTCCGAAGTCATCGCAATCGCCGATGATTTGGAGCAAAACCTCTCCAAAATCAACCACCACGGCCAACGCGCCTCCTCCATCGTCAAAGGCATGCTCGAACACTCGCGCACGAGCACGGGCGTAAAAGAGCCCACCAATCTCAATGCGCTGGCTGATGAATTCCTGCGCTTGGCGTATCATGGCTTACGGGCAAAAGATAGTAGTTTTAATGCAACGATTGAGACGCATTTTGATCCGGATTTGCCCCTGGTTTCAGTCATTCCCCAAGACATTGGGCGGGTGCTGTTGAATTTGATCAACAATGCTTTTTATGCCGTAAATGAGAAAGCGAAGCAAGGGATTGAGGACTACTCCCCTACCGTAACAGTCAGCACGAAAAAACTCGAAAATGCCATTGAAATCAGCGTCAAAGACAATGGAAATGGGATTCCTGAGGTGATCAAAGACAAAATTTTCCAACCGTTTTTCACCACTAAGCCTACTGGACAAGGAACAGGTTTAGGCCTGAGCTTGGCCTATGATATTGTGATCAAGGGGCATGGGGGAAATTTGGACGTAAACAGCATCATTGGCGAAGGAACTGAGTTTACCATTCGTCTGGTGTATGAGCATGTCTAAATTTTCAAACAGCTCCTTTCCATGCGTCATTGCTTTTCTTTTTTTCCGTTCGGAGGGTCAGTTCGACCATTCGGACATCCATTCCTACCAATCGGAAAATCATCCCTCAAAATTGCACTTGGCTTTGTCATCTTTGTATGCATTAAAAAACACCTTGAACTAGCATTTATTTACCTGCCTCGTTTTTAGCCGATGAAAATGGGGCAGTTTTTTTTGTGCACGGCATTTTGTGTATTTTGCAAAGAGCATTCACTCCGGTAATGCACGCCCTAAAAATTTTTACGATGCGGAATCTATTCTTCTGTTTGCTCCTGTTTCCCTTGCTTGCCTTTACCCAAAATGAAGGTGTTTTTAGCATAGACAGCCTACCGAAAGAAGGTGTTTTGCTGAACCAGGGCTGGAAATGGCAGGTAGGGGACAACCCCGAGTGGGCGAAGGCGGAGTTTGATGATTCGAATTGGGAAAGTATTGACCCAACGAAAGACGTGATGGATTTACCCCAAATTCAAGATGGTAAAATCGCTTGGATGCGACTTAGATTGAAGATTGACAGTGCTTTAATGCCACTGCCTCTTGCATTAAATATGTCACAAGTCATTGCCTCAGAAATATATGTAGATGGTCGCTTACTTGAACGATTTGGCAAACTGGATTCAAACCGAATAAAGGGCATCTTCGCGGGCTTGGGTTTTTCGATTGGTTTACCCAAGCACAACGCCAACATAGTCATAGCTATTCGATTTGCTTTGCAAAAATCAATACCATACAACCGGTTTGGAGGGCACCCAAATAATTGTTTTCGCGCAAGTTTGGTTCCAATTAAGCAGATGGGGGCTCGGAGCAATATCACACAAAATACAATGTTCTTCGGTTTAAAAGCAGGGGCATTTTTAATTTTATTTGTTTTACATTTGGTTTTTTTCATTTTGTATCCACTTCAAAAAGCTAATTTTTATTTTTCAGGTATGGCTTTATGCTATGCCATCCATATCTTAATGTGGGAAAGCCTAATGGTGTTTTTACCCATTAAACATCTTGAGCTTATGATGTATTGTGGCATTGTTCGCGTCCCAGTGTATTCTATTGCTTACATTATGCTGCTCACTGCGCTTTATGCCATTTTTAAGTTCAAAAAAGACTTCATTTATTGGCTAACCGTCTTTGGCTGTATTGTACTCGTTTTTATCAAGTTTTCCATCTACAAGAGAGGAGTTGGCATCTCAGAAGTGGGAACAACCTATCTAACAACTTTAGGCGCATTGTATATTGTCGTGAAAGCAATTCAAGCAAAAAAACGACATTCAAAACTTATCTTTGGGGCTTTAATCTGCTCCATATTGGGTTTAGCGCTTAGATATACCATCGATTCTTATGTGCCTGAATTAAGATACGGGTTTTTAAGTTCTATTTTTGATTTTATTGGGGTGATTAGCATTCCGGTCTGTATATCCTGGTTTTTAGGCGCCGATTTGGCCTTTATCAATATTAACCTGGAAACTAAACTAAAAGAAGTACAACAACTCTCCCAGGAAAAGCAGCAAATCCTGTCTTCCCAAAATGAAACCCTCGAAAAACAAGTAGAAGCAAGAACCATCGAACTTAAAGCCTCGCAAGCCCAACTCATCCAATCCGAAAAACTCGCTTCCCTCGGCGAACTCACCGCAGGCATTGCCCATGAGATTCAAAACCCGCTGAATTTCGTCAACAACTTCGCCGAAGTGAGTGCTGAGATGCTGGATGAGATGCACGAAGAGCTGGAAAAAGGGGACACTACCGAGGCCATTGCCATTGCTACGGATCTAAAAACAAACCTGAAAAAAATCAACCACCACGGCCAACGCGCCTCCGCCATCGTCAAAGGGATGCTCGAGCACTCGAGGGCAAGTACAGGCGTGAAAGAACCTACCGATCTCAATGCTTTGGCGGATGAATACCTGCGATTGGCTTATCATGGCCTACGTGCCAAAGACAGCAGCTTCAATGCCACAATGGAGACGCATTTTGATCCAGATTTGCCGCTGGTATCGGTCATCCCGCAAGACATTGGCCGGGTGCTGCTGAATTTGATTAATAATGCGTTTTATGCCGTGCAACAGCGGGCGAGTGTCGGCGTGACTTCGAGTCACGCCGACACTATTTACCAACCAACTATCACCGTTTATACGCAAAAAATTGATCGTCAAATTCTGATTAAAGTCCAAGACAACGGCAACGGCATCCCAGAATCCATTCGCGACAAAATCTTCCAGCCCTTCTTCACCACCAAGCCTACTGGGCAGGGCACAGGCTTGGGGCTAAGTTTGGCGTATGACATTGTGACCAAGGGGCATGGAGGCTATTTGGAAGTGGAAACAAAAGAAAATGAAGGTACTGAGTTTACAATTATTCTGCCTGTAAAAACCCTATAAATTCAAATTGCACATGAAAAATTTATTGATTTTTACAATGCTGTTTTACTCAATAACCCTTTCTGGACAACAATCGCGTACAGACAGCTTATTCGGCCTGCTTTCTAAAGCAAAAGAAGATAAGGTGCGGGTTAACTTGTTATCAGAATTGAGCGGAGAATTTGGTAATTCAAATCCTGATTCCGTTTTTTTATTAGCAAGCAAAGGACTAAAAATAGCGCAAGCGATAGGTTACTTCGAAGGTGAAATCAGGTGTAAAGGCAACCTTGCTGGTTATTGGTGGACCGTAGGGGATTATGCAACTGCCGTAAAATTATTACTGCAGGTTTTAGCGTTTTACAAATCCCAAAACAATCCTATAGTAGCAAAAATATATTCCGGTTTACTCAATTCGTACAGAGACCAGGGGGACTACAAAGAAGCATTGTACTACAGTTCTTTAACGCTAAAGGATATTCCACCTAAATTTGAATTTGTACGAGGTATGGCCAACGCCATGAGGGGCTCAGTATATTATGAAATGAATAATCTGGATTCGGCTCAATTTTACCTGACCAAAGCTTTGAATTATCCACTCGTGCTTGGTAAAGGCTGGATACTGCTGATGAACGGCCGTCTTTATGCAAAAATGAAAAAAATAGATACAGCAGGCAGTTACTACAGGCAGGCGATTGAAATTTTACAGAAAGATAAAAACTACAAAGCTTTAGCCGGTGCTTTTATTAGTACAGGGGAATTATACGAACAAACTGGTAATATTGACTCGGCGATTTATTATGGAAAACAAGGGCTTGATATTGCACAAAAGAAAAAATTCAATAAAGAAACCGTTCAGTCTTATCTGCTGTTGTCAAGCGCTTATGAAAAGGTAAATACTAAAGCTGCCTTGCAATATTATAAGCTGGCGATTATTGGAAAAGACAGTTTATTTAACCAGGAGAAACAAAAGCAGTTGCTCAGCTTTAAGTTCAATGAAGAACTCCAGAAAAGTGAAATGAAAAATGCTCAGCAACAGTCTGTGAACAAAAACAGGGTATTAATTTTGCTTATACTACTGACCTGTTTTGTACTTTTTATTATCATTTTAGTTCGGAACAATCGGCATAAACAAACAGCAAATCGATTGCTTCATCAACAAAAGGAAGAAATTCAAAGCACTTTGTCGCAACTCCGCTCCACCCAAGCCCAACTCATCCAATCCGAAAAACTGGCTTCCCTCGGTGAACTCACCGCAGGCATCGCCCATGAAATCCAGAACCCGCTCAACTTCGTCAACAACTTCGCCGAAGTGAGTGCTGAAATGCTTGTTGAGATGGATGCAGAACTAGACAAAGGCGATGTACAAGAAGCCAAGGCGATCAGCGCTGATCTGCAACTAAACCTCTCCAAAATCAACCACCACGGCCAACGCGCCTCTTCCATCGTCAAAGGTATGCTAGAGCACTCGCGGACGAGCACAGGCGTAAAAGAACCCACTGACCTCAATGCCTTGGCTGATGAATACCTACGCCTGGCTTATCATGGCTTGCGGGCCAAAGACAGCAGTTTCAATGCAACGATGGAAACGCATTTTGATCCTGATTTACCGTTGGTTTCAGTTATCCCACAAGACATTGGCCGGGTATTGCTCAATTTGATCAGCAATGCTTTTTATGCAGTGAATGAAAGAGCTAAGCAAAAAATTGAAGGTTACTCCCCTACTGTGACAGTAAGCTCTAGAAAACTGGAAAACGCCATCGAAATCACCGTCCAAGACAACGGAAACGGCATCCCCGAAGCCATCCGCGAGAAAATCTTCCAGCCTTTTTTCACCACCAAGCCTACTGGGCAGGGCACGGGTTTAGGACTGAGTTTGGCGTATGATATTGTAATGAAGGGGCATGGGGGAGCCCTAAATCTTGAGACCACAAAAGGAGAAGGAAGCACCTTTATCATTACCCTCATCAATCATTCACCCCAATGAAAATTTACCGCTATCACCTAAAGTTTTGCCTGTTCATCGGCCTGATCTTCAACAGCGTTTTTCTGGTAGCTCAGCACGACAAGTTCGTATCGATACCCCGCCCACTCAATGCCACGGGCATTTGGATTACGGACATCAAACAAGACCATTTGGGCTATTTATGGGTAAGCAATCCTGGATTGGCTCGCTACGATGGACACGAATGGAAAACCTATCAGCACGACCCCAACGACCCCAATACCATTGCCACAAATGAGATTGAGTCGGTTTGTCCAAGCTCCAATGGCCTGGTTTGGGTTGGAACGAAGGGCCGCGGTTTGGATTGTCTTGATCCTACGACTGAAAAGGTGATGCACTACTTGCTGAAAGGAAACAAGTCCTCCAACATGAACGAAAATTTTATTACCGTTTTGCGCGAAGGCAAAGATGGTACACTCTGGATCGGCACCCACGACGGGTTGTACAGCCGTGACCCCATCAAAGGGCTGTTTACCCACTACCCAGCCAATCCTCAGAATCCACAAAGCCTCAGCCACCACCAGGTACGCGCCATTTTTGAAGACCGACAAGGGACAATCTGGGTAGGCACTGGTGAGCCCACCATGACTCGACCCAACGAAGGTGGGTTGAACCGTTTAGACCGCAAAACGGGTCGCTTTACCCAATACAAAGCCAATCCCGCGGATGCGCATAGCCTGTTCGACAACCGGGTACGGGCCATTTTTGAAGACAGCCGCGGAACCTTTTGGGTAGGTACTTACGGCGATGGTTTACATACCTTAAATCGAGAAAATGGGCAGTTTACACGGTACCCTTACGACCCCGCTCATCCCGAACGCCCCAGCCGTCCTTACCCAAAAGAGGGAAAGATTGATGCTGATTATGGCGTCAGTTTTATTCAGGAAGACCCAAAAGGAAACATTTGGGTTGGGGCTTCTGCCGGTGGATTGTTGCGCTACAACCCCCAGAATGGCCAGGCGACACGTTTCAATAAAGGTCAGCCTGGTGGTATTGCCGATGATTTTTTATGGACAGCCAGTATGACTCAGGAGGGTATCCTCTGCTTCGGCACTGTTTCGGGGGTATTGATGAAATTGGTTGAAGCGCGCCCACAAATTCCATTCATAAAATCTTCCAGCCCAGTGCAAGCCGTCTACGAAGACCCTCTTGGCAACATTTGGCTGGGTACCTTCAATGGTTTATTCATTAAGTATCGCCATCCACAAACGGGTAAATTTGCGGTAAATCCCATGGAACAGGCCCTGAAAAATATCCGAATCAATGGCATCTTAGAAGACAAACAACAGCGGGTTTGGTGCAGCACCTGGAATAAAGGGCTTTTCTGCTACGATCTTAAAACCGGAACCATTCGACATTTTCAACACGACCCGACCAACCCGCATAGCATAAGCAAAGACATTGTTGCTTGGGTGTACCAGGATCGGGCAGATGCCATTTGGGTCCCTACTAGTACAGGACTGGATCGATATAACCCTGACGACCAAACCTTTACTCATTACCGCTCCTCGCCCAATGACAGTACTTTACTTAACGTCACCTGCATGAATGTATTAGAAGATTATACCGGTCGGTTATGGATAGGGACGTATGCAGGTGGTGTCAAATGTTTAAACCGCAAAACGGGGAAATTCCGTCATTATTTAAACGGGGAAATAGCCTTCCAGTTATTTGAAGACGCTGATCAATCGCTTTGGGTGGTTACCAACAATGGCATATTGTTCCGCTATGATCGCTCAAGCGATCAATTTAAACCCTTCGAAAAAACACAAAACATCAAACCAATTGCTGGGGTCAAAAGCATCATCGAAGACAATGAGCACAATTTGTGGCTCGGTACCCGTATTGGCATCGTCCGCCTCAACCGGGAGCGCACGGTAAGCACTTTTTTTGATCAAAATTACGGTTTTACGGGGGGAGAGAGTGTTTATTATGCCTCTTGTTTAAAAGCCAGCGATGGTAAGTTGTATTTTGGTGGAAACGAAGGGGCTTATCATTTTTATCCAGAGCAATTAAAGGCTACGCAAGTCTCAAAACCCCAATTGATGCTGACTACTTTGACCTTGGCCAATAAACCGGTTTTGGTCAATGCAAAAGGGGCCCTGCCTCAGCCCCTCCATAAAACCAAAAAATTGTACCTCAACCATCGACAGACCGTTTTCTCCTTAGGCTTCGTTGCACCGGATATTGCACACCCAGAGCAAATCCAATACAAGTACAAGCTCGAAAGCTACGACTCCGAATGGAGAAGTGGAACCAAGCGCCTGGCCAGCTATTACAGGGTCCCGCCAGGCGAGTATGTATTTAGGGTAAAAGCCGCAAATTCAGAAAACAGCTGGGTTGAACGAACGTTGATGATCGTTGTTTCCCCCCCTTGGTGGCAAAGTTGGTGGGCGTATAGTTTATACATTGCCCTTTTAATTGCCGGAGTATGGGGCATGATCCAGTACCGTTCCGCAGTATTGCAGCGCGAAAACCGGATCCTGGAGGAAAAAGTGGCGCTGCGGACGAACCAACTGCAACAATCACTTGAACGCCTTCAATCCACCCAAGCCCAACTCATCCAATCCGAAAAACTAGCTTCTTTGGGTGAACTCACCGCTGGCATCGCCCACGAGATTCAAAATCCGCTGAATTTCGTGAACAACTTCGCTGAAGTTAGTGCCGAAATGCTGGGTGAAATGAAAGAAGAAATCAAGGCTGGCAACACCTCCGGGGTCATTGCCATTGCCGATGATCTCGAGCAAAACCTCTCCAAAATCAATCATCACGGCCAACGTGCCTCCTCCATCGTCAAAGGGATGCTGGAGCATTCACGGGCGAGCACGGGTGTAAAAGAACCCACCGATCTCAATGCCCTGGCGGACGAATACCTGCGGCTGGCGTATCACGGCCTACGGGCTAAAGACAGCAGCTTCAATGCGGCCATAGAGACCCATTTCGATCCCGATTTACCCAAAGTGGAAGTCATCCCCCAAGACATTGGGCGGGTGCTACTGAATTTGATCAACAATGCGTTTTATGCGGTTGCGGAAAAGGCGAAGCAAAGCATTGAAGGATACCAACCAACTGTGACGGTTAGCACCCGGAGGCTGAGCGTAGCCGAAGCCGAAAACGCCATCGAAATCAGCGTCAAAGACAATGGCAATGGTGTACCGGATAACATCAAAGACAAAATCTTTCAGCCTTTTTTCACCACCAAGCCCACCGGACAGGGCACTGGCTTGGGGTTGAGCTTGGCGTATGATATGGTGACCAAGGGGCATGGGGGCACGCTGAAGGTATCAAGCATACTCGGAGAAGAAACAACTTTTAAGCTGCAATTCCCCACCCACGAAATAAGCATTTGACGATGAAAAAAGTATTACTCTTTTTACTGATGATCCCTGCTTGCATTTTCGCCCAGCAACGTGAGGTCTTTCGTATAGACAGCCTGCCACCAGAGGGTATTTTTCTGGATCAGGGCTGGAAATGGCACGCTGGGGATAATCCGGAATGGGCGAAGGCGGAGTTTAATGATTCGAAGTGGGAAGCGATTGATCCGACGAAGCGTATTTTTGAGTTGCCGCAGCTATCCAAAAAAGGCGAGATCAGTTGGTTTCGGCTTAATTTTTCACTTTCAAAGCCCCCCTCACAGCAAGTGGCGGGTATGATGCAGCAAACGGGCGCATCCGAAATTTATTTAAATGGAAAATTATTGGAGCGTTATGGTGTTTTAACTTCTCCTATTGAAGCATTTAATCCGTTAAACAGACCATTTCTGCTTCCGATAGATTCTGCCGGGCAGTACTGCCTGTCGATACGTTATGTGTTACAACCAGGTGTCGGGTACAACGGGGTTTATAACACTAGAAATCAGGCATTTTTTCTTAGGATTGCTTATTTTAAAGAAGCACTAAAGTTGGTCAGCCAGTTTGACATTCGTTATACAAATCTTGAGTCATATAAACTGGGCATATTTTTCATCCTGTTTGTGCTCCATTTCTCGTTGTATTTTTTCAACCGAAATCAAAAAGCACATTTGTCCGTAGCTTTTGCATTTTTAGCATTAGGGGTTGCTTATTTATTAAAGCTTATGGGCGATGTTCAAAATCTGGTGGCTTGGAAAAGCCTGTTTTTTGCTACTTCTTCATTTATCAATAACCTAGCCCCACTATTAACACTTCAAACGCTTTTTCTTTTTCTGAGTCAAAAGAAAGGCATCTTCTTTTGGTTTTTGGTTTCGCTTACGGTTGGCTTGGGTGTTTTAGTATTTATGGTTCCCCAAATAGAATGGGGAATGGCATTTTTCATCTTATCTTTTCTCGTTACTGTTGAACACTTTAGAGTAGTAATAAACGGAATAAGGGCAAAGATAAGAGGTGCATGGATATTGGCAATTGGCGTAATCCTAAATGCTTTTTTTTACCTTGTCCTATTTTCATTTATCGGCTTTTTTATCTCCATATCTCCAACCCTAGCAGATATCGTATTTAATTTGGGGGTAGTCGCATTTCCTATCGCCTTGTCAATTTATTTAGGTATTGATTCTGCTTATACGAATCAAGAATTGAATCAAAAGTTAGTAGAAGTTGAAACCCTTTCTGCCGAAAAACAACTCCTCCTCGCCACCCAAAATGAAACCCTCGAACGCCAGGTAGCCGAACGCACGGCTGCATTAAAAGCCTCCCAGGCCCAACTCATCCAATCCGAAAAACTCGCCTCTTTGGGTGAACTCACGGCAGGCATCGCCCACGAGATCCAAAACCCACTGAACTTCGTCAACAATTTCGCCGAAGTCAGCGCAGAGATGCTGGTTGAAATGGATGCCGAACTCGACAAAGGCGACGTAAAAGAAGCCAAAGCAATCAGCGCCGATATTCAACAAAACCTCAGTAAAATCAACCACCACGGCCAACGTGCTTCCGCCATCGTCAAAGGAATGCTGGAACATTCGCGGGCGAGTACAGGGATAAAAGAGCTGACCGACCTCAATGCCCTGGCCGATGAATACCTGCGCTTGGCGTATCATGGCCTGCGGGCCAAAGACAGCACGTTCAACGCCATGATGGAAACGCATTTTGATGAATCGCTGCCAAAAGTTGAAGTCATTCCGCAAGACATTGGGCGAGTATTGTTGAATTTGATCAATAACGCATTTTATGCAGTGAATGAAAGAGCTAAGCAAAAAATTGAAGGTTACTCCCCTACTGTGACAGTAAGCTCTAGAAAACTGGAAAACGCCATTGAAATCAGCGTCAAGGACAATGGCTATGGCATTCCGGAAGCCATTCGCGACAAAATCTTTCAGCCCTTTTTCACCACCAAACCGACTGGACAGGGCACGGGTTTGGGGCTGAGTTTGGCGTATGACATTGTGACCAAGGGGCATGGGGGTAAAGTCGAAGTAGCCAGTGATGAAAACATCGGCACCTCATTTTACATCAACTTACCCTTTTCACAACCCTGAATCACTGGAATCATTTTAATTTGAGCACAAATCCAAAAGTATTGCCTGATGCCTAGATCGCTAGTATTTCCTTCAAATGCATTCATTGTTTTGCTTTTTATTTTGGTTTGCGTACAGATTGGGCATTCCCAACCCATTCCGCCCGACCAAAACTACATCGATAGCATCACCCCATTGTTGCCCAAGCTACCCAATGACCGGATAAAAGTGGATCACCTGGCCAAGCTGGCTGGGATGAATACGCCTTCAAACATGATGTTGGCTATACGTTATGCCCAGGCAGGCCTAAAAATTTCAGAAAGGATTGATTATACCCGAGGAATTATAGAAAGTTTGGGAACAGCTGCTTTCTGTCATGCCGTCATGGGGGAGTGGCCCAAAGCAACCATAGAGGTAAACCGGGCGATGCCACTTTGTAAAAATGAATACGCACCCTTTCAGATTTATATGTACAACATCATGTACATTGTTTCCGCCACCAAAGGGGAGCTTGACGCCATCAAGTGGGTAAAAAAAATCTTGGTCCATCCTGAGTTTGCCTCTTTTTCTGAATATGAAAAATGGCCCACCTACATGCAACTGGGCAGGAGTTATGTTGACCTGAATCAATTGGATTCTGCCGAATATTATGCCAACCTATTGGATTCCTATGTAAAAAAATATGCCCATTTATCTCCCGATTTAGTCAATAATAGTTACGTCATTGCTGGAAGTGTTGCGTTAAGAAGAAAAAATTATCCCAAAGCCTTATTCAATTTTCGCCAGGCCAACGATCACCTGGGTAAGGCCGCGGTATTTGTTGAATTGGGGCAGCCTGATTCGGTCGTGTTTTATGGAACAAAAACTTTAGTAGCAGGACAAACCAGTAAGATTCCGAACGTAGTCCGGGAGGCTGCTAAATTATTAGCGAAGCATTTTTCAAAGTCTGACCCAGTCCAGGCCAACCAATATTTGAACCTGTACATCGAGACCAACGAAAAATTGTTCAGTGCCCAGCGCCTCAAACAACTGGAGCAAATCTCCCTAAATGAACAACAAGCCAAGTTCAACCTTGAACAAAAGGAGAAGGCTTATCGCAACCGCTTCCTGGTTTTTGGATTGTTGTTTATTTTAATCGTTTCCGGGATCATTTTATTCCTGCTGTGGCGAAACAACCGCTACCGGAAAAGTGTAAATGAAACCTTACAACGTACCCTCAACGACTTGCGTACCACCCAAAACCAACTCATCCAATCCGAAAAACTCGCCTCCCTCGGGGAACTCACCGCCGGCATCGCCCACGAAATTCAAAACCCCCTGAACTTCGTCAACAACTTCGCTGAAGTCAGCGCAGAAATGCTGGGCGAAATGAAAGAGGAAATAAAAGCTGGCAATACTTCAGAAGTCATCGCAATAGCCGATGACCTGGAACAAAACCTCAGTAAAATCAACCACCACGGCCAACGCGCCGCCTCCATCGTCAAAGGGATGCTCGAACACTCGCGAGCCAGTACGGGTGTAAAGGAGCCCACCGACCTAAATGCGTTGGCGGATGAATACCTACGCCTGGCCTACCACGGCTTGCGGGCCAAAGACAGTAGTTTCAACGCAATGATGGTAACGCATTTTGAACCGGATTTGCCGCTGGTTTCCGTCATCCCGCAAGACATTGGGCGGGTGTTGCTGAATTTGATCAACAATGCGTTTTATGCAGTGAATGAGAAGGCGAAGCAAGGGATTGAAGACTATCAACCTATCGTGACTGTCAGCACTAGGCTTCGGCTTCGCTCAGCCACCGAGGACTCCATCGAAATCAGCATCAAAGACAATGGCAACGGCATTCCTGAAGCCATCAAAGAAAAAATTTTCCAGCCCTTTTTTACTACCAAACCCACCGGGCAAGGGACGGGGTTAGGTTTGAGTTTGGCGTATGACATTGTGATGCAAGGGCATGGGGGGACGCTTACGGTATCAAGCATACCTAGAACGGAAACCATCTTTGAAATTCAATTGCCCATTCACGAAACAAACCGCTGATGATGAAAAGAATATTACTATTGTTACTGATATTTCCAGTTTGCATCTTCGCACAACAGCGGGACGTTTTTCGCATCGATAGCCTACCCAAAGAAGGCGTTTTGATCAACCAGGGCTGGAAATGGCATGCGGGGGATAACCCTGAGTGGGCGAAGCCGGAGTTTGATGATGCAGGGTGGGAATCAATACCACTCGATAAAGTGGTAGATTCTTTGCCTCAACATCTCCGCCCATCAGGTATTCGTTGGTTTCGTTTACAGTTACAATTTGACAAAAACCTAAACAAAGATATTTTGGCGCTGGCTGTCGAACAGTATGGCGCTGCTGAGATTTACATGAACGGAAAATTGGTGCAAAAGTATGGCGTTGTAAGTTCAAATCCAGATCAAGTGAAGGCTTATAACCCTCTGCTTGACCCCATCCCTTTTGCCGTTGCAAAAGACGGCATTGTTGTTTTAGCTGTCCGTTATACTTCTCAACACAACATTCATCAAATTTTAGCTGGCATTCCAAATCTGTTAGGACCAAAGGTCACTTTAAATGCGTTGGAAGCTATACAGTCATCAAAGGCATTGAATTTAACTCGCCATTATAATTCTAATGCTTTTAGAATTGGCGCTTTTTTTATACTTTTTATTACTTATCTCGCCCTGTACTTATACTCCCCTTTTCAAAGAGCAAATTTATTTTTCTGTTTGTTTTCATTGTCTGTCCTGATTGCCGATTTGATACAATTAAAGCTTTACGACCAACACTGGATTACAGATAGTAGTTCATATTTATATTTGCTCTTCCACTTATTATTAATTGTTGGTAAAATTCTCCTGCTTACTGCGGTATATTATTTAATGAATCAGAAATTCAATTGGTGGTATTGGTTGCCATCTGGATTGATTCTGCTTAGTATTTTGTTCGGATCGATTCTTTTTGGCTTTTTTATTGATGTTTTTATCGTTTATCACCCGATGTTGCTATTATTAATCATCCATATTTTTCCAAATTTTATCAACCTGGAGATCATCAGAATCACCCTTAAATCTATTCAAAGCAAAAGGAAAGGAGTCTGGATCATTGCAATGGGGGGGCTTGTCTTTTTGATTGCATCGGTAATTTTTGTCTTATCGATCTATTTTAGTTTTATTGATACCCCTTTATTGGGCAGTGTTCAAACCCTTGGAGACCTGTTGTATAACATATCGTGGTTGAGTATTCCTTTGGCCGTATCTATTTATTTTGGACTGGATATAGCATTGACCAACCGATCCCTTAAAGAAAAACTCATAGAGGTAAGACAACTCTCCCTTGAAAAACAACAAATCCTAACTGATCAAAACGAAACCCTCGAGCGGCAGGTTGCCGAACGCACCGCTGAATTGTCGCAAAAAAACCGGGAACTGGAAATTGAGGCGGCCTTGGAACGCATACGAACCAGAGCAATGGCTATGCAACACAGCGATGAATTGTCTGAAGCTGCCAATTTATTGTCTAAAGAAGTTCGCAGATTGGGCATACCTATTTGGAGTTGTGGCTATAATATTATGGAAAAGGATGGAAAATCCTGCGTCGGATGGATGAGTACGGAGGGGGCACTTCAACCCTCATTTAGAATTCCGTTAAAAGTAAGCCCCACTTTTATTAAATTTTGTGAATCAAGGCAAAATGGGGAGGAACTCTTCGAAGAACAAATAGGCGGTGCAGATTTAGAAACCCATTACAATTACATGCTCACCTTAGATGGTTTTGCGGAAATATTAAAAGGTTTCATCAATTCTGGCCACAAATTGCCGACTTTTCAAGTGAATACGGTGGTAAATTTTGCACAAGGCAATTTAATTTTTATTTCAGCCGAACCTGTTCCAGAGGCACATGACATTTTCAAACGCTTTGCCAATGTTTTTGAACAGACATTTACCCGTTTCCTCGATTTGCAGAAAGCTGAAGCACAGGCAGAACAAGCCAAACTCAATTTGATTCAAATTCAAACCGAAAAAAAGAGAGCAGAAGATGCTTTGATTGCCTTAAAACAAACCCAGGCCCAACTCATCCAATCCGAAAAACTCGCCTCCTTAGGTGAATTGACCGCAGGCATCGCCCACGAAATCCAAAACCCCCTGAATTTTGTCAACAATTTTGCAGAAGTCAGCGCGGAAATGCTGGGCGAAATGAAAGAGGAATTGCAAGCGGGAAACACCACCGAAGCCATCGAAATTGCCGACGATTTGGAGCAAAACCTCTCCAAAATCAATCACCACGGCCAACGTGCTTCCGCCATTGTCAAAGGAATGCTGGAGCACTCGCGGGCCAGTACTGGGGTGAAAGAACCCACCGACATCAACGCCCTGGCTGATGAATACCTGAGGCTGGCTTATCATGGTTTGCGTGCCAAAGACAACAGCTTTAATGCCAACATGGAAACACATTTTGATGAATCGCTGCCAAAGGTTGAAGTCATCCCTCAAGACATTGGGCGGGTGTTGTTGAATTTGATCAACAATGCTTTTTATGCCGTCAATGACAGGGCGAAACAAGGAATTTCAGACTACTCCCCTACTGTGATGGTAAGCACCCGGTGGCTGAGCGCAGTCGAAGCCGAAAACGCCATAGAGATCAGCGTCAAAGACAACGGCAACGGCATTCCCGATGGCATTCACGACAAAATTTTCCAGCCATTTTTCACTACCAAGCCGACGGGGCAGGGCACGGGTTTGGGGCTGAGTTTGGCGTATGATATTGTCACGAAGGGGCATGGGGGAAGTTTGGACATAAACAGCAGGATTGGCGAAGGAACTGAGTTTATCATTCGTCTGGGCTATGAGCATGTCTGAATTTTCAAACAGCTCCTTTCCATACGCCATTCCTTTTCTTTTTTCCGTTCGGAGGGCTAGTTCTACCATTCGGACATCCATTCCTACCAACGGGAAAATCATTCCTCAAAATTGCACTAGACTTTGCCATCTTTGGATGCATTAAAAATACCTTGAACTAGCATGTATTTACCTGCCTCGTTTTTAGCCGATGAAAATGGGGCGGGTTTTTTTATGCACGGCATTATTTGTGTATTTTGCAAAAAGCATTCACGCTGATGATGCACGCCCTAAAACCCTTTACGATGCGGAATCTAATCTTCTGTTTGCTCCTGTTTCCCTTGCTTGCCTTTACCCAAAATGAAGCTATGTTTCGCCTCGATAGCCTGCCCAAGGAAGGTGTTTTACTGAACCAGGGCTGGAAATGGCACCCGGGGGATAATCCAGAATGGGCAAAGCCGGAGTTTGATGATGCGCAGTGGGAGGATATCGATCCAAGTAAAGAAGTTGTCCAATTACCCAACATTTCGACTGACGAACCGCTATGGCTGCGGATAAAGCTTAACCCTCGGGCTGCTAAAAATCATGCCTTATCCATTTCACAATCGGGAGCTTCTGAAATTTACCTCAATGGCCGCTTGATTCAAAAAATCGGGCAAATTGACCCTAGCAATCAACACACCATTGCTTATAACCCTTTAGATGACCACCTCATTTTAAAACTGGATTCGCTGGACAATACACTGGCCATACGCTACTATTTTCAGCCAGGTTTGAATCTTGATCCGATTTACAGTGTCCGATGCCACTTGTTTTCAGCGCGCGTTTTTGATAGTAAGTACCTACTTTCTTCTCGTAAAAGTAATTTCTGGTCTGGGTTTAACATCGGTTTTGCCTTGATACTCTTTTTTGTTCACGGTGTTCTGTTTTTGTATTATCCACCACTTAGGGCTAATTTTTGGTTCAGTGTCTGGGCTTTTACGAGCACCATGTTCTCCTTTTTTCTTTTTCAACTAGAAATAAACCCTTATTTGGAGCGCAATGCGCAGTACGTATTTTCTTCATTGCTATTGAGTCTTCTGGGCTCGTTTTGCCTACTTTATTGCATATATTTATTGCTTGAAAACAATCGGAGGGTTTATATTTTTCTATTTCTGGCATTGGGTTTTGTAAATATTATAGGCTATTACCTTTTCAGCTATGAAACCAGAGATATCTTGTGGTTTGTTACAACCCTGTTTCAGACGCTGCTTACCGTTTCAATGGCCATAGATGCCAACCGTCAGCGAAGCCAAAGTGGAATGCCCGTTTTGTATGGCACCTTGGCTTATTTTTTGTTTTGGACCTTATTTATTACCGGTTATGAGCTATCATGGAGCCAAATATCCAAAGATATCTTGTTTCATCTCGCTGTCTTGTCTTTTCCGATTACAATGTCTGCGTTGCTGGGATATAGGTTCCGGCAGGTCAATCAGTCCATGTTGCACAACCTGGAGGAGGTCAATCAACTGTATATCGAAAAACAACAGATCCTCTCCACCCAAAATGAAACACTTGAAAAACAAGTGCTGGAACGCACTGCTGAATTGGAATACAAAAACCGTGATTTAGAAATTGAAGGGGCATTGGAAAGGGTCCGGAGCAGAACCATGGCCATGCACCAAAGCAACCAGTTAGCTGATGTGATATCCGTACTGTGCAAAGAGATTTTGAATCTGGGTATTCACCATGAACAGATGGAAACCTGTTACATAACAACGTTCAAAAGCGATGAACCAATTGGTGAAATATACTTGACCACCTCAAATGGCGATCTAATACCAGATTCATTTTATGCAGCTTATGATGAAGACTATTACTTTAAGCAAATTTTTGAAGCCTGGAAAAATGGGGACTCGTTTCTTTTTCTTCCCGCTGAAGGGGAGGAATTGATGAAGCATTTTGCTTTTTTATACAGTTGTGACGTCCCTCCATCAATTATGGAAATGCGGGCGGCTGATCATGCGTTGTTGCCTACCCAATCATTTAATTATATCCTCTATTTTTCGCAAGGATATTTAGCCGTTGTGACCCGCATACCCGTACCCGAATATCAGGAAGTTTTTAAACGGTTTGGCAACACTTTGCAGCAAGCTTATACCCGTTTCCTCGACCTACAAAAAGCCGAAGTGCAAGCTAGAGAAGCACAGATAGAAGCGGCTTTGGAAAGAGTAAGGTCTAAAACTTTCGCAATACAGTCCTCCGATGAACTCTCTACAATAATTGGATTGATATATAAAGAAATGGGGAAATTGAATGTGCAATTACAAAGATGTTTTTTTATGATATTTAACCCTCAAAATCTCGGCGTTACCTGGTGGATGGCAAGTGGTGAATCTGTAGATTTAGGTCAGGGTTATTTTGTACAGTACAGTGAACATCCTCCTCAGTTAGCGTATCTGAAAGGCTGGAAAGAGCGACAAGAGACATGGCGTTATCTGATGCAAGGTGTAGAAAAGACACTATGGGATGCCTTTTTATTTCATGAAACGGAACTTTCGAGTTTACCGCCATTTATTATTGACAACATGAAGGCTTTTAAAACCATTCATTTAGATGCTTCTTTCCATTCTTTTGGCTGTTTGACTGCTGGAAATGAACAACCTTTGAATGATGAGGCTTTTGCTTTATTAATCCGTTTTTCAAAAGTTTTTGATTTAACCTACACCCGTTTCAATGACATAAAAATCGCAGAATCTCAAGCGGAGCAAGCCCAAATCGATTTAATCCAAATTCAAACGGAAAAAAAGAGAGCCGAAGATGCTTTAATTGAACTGCGTATTACCCAAACCCAACTCATCCAATCCGAAAAACTCGCCTCCCTTGGTGAACTCACCGCGGGCATCGCCCACGAGATTCAAAACCCCTTGAACTTCGTGAACAACTTCGCTGAAGTTAGTGCCGAAATGCTGGGCGAGATGGAAGAAGAATTGGACAAAGGTGATACACAGGAAGCCAAAGCCATCGCCGCCGACCTCAAGCAAAACCTCAACAAAATCAACCACCACGGCCAACGCGCTTCTTCCATCGTCAAAGGCATGCTAGAGCACTCGCGCACGAGTACGGGTGTGAAAGAACCCACCGACCTCAATGCCCTGGCCGATGAATACCTCCGCCTGGCGTATCATGGCTTGCGGGCCAAAGACAGCACGTTCAACGCCACGATGGAAACGCATTTTGATGAATCGCTGCCAAAAGTTGAAGTCATTCCGCAAGACATTGGGCGGGTGTTGTTGAACTTGATCAATAATGCTTTTTATGCGGTGAATGAGAAGGCAAAAATGGGGATTGAAGGGTATCACCCCATTGTAACAATCACTACAAACCGAGTTGAAAAGGGGATCGAATTAAAAGTCCAAGACAATGGCAACGGCATTCCTGAAGCCATCAAAGAAAAAATTTTCCAGCCCTTTTTTACTACAAAACCGACAGGGCAGGGAACGGGTTTGGGGCTGAGTTTGGCGTATGATATTGTGACTAAAGGGCATGGTGGGACAATCCAATTAGAAACCAACGAAGATTTCGGCACAACATTTATTATCAATTTGCCCATGAATTAATCCGCTATCCGCATGAAAAATCTCCTAGTATTGCTCCTGCTACTTTTTCAGCTTGGCCTGTGCTGTGGGCAAACCCATGTTTTGGATAGCTTAAAACAGGAGCTCACCAAGGCAAAAAGTGATACCACCAAGGTCTTGTTGTATGAAAAATTAATGAGCGCTTCTCAAGGTCAACCTGCTATTGATTTTGGGATAAAAGGATGGGCCTTGGCCAAACGGATAGACTATGATAAAGGGATAATTCTGTGTGGCAACAGGTTAGCGTTTATTACCGTCCAACAAAACTACTACAAGTCCATCTTAATCCTGATGGAAACTAAGCAGCTTTGTGAAAAGACCAAAGATTCACTCCAACTGGCAAATGCATTGGCTTTTTTAGGGTATGCATTCAACGTTTTTGACCACCAAAAGTCACTTCAATACTATTTTCAATGTAAAACACTAATGGAGAAATTGAACATAACCCAAAGTGTTATCCCTATCAATTCAGCAATCGGATACAATTATAAAGACAATGGCTTTCCGGACTCAGCGCTGGTTTATCTTCAAAAAGGATATGCGTACGCTTTGCAATCAGATACACCTATACACCCAAATAATTTTTACGTACATTTTGGGGAAGTGTATTACCAAAAAGGTCAGAAAGATCTTGCCCTGAGCTATTTTCGGCGTTCGATTGCTTCCATAAGCAAGGCTTTTCCTCCCAATGGGCAAAATGATGGACAGGCTTATTTGGGAATGGCACTAATTTACCAAGATAGAGATGAGCTGGATTCAGCCAGGTATTGCGCCAAAAAAGCACTCCAAATTTCACAAGAAAAAAATCGAATTTTTTACGTCGCTAAGGCCGCAAATTTACTTTTTGAACTACATAAAAATGCCAATCCTGCCGAAGCGCTCAACTACCTGGTTATCGCTTCAGCAACCAAAGACAGTCTTTTTAGCCAGGCAAAAGGGCGACAGATCGAAAAATTAGCCTTTGAAGATCAGGAACGGGCCGCTAAAACCCAAAGAATGGTGGAAGCCCGGGAGATTGCTTTTCAAAACCAAATCAAGCTCTTTGCTTTGTTGGGTGTTTTGGGAGTCGTATTGTTGATCGCCTTTATTCTTTACCGCAACAACCTTCAAAAACAAACGGCCAATGCTCTTTTGCAGAAACAAAAAGAAGAAATTCAAAGTACACTCAACCTACTCAAATCTACCCAAACCCAACTCATCCAATCCGAAAAACTCGCCTCCCTCGGCGAGCTAACCGCGGGCATCGCCCATGAAATTCAAAACCCCTTGAATTTTGTCAATAATTTCGCCGAAGTCAGTGCAGAAATGCTGGTCGAAATGGAAGAAGAACTCGACAAAGGCGACACCCAAGAGGTCAAAGCTATCGCCGCTGACCTCAAACAAAACCTCCAAAAAATCAACTATCACGGCCAACGCGCTTCCTCCATCGTCAAAGGGATGCTGGAGCACTCGCGAGCCAGTACGGGTGTAAAGGAACCAACCGACTTGAACGCCCTGGCCGATGAATACCTGCGGCTGGCTTATCATGGCTTGCGGGCTAAAGACAGCAGTTTCAACGCCACGATGGAAACGCATTTTGATGAATCGCTGCCAAAGGTTGAAGTCATTCCGCAAGACATTGGGCGGGTGTTGTTGAATTTGATCAACAATGCTTTTTATACTGTGAATGAAAAGGCGAAACACGGAATTGAAGGCTATTCCCCCACTGTGACCGTCACTACGAAAAAATTGGAAAACGCTATTGAAATTAGCATACAAGACAATGGCAATGGCATTCCTGAAGCGATCAAAGACAAAATCTTTCAGCCATTTTTCACCACCAAACCTACCGGAAAAGGTACGGGGTTGGGACTGAGTTTGGCATACGATATTGTCACCAAAGGACACAGCGGCACTTTGGCAGTAGAAACAGCAGAAAATGGGGGAACGACATTTATTATTCAAATACCCAATCAATACGCATGAAAACAGTTCCGGCTTATTCAATCATCGTAATACATTCAATGACAAAACGAATGACAACAAAAAGCCTATTTCAGGTGGTACTTTTTATTGCCGGACTCTTCTTTTTTTCATGCACCCAACCTAAGGAGCAGGAACACTCCACTATCATTGCCCCTAAAGTAATGACTGCCATCGGCTATACGGTACCCAATGACAGCGTAACGCCTCCCAAGGTCGTTGTTGTGGATGAGCGCAAATTAAAAAAGATAAAAGCAGGCACGCCAAAAGTAGTACCTACCCATACAAACGTACACCCGGTAGGGAAACCAAAAATTGTTTTAGTCGGTACACCAAGAGTGTGCATACCCGGGCAGGACACTTTTTTAGTACCCAAAACCGTACCCGCCATTGACCGTCCTTTTACAGCGGGAATACCCGAAGTGGTCATCGCAAAAGACGCCTTGGTTAAAGACCAAAACCCCGCCGGCTTTAGCTCTTTCAGCAAACAACAGGGCCTAAAACACGGCAATATAGCCTGTATGTTACAAGATAAAAACGGAAATCTTTGGTTTGGTACGAATGGTGGAGGCGTATCAAAATACGATGGAAAATTCTTTACGCATTTTACCGAAAAAGAAGGACTCTCCAATAATATTGTTCAAAGTATTTTGGAAGACAAAAGTGGAAATATTTGGTTCGGTACTTGGGGTGGAGGCGTATCCCGACTCAGTCGGGAGGGAACGTTCTTTACGCATTTTACTGAAAAAGAAGGACTCTCTAATAATTTTGTTTCGAGTATTCTGGAAGACAAAAGCGGAAATATTTGGTTCGGCACTAATGGTGGAGGCGTATCCCAACTCAGTCGGGAGGGAACCTCCTTTACGCATTTTACCGAAAAAGAAGGCCTCTCCAATAATGATATTTCGAGTATCCTGGAAGACAAAAGCGGAAATATTTGGTTCGGTACGTATGGTGGAGGCATATCCCGACTCAGTCGGGAGGGAACGTCCTTTACGCAGTTTACCCAAAAAGAAGGCCTCTCCAATAATATTGTTGTGAGTATTCTGGAAGACAAAAACGGAAATATTTGGTTCGGTACAGCGGGTGGAGGCGTATCCCGACTCAGTCGGGAGGGAACCTCCTTTACGCATTTTACCGAAAAAGAAGGCCTCTCCAATAATATTGTTGTGAGTATTCTGGAAGATAAAAGCGGAAATATTTGGTTTGGTACAGCGGGTGGAGGCGTATCCCGACTCAGTCGGGATGGAAAATTCTTTACGCATTTTACCGAAAAAGAAGGGCTCTCTTATAATGATGTTAGAAGTATCTTAGAAGATAAAAACGGAAATATTTGGTTCGGCACGAATGGTAGAGGCGTATCCCGACTCAGTCGGGATGGAAAGTCCTTTACGCATTTCACCGAAAAAGAAGGACTTTCCAATAATGCTGTTATGAGTATCCTGGAAGACAAAAGCGGAAATATTTGGGTCGGTACGTATGGTGGAGGCGTATCCCGACTCAGTCGGGCCGGAATGTCCTTTACGCATTTCACCGAAAAAGAAGGACTCTCCAATAATTTTGTATGGAGTATTCTGGAAGACAAAAGCGGAAATATTTGGGTCGCTACAGCGGGTGGAGGCGTATCCCGACTCAGTCGGGAGGGAACGTCCTTTACGCATTTTACCGAAAAAGAAGGACTCTCCAATGATTTTGTTTTCAGTATCCTGGAAGACAAAAGCGGTAATATTTGGGTCGGTACCCGTTTTGGGTTAAATATGTTGAGTCAGCGTAAGTTGGCTGAATATACCCAAAAAGTTAAGTCCGGTCAGCTAAAAGCCGGTGATGCTTTTTTTAAAAACTACACGTATGAAGATGGTTTTTTGGGGATAGGTTGCAATTCAAATGCGCTGTGTGAAGCCGAAGACGGAACCATCTGGATCGGGGCAAACGATCGCTTAACTGCTTATCATCCGCCAACAGGCAAAGAAATTGCCTCAATTGCGCCAAACATTCAATTAAACGGTATTGCCTTGTTCAATCAAAACATTGCCTGGGCAAGTTTAGCATCATCGGTGCTTCAATCCGCTTCTGCAAAAGAGAAAGAAAGCCAAAATAATTTCTTTGTCAAAGACACCACCCTTAACTTAGGCAATGGCGTAAAGGTGGGCAATTTTAAGTTTGATGGTTTATCACCCTGGTATAATTTGCCCGAACATTTAAGTCTGGCTTACAACAACAATTACGTAACCTTTCATTTTATCGGTATTACAATGGCTCAACCCAAAAAAGTTAAATACCAATATAAATTGGAAGGCATGGACCAAAACTGGAGTGCGCTCACCGACCGCAACGAAGCGCCTTACGGTAACTTGCCACAGGGCAACTACATTTTTAAGGTGAAGGCCATGAATAGCGAAGGAGTTTGGAGTGATGAATCTACTTACACATTTTCAATTCGTCCACCCTGGTGGCAAACCTGGTGGGCATATTGCCTGTATGCCCTACTCATTGGCGGCAGCATTGGGTGGTATGTACAATCCCGTAGCAAAGCCTTGCGCAGAGAAAAATCAATTTTGGAAAAAAAGGTAGCCCTTCGGACAGTGCAATTAGAGCAGAAATCAACGGAATTAGAGCAATCATTAGCAACCCTCAAATCCACCCAAAGCCAACTCATCCAATCCGAAAAACTCGCCTCCCTTGGCGAACTCACTGCCGGCATTGCCCACGAAATTCAAAACCCGCTGAATTTCGTCAACAACTTCGCCGAAGTCAGTGCCGAAATGCTGGGCGAAATGAAAGAGGAAATAAAAGCTGGCAATACTTCTGAAGTCATCGCAATAGCCGATGATCTGGAGCAAAACCTCAGCAAAATCAACCACCACGGCCAGCGCGCCGCCTCCATCATCAAAGGGATGCTGGAGCATTCGCGGGCCAGTACGGGTGTAAAGGAGCCAACCGGCCTCAATGCCCTGGCCGATGAATACCTCCGCCTGGCGTATCATGGCCTACGCGCCAAAGACAATAGCTTTAATGCTACAATGGAAACACACTTTGGCCCCGATTTGCCCTTGGTTTCCGTCATTCCGCAAGACATTGGGCGGGTGTTGTTGAACTTGATCAATAATGCTTTTTATGCGGTGAATGAGAAGGCAAAAATGGGGATTGAAGGGTATCACCCCATTGTAACAATCACTACAAACCGAGTTGAAAAGGGGATCGAATTAAAAGTCCAAGACAATGGCAACGGCATTCCTGAAGCCATCAAAGACAAAATCCTCCAGCCCTTTTTTACCACCAAACCTACCGGGCAAGGCACAGGACTGGGGTTGAGTTTGGCGTATGATATTGTCACCAAGGGGCATGGCGGCACATTGAAAATCGAAAGTACAGAAGGAGTCGGTGCTGAGTTTTTAATCGTTTTACCTTTTCAGATACAATCGTAAAAAGAGCAAAATGAGAATAGTAATCCTGACTTGTTTTTTGTGTTTTGTAGCTCATCTGTGCGTTGTAGCTCAGCCACAAGGGTTTTCGAACACTTTACTGGATAGTTTGGAAAAAAGATTAGCCACACTGCCTAATGATACCAATCGGGTCAACACCCTAACCAAAATAGCAGTGATCTATTCAAATACGAATGTGGAAAAATCCATCCTGCTTGGAGAAGAAGCCCTCAAACTTTCCCGAAAACTCAATTATGCCGAGGGCCTTCGGAAAATATTAGCCCCCTTGTCTTTTCAATACAGCATAAGTGGTCAATGGGCAAAAGGTCTGGAATTGGCTTTAGAAGGGAAAGAAAGATATAAAGATGATCTGTATGTGCTTGGTAACTATATAAATATGGCTAAATTGGCATACGAAAAGCAAGGTGACTACAAAAGGTGTTTGGAGGAATGTCATGAAAACATTAGGATGTTCAAAAATCATCCTGAAATAGCGTTTAACCCCGTACACAAATGGGCAAGTTACATGACGGCGTCTCATATGTACTGCAAAATGCAACAAGCGGACTCCGCCTTAATTTATGCCTTTAAATGCCTGAGCTGTGCACAGTCCATAAAATTCAATGCCAGGCATTTCGTAGGTTATGCACACAATACAATTGGCATAGGATACTTGGCCCAAAATAAACCTGACTCAGCAATAGCGCATTTGCACATTATGCGCTCGGCCATGGAGCAAACAAACAATCCATTTACGCTACAAGAAACTCAGATATACCTGGCCAATGCCATGCAAAAAAAAGGTGCACTCGACTCCATGTATTATTACGCCAAAACTGCTTACGATGGCGCTACCAAAATGGGTAATGATGTAAATGAAATGAATGCCGCCTTGATTTTGTCGGAGTATTTTGAAAAAATCGATCCAATAAAATCCTTGTTTTATTTAAAAAACCACAATGCCATAAAAGAAAAACTGTTTACTCAAGACCAAACGAATAAACGGTATTTTTTGGAAAGTGAACAGCGAAACAAGCTGGCTGAGTTAGAAAAAAAAGAAATAAATACGAAAAACAGAATTCGCCAGAATACACTTTTAGTCGGTTTATTCACGCTTATACTCCTGGCAGGGGTCTTGATTTACACCAATCGGCGTAAAAAATTGCTAAACGATAAATTAAACCAACAAAAATTACAAATCGAAAGCCAGAATCAAGATTTGGTCAATTCAGGACTTGAATTAGCCTTGAAAAACAGTGCTTTAGAAACTACTTTGGCGGATTTACGCACCACCCAGGCCCAGCTCATCCAATCCGAAAAGCTCGCCTCGCTGGGTGAGCTCACCGCAGGCATCGCGCATGAAATTCAAAACCCCCTGAATTTCGTCAACAACTTCGCCGAAGTCAGCGCAGAAATGCTGGGCGAGATGAAGGAGGAAATAAAGGCTGGCAATACCTCCGAAGTCATCGCCATAGCCGATGATTTGGAGCAAAATCTCAACAAAATCAACCACCACGGCCAACGCGCCTCCTCCATAGTCAAAGGCATGCTCGAACATTCGCGGGCGAGCACGGGTGTGAAAGAACCCACCGATATCAACGCCCTGGCGGATGAATACCTGCGCCTGGCCTATCATGGCTTGCGGGCGAAGGACAATAACTTTAATGTGACGATGGAAACCCATTTTGATCCATCACTCCCGAAAATTGAAGTCATTCCCCAAGACATTAACCGGGTACTGCTGAATTTGATCAATAATGCGTTTTATGCGGTAAATGAAAAGGCAAAATCGGGAATTAAAAGCTATCAACCTACGGTGACGGTTAACACCATAAAAATGGGCGATGCCATTGAAATAAGCATCAAAGACAATGGCAATGGTGTCCCGGAAGCAATTAAAGACAAAATCTTTCAGCCCTTTTTCACCACCAAGCCCACTGGGCAAGGTACGGGTCTGGGGCTGTCGCTCAGTTACGACATCATCACCAAAGGCCACGGTGGGAGTATACATGTTGTTTCCTCCACAGGTGAAGGTTCAGAATTTATTCTTAACTTGCCCCTTTAGTTGTTCTATTTTATGAAGCACATAACCCTGTTTATACTACTCTGCTGGTCCGCTTGCACTTTTGCCCAAAAAAGTGCGGATTTCCGCATCGACAGCTTGCCGAAGCAGGGGATTGTGTTGGACAAGGGTTGGAAATGGCACGCGGGAGATGATTCGGAGTGGGCGAAGGCGGAGTACGATGATGCGGAGTGGGAGGGGATTGATCCGACGAAAGAAATCAGCGATTTACCCCAACTCAAAAATGCGGAAATAGTTTTTTTTCGGCTAACTGTTTGGGTGGATTCAAACGTACTGAACAAAATTTTGGCTTTAAAAATCTGGCAGACCGGTGCTTCCGAAATTTATCTGAATGGCCAACTTATTCATCAATTGGGTAGGGTGAGTCAAAACCACAAGCAAGAGCAAACGCTCTTGGTGCAGGGCACTCCTTATAGCATCCTATTCACCAAAGCTGGGCAACAAACCCTGGCCATTCGCTACTCTTTTACCAGTAAAAACCTCCTACTCAAGTATCGACCGGTAAACTATATCGCTTTCAAAGCCGTGCTGGGCGATTTAGATGCAGCGAACCAATTGTATACCAAAGACAAGGTTTTTTATACTTTTTTAAGCTACTACAAATTCGGAATTTTGCTTTTTTTAGGAATCATCCATTTGTTGTTATTTATAATGCATCCGAGCAAAAAGGCCAATTTGTTTATTGCACTTTATGCTTTTTTTCATAGCATCAGCTTCCATATAGACAACAACGTTTCTACGTTGCCCATCACTGGCGAAAAACTCTATTGGTACACCCATTTTAACATCGTTGCCATTATTCTTAATGGGATTTTTTCACTATTGACCATCTACGCCTATTTAAAAATACCCAAACAAAAGATGTTTTGGTTGATGACAAGTTTGTTGGTCGTCGCATATCCTTTCTGCCTCTCTTTTCCTACTTTCAGTATCATTTTTACAGCTTTTATTTATAGCGGACTTTTGGCTTTTGAGGCTTTTCGACTGTCCTTAAGCCACTACAAGCAAAATCAAACTGGTGTAAAATTTATTACCGCAGGGTGGTTGGCTTACATTATATTTATGGGCTTGTTTTATTTAATGATTTTTGGCTTTCTCCCTTTTAATTTGATGTTGAGCAATCTTTTTGCCAATTTGGGATTGCTCAGTGTGCCTATTTCTTATTCTTTAATGTTGGCTGTCGATTTTGCTAAAATGAATCGAGAATTGAGCGACAAACTCCTGGAAGTAGAACATCTTTCTAACGAAAAACAACAACTCCTCGCTGCCCAAAACGAAACCCTCGAACGCCAGGTCAACACACGCACTGCCGAACTCAATCAATCTCTCGAAACCCTCAAAGCCACCCAGGCCCAACTCATCCAGCGCGAAAAACTCGCTTCGCTGGGAGAACTTACTGCCGGCATCGCCCATGAGATCCAAAATCCGCTTAACTTTGTGAACAACTTTGCTGAGGTCAGCACCGAGTTGGTAGATGAACTGGCGGAAGAAATAGGCAAAGGCAACCAGGAGGAAGTACAAGCCATCGCGACAGACCTCAAACAGAATCTGCAAAAGATCAACCACCACGGCAAACGCGCCAGTAGTATTGTCAAAAATATGCTCGAACACTCGCGGACGAGCTCTGGCCAAAAAGAACCTACGGACATCAACGCTTTGATCGACGAGTGCCTGCGCCTCAGTTATCATGGTTTACGAGCCCAGCTCCGTGGTTTCCAGGCCGATTATGCCTTGCATTTGGCCGAAAATTTGCCAAACCTACCAACGGTTTCACAAGACATTGGACGGGTATTGCTCAACCTGTTCAACAATGCTTTTTACGCCGTTTACGAAAAGAAAAAACAACTTACCGAAAGCGGTACTGAAGCGCATTTTGCTGCCGATTATGTACCAAAAGTGACGGTTTCCAGTTGCAAAACAGAAACTGGCATCGAGATCAGGGTAAAAGACAATGGTACAGGTATTCAGGAAGCTTTAAAAACCAAGATTTTCCAGCCATTTTTCACCACCAAACCTACTGGAGAAGGAACGGGATTGGGTCTATCCCTCAGTTATGAAATCATTACCAAAGGACACGATGGAAGCCTCAGCATCGAATCAACCGCAGGAAGCGGCACGACTTTCATCATCGAATTACCCTTTAACGTAAAACCTAAAACTTAAAACCTAAATCGTATGAACATCCTGGTCGTTGATGATGAAATGGACATCCGCACCCTGTTTGAGCAAAAGTTTCGCAAAGAAATCAGGGATAAAGTGTTTACTTTTGAGTTTGCCTATTCGGGTGAAGCCGCATTGACTGTTCTACAAGAAAAAGGCAGCAACATCGTGTTGATTCTATCTGACATCAACATGCCTGGCATGAGTGGCCTCGAATTGTTGGGGAAAGTACGCGGGATTTACCCCGAAGCGCCACCCAAAGTATACATGATCACCGCCTATGGTGACAAAGAAAATCGCGAACGTGCCGATGTACTCGGTGCCGATGACTTCCTGACCAAACCCATCGATTTTTCTAGCCTTAAGGAAAAACTACAATAACGCCCGTATGAATAAAATCCTGGTAGTTGATGACGAACAAGATCTGGAAGTGCTGATCAAGCAAAAGCTACGCAAACAAATCCGCGAGGGCAAATACCAGTTTGTTTTTGCCAGCGATGGCTTGGAAGCCCTCACCATCATCAACAATGATGCCTCTATTCAAACCATCCTCAGCGACATCAACATGCCGCGTCTGGATGGACTCAGCTTGCTGCTCAAACTGAACGAAATCAACCCCCTGATCAAAACCGTCATCCTCTCGGCTTACGGCGACATGGACAACATCCGCACGGCCATGAACCGCGGTGCTTTCGATTTTTTGTGCAAACCCATCAATTTTGAAGACCTCGAAATCACCATCGATAAAACCCTTGAATACGTCAATCAATTACAAAGTACCGTCAAAGCCATCCGGGAAAACAACATCCTCAAGATGTACGTTGACCCTACGGTATTGCAATACATGACCCGCTCCGAATTTGCCAATGATGTTACTGTAAACGAAACCATTGAGGCTACTGTGGCCTTCATCGATATCTGCGGATTTACGACCATTGCCGAAAATGAAGCGCCGGATGTGGTCGTAAAATTATTGAATAAATATTTTGACATCATCGTCAAAGAAATCACCAATTTTGGCGGGTATGTAGACAAATTTATGGGCGATGCGGTGATGGCAGTTTTTAAAGGTGAGTTTCACGCCGACAAAACGGTAGAAGCTTCGCTTGCTGTGATCAGACAAATTTCTAGCATCCACGAAGATTTACAGGCTTCAGCCAGCTATCGCCCCAGTGTTTCCATCGGCATCAACAGTGGCGAAATGGTCTCGGGCAATATTGGTTCGGTTTCTTTAAAACGCCTGGATTATACCGTCATTGGGGATGTAGTCAATACCGCCCAGCGCATTCAGGCGCATGGCAGTCCAGGCGAAATTTTGGTAGGCGAGAACACCTTCGAATTGATCAAACAAGCCTTCGTCTGCCAACGCAAAGATGATGCGGTGGTGAAAAACAAAACTAAACCGATTCAAATTTATCAGGTCGTGGAGTAAAAATGCATTAGTGTCCTTTGTGCTTTCCTTAGTCTCCTTTGTGTTAAAAAATGCCGCTTTTGCTGTACGCTCAATACTTGTTACTTGCTACATCCTGATCCGCTCGAAAAGAACGCAACAGATCCCTACACCCTTTCGCCAACAGCAAGGTATCAATGCCTATCGCCACCATGTTTGACCCTGCGGCGATGTAATCATCTGCGGTAGCTTTGTCGAGCGCCATCGAGCCGGCCACTTTCCCCGCAGCACGAATGCGGCGGAGGGCATCAAGAACGGTAGCTTTTACTTGCGGGTGGTTGGGTTCGCCCAGATAACCCATGGAAGCCGCCAAATCAGCAGGCCCAATGAATACCCCTTCCAATCCCTCTACGGCAAGGATGGCATCCAGATTTTTAATGCCTTCTACGTTTTCAACCTGAACCACCATACAAATCTCCGGCCCGGCCGTATGCAGATAATCTTCATTTTGTGCCCAATGTGCCGCCCGCGCCATGGCCGTGCCGATGCCCCGAATGCCTTTGGGCGGATACTGTGTGGCCTTGTACATCAGTTCCGCTTCTTCCGCAGAATCCACCATTGGAACCAGGATGTTTTGTACCCCCAGCTCTAATATTTGCTTGATGTAAACGGGGTCACTTTTGGGTACCCGTACAAAGATGGGTACATCATAACGTGCAGTGGCTTGCAGTTGAATCAGGATGGTTTGTAAGTCAAAAGGCGCGTGTTCGCCATCTACCAAAACCCAGTCATAGCCTGATGCGGCCAATATTTCGACAACTGAGTTGTCAACCAAGCCATTCCAAAGCCCCAATTGAGGCGTAGCGCTTTGCACTGCCTGTTTGAATTTATTTTTTGCTACTTCCATGGTCTATTGATGTGTGCACAAAACTAAAATAAACTCTTGGAAGTAAACACATGTTCAGAAAAAAGGAGCAGTTCCCTGCCCCCTCAAATCAAAATGTTCAGAGATTATACGTTAACTAACTTAGAACTACCAATGAGAAAAAAAATGAAATAGGAAGTACTTCTTCCCCTTGGAAGAAAAAATTTACTGACCTCCTTCTGGAGTGTAATAGAAATCCCGTCCGTTTATTCGTATTCGACCTGTGCATACATACACTGGAATGGCGAGGTATTGTTTGCATAAAATCAGTTTTGGGTTATTTTGCTACCAATACACAATGATAGCGTACTGTTCTGTTTAATTGCAAACGAATAGGGTAAGCGATAGGATTGGCTGAGTTTTCGCAGGAGAGGCTTTATTCTCCCAGCATTGCTGTATTCAAACCATTGAGTAAATCCAACAGATATGATTTCTTGCGTTGGGCAACGGGCAACACGGCGCCATCGCTCATTTCTACTTCGCCTGAAAAACGATTGTAATACCGGCGCAAATGCTCCAGATTGACCAAATGGGATTTGTGGATGCGTTCAAACTGGTACGGCGCGAGAAGGGACTCCAGATCCTTCAATGTTTTTGCGACCAATAATTTGCTTTTATCTTCAAAAAACACAGTGGTATAATTCCCGTCTGAAGCACAGCGCACAATGTTTTTTACAAAATACAAATGAATACCTTCGGCTGTCGCTAAGGCAACCCTGGGGCTCACTTGGGGACCAGCCCATTGATTCAAATACCGTCGAATTTGTTCTTGCACGCCAGACTGTTGTTGGTGCAAGGCTTTATCCACGGCCACTTTTAGCTCTTCGGCATCAATGGGTTTGAGTAAATAATCCAGTGGCGTATACTTGATGGCGCGTAAGGCATATTCACTGTAAGCGGTAGTGAAAATGGTTTTAAATTGCGTGGTATCCACATTGTGCAATACATCAAAGCCCGAACCATCCGCCATTTGGATGTCTAAAAAAAGCAATTCAAAATGGGGATTGGCCTGAATGGTGTTGATGGCCGTCAGTGCCGAGTCCGCCTCAGCCACAATGGTTATTTCGGGGCAATGCAGTCTGATCTCCAGCTTTAGTGAAGCCCGAGCCGCAGGTTCGTCGTCAACAATAATGGCTCTAATCATGGCTTACTTTTGATTTGATATGGAATATAAATAAGTACCTCTGTACCTAACGCACGATCTTGTTCATCCATTAAATCGTTGATTACAATGGGTTGGTGTATTTCTTCTGCTGTATCCAATAACCTTAGGCGATCAATGGTGATTTGTGTAGCCAGTGGTTTGTGTACATCGCGAAATTTATGTGGATTAGAGGCTTTTCGGCCAATGCCATCATCCCGCACAGTGGCCACCAAAATACGACCTTGTTTGACAAAACGGATCCAAATATTACCAGGCTTCCTTTTAGGTACAACCCCGTGAATCACTGCATTTTCTACAAAAGGTTGAATCAACATTGAGGGAATCAACAACTCCTCCGGGTGCAATTCAGGGTCTATTTCCAGTTCCAGCTGAATTTTTCCAGGATAACGAATTTGGGAAAGCTGGACATAGATTTTGAGCAATTCAATCTCCTGATCCAGCGGTATCAATGCATCGGAATAGTCGAGATTCAGTCTCAAGAGTCGCGCAAACTTGCCAATAAAAGCGTTGGCTTCCACAATTTTTTCTTGCCCGTAATAACCTTTGATGGTATTCAGTGCATTGAAAATAAAGTGTGGATTCATTTGCAAACGCAGCGCCAGCATGCGTAAGTCAGAAATCCGTTTTTGCAATTCCGAATTTTCTCTGCTGCTTTTCATCAACAGGTTTTCGATTTCGTATTTCCGGCGGAGTTTTTGCTCACGTTCCCGTACGTACAGCACAATGGTAAAAATCAATAGTGCAGTGACCAATACATAAAACCAGTTTTCTCGCCAAAATGGAGGGTAAACCCGCAAGTCCAGGGTTGAACTACGTCGACTCGAAGCCCCTGCACCATTGACGGCAATGACTTCAAAGGTGTAATACCCAGGGCGCAAATCGACGTATTCCACTGCTTCGTTGGTCGTTTCGTACCAGCGAGTATTCAAACCCAACAAACGATAGCGGTAGCGGATGTTTTGGGATTCGCGGAATGAAAGGCCTTCATATTCGATGGATAAAGGCCGCTGTCCGTATTTGATCGCAATCCTTTTATCATCAGAAATAATCGGCTGGTTGTTGACCCGCACCGATTTCAATAACACGATAGGCGGCGGTGGTGGATTAGCCAAAATTGAGCGGGGAACTTTTAACAATCCATCGTCTTTGCCAATAAATATGTCGGTTCCGATGGCCTCTACTGCATTAATTTTTTCAGAACCCAAGCCCAACACGCCCCAATAATCCACCACTTTGAGTTTTCCAGGGCGTCCAATCACCCTGAACAATCCCCCGGCAGTACCAATCCAAAGTTCGTTGTTTTGGTCTCGGCACAAATCCCAGCAAATCACTCCCCCCCGTTTATTGGCGATATCAATGCTGTCTACAACTTTACCCCGGCGAATGGCGAAAAGGCCTTTTGACTCGGTCAAGACCCAGAGGGTACGTGTGCCCGGGTCGTATTCCAAATCCTTGGTGCCGTAGGGAAGCACCAGTTTTTCTGGCTCCTTGTCTACGAACATGAACAAGCCGTTGGGGGTCGCCAGCCACTTGCGCTTGTCTTCATCAAAAGCAATTCGCTCTACCCGAATTCCGGGCAGACGGCTGCGGCGAACACTGCTGTACAAACTATCCAGTCCATTTTTATTCAAAACCGCTGGCGTTACCAAGACCTTGGGCAATTCAGTTTGATCAAGGTGGTACAACCCCGTCAGGGCAATCCAGTAATCTCCTTGTTGATCAATCATTACATCAGAAGAGCGATGGCACAGGTATTTCTCTACCCCATTGCGCAAATACAAGGTAGCGGCTTTCCCGATTATCAAGGTTGTGCCATCAGTAAAATGACGGATGTTGCGGATGTTTTTATTTTTGACATTTTCCCTGAAAATTTGTCTGGATCGAATGGTATTCCCATCATAAATTGAAAAAGCACTACTTTCTGAGCCAATCCATAGTTGATCATGAGTATCCTTGCTCAAACAAGTAATTCGATTGAACAACAAGCCGTCTTGAGTGGTAAAATGCTGGATTTTTGGCGAAGGCACGTAGAACAAACCTTCTTCAAAAGTAGAAAACCACAACCCTCCTTCTCGATCTTCCATAACCGATGAGACTGAACGGCCACTGAGAAAATAGCGTCGGACTTTACAGGAAGGGAAATCCAACAAATAAACACCATTGCGGGTTCCACACCACAATTGTTTACGGGTCTTGCGGAGAAAGATAATCTCGTTGCTTTTGTCAATTGGCAGTTCAAGCTGGCTAAGACTTTGCTTTTTTCGATTGCACAAATACAACAAACGGCCCGTAGAAATCAAAACCGTATCGCCCAGCGGAATAGCCCGAGTCGGTTGTACCAGTTTTGGGAAAGGCATTTCGCTTTTAAATCCATGATGGGTAAAATGTCCAAACATTCTACTCGCGCCACCTACGCTACCGTCCTGGTTTTTCCAGGCGGTCAATACACCTTCATTGGTAGGCAATTCTGTTGCTTGCTGCTTGACCAAATCAATGATGATCACTTTAAAAGTTGAACAATAGGCAATTTGGCCATTACCCATCTCGAAAATATTGACGATCATGCCCTTGGCATCGCATTTTTTTAAAAAAGGGAGGTTGTTTTCACTGTAAATGCTGTCGTTGTAAAAGAAACAAGGTTTACCGGTAAGTGTGGCAAACCAAAGACGCCCCACCTGGTCTTCATATATCGAAAACACTTCATTGTCAGGCATGCCGTGCGCCGTATTGTAATTGGTGAAAGTTTGCCCATCAAAGCGACTGACTCCTACGTCTGAACTCACCCAAATGTAGCCTCTGCTGTCTTGAAATACATAATAGATGTAATTGGACAAAAGGCCGTCTTTGATCTGATAGTTTTTGAAAAAAAGCTGCTGGGCAATCAAGGTATTGATTGCAAAAAAAATCGGCAACAGTGTAACAGCAATACGATACATACTGCTAGCAAGGTAGGAAATTTTAAGTGGAGTGGCGCGTCGACAGCTAAACGAACAACATCGATGAATCAAACGAACCGCACAAAAGGGCTACTTTTCAGGTTCGCTGATGGCACAGCCGTGCAGCACTTCGCCATCACGGAGAATGAAAGCCGTATAAGGGTACAAGTTTTCAGACATGCCATCGCTGCAGGTATCAGCCACAATTTTAATACTCATATTGCTGGGCTTGCCATACACTTTGGTCTTGGTGGTATAGCAGGTAGAATCTCCTTTTAGCTGTGCTCTGTGGTAGGGGTACAAAATCTTTTTCCCACCTGCACGCTGATATACAATACTGTCTTGATAAATTTCAATGAGCCAAAAAGGCTCTGTACCCCGACAAGAATATTCAAATACGCCCGGCTGAGGGGG
>ENA-UOWO01000583-UOWO01000583.1-activated-sludge-metagenome-genome-assembly--contig:-NODE-583-length-51853-cov-8.164311_pt1 | contig 51853 bp, 89 predicted proteins | sample MGYA00238148_ERZ761564 | MGnify/ENA primary metagenome ERZ761564 (study PRJEB28885, sample SAMN05720194) | activated sludge metagenome | isolation source: Anaerobic digester | place: USA... | reverse complement strand
GTTGCCGATTCTCAGACCTGGCCACCATCAGGCCTCACCGACTGGATACCCGCGCTCGGCTAGCGACCTCCGGTAGCGGTCCAGGTCGGCCATCTCGTGGCGCCGTTTGTGCGCGTCGGTGGTGCGCCCTGACGTGAGAGCACGGCATCGGCGGTCAGGCTTCGCCCCACATGTCGGACACTCGACCCGTGCCCAGTCATACGGGATCGCTGGGATGTCCCCGGCGATGAACTCGAGGATGTGTTCTGCCAGCTCAACGGTGTCGAGGCAGCATCCCGGCTCGCCTCTGACGATGGCTTGGCAATGTCTTTTTACTAGCTCCAGGGCGGTGGTATTAGAATCCACTCCTAGCCCCTCCTGTCTGCTTGTATCAGCGGGTTGTGGGTTAGGTCCGGGGCTACCTGATGTTGACGCATCAGGTCCGGGCCGACCCAAAACCCCATTCTATCAGGCGAAACCGTCATATCTATGGCATAAACTGGCCCGCCGCAACGTTTTTCGGTCATTCCTCGCACCACCCGCAGCTACCGGGCCGTGTCTTCAAACCGCACGGACAACACGGCTGGCGTTCGGCGATCTCGTCCAGTCCGAGACCTAACCGGCAGCCGTTCTCGTGGCCGTCGATACGCCCGCACCACTCGCACGCGCTCACCCGGTCACCCCCACGATCCGGTACCCGCCCCGCACCAATCCCCACGACGGGCACACCTCCAGCCGGTGTGCTGCTGCTTCCGGGTAGCTATCGAACCGGGCGATGGTTTGGCCGTCCGGGTTCAGGACGGCGATCACGCGGTTTCTCCCTGTACGCCCGGAGCCGCACACCGCACCCAGCCGCCGTCGTTGTCCAACAGCACGAACACGCCGCGACGGAGGACGGGGATGTCTTCTGGGGTTTCGTGCTGCCTCACCAGCCACCCGTACTCGTAGGCTTCAGCCCGCGCGCTCTCGATGGCGGCGTGACATGCGCTGTCCAAGTGCAAACAGTTCGCCGGGAGGTTCGACTCCGGGCGCTTCGTAGACCCCATACCGCGGGCGCGACGATGGTGGTACTGCATGTCCGCACCCCAATGACCGCACCGCTCACACAACCCACCGGAACGTTCATCAACGAGCCTGCGGGTGGCGGGGGTGAACCCCTGAGGCCGACTCACGACGCCTCATCAAACAATGACGGAACATCCATCTCAGACTCCAACTCAGTCAAGTTGTCCACCGCAGTCCGCCAGTACGACGGCTTCAACGTGAATACGATGTACAATCGGAGCATGGAGCCAACCGAAGCCGCATACCTCGCCGGTCTACTCGACGGCGAAGGCACGTACATGATCACGAAGTACACGACCAGCCGGGGCACTACGTCGTGGTCTGCGACGATTTCCATGACCAGCACAGACGAGGTGCTTGTACAGAAGTGCAAGAGCCTCGTCGGGGGGTCAATCACCGGCCCTGTGATCCCGAAGGCGCAGAATGCGCGACCCTCGTGGATCTGGGCATTGAAGGGTCGAGCAATCGGTCCGGTGATCGAAGAACTGTGGCCGTACATCGTGCTCAAGCAACGGCAGGCAGCACTGCTGTACATGCTCAGATCGAAGATTGAACCGGGGGCAAGGCCTGGACAGAAGGGGCGGCGGGCGCTTACTGAAAGCCAGATCCACGAACGTGAATCAATGCGGCTTGCATGCAAGGCGCTGAACAGGCGCGGCACGGACGGGATCACAGAAGCGGAGTTCATCGCGTACGAATCGGTGAAACTGATGGACCTACTCATGCCTGTGCCTCGTCAAATAGAGTTGGCACAGAAAGCTCTCGTTCCAGTTCCGTGAGGTTCGTAACGGCCGTTTCCCAGTAGCTCCTTTTCAACTCGATGCCGACCGCGCGGCGACCGAGTTTCACCGATTGGTACAGCTCGGACCCGATGCCCGCGAACGGGGTTAGCACCAACTCGCCAGGGTTGGACCACAATCGGACACACCGCTCGATGAACCCAAGTTGCAGCGGGCAGTTATGAACGACTGCGCCCTCTGCCACGAACGATTCGTCGCCCTCGATCTGCAAGTCCCACACCTCGGCTTCGCCAGCATTTTCGACACGCCTGACCTTCTTCCAAGCCCCGTCTTCGCCGATCCATCCCGACTGTCGGTAGCCCGGAGACTCGCGGAATGCCAAGATCCAGTCCTGCGACATGTTGACGGTGCGGCCCTGGATCTCGCCGGTTCGTGCCGGGCGCCCCGCGTACACGCTGGCGACCACCCCACGCGCACGCTGCGCCACCATCGCGACCCCAAGGAGTAACGCACGTGACACCGACGATGCGCATGTCCGGTTGTGCTTCTCCACGTAGTGCCCATCCGCGGACAGGTACCCGTCCAACAGGGACTCAGACAGTTCCGCGTTCAGTGTGAACGCCTCGGCGGGCAGATGCTTGTTCGTTGCACCTTTCCCGCACCGACTGAGAACGTCGCGTACCTCGGGGCGGAGGTTCACAACTGCGATCTGCGTTGCCGTCACCGTCGCGGAGTGTCCAGCGTGAACACCGAGGCGTTCGGTCAGCTCGGCCGCCTCGTCATGCGAGCACGAGATGATGAACTGTCCCTTGCCGTCTCGGGTGCCGCTGCGCTTGTGCCCACCGTGGTGACCGTCTCCGAGCCACCTGCCGACGATCCACCATTCCTGCGCGGTCAGCTCCGATTCCTCGACAGGCGCCAGCGGAAGGTTCACGTACGAGCTGACAGTGTCCGACGCGGCCACCCACTCCGGGGTGTTCGACATGGCTGACTTCTTCTCGGCCCATTTCGACGTGGCACGGCGGGTCCAGAGCTTGTGATCCGGCGTCGTGCGCAGGTCAGCTACGCCCTGCGCGGTCGTTCGGACGACGGCAGCAGTCCCGTTGCAGCGCCGGTTTATGACCCGGCGCCACCTGCCCGCGTGTGTGAGCACGTGTAGGCCTGGATCGACGGTCTCGATCGGGATGTACCCGTGCTCTTGGGTGAGCACTAACGATCCGTTGGCGAGGCAGATGTGCCTCTCATCTTGGGAGTCTTTAGCCACCTTCGTGTTCAGGGTGTCGGTCTCACGGATGCCGTACCAGACGGGGCAAATATTGCCGTCCTCGGTGAGCCATCCGCCGTCGTGGTGATCGGTCCAGATCGGTGACGCCCATTCGATCCACTCGTCGTTAGTGACGTCGTTCTTGATTTGCACCGCGTTGTCGCCTGGCTTCTTGAACAGCAGTAGATAGTCGGCAAGCGCCGGCCTAGTGCCGGCTGAATCACGGTTCTTCGTGGCGAACGCGAGCGCGTGGGAGCGGGTGCGGATCGACTGCGCTTGCGGGTCCTTCCACACGGTTACCTCGCCGTTGAATTGCCAGCCGCCGTCTTGGAACGCGCGGATCACTTCGCCGCGAAAGTCGGTCATGCCCATGTATCCGTGCGTGGATTTCGATGTGGTGAGCTGCTGGACGTGGATGCAGGCGAGGCGTCCGGGTTTTGTGACCCGCAGTACCTCCTCAATTACAAAAGCAAAGTGAGTCAGGAACTCTGCACGACTAGCCGAATTGCCCAAGTCACGCACGCTGGGCGAGTAGGTGAACAGTGAAGCAAACGGGGGTGAAAACACGGACAAATCAACTGTGGCCGAATTAATCTCAGATAGCCGCTCGCAACTATCACCAAGATATAGGGTCCAGTTCTTGCCACTGGCTTCGTCAGTGATGTAATCGTCAGACATTGCTCATCCAATTCGTCGGCGTCGCGCGGTTTACATGCCGCACAACGAGGCTCACGTTGCTTTGGGTTGTGTGGAACTGTTCGGCAAGCTGGCGCTGAGAAATACCGCCCGCGGTATAACGTGCGCGAATCTCCGCCACTTCGACGTCGGTCAGCTTGCACTGCCCGGCACGTTCACCGTTGGCAGACCGACCCTTACGGCACATGTCATCTGAGTTATCTTGGACAGTCCCCGCGAACAGGTGATCAGGATTTACACAGGGCGGGTTATCGCATCGATGCAGGATGCTGATGCCATTGGGAATATCCCCGTTACGGATTGAATATGAGAACCGATGAGCATAGACGCCGCGCCCAAACTGTCCATAGCCGTTAGGGAACCGGTAGCCGCGCCACTCATGGCAACCGGTCTCCATGACTATCCAGCCGATCCGGTTGAACCTCTCGACAGGTGTCGCGTCACGGCGAACACGCCCAGCTTGGGGGTCACCGTATCGCCTCCAGCGGTGATAGTGACGAATGCAGTATCCCTTTGCCTTCATGGGCTCACCACAATCGCAAACCACACAGTTCATGCTGACCTCTCCCGTACTCGTTTCATCTCATCGACCAGCGCGGTAGTGATCTGGCTGGCTTGTTTCTCTTTGCGGGCGACGTTCGCCGCGATCTGCGATTCGAGGTCGGACACGATGACATGTGCCCGAACCACTTTGGTTTGGCCGTAGCGGTAGCAGCGTCGGATCGCCTGGTAGTACTGCTCGTACGAGTCGCCGAGCCCGACGAATGCCATCCGGTTGCAGTGCTGGTAATTGAGCCCCTGGGAAGCGATGCTCGGTTTTGTGATGAGAACGTCGAACTCGCCATCGGCGAACGCCAACAGCAGTTGAGCTTTCTCGTCCGGGTCCAACGAGCCATGTACGTTGACTGATCCGGGTATCGCGGCGGCCAAAGCGTCAGCCTCACTGTTCAGCCCGCACCACAGCAGCCACGGGCCCGGCTCATTGGCGACGAGTTTCGCTGCACGATCCACCCGCGCGGCGAGAGTCTGCTTACGCAGTGTCGCCCGACCAGTCACCCCGCCGATGTCGGTGGGGAACAACTGACCTTCCGCCTCAATCTCGGCGGTGACAATCTCGGGCACCACTTCAAGCCCCGGTAGGTCATAACCTGTGTCGTCCCCGCCCACATCAGACGGGCGTGTCAGGGCTACCGCCCACTGCGCCATCCACTGCATCATGGGTTGCCGCGCATGACCTTTCAGCCGCCACCCGTCATTGTCGTGGATGAAGTACGCGGCGAGCATGTGGGTGCGCGACATTCGACCCAACCACTCCGCCTGGTTGGTTAACTCTTCGGGGTCATTCGGTGCCGGGGTGGCTGAACATGCGAGCCGGTGCGGAATGTCGGCGGCCCAGTCGATGAGCATCGTCCGGGTTTTGCCGTCCGACTGTTTCAGGATGGACGACTCATCGAGCACCACAGCGTCGAATATCCCTGGCGCAAAGTTGTGCAACCGTTCGTAGTTCGTGACGTGGATCTGCGCGGTCCTGAACATGTCCACGTCCCACTCTGAGACGTACTCGGCAACCACCCCGAGTTTCGCGGCCTCTCGCACAGTCTGCTGACACACCGCCAATGGGGCGACGATCAGCGGGTGATCCCCGGACAGTCGCGCCCACTCCAGTTGCATCACAGTCTTGCCCATGCCGGTGTCGGCCCACAGCGCGGCGCGTGACGTTCGTACCGCCCACCGCACCAACTCGTTCTGCCAGTCGTGCAGCATCGGGTGAACATCTTGCGGTGAGACTTCACGGCCGGGGGTTTCCACCCTGGCATGCTTGCGGTTCAGGAACTCGGCGTAGGTGGTCATCAGTACACCAGTCCTTCGAACGGGGTGCCCAACACGCGAGTGATGTCAGCCCTGTGCTTGTCCCCCACGATGTGATGACGCCGTACGTAGGCTTCGGCACTATCCCGGTCGGGGAACACAGACGGGTTGATGTGGGCGGGGCAGGCAGGGCAACGAACCTCGTACCTCACGACGCCACCTGCTTCGCGTGCTCGTCCTGCAAGGACTGCAACAGGTTCCGCACCGCAGACGCATCCCCCGTCGCCCCAAGTGTCTCCTCCTGGGACTCATAGAACCGGTCAGCGACAGCCTTCAAATCCATACCGTTGGCCTCACACCAGGCTCTGAGTTCAGCGCGGGCGGCATCCGCAAGAGCCTTCTCATCGGTCACCAACTCTGTGACATCCGGGGCCTGAGCCTTCTCCAACCCCATCACCTCGAACACCAGATGCTCCAACGAGAAATCCGGGTACTTCTGCGGCTTATCCACTCCGGGCCTGAGCCCGTTGGTGGCGGACCGGAAGGACACCACCACAGGGGCGTCCTCACGGGAGAGTCGGACGTGGGCGTTGACCTTGAACGGCAACGACTTGTTGGCTTCCACGGAGTAGTCCCGCTGCCCCTGAATCGGGCGGCCCTCACCATCCACAGCCATCGTCTCTTTACCCCGTGCCGTTAACACGACGATGCCCGGAAAGCGAGCCAGCGCAGTCACGAACGCTGCGTGCCGGTCGTTGGCGTCGTTCCACAGATTCGGGGACGGCTTGATCTCCGCATCCGGGTCAGCCGCGAGCGTGCGTTTCCCGTTCTTCGAATTCCGGGCCCGAGCATTAACCCACGACTTCAGCATGTCCCACACATTCGACGCGGAATCCACGATCAGAACGGCGGGTTTCTTCGCGTCCTTCTCCGCCACACTGATCTCACTGATCTGGTGGAGGATGTCCTGCCACGACCCGTCGTGATCAACGATCATGTAGTCGGCGCCGGGGACATTGATGTATTCGTCTGCTGCGCCTTCCCCGACGTCCAGCCAGTAGGCTTGCCCGGTCTTCGGGCTGCCGGTGAATTGGGCTGCCTGGTAGGACTTCCCGACGGAGTCGGGGCCTTCGAGGAGGATCATGGGCCAGTTCGGGATTCCGTTCGGCTTCCTCAAGCGGGGGCTCATTCGCCGGCCTCCAGTTCCCGAAGACCGGACACACCGAGCGCGCCGCGGGCCATGAGGCCGGCGATGAGGATGTCGGCGTCCTCAGCCAACTTCCTCGTGGGAAACGGGGAGCCTTGAGTGACGTCGATGAGGCCGTCGATCACCACCCCATCCGAATCGATGAACGCGCCTTTCTTCGCCGCGTCATCCAACAGGGCTTTGAGGAACGCCGGCCTGATCCGCTCCTCCCTGACTTCCTCCACTTCGGTGGGGTGGTGGGCCTTCACATACGCCAACAACGCGTCAGCGTTCGCCACAGACCCGACTGTGCGGCCCTTCACCATCGACACGTGGCCGAGGACTTGACCGTTCACGACGGCGGCTTTCCGCTCCCCGGGCAGCAACCCGAGTTGCTGTTTGGCCTCCTGCTCCCATTCCTTCGCCCGGTCCGTCAACCACTTGCTGAGGATGAGTTGCGCGGCTGGATCCTGGCTCATGCTGGCCTCCTCCAGGTTGCGGCGTTGGCGGCCTCAGACTCATCGGTCCACTCGAACCTCTGCCCGCGGATCCGGTTCTCATGCGGCCCGTCGTGGCCTTCTTCGAGTTGGCACCTACCGCCGGAGTTCGCGAGATGCCTGGACTTGCACCAATCCGTGATCATTCGTTGTTCCGTTCTTCGATGTTGTTGATGCGTCCCACGCACCAGTTCAGGTAGGAATGGATGTGCCGCAGGTCTTCCCGGTCATCCGGTGAGAGGAGGAGGGCTTCGTAGTCGGCGACCATGGTGCGGGTGTCGTCGAGGGCGGCACCGATAGCCGCGATGCGATCCGTCACGCCGACATCCTCCTCAGCAGGTCGCGGCGCTGCCGCTCCGAAAGGCCACCCCAAATACCTGACCTTTCACGGTGTTTCAACGCGTAGTCCAGGCAATCCTGACGGACCTCGCACATCCCGCAGATCCGTTTCGCCTCCACCGTCGAGCCGCCCTTCAAGGGGTGGAACAACTCCGGGTCGGCCTGCCCACACAGAGCCCCGTCAACCCACGGCTCCGAATTGAGCAGGCCCTCAAGATCCCCGATGATGCTCATGCCGACCGCCGATCTTTCCGGATCCGGCGAGCTGACCGCTCCCCCTCCAAACAGGCAGGGCAGGGTGGTTCCCCAGCCCTTCGGTGCCTCCGCGCCATCGCTTCACTTCCATGCGGCGGGAGTTTCCCGGTCCGGAAAGGTTCGCGGCGATTCGTCCCAGCCCACACGCCATGACTTGCGCTGATGGTGTCCGCGTATTCCTTACAGCGGTCCAGCACTGGGCATTGTGCGCATATCCTGCGGGCCGCTTCGAATGTTCCGCGTCTCCTCGCGTCGGCGGGGAACCATAGGTCCGGGTTGGGGTGGCTGGAGCAGAGCCCTTGGGTTTTCCAGGTTGTCATGCGGCCACCGGCTTCGGTGCGATGGTGGATTCGTATCCGTGCCCAGACATTGGGCAGATGTCGCGGCCGATGGAGTCCCAGTGGCCGTAGACGTTTCCGCTTGTGGTGGGTAGGACGGTTTGGCGGCAGACTGGGCAGATGCGGCGTCCTCCTGGCCTTCTCACAACCCCTCCAGGATGTTGTTCAGGTCATCGACATCTACGGTTCCACCGCTGGCATAGCCGCACGGATACGAGACCTCCAGTGCGCGGATCTGCTCAATGGCCTTGAGTAGGCGATCACGCTGAACGACAACGCCCGCGAGAAGCGCCATGTCTGATCGGGACTGCGCCGTCATTTCGTCGAACAGGTCAACGACAGGTTTCCTCATGGTTGGTCCTCCAGGTGTGCTGCGATGCCGCTGTAGTCGGCGCCGTTGAGATGCCTCGTGGGTGGGTGCGCGGCTTCGTACAGGGTGGCGATGACGGTGACCCATTGCAGTGCGTCGGCCCGGTTGCAGACGACGGGGTGGCAGCGGTGGTGTTCGGTGAGCAGGATGCGGGTCAGGTACAGCCGCCAGGTCTCGACGCCTTCGGGTTGGAAGGCTCCTGCGAAGACTTCGCCGTTGGGGTCGTAGGCGGTGATACTCGCGGCATCGGACACGATGTTCATCGGAGTACCAGTCCTGTGGTGTTGTCTCCGTACACGGCGACGTACCGGTGCAGTAGTGGGAGGTGCTGGGGGCAGTAGATGATGACGGCTTCTGCGACGACGGTGCCCGCTTGGTAGGGGGTGAACCCGGAGTCGTTGATGACACCTTGGACGACCCCGGTGACTCCTGCGAGTGACGGGTATTCGTCCAAGACTTCGCAGACGGTGGGTCCTGCTGTGATGGTGTAGCTGTCGACGGGGTCTGCGTGTGCTGCGCCTGCTTGGATCATGACGGCGGTGGCGGGGAACATGAACACCCCGACCAGCCACGCGCACGGAACAAACTTCTCCCGCACCCAAAACCTGAGCCTGTCCCACGCACGTCCTGGCCTTGTGCGGGGCCTCCTGTACTGCTTCATCAGCCTCAGCGGGTGGGCGCTCACCTCGGGACCTCGATGCCTTCAGCGTCCAGCAGCATCCCCAGGAACGGGCTGGCGGCGATGATGGGGTTGCGCATGTCTTGGCGTATCTGTTCCGCCACCAGGTGGGCGGTATCTTGGTTGTGCATCTCAGATTCCTTTCGTGGGTTTCTTCTTCTGGGGTGCGGGTTCCGGGCTGTTACAGCAGCCCGGAACCACCTAGATCAGATGGCGTGACGCGGTCCCGGAGTTGACGTCCGCCTAGCCCTGATAGGGCTGGGGTTCCTCCTGCGAGCATGTGGCTCGCTCCGGCGGGTTCCTGTTTCACTGAGCCGTGCTCTCCACGTAGGGAAAGACTGACCGGTTCTCCGCAGGCGTTTAATCTCTCCGCACGTCCTGCGGCGAGGATGTTTCTAGCTGCGTTCAGGTCTCGGTCATGAACGGTGCCGCACTGGCACGTCCACTCTCGAATGTTGAGCGCCTTCTTCCCGTCCAGTGCGCCACACTCGGAGCACAGTTGTGACGACGGGAAGAATCGATCCACTCGGCCAAAGGTTCGGCCGTACCTATGGGCCTTCTGCTCCAGCATTCGGGTGAAGATCGCCCACCCAGCATCGTGAACCGACTTCGCCATACGAGTCCGCGCTAGACCACGGACGCACAAGTCCTCGACATAAACCGCTTGGTTATCGCGGATGATCTGCGTCGAATGCTTGTGCGCCCAGTCCAGCCGGGAGTCCCGCACTTTGGCATGAGCCTTGGCAACCTTGATTCGCGCCTTGGCCCGGTTGTTGCTGCCCCGTTGCTTTCGGGACAAGTCCTGTTGTGCCTTCCGTAGTTTGCGTTCGGCGCGCCTGAAGAACTTCGGTGAGTTGATGGCTTGCCCGCTGGACATGACCGCGAACGTGGTTAGCCCCAGGTCAATGCCGACCTCGGCGTCCGTAGTGGGAAACGGCTCGTCTTCCACCTGGACCACAAACGAAGCGAAATGCCGGCCGGCTGCATCTCTGATGATCGAAACACTCGACGGTTCAGAGGGCAGTTCCCGTGACCAAGCAACCTTTAGCTCGCCGATCTTGGCGGCATACAATCGTCCGTTCGAGCGTAGGCGAAAGCCATTACGAGTGAGCCGAATTGCCTGCCGGTTGTCTCTACGTGATCGGAACTTAGGTGCTTCAAGCTTGCGGCCCTTGCGCTTACCTGACAATGAATCGAAGAAGTTTCGGTATGCCATCCTGGCGTCCTGACACGCCTGCACCAGTACTACCGATGACACCTCGGAAAGCCAGGCCCGCTCTGGCGTCTCTTTTGCGCAGGTGACCGCGCGCTTCTGCACGTCGGTATCGGTGATCTTTATTCCAGTTGCATGGGCTTCCTGACGCAACTGGATGCAGTCGTTAAACACAACCCGCGCACAACCGAATGCCCTGGCTAGCGCGGCGCTCTGAGCCGGAGTCGGATAAACGCGGTAGTTGTACCGGAGCTGCAAACCGGTCGCCGAGGCAGGACCGCTCATGAGGCCCCTCCGAGTTGTTCCTGGATGCGGTGAGTGGGGACGTGGTGCCACGTGAAGTCGCCTACGTGGTCGGCACCCGGATAACGGAACCCGCCAGCAGGTAAAGGATTCGGCTCCAGGTGCATCTGCCGCGAGTGTGAGTTCAGCTGCTCATACGTGTGCCACCAGAAGTCGCAACCGTCGACAACACACGCATTCGTGGACTCGGCCAGTTGTTCCTGTATGCGTTCTGTGGCGTTCTTCATGTCGGCGACCAGGGCGAGACGGTGCAGCGTGTGGTCGCGGCGTTGGTTGCCTTTCCAGTTGCATCCGTCGCAGCGCCAGAGGTAGTCGACGGTCGGGTTTCGAGTGATGTCGTGGTAGTCGAAGAGGGCGACGATGGAGTCGTACAGGTCGGTGCCGTCTGCTGCTGCGGTGTCCTCGTCCATCGCTGCCGTTACCGCGTCGGGGCATGTGATGGGGTCTGGGCATTTGGTTCCGCTGCCGCATCCGCAGTCGGGGGTGTTGTCGGCGGCGGGAATAGTCACCGCCGCCGAACGACCACACCCACACGACGAACCGTCTGCGGGGCACTCACCGGAAAAACCATGCGAGGAAGTCTCAGGGACGTGAGGTGCCGGCCAGTTCAGATACGCCTGCAACTCCCCCGGCTCCAACACCTCCCGATCCTCCTCGAACTCCTGCAATGACGCTGCGAGGCGTTCGGATTCGCACATCCTGCGGGCCTTCCCGATCACCCGACCCGCTGCTACGAGACTGTCCGCGACGAGCAACACAGCCGCATCGAAGACGCTCACTTCTCCCCCTCCTGGTCCTCGCCCCAGTGCATGTCTTGGTGTGCTTGTCGGTCCCCCAACCAGCCGTCACCCCAACCACAATCACCCCAACCACCCGCACGCATCATCCGTCCACCGCCTCGTACGTGGCGGCGAAGATGTCTGGGTCGCAGGGGTAGAACTCGCCCTGTACGCCGCGGATGATCCACCAATCGGGCTTGGCGACCATCTCGCCCTCAAGGGTGAGAACGATGAGGCAGCGAACTTGGTACGGCGCAAAGACGGTCTTGCTGTTAGGCATGACGTACGCGCCGACCTCGTGGTCCCAGAGGTGCTGAATATGGTCGGTGTCGACGATCGCGACGTGCCGGTCTGGTGCCTCTGCCCATTCGCGTACCGCGTCACTGACCGCATCTGTGCCGTCCCATTGCACGGCCTCGATCTCGACGGGCTTCTTACGGAACCGCTTTGCCTCGCTCATCGTTCTGTCTTCCGTTCTCCGAGTAGTAGCCAGTCCGCCCACAACGACAAGCCCACAATCGCCAGGACCACAATCACGTCGCTCACTGCGCCCACCCCGACCCATGCTCGACATCCATGTAGTCCCGGAACGAACGCACACGCCGCCCAACCCACAACAGCAGCATCATCACGGCGACCCAAACCATCAGCCCGATAACAGCACTCACAGCCCCTCCTCCTCATCACGCGCCGCCGCTACAGCATCGAAAAACCCGAACAACGCATTCGAGAACGCCCCATCGCCCTCTGCCGCGGCCGCATCCAACGCCTCACCCCACGGAGAACTCACGACAACTCCTCAGCCGAATAGACGAGACGGGCCGTGGCACACGGCCAGGGGTGTCGGCACTCTGCACAACGGTCGTGAACTAAATCCCAAGCGTCGTGGTCAAGTCGATGCAGAGCTCGGACCGGCTCTAGCGCAACGCCGTCGACAGTCCGCAGGTCGGCGCGGACGAGTCTCAGCGCTTGCTCTGCCGCGACGACCATCTGCCCGAAGTGGTCAGGCTGTTGGATGTCTGGTTCCCAGCTGTCGACGTACTTCGCGGCCTCGTATGCGACGTCACGACTGGTTTTCGGTGCCGCTTCTGCTGCCGGGTCGACGTTCATCGGTTGCCTTTCAGTGCTTCCGCAGCGGCACCAGCAGTAGCCGCACGCGACTCCAACTCAGCCACCCGCCGCGTCAACGCCACGTTCTCGATACACGCCCTGCGGTACCGCCTCAACAAATCCACAGCCGTCGACGCCTCCACATCAGCCTCCAACTCCTGAAGCCGACACTCAGCCGCCTCACACCGCCCCTGCCAATCCGTCTCAATCACGCCGACACTCCCGAAACAGCCGCCAACGCAGCAGCCAGCGCAGCATCAACGTCCTTGTCCGCGTATCGGAACGATGTCAAGAACGCCAACTCGCCTTTGTAGTGGTTGACATACGTTCCATTCGGATACTCATCGGTATTCCGTTCTGGAAACACATCAATCGGCAACGGATGCAACGACACCGTCACGTAACCAGGAGCCACGCTCACCCCCACGTTCACACCGGGATACACAGCCTGGATCGCCGCAATCAACTCAACCGTGCTCACGACCCAGTCCCCTGCCCGTACGAGTCCTCACCCATCCCGAAACACAACAGCGACACGTAAACCCCCGCAAACCCGAAACACACACGCAACTGATCAGCCGACGACAACTCCCCAAGAAACCTCACCGGGTCACCTCGGCAGTCGGGGTATGGACCACACCTAATCCGCGCCCCACAGAAGGCCGCGCAAGATCAGGGTTCCGCGCCATCCAATCCTGGACATACCAGAGTTGACCGCAGCCACCACCGATATCGTCCTGACCCGCGGGATCGAACATGCGCGTGCTGTAGCCGGCCTCCAGCATCATCTGCATGAAGTCGGCAGCAAGTTGCCGCTGCCGCTCGTTAGCGGCGGCGATCGATTCGTCACGCTCACAGATGACACTGATGGTGGCCTGCCATATCCCGGGCGTGAACAGCTTGGACAGGCGATCGACGTCAGCCTGAGTGTTGTTGCGCTCATGCACGCAGTAGTTAAAGAACGGTTGCCGACCGGTCGCCTCGAACCATGCGACACCCTCGGTTGCCATCTCGGCAAGGGTGAGCTTGGCCTTGAATGGAACCAACAGATTCCGCGCGGCGTCCGTGCTCTCATGCGCCGAGAACTGAAGCCCCACCGTCGGCACCTCACGGCTCAACTCCCGCAGCGGACCGTAGTCAATACGCGGCGCCGACGTGGAGATCAACAACGCCGCAGCGGGATAGAGCGCGTACAGCTGCCGAATCGCAGGGAACAGGTGCTTAGTGTTCAGCAGCGGCTCGCCCATCGACATGAACATGATTTGCATCCGCTCAACCCGATCCGCGTCGATACCCTGCGACTTCAGCAGATGTACCGGCTGAGCCACAATCTCGTCAGCCGACAAACTGCGAACGAAACTGTCACCCGCGCCACAGAATCGGCATCCCACCGGGCACCCGCTCTGGGTTGAGCAGCAGATGACTGTGCGGTCCTCGTAGGTCGGGTACTTGTAGAGCACCGACTCGGCAACCGCGCTGTCGGTCGTGAACACGAACTTCTTGACATTGGTGTCCGACGAGTCAATTTGCTTGACGTCAGGCCAGATTCCCAAGCCGCTCATCGTTGTTCGCCGACCTTGCGGACAGTCCGCACCTTACGAACCTCACGCACCGAACCCTGCGACGACGCCGGCCCCACCTTCGGAACCCACCGCAACACCGGATGAGTCACATCGTGCGTCGGATCAAACGGCGGCGACCACGGAGCAGCAGACGCGGCCGGTGCAGCACCCAAGACCAGGCCAGCAGTAGCGATGGCGATAACGAGTTTCTTCATGATGGTTTCCTTCAAAGTCGATTCGATACTCACGAGGCCACACCCCGGAGCTGGTTCTCTTCCCACGCCTCAACAAGATCCAGGCGGTACCTCACGTGCCGGCCGAACTTCGCGTACGGCGGCCCCGTCTTCTTCACAGCCCACTGGGCCAACGTCTTCTCCGAGATCCGCAGACGCTCACCAAGTTCCGGGCGAGTGATCCAATTCGTGTCGGTCATGCGGCACTCTCCTGTTCTTCCGGTTCGGGCCAGGTGATACGCGAGGACCGTTCGACAACCGCTGTCGCCCCGAAAGATTCGATGAGGTCGGCCCGCTTCTTCGCGGTGGTATGGCTCGCCCACACATGAGTGGTGGTCGGCCACACGAACTCATCGGTGCCGTGAAGGCGGACGTACTCGCCTTGTGGGCGCCAACCGGGTGGGCGCCAACCGGGTGTGGGGATCCACATATCGGCCTCGGGGTCGCCGATCGGCTCCCACGCACCTTTCGGGTAACTGGTGACCCGGACGCGGTACAGGTAGTCGCCGGAGAACTTCATGCGGCGGCCTCCTCAACGCCCTTGCGCTCCAGAACCTCTGCGTACATGCCCGCCTCCCGTAGTAGTTCGACTGCCAGGCGACCGGCTTTGGTGAGGATGGCTTCTCTGGACCCGATGTCGGTTAGTCCGCGGTGATCGAGTGCTCGGATGGTGGGCACGTACATGGACGGGATCAGGCCAGCTCGATGCAGGGCGTTGTGGCTACCGAAGTGATCGAGCAGCACGAGAAGCTCTATCTGCGCCTTCGATAGGGTTAGGGAAAATCCCACGCTCGTGACGTAGTTACGGAGGGTTTCATTGGGCGCGATCATGCTGGTTCACCACCGCGCAGTTCGCGGGGCAACTCAAGAGACCCGTTCTCGTCGACGTACTTCGTGATCCGCTTCCACGCGTAGTCCTGACCGGCCGGCGTCAACTTCCCGACCGCGTAGGCGTAACCGTTCTTCGCGGTGTCCTTGTGGGTGAACGCCAACCCCCGGCGCTGAGCATCAGCCGTGGCGTGCCCGGTATCACTGCGCTCACCCCGGATGAACAGCCCGATGTGCCCGAGGTACCGCAACACGTCGGCCTGCTTGATGTCGACGTTCTGCTTCACGCCCCACGCTTGGACCTCGCGGGCGAACTCCTGGCGGTGAACGTCAGAGTCGGAGCCGGTGTGTGCCTCCGCCTTGGCGACCATTGGGGCGGTGCGCTCGATGGCGGCGTGCAAGGTGCGGTTCTCAGTGGCGGCGACTGCCAACTGTTCGTCACGCTCGGCGATCATCTCCTGCATCGCGGCCAGGCCGATCGCCATCCGCTCTTCGCGGGACTGCGGTTGAGCGACGGAGCGGCGCAAGGCGGAGAATTCGCGGACCAAACGCTTCTTGAAGTCCTTGACGATCTCGTTGTTGCGCATGTAAGTCAGCAGCAGCGTGGCGTGCTCCTCGTTGAGGATCGCGACCCGGCGATGTTGCTTGCCGCCTGCAGTGTCGAAGGGTTGCATCTCAAATGCGACCCCCCCGAACTCCTCAAAGTCGGCCAGGTTGTCACCGATGAGTTGAAGGACTGCGCGGTGCTCGGTCTCGGTGCCGTTGGCCACGCGCATTGATGTCGTGGTGGCAACTCCCTCGGAGATCTGAACGATCGGCGAGGTGCGCTCCAGCGCACGAAGCTCGGGGGCGCTCACTTGACACCCGCTTTGGGATGCCCAAAGGCGGCGTCGCCGATGCGGCGGATGTCAGCCTTAGTGGTGCCGGCGGGCCAGAAGCACGAAACAATCTCGGCGCGCTCTCGGGCCTCACGCTCTCGCACCTCGCTTGGTGCGCGGGTCATTGAGAATCCGCCCGCTAATGCGACCGCCTCGTCGTAATCGACATGCAGGTACTCGCGTCGATTGCCATCGCCACCCAAAGCGATAAGAAGGCGTTCGTTGGCGCGGGCCTCAACATGTGGGTGCGTCACGAAGATTCGGCCGACGGGCGTTCCGTGGTCCCGCGCGTGCTTTTTCAGCGTTGCGAATCGGCGCTGGGGGTTCTTCGATATGCCCACCTTGACGCCGAAGCCGCAGAGTTCCAATACGTATAGGTGGAACTCGTCTTTAGTAAGCTGTTGGTCTGACACTGAAACTGTTCCTTTCGGTTGTCGGTGCCGTCACCCGTTCCCGCGGGTGGCGGCCTTTTTTGGTTAGGCGACCTTGTTGGGGCGGGTCTTGCGGGGGTCGTCGAAGATGTCGTGGAACTCGATGTCCCATGCCGACAGCAAGGCGTTGACGAAGTCCGGCCCGGGGCGGGCGTGTCCGTTGACCACTCGCCATGCGGTGCTCTTGTTGACGCCGATGCTGCGGGCTAGTGCGGCGCAGTCGGCCAGGCCGCGTGCCTTCATCTCCCGCTTGAGGCGATCTGGGTTGATAGCGAAGCCTCGCGTCATATCTGCCTCCTGTTGCGCGTGCCGAACGTAACTGACCGTACACCCATAGTTTCGTGTACGCAACCACAAACTTCCATATCGCAAACGACCGTTTGAGACACGGCCATGGGCACACACGCCGCCGTGTACCAATGTTGATAAACTGCTCAATGCGAAACAAAATCCAACTAGCTGGAACGCGTGGCACAACATGAGGGTCTACGGATATGTGCGAGTGAGCACTGAAGAACAGGGCGACTCACGGGCCGGCCTTGATGCCCAAGAGGCGGCTATCCGCGCCGAAGTCAAACGGCGCGGCTGGGAGCTAATAGATCTACGGTCCGACATCGGGTCAGGCAAGTCATTACGCCGCCGCGACAACCTCGGGCGCACTCTCCGCGACCTCGCAGACGGGCAGGCAGAAGCGCTCGTCGTCGCCAAGCTTGACAGGCTTTCGCGCTCGGTGCTCGACTTCGCTGGAATTATGGAAACCGCAGCCAAGGACAAATGGTCGCTGGTTGTCCTCGACCTCGGCGTCGACACCACCACGCCAAACGGGGAGCTGGTGGCCAACATAATGATCTCGATGGCCCAATGGGAACGGCGCATTATCGGCGACAGAACGAAGTCGGCGCTGCAGGCGGTACAGGCGCGGGGGACAAAGGTCGGCCGCAAACCCGTGAACGACGAGACGCGCCGACTGATACGCGCCTTACGCGCGGCGGGCCTGTCGTGGCATAAGGTGGCCGACGCGCTCACGGTCGAGGGTGTGCCGACAGGGCAGGGCGGCGAATGGCACGCGGCAACAGTGCGCAGGATCGCCATAAACGGCTAACTTCCCGCGTGCCACGGCCTGCCCGGGGGTATCGGGAACATATACGCTCACGGCTTCCCCTCCGCCTTCACCACGACGAACCCCTTGCACTTCAACGCTTCGAGAACATTGCGTGCCTGCTCGTACCAGAAATCGTCAGCGTCCTCACCGCCACCCAACGTGTGAGCGATGCAGCTATAAGCACCGTTCGCGTGAGCCACAGCCTCACCGGTATCGCTGAACCCGCACCCACCACACACCTTTATGTAGATGCGGTTACGAACCCCGCACCGGCACTCCCAGTCATAAACACTTCCCCGGCCGCTCACGGCTTTCCCTTTGTGAACAAGTCCCGAAGCCGCAAGGGGTACATGTCCGGAAGTGGACCGGGCCAGCCGTGGAGTCCGCAGCGGTCGCAATGCCAGGGGTCGCTCACGGTTCCCCCTGCCCTCTCTCAAGGAAGTCGCACTCGCCGCCGTTGCAGTGCTTGAAGTCCTCGCAGTTGCCGCACGGGCACCAGCAGTGGAACCGGTTCGGTGCTTCACCATTGCTCATCGCTTGCCTACCCACTTTCGAACGGTCATCCGGTCGACTCCTAGCTCTGCGGCGATCTGCGTCTCGGGCACACCTTCTGCGTTCGCCGACTGCGCCATAACGGACGCCACGCGCAGTGCCTCAGTCACATTGGCGCGGGTGCGGGCAAGCTTCTTGCCGTGCGCCCGGCGCTCCTCGGCGGTGTAGTGGCTCATCGGCCGACCGGATGGTGTTGCGGGCATTCGGGGTCCCATTCCCAGCCGCACGCAGGCTCATGGGTGATGCCGGGATAACCCGAGCAGCCACCGCAACTCCCGTGTCCGACCCAGCAGATGCAGTCTTCGTTCATCCTGCCGCCTTCCAAGCGTCGATCCGGTCGGCCATGCGGTGGCAGTAATCGCCGACCGCCCTGAGCTGTTCGGGTGTGAACTCGACCTTCGGGCCTGCCATCGGCCCGAAGGTAATGACCCCGCCGCCCTCGTTCATGAAGTACAGCGAGAGTAGGGGGTCGTCGTCCTTGTCGATGCGGAGGTGGCCTTGCCTGCGGTTCGGCTCGTCCCATACCTGGACGCTCATGCGGGGACCGCCAGGTAGTAGCGACCGTTCTGGCCTGCCTGCTGCTTCATCCACCGAGAGGCGTTGATGGCCTCGGTCTTGGTTTCGTAGCGGCCCACGTAGGTGACGTTGTTCTCGAAGCGGGAGGTGATTTTCACGGTGTACATCTTGTCGCTGCTCATGTAGATCAGTCTACACGAATCTGTAGAGATGTCTACACTTTTCGGCGTATCGAAAATCCTCCATAAAGGTCTATAAACCTCTATAAACACAAAGTGAGCCCCGCCAACCTTGACGGCTGACGGGGCTCTGTTTGGTTACGGGTGGATCACTGTGTGGGTAGTGATCGGGTGGGGACGGGTATGTAGAAGGGATGGCGAAACGAAGCCCGGTTGGGCCGATCTGGGTTGCGGTGTTAGTGGTGCTGGCTGTGTGGCTGTGGCGGCGACGGCGCTAGGCCTGGACCATGCCGATGCGTGGCGTGATGTGTACGGTGTCGCCTTCGTATACCTCACACATGGGAGACGTGAGGGCGAAGGTGCCGATCTCGTTGCCATCCTCGTCGGTCATCTGAACGGACGCGACTCGGCAGCGCGATCGGATGGGGCCAAAGGAGATCCCGTTGAACACCAGCGCGCCGTCCATCCATCGCCCCTCGGCCTGCGCGGTATCGCCAGTGGGGACTAGGCGGGTGCGCTTGTCGGTAGGGCGTAGCAGCTCATTCCAGCCGCAGAATCGGCGGGTTCGCCCGACCTCGTACATGCCGGAGTCTTCGCTATCTTCCCACTGGATCTCGGTGACGATGACGCCGCGGAGTCGGGTCTGCCAGCCTTGCCACCAGTGCGCGTATCGCGGCACGGTGTAGCTTTCCTCGCGCATGAGATTGAAGGTGGCCATCCGCCCACTCTATTCCTGCGTCAGGTCGTCTAGCCGGCCGCCGCGCAGCATCCCGAACAGCAGCGGTGGTGGCCCGTCGAGTGACCGGAGCGTGTATGTCGTGGTGAGCACGCCGGATGGGGTGGTGAATTGTTCAACGTCCTCGACCACCATCCGGCCACGCCAGTGTTTCGTTTCCACTATGACGTCGGATGCGATCGGCCAGGTGTTCACGCGCCGACACCCTCTCGGACTAGGACCATGTCACCCTCGTGCCATTGCCCGCATGACCATGTGACGCCTTCGGGTGTGATGATCGTTCTGTCACCGTTGGGGCACCGCTCGCACTCATAGGTGACCTTGTAGCCGATGGTTACCTCTTTGGCGCGGCCGGGAATGTATGTGCCGCTGGGGTTGGTGCAGCCGGCGGGCGGGTTGGTCTCGTCGTAGGTGCCGTTCTTCATCGCCTCGACGCAGGCGGGGTTGGTGCACGCCGCTAAGTTCGGGGCGCTCAACACGGTCTCGGCGTCCCATTTCTGGGTGACCATCTGCTCGCCGCATTCGACACATTGGCCCGTGTCGTTGTTGATGCGGTGGTGTTGGCAGGTGGGGTTGTCGGTAATCTTCATGTCAGCCTCTTCTGGGTTTCTAGGATTCAGTTGGGGTTAGGGTCCGTTCGGGTGTTACCGCACCCAGCGGACCCGTCTAGCTTACTGCTCCCCGCCGACATTGCGCCGTAGATGCTTCATGGCGATATGGAATGGATCGATGTCTTCCCGCACAGTCTCCATGAGGTGCAGCGCGGTGGTGAGTATGACGGCGTCTGCGATGAGTCTGCCGAGGCGTGTTTTGCGGTAGGCGGATACGCGGTAGGAGATGAGGTCGGCATCGTCGCGGACCCATTTTTCGTAGGACGCGATGGCCGCCACGCCTAGCAAGATCGCCTTGTCTCCTGTGCGCAATCTCCCGGCCACGGCGTCAATTATCGTCCGGGCGGGCGGGATGGGTGGTGGGGCACGCCGTGTCACCGGCCGCTGATGATCTTGGCTATCAGTTCCGGTGAGCACCCCACAGCCTTGGCTAGTTTCGCGTACGTCCACTGGTCGCGCGCCGACGACCACAGGCGCCGAACCAAGTCGTCACGCTGGGCGCGATGTTGGTCAGCAAGCCCGGAAGCCTCACCAGCTTTGCGGTGATGCTCCCGGGCCTGTTGAGCGAGCGCATCCACTGTCAGATGTCGCCGCGCGAGAAGTCCGCGATGAGATTCGGGACGGCACTGTCGAACCCGGAGACATCGAGCTGGCCGGGGTCGGTCGGATCGGCAATGGTCCGTCGTGTGCCGGTCATCGCCACCACGACCAGGCGCGCGGGAATGCCCATCTTGTCGCGGTATTCGCGCAATGCCTGATGGGGGTGAATGTCCCCAAACCAGGTCTCGTTGTCGGTGTAGATGTGGAAGGTGTCGATTTCGACGCGGTTCTTCAGCGCCCACACCATCGGCAGCGCGCAGTCGGTCGCGCCCATGGGCAGCCCGGCCGTGTAGTTGCAGATGTCGTCCAACCGGCGACGGGGGCTGATGTCCAAGGGTGTCAACGACGTTGAGGCGATGTACCCCCGGCGCTGAACCCCGAAGATTCCCTGCACTGTGCGGTAGGCGTGCTCCCCGGTGAATCCGACGATCTGATGGTCAGCCTCGGTCGCCGCGGTGACCATAGCCAACGCTGCGGCAGCCTCGCGACACGTCAGCGGCATGCCTGAGATGGCGGCGCTCATCGACCCTGAAATGTCCAGCGCCAACAGTGTCCGCTTACCCGAAGGCTGCACCGATGCGTAGGCGTTGTAGAACGCTGCGTCGAGTGCGTCGCTGATCTGCGGCGTGGGGGTCCAGGTCGACTCGCCGCGCGCGGAGTGTCCCGAGGCGTAGGTGCGCTGAGCCACCAACACGTTGATCGGATGCACCCGTCCGCGCTGCAGCAGGTCCGCGTCAGAGAGTTGTCCGGCGATCTGGGCGCCGACCCGGCCAGTCGTCAAACCCAGCCGCGTGAGTCGCGGAAGCTGGCGCATCAACGCCGTCTGCGGGATGCCCTGCTCCAACAGTGCCTCCCATACGGCTGCGTGCCCAAGCGCGGCGTCAGGCAGCATCTCCCAGGTGACACCGTTGCCCCGGCCGATGATCTCGGCCCACGTCTCGTACTGGACGGCGCGCTGGGCATCCTCGAAGTCCTGCACGATCGGCGGCAGTTCGGCTGCCCATTCGGGGCGAACCTCGGGCAGCCCACGCGCGATGTAGTCGAACAGCGCGCCGCGTTCGTCGCTGCCAGCCTTGGGGTGGGACAGCCGCAGGAGATCGCGGTGGGTCCAGCCTTCGCGCTGCCGATACTTCACCGCCTGATAGGCCAGCCGGTCAACGGGCTTGTTGGTGTACCAGCGGGCGACACCCTTGACCAGGGCCGGTCCCCAGCCGCGGAACTGCTCGACATACTTGGCGAACAGGAACAGGTGGGTTCCCGTGCGGGCGACCTGTGGGAGTGCGGCCAATGCTGCCCGGCGACCGTCCACATTCTCCGACGCCGAGGCGACGGCCAGGGCGAAGAGTGCGGGGTTCTGCTTGGGGGCACGTCCGTTCATGGAGACGTCCACGATGCGGCGCACCAACTCGACGGGATCAGTCGCGGCAGCCTTGAGGACCACGGCGGCGTTGTCCTTGGTGAGGTCTGCGGCCAACGTGTAGTAGGTGCCGCCGTCGGTGCCGAGGGTGAGGAACCGGTGCACAAGCGCCCAGTCATCAACCGTGAACGTGTATCCGCCTGCGGCGTTCTTCTCTTGGCGTGGATCGGCTTGTTCCGACTGTGCGGTGTGTCGCTTGTCGATGGTGGTCAAGATGTCCACGCCGATCTCCTCTAGTTGGGGTGCGGGCATGTTAGCTCTGACCGGGATTAGCTTCCCAAAAGTTAACCGACCAGAATCCGGCTCGCACCGTCAAACTGTGTCGGGGATGTGGGCGTGTGAGTGCTAACCGGGATATTCCAATGCGAGGTAACCGACTAGCTTCCGGCTCACATCCACCGAATGACCGAACTGTACCGTAGTACAGCTTGATGGGCAACGGATTACGTGGGCGTGTTGCAACTACCCCCGAACGCACGAAAATCCGCCTACCTGGTGTGTGCCAGGCAGGCGGGTTCTCGGGGGCGCGGGGGGTTACAGCACTAGGCAGAGTCCTCGCGATCATGCTCACGGTCGCGCCTCTGCTCCAGCCATAGCGCGATGTCCATCGTCGCGTACGCCAACGCGAACGACGCATAGATGGCGAACCGGATCTGCTCGCGGTACGGGTATTCGTTGCCGCCCCATGTGGTCGCCACGATCTGCCACATGGTGAACGAGAACAGGACGCTCTTTGCGAGCATGATCTTCCCGATACGGTTCGACCGCCAGTTCGACTGGAACCCGTACGACAGGGTGAAGTAGGAGACGAGTAGCGCGCCGAATGTCACAGACCACGCCGTGATCAGCGGATAGTTGACCGTGATCCCGAACAGGTCGGCAAGGAATGTGGCGGCGATCCCAGCGAACCCGACGCCGTAAACCCAGCGCATCACGCTTTCCGCCTTTCCATGGCGAGCAGCAGCGCCTCCCCAAATCCGTTGCGCGCAATCGCAGACCGTAGTTTCGCGTCGGCTACCTGTGACTTGCGGATGAGTTCTTTGTTGTCTTCTGTGCGTTCCATTGCTTCGGCCAGTCGCTTTTCGGCGTCGGCGATGCGTTGCCGCCAGGGTCGCCACCTCATTGGGCCGCCCCTCTGGCTAGGTCGTTGAGCTGCTTCTGGAATGACGTCACGAGCGCGACGGTCGCTTCCTTGTCCGCGGTACCCATGATGACCGTCTGCACGAGTTCACGATTGGCTTCGTCGTAGCGGTCGGCGCGGGCAACGACGGCTTGGTGTTGCTTGCCGAGGACGAGTCTGCCTGTTGCGAGTGCCCAGATGAACAGGGCGCACACCACTATGGCGAGGCCGGGGGCGGACAGGTTAGCGATGCCCGTCCAGAAATCCGCGGTCACTCGACGACGCCGTCCTTGCGCTGCTGCTTCAACACCACCGCTGCTGTTCCTGTGCCGCCGACGCCGAGGACGTTCGCGGCGAGGTCCAGCCACACCGGGACATGTTCGGGCGCCACGAGGTTGTAGGCGACCGCGACGGTGAGACCGGAGAATGCGATTCCGTACAGCCAGTTCCGGGCCTTCGGGGTGGTCAGCTTGTCCAACATGGTGATGCCTTTCGGTTAGCGTCGGAAGTTGGCGATGAGGTCGTAGCCCACTTGCGGGCCCGTCTTGCCGCCGAACTCAGCGACAGGCAGGTGGTACGCGCCGTGGCTCTGCAGCCCCGGTAGCGCGGCAAGCAACCCGAGCAGGTCGGGCAGGCTGGTCAGGATGCCCTGCACGGAAAGCAGTTCGACCAGTTTGGGATTCGGCTTCTTCGCGGCACCATTCACGCCACCGACGACCGACGTCAGCAGCGGCAGCAGCGCGGTCAACCCGACCTGCCCAGCCAGAAGTAGCGGGAAGAATGGGCCGGCGAGCGGGCCCAGCACGGGAATCAGGTTGGCGATGGCGGGGAGGATGATCTGCGCGCTGTACACAACGAACGGCAGCTCGGTCTCGGCCTCGATGAACCATTCGTAGAACAGCGGGCGCACCTTGTCCTTGGCGACGGCGTAGAAGTCGTTGCGCGTGTTGATGTTCACGGTCAGCGCGTTGAGCCAGTCGGGGAAGGTCTTGCGCGCGATGCCGGTAACCGGGGTGGCTGGGTTGCCGAACAGGATCAGCCCGTTGATGCGGTCGCGGATGATGGCGAACTTGCCGCCGTCACCGAACAGCGCGAGGACGGCTTCGAGGAGTCCATCGGCGGACTGGCTGTACCCGGAGAGCCACAGTTCGACGTCGACCGGCGCGGTGGTGTCACCGGCCTTGCGGATCGTCAGGGCGCGCTGCACGTCCGGGTTGTTGTCGAGTAGCCATTCGATCGACTTGCGCTGATCGGTGATGACGTCGATGTAGGACAGTTTCGGGTCGCCGCCCATGAGTCCGAGGTAGCCGCCCTTGGAGAATTTGACGGGTTGGTGGTTGATGTTCAGGGATTCGCGGCCGGGCCCGTTGAATCCTGAGCCGCATACCATCTGGCCGAGGTCGTGGCTGGGCCCGAGCCAGAAGTCGGCGCCGCTGCCGGGGCATGAGTAGAACCAGATGGGTCGGCGTGCAGCAACGGGTTTGGCGCCCTTGTAGCCGACGAGTGCGGCGGTGCGGTCACCGAAGATGCCGTCTTGCACGAGGCCGAGGCGGCGCTGCATCTCTTTGGTGAATGCGGCGTCACTGTTGCCGTAGTAGCCGTCGATGGGCCCGAGCAGGAATGCGTAGGCGGGGGCGTATCGGACGGCCCACTTCTGCCATTCGGTGACCTCGGGCCCACTGGAGCCGAGCTTGAACGGGAGCGGCATCAGACGTCCTTGTGCAGGTCAGCGATGGCCTCGACGGTGTACTTGCCACGCTTGCCGTCAGCGGTCTTGCCGAACAGGTTCGGCCAGCCCTTACCCTCGGGACCGAACATCTGCTCCCACATCTGCTTGACCATCTCGTCGTTGGACGGGTACTTGAAACCAGCCACGGGCGTCTCCTGGGTCTTGCCGAAGCCGTGCTCTTTGAGCTTGGCGAGGGTGATAGGGCCGACGATGCCGTCAGCGAGGACGCCGACGCGCTCCTGAAAGGTCTTGACGACACCCTCGGTCGCGGGCCCGAAGTCGCCGTCCACGTCGAGTTGCGAGTAGGAGCCAAAGTTGGTGTTGAAGAACTGCTGCAGCGCCCTGACCTTGTCGCCGGTGTCGCCGCGCTGGGCGTAGATGTCCTGCACTGGAACTGGCGGCGTGATGGGCCCGCCGGTGTAGTTCTTCCAGATGTTCAGGTAGCCGTTCTGCAGCTTGGTCGCGAAGGCTGCGTTGCGGGCGTCGCCTTCGCGGTAGTTGAGCTGGAAGTGCATGGCGTCGCGCGGGGACTGCCAGTCGTTGCCCCACCAGATCGTTCCCTCGAATAGCTTGAGCCCTTCGCGGACTTTGGCGATTTCGGCGGGGGTGAATCCTGCGTTGTGCACGCGGAAGGGGTGGTCGGACCAGTTGAGGTCAACGGCAGTCCCGGACAGGTGGTTTGAGTTGGCGACGTCGTTCGTGGGCGTCCATGCGCCTTCGTCGGAGAAGCCGCGCGCGTTGTTGAGTGATTCGACTTCGCGGTGAAACCAGGCGACCCAGCCCTTGAGGATCAGGTTGGCGATGCCTTTTCGTATAGGGAGGGCGAGTGTGGTGCCGGGGACATGACCTCGGTCAAGTTCGTTGGCGTCGCACATGCGCCACAGATTCTCGCTATACTGATTGCCATACCTCGTGACGAAAGCCATTGCTATGCACTCCCTTAATGATCTGCCCGCCCAAATCAGGGCAAAGGTCTCAGCCGACGCAAGCGGCTGTTGGTTGTGGACTCCAGTTCGGAAAGACGGATACGCGTTGGCCTATTGGGAGGGTCGCCGCCCTCTCGCACACCGGCTGGTGTGGGAACTCCTTGTCGCACCAATCCCGAAGGGGCTGGAACTGGATCACGTCCGCGAACGCGGGTGCTTCAACAAAAACTGCGTGAATCCGGCGCACCTGGAACCTGTCACGCCATTGACCAACACGCGGCGGTCCCTAGGTAACAACTCCAAGACGCATTGCCCTAAGGGGCATCCATATGACGAGCAGAACACCATCCTGTCCAAGGCTCGGTGGCATCGTGAGTGCCGAAAGTGCACCTATGAGCGCAATGCTCAATGGGAAGCCCGGAACCAGGGCTGCAAACGTCCTCGTACATCTCACCGCAAGGATGCTTGCGTAAACGGTCACCCTTATGAAGGGAACCGGTACCCCAGCGGTGGGTGTCGCATTTGTGCCCGGAATCGCCGGGCTGGCAAGTAGGGCGGGGGGTGGCAGCCGGTCCCGTCGGGGGGTTCGGGACCGGCTGCCTAGCTTTAGGGGGTTGTTGGTCGACGGTTAAACCGCTGGTAAGCGGTACAATTGAGGGATGGGCATCTACGGTGAACACGCAGGGCTGTTGGATGAATGCGAAGTCACCGAGTACCGGAACGCCACTCCCCTGGTAAATGTTCAACTACGCCATCTAGCGACCGGAACGAAAGCGACAGCGGTGGGCCGCAGCGTCATCATGACGAAACGTGAAGCGCTGGAGAAGATCGCCGCCCGGCTAGCCAACAACGCAAAGAACATCTGCCAGGACTGTGGTTGTTGGACGGGTGGCGCGGATTGCCCGTATTGCGTTCCTGGCGCCCCGCATCCTCGTGGCCGCTGCTAGTGGCTAAGTAGCCACGCCCACACCGCCCGCACTCGGTGTCTCACATTCGGGTGCTCAATACACAACCTGCCGCACAAATGGCACACACCCGTTCGGGGTTTACGGAACCCCACCTGATCCGTGCCGACCCGGTCCAGCCTCACACGTCCCCCACATACACAAGGGTGTCCACCGACAAGGGGTGAAACCAGCCGTACAAGGCCAGGAGAATGGCGATGGTGAGGTAACGCATCAGATGCCTCGATTCGCTACACGGCGTACGTTTGCTGAATGGGGTGTCACGGGCCGGATGATGAGCGGCCCAGCATGGTCGTCGTGTGGATAGCTGTGTCGTGGATCGTGCTGGCGCTGCTGGTGTGGCTGCTACTCGCAGGGTGCGGGTAGCAGCCCTCGGTCAGGCCTCCTGCTTCACGTCGAGCACGTCGATCTTTGATGTGGTCGAGTTCCAGCGCCCGAAGATGTAGATCGCCTTCGCGTTCGCGATCGACGCGGGCGCGGACACCCCAAAACCGAAGTTCCACGTAGACCCGAATGCCAACGTGAACGCGCCTGTGCCGACCAGTTTTAGGTTGACGGTCTGCAAGTCGTGGCCGGTGCCCGTGGTGGTGATCGCGGTGATGTTGTGCCCGACCGAGATCGTGGACCAGTCGCCGAGGTCGAGGCTGATCGCCGGAGTTGCCGACGAAGTGACCGTTGTTTTGATCGCCTTACGCTTCAAATACGCAGCCCGAGCGCCGGTGATGAAACCCCAACTACCGCTAGCGGGGTTGATGATGTTCGCCTCGGTGATGTCGGCCATGCTGATCGCGACCTGATGACGCAGATACGTGCCGTCGTAACGGTACAGCAGCACACCACCTGATTCGATGTTGTGCCAGGTGTTCGCGGTCGACCCGGCTGGGCTGCGTACTGCGATTGCTGAGCCGCCGTTGATGGCGACGGCGGCGGCGTTGGCGGACTGCCCGGACGTGTAGGTGAGGGCGATCATGTCGCCGGCGACGGGGGTGTAGCTGGCCCACGGGGAATCGAGGGTCACGGTTTTGGCTGCGGTGGCTGCTGCGGTGGCGACGGTGCCGGTGACGATCCTCGGCTGAGCGGCGGCTGCAATCAGTCCTGCGACGACCGCCTTAAGGTCCGCGACCGACAGTTTCTTCGCCGCACCAGAGGCGGCACTGTCAAACAGAGCCAGCACATCATCGTCCACCGGCGTTACCTTCGATGCCAACGCGGCCACGATCGCCGGAGTGAGCACCGTCGACCCATTCACCGTCGCCGCACCCGCCAAAACAATCAGATCAGAAACCACATTGATCGCCGTTGCCGCCGAGATCGTCGGCCCCTCGCCCGAGGCCGCGTTCTTCACTATCAGTGGATTCACCGCAGACGGAACGCCTTGCAGCTCCAATACCGAACTACCATCCGGGGCGGATAGCGCATCAGCTCGCACACGCTTCAAGAAGCGCGGCACCAACCTAGTGGGGAACTTGCCAATGCTGTAATCACCCATTAGCGCAACTCATTTCAGATCGGCAGCGGCGCCGTGACGCGGCCCGCGAGACTCGTGGTGGACACCTCGTAATGCTGAAAATCCAGCGTCAATGGAATCTCGGAGTTCTCCCGGTAGATGCCGTGATGAATCTCCGGCGGCTCATTGGTATACCGGTTATAGCCGAACGGGATGCTTCCGTTGAAAATCTGCACACCATCCCACCAGAACCCGAGACTCCCACCACCGCTGGTAGACAGGTTGACCCGCAACACACACCGATGCCACTTGCCCACCTCATACGCCGCGAACGGGGTGTTGGTCGATGTCACACCCGCCATCGACGCGGCCGGGGTGCCACCATCGGACCGGCACGTCGCCCGAATCCCACCCCCATACTGCGGGCCGAACGACAACTCCGGAGAAAGGTCGGTGCCACTCGTTTCCGCGTATCTGATCTGCATGATATTCGCGAACTTCGCCGGATCGGTCAGGTCGGACAGCCGGGTCCAGAACGAGATCCAGTTATCCGTGTTCGGTATCAGCGATGTGCCGTGAACGATCTCGGCGCGGTCATTCGGGCCAGGTCCAGTACCCCCCTGGTTGCGGTCATTCTCGTGCACCTCGAACCGATGCAGCGACGCCCGCTCAATACCCATCTGATTCGCGTACGGCAGTTCCGTGCCCGCAGTCCCGATGCGCGGGGAGATCGGCTGATTCAGCATCGTCGACACATCACTGAGGCAGCGGCGGTACTTGTTCGACGCGTCAATCCAGTGATGTCCCACCGACGAATACACCGGCGGAATGATCACGTCTATGTCGCCCTGCTTCCACAGGTCAGCGCGGATAGCGACAACCTCCTCCACAGTGATCGTCGCCCCAGGGAACAGGTCGGACACGTCGTTATCCCCGGCAGCTAGAGTGGCGCGCGCTGCAATCCAACCGCGCTCAACGGTTTTCACAACCACCATGTGCTCACCGGCATACTTCGTGGGAATGTTGATGGTGATGTCCGACGCGGCGACCGTGCTACGCGAATACGGGGGCATCGCCAACAACCCCCCGCACGGCGGCAAGGTGTCCGTCTCAGCAACCCACATGAAATCCGACATCACGAACCGGGCCGTCTTACCAACGTCACCCGCCACCAGGCCGTACACCTGGACGATGATCCGCTCATCAGTGCTCGCCAGTTTCACCCGGCACACCACCCGCCGAGCCGCATGCTCCTCAGAGATGTAGACCATGGTGTTGTAGGTGCCGAACCCATTCACGGGGTGGTAAGAGCGCACCAGGATTTGCATCGTCTCCGTGTTCGACGACGGGCAATCAGCCACGAATGACAGCAGATAATCGCCGGCGGCGGGCGGTGCTACATCGATGTAGAACCCGCCGCACGACTGCGATCCGGCCTGCGTGGTGTACGACATATCGAAGCTGTCGCCGTCGATCGCGTGCAACACCTTCACCGCAGAGTTGTTGCTGCGCACCAAACCAGTCGGCAGCACACCGCCCGACCCTAATGTCCCCAACGTCGAGCCCGCGAACGGCAGAATACTCGCCAGCAGATTCGTTGCAGCCGGCGTCACAACAGACGGGGCCGAAACGCTCACCGGACGCTCAACCGCAGTGACAACACCACCCGCATGGATGTGGCTGTCGTTGACTAAATCTGACCACACCGACGCGTTACGCTTCAACTCCTCCAGCCGCAAAGTGGCGGCCCGTGACGTCGACTCAGCCTCACCCGCGCTAACCGCCCCGAGTGCTGTCCGCCCCGCCGCCGCATCACCGGTCAGGACGGCGCGACCCGTGACCGTGGAACCGGCGATCTTGGCTGGGTCATCGTCATACGGGAGATCGTTGTAATTCGTGGCACCGTCGCCGGTCTTCCACCGCTCCGTGTCCGTCTCATAACCACGCTCACCCATCGCCAGAACGCGGTTATTCGTCGCAGCACCAGCAGCGGTATTCAAGCGCGGCTGAATGATGTACTCGGTCACAGTTCACCCCCACCGATAAACACGGGATCGTCGTCAGGATCAGGCTCAGCAGGCGGCACTAGAGTGGCCGTCGTCGGCCCAACCGTGCTGCCATTCGAGGCCGCCAGGAACGTGACCGAGTACAGCTCCAGCGTCCCCGACGCTGATGGCGCGTACACGGTGCGGGTCCACTGAATGTTGCTGACAGACAGGTCATCGTCGTTCGACAGCAGCCGCGGCGGGTACCCGTTCTTATCGACCACCTCACCGTCAGCGGCGACAGAGCAGTGAACCTTCACCGGGGCGCGGTGGCTGTTCCCCTGATAGGTGATGATCTGTTTCTCGTCCAGGTTGGATGTGAACACCACCCGCGCCTTAGACGCGGGCAGCGACTGCAACACCCCGCCCGTGGACACACCCGGGGCGTCGAAGATGTTCTCCACCCATTCAAAGCTCGGCAATTCCATTTAGACCTCCGGGGCTTCGACGGTGAACACGTTGCGCTGCAAACCACCCGTACGCTGCTCCCGATGCAACCGCACCGGATCCATCCGCGGCGCAAACGCTAGGGGCGCAGACGATGCCACAGTGTCAGCAGCATTCAGAGGAATCAACAGCCCCGACCACTTGCCCGACTTCTGCCGAGTAGCCGTCACATCCTGCGGCGACCCCGTTCCCGCAACATCGCCCATCAACAGCGAAATGCCCGAGTTGCTCAAATACCGCTGATCCCCATTGAAGGCCGAGATACCAGACTGCGTACCAAACACGCCCACAAAACGATCGGCCGCCGCAGCCGTACCAGCAATTGTCATCGCCGTACCCGAACCATGCGCCAAGATCGGATCCCCGATCGAATCCACACCCGCATACGTCGCCACCGAAACCCGCAACCGGCGAGCAACATTCACCCCACCGGAAACCTTGGCCTCCACACGCTGACTACCCGCCGGAACACCAAACGCCACGAACACCTCAGTCCAGGCATCCTCGGTGTCGTTCCACGCGGGCGGTAAACCCACCGAAACCATCGGCGTATCTCCATAAGTCACCGTCCGCGTAAGGTCGGCCAACTCGACAGAATCCGAATACCACAACAGGCGATAGTCACCCGCCGAGAACGTCACACCAGCAATCGCCGCCTCGCCACCACCGGCGGTGTGATTGAACGCCGCCGTCAACGACTGCGCATAGTTGCTCCAGGCATAGTCCCCGATGCCGACCGAATCAAAACCGACAGCCATTAGAGGCCCACCACCGCAGGCACCACAGGCATCGACACGATCGTCAGAGTGTCACCAGTGAACACAGTCTTAACGTCCACAAACTTACGGATCATCCAACACGCCCCCGCCGACACCGCCGTCCACGCCGAGATACCCCAAATCGCTTCCGGGGTGCTGATGCCGGTGAACGAGAACGGGTCCGCCAGATCGTAGACACCGTTCACATCCGGCTCGCCGTAGGTGAATGCCTGCCGGGTTGTGATTACCGACGGATTCAAGCTCCCGTCGAACGCCGGGTTGATGTGAATCTTCCCGTACAGCGTCACCCCCAACACCGCATCGAGCGCAGCAACAGCACCCGCCCGCGTGAAACCTGAATGAATATCGTCGGCCATGCTGGGCTCCTATCGGCTGATGATGATCAGTTCGCGGTGATGGTGCTCATCACCCTCGGTGTCGACATCGAAATTCGCGGTATAACGTCCGCGGGGAACAGGGCCGACGAGCATGTTCGCGTAGGTGTCCGCAAACCATGAATCCTTCACCGGCAGACCGCCGTTCTCGGGGTCGCCCACATTGCCGTCGAAGTCATACAGCGTGTCAGCCGTGACCGCCAACAGCGGACCGAAGTTCAAGCCGATCGGAATGATGTCACCCGGTGAGCAATACACCTTGTCGATAACCGTCTTCTGCCTAGCCATAATTAGGGCTCCTCGCTCACAGGTTCCAAATCCAGCCACGCCGAAACATCCGCATCCTCGACCGGATGAGTCGCACCATCAGCGGTCAACACCACCAACCACGACTTCAGCGGATCCGTGCTACCCGTCTTCACCGCGACAATCCCCGTCGCCGGATCTTTCTTCACCGCATTCACCGCATACATCACACATCCCCTATCGTGCGAGCAATCTCAATCCACGTCTTCGTCCCAGTCGCCTCACCCCGAAACGCCGACCCCGAAGAAGCATTCGCGTCATAACCCAACTGCACATAGTCACCCGCGACCAGATAGATCGACGCCGACCCGGACGCCGCACCAGGAGCCTGCACCCGCAAACCCGACACCGGACCCACGTCATACGCGGTGAACCGAAGCTGCTCGCCCACATACTTTTCGACAGACCCGTTGCGGTACAACACCATGTCCATCGGATACGGAGCCAGCGAACCCACACTGGTCGCGCCGATCGACGTGTCCTGATCCAACCCAACCCGGAACGACACGTGATACCAATCCGACTGGGAGACCGTGAACTTACCGTTCGTCAGATCGCAGGTGATGTCATCGGTTTCGGCGCCGATCACTGAGAAGAAGCTGGTCGGCATGAGGTTCGCGCCACTGGACGCAGCGACCGCCGAGGTGGACGTGCGGTACATGCGGGCACCCGAACCGACATACACGATCGGCACATAATCCGAAATCAACACCGCGGACGGGCGCATCGAATCCGTCGTCCCCGTTGTCTGCCACGGCAAACCGGGGTTATAGGTGACTGTCTTCCGCTCCAGCACAAGCGCCGGGGTGACATGTGAGGCGTCCATCGTCACACCAGAACCCGTGACAGTCTTCACGATCGTCCCATTCACCGACAGATCGAACTGGGTGCCGTCGTTCTGAATCTCCACCCGCGTACCAGAACCCAACTTCTGCGACCACACCCCACCCGAGAACGGGGTGAACGTGAACACCGAACCCGACCGAGTGAACCGGCCACAATCCAAGCCCGTCGCCGAATACTGCAAGTACGCGCCCTCAGTCACCGACGCGTCGCAGTGAATCAGCAGGTACGACACCGAACCATGCCCGCCGGCCGTCCCAATGACCGCCTCAAAGCGTTGATCCGACGTCGTAAACACATGCGCCGAAGGCACCCAATACAGGCCGGCCGGCTCACCCGCCGCGACACCCACACACGGCACCGACGTACCCCGCACCACCACATCACCAGCAGACGGCCCAGACGCACCCCAATCGGTACCCGACAGGGCATCGCCGTCATCGCCCTCGATGTCGACCAGCGCGATCAAACCATTCGACGACCCGCCACCCGCCTGCTGGGTCTGCAACGCGATCGCCGCAGCCTCCGCATTCAACGCGGCCTCGGCGATCTCGACAGCCTTCGCATTCACCGACGCTGTCGTGTTACCCGACGACGCCCCACCGAACGCCGACCCGATCGCATCCAGAAAATCCTGGACCCCAGACAGCACTGTGAACTGCACCGCGCTCGCAATGTCAGCCCACACCTCACCAGGGGTTTGGTTAAAGTTGATCCCCGTCAGCGTGGACAGGAAACCTTTAGCGGGGGCGGCGAAGAAATCCGTGAACTTCTCAAACGGGTCGCGGACCCTGCCGGTCAGCTCGTCTTCCCACTCCTCCTGCGTCTTAGCAGCGAACGCCGCCAATGACTCAATCGCAGAGTCCGGGATCTCACCATCTGGCTGGGTCACTTACAGCCCCAACTCTGACGGATGCACCGGCTCATACACCACCAGCGTCGTGTCATCATCCTGGTAGTACTCACGCACCGGGCGCCAAAACACGCCATGCGCGTCGTGACCCAACAACCGCCCCTCAGCCACCTGGCCCCGACGATCACCCTTCAACACACGGCGCCGATTCGCCGGCCGCCCCAACGGCAGCGTCACGACCCGTCCTCCTCAAGATAGTCCTCCAGGAGGGTCTTCAGGTTCACCGAATCGTTCACGTCCGGTACTGAGATCTCGCGGGAAAACGTTGGGGCACCCTTCAACCGGATATCCACGTAGTAGTTCCCCGACTCCAAGTCGATGTCGAACTCGCCGTCCTCATCGAGAACAACCCGCACCGGAGAACCACCCAGCACACTCTCACCGTCATCAGCGCCCCGATACGCCGTCGGCCGGAACAACAGAGTGCCTTGACACGGCTCACCCGAACCATCAGGGAACACGCCATACAGACCCGGCATCACAACACCCCTTCACTGTGGCGCTTCTTCAACCGCTCAAACAGGGCCGCCTTAACCTGATTCGGCATGTTGTCCAACACCTCATCGAGACTGGATCGGCGCGGCGGCACATGCCCCTTCTTCCAGCGGCCAGGTGATGTCATCCAGTGCGCATCCTGAGCGCTCGGCGGCACATACTGCTTATCCGGCTCTTTCGCGTGTCCGCACGCCTCGCACTTCACTGGGCCGAACAGCTCGTAGAAGTGCTCAGACCACAGCATCAGCACCGAGGACGGGAATCCCAGTGCGCCGCCGTTCATTCCAGGCAGCCCAACGAACCCCCACAGATACATCTGCTGCGGATCGTCGGGGTCGCAGTTCTCGCGGGTCGGGATCGTGTTGGAGAACTTGCGCGCCGACTGCTTATGCGCCTCTGCGTCAAAGTCTTCGGGCAGGTTTTGGCCAGCCATCAGTACACTCCTAGTTCTTTGACCGCGCCCACGAGAGCCTCGATCTTGCCCCACGCTTTTGCCGCCGGGTCTTGCAGAATCCGGTCGTCACCAATGGTGGCGATCCAATCCGCGTACGGGTTATCCGGCGACCACTTCAAATCCAACTGTCGACAGCGATCCATGTAGATGCGTTTGCGTGGATCGTTTTTCAGCGAGAACCCGATACGGTCCTCTAGAAAGAAGTGGCCCAACCCCCTGTCGCCGACCATCCACGGGGCGCCGTCACGGATCGCGATCTTGCAACTGATCGTCGTCTTAGTCGCCCAGAACCCCGCCCGCAACACCATCAGCGAAGCAATCGTGTATGCCTTGTTGGCGCCGTCCTGGAAGTACTCGAAATAGCGTGACCACCCCGACTTCTGAGCACGCTCAATGCTCTTGACGGACCACCACGCAAGGATCGTGTCCTCATACAGCGGCTTCAGCAGAGCATCGACACTGCCACCGAGAGAACCGATCTGGGCGATACCACCGAGGATGTCAAACCCAGCCTGGATCGACGCCGAGATCGCCTCGTTGACGCCAGGCATCGAGTGCCCGCCGACGTTGACCTGCACACCCTTAGCCGGCGAGATCGCAATATCGGACGTTTCGATACCGGTTTCTTCGCCCTGCCGGAACACCACATACGGCAGCTCTTTACGGGTGAGCCGATTCCCCTTAGCGAGATACTCAGTAGGGACGTCGGTGTCCTCAATGACATTCAGCGTCGAGTCGATGAAGTCCTCGGCGAACTCGGCAAATGTCCTTGCCAGACCATCGAACAGTGAACCGCCGTGCGAGGTGCCGATGTACGTGCCGGACTTGTCGACAATGTCCCACCAGATCGCCCCGTGCCGCAGATTCGCGCCCGGCCACGGATCAGGATCGCCATCCAAGTAACGGGTCGGCACCACCGAAAGCTCGGCGTCCTCCAGCATGATGTGCGCCATGTCATGCCAGTTAGACCAGCGCGACGACACAATGCCCCACAACGCGCCCGACGCCATCGAGTCGATGAACGACAGCGGCTTGACCACGTTATGCCACTGCGACATATCCAGGAATTCGAGATATGAGCCGAAGTCCAGCGGATCATCGGGAATGGTGATGATCGGGTTGTGTTCACGGAGGAATTGGAGATGCAGGGACAGCAGTAGAATCCACGGAACAGGGCCGGCCAGGATGAAGGCTCGCGGGAACTGGAATGCCGCCGGTAAGAACGGGTTTGACCAAACGCTGTACCACTTGGCGTTCTCGTAGTCATGCAGCCACGTGACGATCAGCTGCTCGTCGCCGTCATCGGTGACCCGGTATACGGCGTTATCGAGACGCCCACCCCACCGGGCACCGCAGTACTCGGTGATGATGTGGACGTTGCGTTTCTCGCCGCGGTCGATGCGGCCCTGCATGTCCCAAATCCACTGCGCGGCGTGCGAGTCGAACGGGTGGATGGTTTGGCCCGGACCGGAATCATTGGAGATCCACGAGAACTCAGCCGAATACAGTTCCTCCCCGCACACATGCTGGAGCTGCATGTCCCCGTCGTAGAGGTGCGGGGTGGGCTTCTGGCGTCGCAGGGCCTTCTCGGCGCGCCCTTGCCGGATAGTGGCATTCCAGATCGCGGCGCACTGTTCTTCGAGGGTGAGGTTGTCTGTGTCGAGATCAACCGCGTCGTAATCGAGTTGCTGAATCATCTAGACCAACAATCCGATGGTCGTGTCCGGTATACTGGAGGTTATGAAAACCTGTGCTGCGTGTGGCATTTCGAAACCTCCTAATGATTTCTATCGACACAAAGAGCGGGCTGACGGTTTGCAGCGTTCATGCAAGGTCTGTCAGCGTGACCAGCGGCGAAACAGTCGCCGGGTTGCCGCCGAGGCAACCAAGCCTGAGCTTCCGGTCGCCCTGCCCGGTGAGCAATGGCGGCCAGTGGTGACGTATGAAGGCCTCTACTCGGTATCGAACCTAGGGCGGGTTCAATCTGAGGGCCGAGTTGTGGAAAGGGTCGACGGAACAACTTGCCTCGTCCACGCTCGGATACTCACGGCAGTACCCGATCCCAAGGGTTACCTGAGGGTCAACCTGTTCAGGGAAAACCGGGGAATCACGGCATACATCCACCAGCTCGTGCTTTCGGCATTCGTTGGCAACCAGGCGGAAGGGCTTGTTGTGCGCCACTTGAACGGCAACAAGGCCGACAACCTACTTGAGAACCTGCGCTATGGAACTGCATCGGAGAACATGCAGGATGCCATCCTCCACGGGACACACCGAAACACTTACAAGACGGAATGCCCTAGCGGTCACGCTTACACCCCTGAGAACACGGCGTACTACGGCGACCGTAAATCGCGGTACTGCAAGACCTGCCGATCCGGCGGGCGAACAACCCCGGCATGGACTCGGCGCCGGTAGCCTTCAATCTCGTCCCCATGGCGCAGTCCAACGGCGCGGCTGAACAAGGGTCGCCATCGCACCGCCCGCCGGTGCTCCCGTGTACGAGATCGGCAACAGCGTCTTCGGCGTGTACGGAGGGACTTGGTGGATGAAGTGCTGCCCGTTCGGCAGCAGTGTCGGCAATGCGTTGGTGTAGTTATGATCCCGCACCATCAGATCGTTGGCCGTATCCAGCGAGATGACCGCGCCACCCTGCACATCCGTGATCGGCTGCAACGAAATGATCCGGTCCTTGTACACCCCACCAGGGCGGCGTGAATACTTGGCGCCCTTCCAAGAGAAGTCGGGGATGTTCCACTGCCCGCGGGTGAGAATCCACTTGATCTTCATCGGCCGATCCGTCGGATTCGACACCTCAATGAACCCGGACGCGGCAGTGGTGCCCGCCTTGAAGTAGGTCCGATGGTCGGGCTGGTACCAATGTGGCTGCGCGGCGCGTAGTTTCAGGATCGGGTTAAGGTACTGCTGCTCGATCGGGTCGACATCGGCCTCGACCTCGGGATGCTCGTACATCATCACGTCGAGGCGGCGCTCACCCGACTTGAACGTGTCGATGTGCAGGGTGGTGGGTTCCGGGTTGTCGTCCCACTCGTCCTCTTCGTACTCGAAGATGCTGAGAAAGTCCGACTCGTTGTCCTCCATCGCCCGATCAGGGGTGTCCTCGATGTGGAAGCCCATCATCAGGTCACGGTGCAGCCACTTGACCGACTTGAGTGTCGAACCTTCCTGGAACGCACCGGTTTTGTAGCTGGTCTGCACGGGCGAATGGAAGATGCCCCGCACCTGCCCCTGCCCAGACCACACGCCCTCGCTGCCGGCGTCCTCGCCGTGGGTATGGAAGATCAACCCGCGGCCCGTGAACCACATGCAGCGGACCTTCTCGTCGAAGAAGTCGGGCTGCTCGATGAACGGGTTCGTCACCTCGGCCGACCCCGGTACCGCATGCTGTCCAACTGGCGGCGGTCAACCATCTGGCGCTCCAGCTCTTTGACGTCCTTGACGGTCGCCTGGATGGTGTAGTTGTACTGCGGCCCGCCACCCGCCATTGCGGGCTCTGAAACGGGGCTGTTTGCGATGGCGTTCAACGTCCCCCACTGGTCGTGATTGAAGACAGGCATCGGCTCAGCACTGGCCGTCTTGTTGATGGCAAGGCCGCCGGGTGGTAGCCATCCGCCGTCGTCGTAGACGCCGAGAGGATTGAGGAAGTCCAGGGCGGTCTGCTGGTTCGCGGGCGGCGGCGTGGCTTGTCCGACCGTCTGTCCGACGCCTGGGGGTGGCCCAGCGGGAGGGTTGGGGACGCCGGGAGCTGCGCCGGTGCCGTCGTGGCCGGGCAGGGGTGCCATGCCGGGAAGTGGCGGTTGGCCAGGCTGCCCTGGTACCTGCTGGCCGGGTGCCTGCTGGCCGGGCATCATCTGACCGGGCTGCAGCATCTTGCCCATCGCCTGGGATAGCAACTGCTGCGGCATGAACCCCGTGGGGTCTGTCGTCAGGATGCGTGGGGCGCCAAACGGGGTGAGCTGCTCGATCAGCGCGTCCGTGCCGATGCCGAGCATCTGCGCCCCGTACTCGACGCCCCGCTTAGCGGCCTGTGTGCCCATGCCGATCGCTGCTGACGCCGCAGCAGAGGCCGCGGGGGCACCAGCCGCACCAGCGCCGAACGTGCCCGCCGTCAACGCCATACCCGCCGCAGACGATGCCGCGCTAGCGGCCTGGTCGATCAACCCGTTGATAACCTCCGCGCCCATCCCGTACAGGCCAGACAGGAAGCTCTCACCCGCGACGCTGGTGTTCCCGGCCGCTGCCGGGATGTAGCCGCCCGTGCGCATCCCCGTGAACTGCTCGATCTGCCCCTGATACTGGTCGATCTGGTTCACCTGGTCGGGTGTCGGTCCGGGGGGTGCGCCGAGCCCGTTGCCGTGGATGAGCGCGTTCGGGTCCACACCCTGTTGCGCTAGCTGGTCGAGGTGGTCCGGGTTCAGTACCAACTCGTCTTGCCCGGTGGTATTGATGCCTAGCTCGCCGTCTTTCCACCACCCGCCGGTGTCAAACGGGGTCGGCTTAACCCAGGGCGGCAGAGGTAGCGGGGCGGACTGCCGGGTGTGAACGTGGTTCTGGTGCCCGCCAAGGTCAGCGCTGAAGTATCCCGGCTGGGGTTGCCCGCCCGCAATTTCGACGGCCGCGCCCGTGTTTGGGTTCTGCCAGATGGCCTGCTCGGCCGCGCCCGGAATGGTCGCGAGGTAGTCGGCGAACCGTTGCATGTTCTCAACTGGACCCTGCCAGTCGATGCCCCGGTTCTCGCCGTTCGGGTTCGGCGCATAGCCCGGCTCGTTGCGGTCCGATTCCTGATGTCCTCTGTAGGTGCTCGGCTGGATCCCGAACGCCGCGGCGATCTGATCGACCCAGGCGGGGAAGTCAACGCCCCCGCCGCCGTAGCCGCCACTGTCTGACCCCGCCGGAAGCCCGTACGCGCCCCCGGCTGTGGTGCCACCGAGAATCCCGCCGGTCGGATCAACAGGCGGCAATCCTCGACGCTGCCGCTGAGCATTCGGGCCACCGCCGCCCGGAACGGCCGGCTGGGGGGGCTGGAACTGGCTACCGGGAATCCATGACTGGAACAGGTTTCCGGCGTTCTGCCACCACGAATTGCCCTTCGGGGCAATATCGTCGATACCTGCGTCCTTTAGTTGAGGGGAGGCCGCATCGTTCACGAGGTATGTCAGCCATGCGGGGACCACCACCCCGGCGAGCGCGGCCTGAATGCCCGTTGCGCCCACCGCGGCCGAAGCGGGCAGCGTCGTCTTAAGCATCGTCGATATCGACGTCAGCGAAGTCAACATGCTGCCCACTGCACCAACTACCTGGGCGGACTTGAAGACCAGAAATGCCATCGCCGCGGTTTCTACCAAGCCTGGGAAATTCTCCAGAACCTCAGTGATAGGCGACATGATCAGCGCGACGGCCGACGAGAATGTTGACGCCGCATCATAGATGCTCTTGAAGATGCCCGGCAGGTCCTCCAGGATCGGCCGCCACTGCTCAAAGATCCGGCGGCCTTCAGCGAAGAAGTCCTTCAGCGTGTTCTGGCCCTCTACGGAGTTGATCCACGTCGCCCAGGTCGTAGTCCACTTCTCCAGATTCCCCAACAGGGTTCCCTGTGCGGCATCTCCGATGCCGGTGAAAATCTTCCCCAGGTTGAGCAGCGTCTCGCCCAAATGACCTAGAGCGGTGATACCTTCGTCGATCCACCCATCCAGGCGGCCATCCTCGTCCGCGGCGGTGATGAAGTTCGCGAACCGCTCCGAAACCGCCACAAACCCATCCGCCAGACGCGGCAACGCATCAGTACCCGCCTCCGTCAACGTCAACAACCCGTCGGTGAGCGGCTCCAACCCCTTCGTGAGGATGTCCTGCGCATCAGTGGTGTTCCCGAAGATCCGCTCCAGGATCCCCAGATTCTTGTCATCACCGGCTAGGCGGAAAATCTCTTTGAACGACCGGTTCCACGCATCACCGATACCGCCCAACCCACGCTCAAACGTGGGCATCGCCTTACCGGTAAGCGACTTCAGGTCTTCGTCCAGGCCGGCGAAGATGTTGTCCTGCACCAGGTTGCGCAGAGACTGGATCGGCCCCTGAACATCCATCAGGGCATCGACGAACTTGCGCCCATTCTCGGACAGCTTGCCCATCGCCAGGTCGGCGTCTTCCTGCGCCGCCGACGTGGTCTCAGCGGCGGCAGCGACGGCGCCCTGCGCCATCACCACACTCTGCTGCGACCGGACTAACCGCTCATTGGCGGCCACCACCCGATCCGAACCGTAAACGCCCTTGGCGTTCGCCTCGGCCAAATCCTCCGCAGTGCGGACGTTCCGGTTGCGCACCTCTTCGATGCGAAGGTCCGCCTCCTCGACATCCAACAACGCTTCGCGGTAATCGCTGAAATCACCCGAATACAGCCGCTCCCTAGCCTTCTGCGCCTCCAGGATCGCCCGCTTCTCAGACGTGATCCCGCCGCGCATCTGCAAGTCAAGGTCTTGCATATCGCGGCGCTGATCACGGATAGCGCGGGACACATCACCACGCGCCTGAGCCTCATCCGTGATCGCGTTACGCAGACTGTACGACGCAGACTGCTGCGAACGTGCCTGCGCCGCAGCATCACGGCCAGACTTCGCCGACTCATCGGCAACCTTATTCAGCGCCTCATAAGCGTCCGTCACGCCCGTCAAGCCGAACGCCAACGTCCCGATAGACGACACAGCGCCCGCAATACCGCCAGGTATCACAAGAGCCGCCTGAGACAACTGGGCCATCGCCGAAGCGACCTCAGCCAACCCAGCAGCCAAAGCGGGCAGCGACGCAATCCCCGCCACGCCGAGGTTGATCTTCAGGAAGTCCGAGCGCCCCAACGACTCCAGATCACGACGCAACCCACGAACCTGAGTCGACGCCATCTTCGTATCGACATCAACCCGCACATTGACAGGCTTCGCGGACTCCTTGACCCGCCACCGGCCCATATTCGCCGTAGCGCCAGAGGTATTGGCGTCGACGTCGATTTCAGCGTCATCAAGGTTGTCGAACGCACGCCGGATCTGCTTGAGGGCCGTCTCGTAGTGGACGGTTAAATCCACGTACCCCGAGGCCAGCCGTGTTGCCATGACCACCTCGCTTTCGGCTATATCGCGGTAGAATTGCTACGTGACTTGTTCAATAGAAGGATGCGGAAAACCGTTGGCCTGCAAGGGATGGTGCAGTGCTCACTACACGCGCTGGAGGCGACATGGCGACCCTCTTGGTGGCGGTATAAGCCACATCAAGGACCGTCGGTGTAAGAACCATCCCGATCGCCGGGCGCGTGGGTTCGGTTTGTGCGGATCGTGTGTTCACCGCCACCGATCCGAGCGAACCGAGAAGCGCTGTAAGAACCATCCCGAGCGGCCGGTATACGCCCGTGAGATATGCACTTCGTGCTACCAGCACGAAATGCGCATACGAAATACCTACGGACTAACGGTGGCTGAATACCAAGAGTTGATGAGTCAGCCGTGTGGCATCTGCGGCAGCGACAAAGTTGAGGCTCTTGACCACTGCCACGACACCAACCGTGTCAGGGGTGGGCTTTGCACCCGTTGCAACGTTGGCCTCGGAGTAGTAGAGACCTGGTACTTAAAGAACCGCGAGAAGATCGACGCCTGGATCGCTTTCCGGCTAGCCGTCTAGGGAATTATTTCCCCGTCTGAAAGAGCTCTTTGAGTCGCGACGCCCTGTCCTCCGGGGCATCACGTCCCCGATTCAGCAACGCACGCATCTTCGACAACGGCACACCCTTCACCTTCGGATGCGCATGCTTCTTCGTCGGCCGAACACCCGGCCGCGCAATGGGATCAGGCCGATTACGGTTCTTCTGGCCGTCCTTCGTCTTCGCCCACTGCAACCACCGCAAAACATCCACGATCATCGCCAGCAGATGATTAGTCAGCGTCCACCCGGCCTCGTCCGGGTGCATCGACCGATACAGGTGCGAATTCACGCCCGCGTGCTGAACGATGATCCCCAGATCGCGCCAGTCGAACCCAGGTGAAGGGCAGTCCCTCAGTCGGAGTCCGCGGTCGATGCACTCTGCTTGGAGCGCCGGGCCGTGCTCTTTGATGAGCCCGACGAGGCCGGCGATTTTCCCAAGTCAGCGTCCGACGCACGACTCATCTCACCGAGAATGTTCTTCCACGAAATCATCGGCAGACTCAGCAGAATCTTCCACGACGCCGGGTCCAGCGACCACTTCAACGTCTCCACCATGATCGTCGAGGAATCCAAGAACCCCTCACCGTCACCGTAGAACAGGGTCTGCGCGGGAACCTGGTTGACGTCCTTGAACTTCAACGTCACCGGCTTGCCATCCACCGTGATCTCCAGGGACAACTTCGGCGCTTCGGTACTGAATACGAGGGACTCACTCATTACGCAGCCTTACGTAGTAGGGGTTGTTCACGCAGCCGGGTTGAACCGCGGGAGGAGCGGCCCCGGCTGCGTGGGAAGAAACTCCTCCCGCGGGGTACTTAGGCCGAGATCTGCTGCCAGATCACAGTGCCGTCGGCGACGTAACCACCGAGGCCCGGAGCAGTTGGCGCCGACGAACCCGACGTGCCGGCCGAGACGCAACGCAGTTCCTTGTTGCCGGACACCAACTTCGCGTAATCGCCCACCGCGTAAACAGTGGTCGCCTGCCAGTTCGGCGGCACCGGAGTGACCAGCTGGCCGTCATCCAGCCAATCCAGCGACAGATCACCGTTCTCGTCCTCGAACGCTTCCAGTTCGACCTCGTACTCGATGGTGTCGGTGTGGACGCGCTTCACATCACCGGTTGTGAGCACCTGGCCGATCGGCACATAGGTGCGGTACATCGCGTCCAGCTCGGAATCGTAGGAGTCGAATACCCACGACAGCTTCTGTGGACGCTTCACGTTGTGCTTGACGTGGAGGATGTTGCCGTGGGACGAGTTCGCGGCCGTCTCGGACACATTGCTGGAGTGGTGAATCGCCCGCAGCACATCGGCGTTCGTGGACTCCAGAAACACCCACGTGAAGATTTTCGAGTACTCGGTCTGGAGGGTCTTGACGACCTTGCCGCCCCAGTTGCGCTTCTTCTCGATGTTGCGGTCGGTCTGCTCGGTGACCCCGTCCTCGCCGACGCCACCGAGGTCGACGAACGCCGCGTCCAGGGCGGTTCGCGCATCGGTCGGAGCGGCGGAGCCGAGCGGTGCCACGAACACACCGCCGGAAGCGGTGGGCTCAAGGGCAAGAACCTTTGTGTTATCTGCCATGATTAATGCCCTTTCTAGGCACGGTGCAGCCGGGGCCGGAAAGGTTATTCAGTTGTGAGGGTTAAACACTGGCCCGCAGCATGAAATCCACGGTCAGTTGAAAACGGGGCTTCCCGTCGTCTGGGTCGTCATACCGTCCGGGCTCGCCGACGATGACCACCTTGCGAATGCCGATGCCCTCGTACCTGCTATTGAGCAGGACGCTGCGCACCGTCTCCGCGAGCCGGCCAGCATCGGCTTCCGAAGTGTCATCCCAGCAGTGGAAGATCACCCGCCGCCACGACAGATACTCCGGCTTATCCGACGACCCAGCCGGGGAAACCGTCAGCGTGACGAGCTTCGCCGGGCGAGTAGCCGGAACCTCGGTCGCCACACGGATTCCGCCGAGTTGGGCCTTGAGGTAGGGCTGCAGAATGGACGCAATGTACGGGTACATCACGCCCCGCCGGCCGCCGGGAAGTTGCGAATCAACGTCTGATTCTTCGCGTTGTCGTACATCGCATCTTCAGTCGCCGTGATCACCGTCGCCCGATAATCGCGCTTCCGTAGCCGCTTATCCCCCTCAGTCGACACCTTGTAGCCCGGCCGGTCCAGATTGGCATTAGACGCATCAGCAACCCGCTGCATACGCGGCACGCCCTCGGTGTCGATGACATGCTCCACGACCTCGTCCCAACCTTTGCTATGGAACTTGATCCTGTTGCGCGCCATCAGCCGGTGACCTTCCGCAGCTTGACCACGTAACCGGGCCGCCAACCGTGGAAGCCCAGCCCATCCTCCAGTGCCACGACCTCATACGGCTTGTCGTTGACATCGTCGGGATCGTTGAACGGGTACGGCAACGTGAACCGGTCCCGCACAGTCACCCTCAGATCCGGTGGCACGGCCATGTCTACGTCGGCAACCACGCGCGACGTGTGACCGTTGACGTTCTCGACCATGCCCGACTGGATAGCGATCACACTGACCTCCACCCCGTCCGACCACGTCTCGGCATCGTTACCAAGATCGTCCTCGCCAGTCCCGTTGAACACCTTGTGAATCACGGTGTACGGAGTCGGGAAGGTCGTCATACTGTCGGAAAATTCATGACCCGGCTGCGATTCCCAAAGGGCCGTAACATGATCTTGTCCTGACGGGACAGCCACACCCCACCCGAAGAGGCGTCAGCGTTGAACCGCTGAGTCACACCGAAGGACAGGGCGTTCATAGACTGCCCTTCGAGGCCGGGCGTGGGCGTGGAGGCGGTCAGGGCGCGCGCCACCATCCGTGATGCCACGATGGACACCCCGTCTGGCACAGGATCAGGCGCGAACCCCAACCAACCCACCACGAGCGCCGAAGCCTCCGCTAGGAGCCCCTCGACGCGGCTGGACTCGTCAGTCGTCAGTAGCCGACCGAGCCGGTCGACCACGTCTTGGCTTGACGCCAGCGTCATCGTCACTGTCCTTCTCTGCGGGAGCGGACTTCGTCGTCAGGTGGTCGCCCACCTCCGCACCGTCCGGGACGGCGTCGCCGGCCGAAAGCACGACGACACCCCCCGGCACGCGGACGTGAACAACCCCTTCGAGGTCGTCACGAATTTTCATCAGGTCAACACCGTCGCAACCATCGAAGCGACCGGGTTCACCAGAATCGGCATCGCGACCGCGTTCGACCGGACCCACGCCGCGATCGGATCATCGGTCTTCCACGCACCCACCGCGATACCCGGCTGATCGGCAGCGCCGATGCCGTACCGCGGATCATCCGCCTCCAGGGTGGGGCCGACGAACGTCGCACCCAGGTTGTTCTCCCCCGAGTTGGGGTCGACGACCTCGGGCAGCAGGTACACCTTCTTCTCGTTGGTGACCCGCGTGCCGTTGACCTTCCGGTCGAACACGACCAGCGGCGGCAGCCCATACCCGGACAGCACCGAGTTCAGTGCGTCGATCGACACGATGGTCGGGGTGCCGGCCATCGTCGCAACGAGGGTGCGGATCTCGGCCACGCGCTGGAGAACGGCCACCACCTTGCGCGACACCAGCAGGGCACCGGGCTGCGCGCCGTCGTTGACGGACGCGTAGTAGTCGCACCATGCGATCAGGTCGTCGATCGGCTTCGGGGTGCCCGAACCGGCGTCCCACAAGACGCTGGCGGTGACAGTGTTGCCACCAGGGCGCCCGAACGACACGGTCTGAACGACCTTGTTCTCGTTGATGGTCAGCGAGCCGGTGTCGATCACCTGTCCGCGGGCCACCTCCAAGCGCTTCACGATGGCCTCGACGACCCGCCGGGTCGCCTTCAGCACGCCGCCCAGGATCAACTGCTCCTGAACCCCACTGCGGCCACGGAGCAGTTCATACTCCGAGACCCGCTCCTTCAGGCCCAGAGGCAGCAGCTCGAAGGTCTTGCGCTGCGCGGTGCCGCCGTAACCCAGCGGAGTCTCAGCGTCGAACGCTCGGTACTGAGCAAGTTGCCCACTGCCGTCACTGGCCACGATGGTACGAACCACCACATCCGGGACGGTGGTGTTCGGCAGGAACCGGGCAAGAGTGCCTTGCGCTCGCTCGATGTCATCCTGAGCGGCACGGGCATACCCGGTCAGTTCAGCCGGGGTGATGAGATCAGTCCACAGTGCCATGGTCAGGCCTCCAGAACGAACGTGCCGGTGGTCGTCGCATCAGCGGCAACCGTGGACGGCAGCTTGGACAGTTTGATGCGGCCCTCCCACACGTACGGGAAGGTCACGTTGCCGCCGCCGGACCGGACCGACTGATCGGTCAAGATGAAGCCGGCGAGGACTTCGGAGCCGTCGGAGCCGGCGCTGTTGTAGGGCACGGCCAAGTCCGACACGAGAGCGAACGCCTCGCCCGACTTGATGCGCCCATCGCTGGTCTTGCCGGTCCAGTCGTCGGGGTCAAGGGTTGCCGGTGCGGGTGCGTCTGCGCCGCGGCGAGACAGTAGCCACGACAGATCGCCTGCACCGAAAGACTCAGTGCGGATTCCCAACTGGGTCATGGTGTCACTCCTTTCAAGAGTGCTAGTGCAGGCGGAACTGCCTGCGGTTTACTTGCTCTTGCCGGATTCGTAGAGCGCTTTGCCGGCGTCGAGAGTTCCGCCCCGCCCTTGGGATGGATTTCCCTGCTGCGGATTGGGTTTCGGACCCGTGGAGGGTGCCTGCTGCGTCAACCGGGCCACCTGCTTGAGTAGGAGATCCGGGTCGGTAGCAGTGAGGAACAGTTCTGCGTCCTCGTCACTGATCTGATGAATAGCCACGAGGTGCGTGCGGAGAGCTTCGGAAACCTTCTGCGGCAGGGACGCGACTTGAGCCTCGGCGGCTTTGACGCGGTCCTCACGCTTCTGGTCGTCGGTCTTTTGCGCTTCCTCCAACTCGGCCAACCGTTTCGCGGCTGCCGCGTTGTCTTTGGCGCGTTTCTCCTGCTCGCGGGCTTTCGCTTTCCAGAAGTCGACCGTTTCGGTGGGCTTCTGTTCCTGCTGTTCCTGCTCTTGGCCCTCTTCGACCGTTTCGGTCTCGGAACCGTTTTCGTCCGGCATGTGTTTGCTCCCGTTTCGGGACATTCCCGACCGTTTCGGTCAGGGGGGTCTATTTGCGCAGCGCGCGGTTCCAAGCGCTCAGAATGTCCTTCGGGTCGCCAGACCCGGCATCCTTGCGCGCTTGGATGTACTGCTCTTCCCACTGCGCCACATATGGCGGGGGTTCATATTCATCGCCCGGACGCACCATCACCGCAATGCAGTGACATGAATCGTGCGCCAAGAATGATGCCGTCTCTTCACTCCGGTACACATCGAGCCGCGTACTGAGCATGCGGCAGAACGGGCAGGCGTTCGCAGACGCATGCCGCGCCCACGTCGCACCCTCTTCCGCCTCGACATTCTCCAGAATTGTGCCGCGCGACTGATCCATCACAGCCCGCTCTGCACTGCCTATCAACGCCCGAGTGGGGTTGTTCTGCAACATCGCCCACCGTCCCGACGCTGCCAGGCGCTCCTCTGGGAGGAGGTCGATGGGTTCAGCCACGTAATCCGAGAAGGTTGGTTGTTCGTTGTAGAACTCGACAGACAAGGCGTTGCTCGCTGCCAGGTAGGCCATCGCCAACCCTGGATACGCGGTGGTCATGAACTCCAACGATTCCGACCTATCCAGCCGCTCCATACTGGCCAGTAGTCGACCAATCTTGATGCCGAGATCAGCCGCCAACTGCACTAGGACAAGCTGGAACTCACTGACCGCCAGCGCCACCGGGAACCTCCGGCGCCGGAACCTCGCGAACCGGAGAAGTAGAGGTCAGCTTGTCCACAAGCGACAGCACTGCACCCGAACGCTGATCGCGCTCCATCTCCTGCTGCTCCTGCTGCGAGAAACCGGCCCGATCCCACGTGACCTTCGAATCAGGCTGCAGCACGCCAACGCTGATGTACTTCATGACCTCATCAGAGGCCGCAGCACGTGTTGGAGTCGAAGCGTCACGCCACTTCACCCCAACCTCACGAAACACATCAGGGTCCACCCCGCCATCACGGAACAGCAGCGCCAGATATGCCACCTCGCGCCACGCCAGACCGAAACTCGTCTGCCTGCGCTCGGCTCGCTTCACCAGCCGGTACTCCTGCTGGCGAATCGAATCAGCAGATGAAGGGTTGTCCGTCACAAACCCCAGGTATGGTGCCGGGATGCCTGATTCGGCCGCCAACAGTTGGCTATACGCCTTGATCTGCTCGATATAGGGCGTCGGTGGAGCGGGGCGGAACTCATGCAACTTCGGTTCCACTGGATTACCCTCTTCGTCCACCTGCGGAGGAATCGCATTCATGGTGCCCGACGTGGACTTCCAGCCCTGTCGGCGATTCTCTTCCGGGGAGTTTGTCTCAGAGAGGCCAAATACGGCCGGATCAGTATTTAGGGCCGTCCACTTCGGGGACGTGTAGAACTCGCGGTTGATCTCCATGCCCGTCAGGGTGCGGATGGCCGCGTTGGTGAGATACACGACCTTGCGGGTAATCTCTGAGCGACCGTTCACGTCCGACGCGCGCTCACGATTCAACGCCCGCGCCACCGGGACGCGCCCCAACCTATGCGGGTCGCGATCCGCCACAATCAACTCGCCACGCACCCGCTCGAATCGGATCGTCTCATTCGGCAGGTAAAGAGTTTCCATGAGCGGGATGCCGTTTTGGTCACGCGTCTGAGATAGCGCCGACTTCGCCCGCCGCAACCGGTAATCCCACTCCACCGTGCACGACTCAGTAGACTCCACCGAGATCAAGACATCCGGCTCACCAGAATCACCGCGGCCGACGCTTACAAACCCGCACCCATAGGTGAAGGCGTCCAGATGTCCGCGACCAGACTCCACAGCGAGGTCGTTGTCGACATAGACATCGCGGAGCTTGAGGTCGTCAGCTCCAGTCCAACCCTGAAACTCAAGTCGCTCTTCGAGGACGTCCACCACAGTTCCGGGCCATCCCACAACAGCTTCGATCAGGCCTGGCAGCCCCGCAGGTGCCGATATTCCGAGATCCTCGGCAGTGTGCTTGCCCTCGTATAGGTCTGACTTGAACCGGTTCTTTGGAGCGACTAGCTGGAGTTGCATGCGCAGTGCAGCGGCAGAATCCCGCTCCGATTCCGACAGCCTCAAGGCTGGAAGCGCGATTGCCGGGGTTCCAATGTCCGCGATCGTCACCCTGTCACCGCCTTCCGCACTCGTCGCTCAGTCCTATCGCGCGCACCAGCCGCCCCCGCGAGCGCCAACACAGTCGCCATAGCCGGCGCATTCCGCACCGAAGTCTTCAAGTCAAATGTCCACGCGGCGCCATCACGGCCGTACTTCTTACGCGCCCCCGCAAGCGAATCCATCAGTTGGGTCTGATCGTCATGAGACAACCATCCCGCCTCGCAACCCTCAGCTAGCAGCTCGCAGCCCCGCCCAACATCACCCAAGGACGCTGACTTTGCGGTCACCCGCCGTGCCTGCAAAATGGGCACCAATGGAGCCGCAGCGCCATAATTCGGGACCATCACAGTCCCCTTTCGGGCGTGCTCGGCCAGCCAGTCCGCCACCACATCTAGCCGGATGTGCGCGACATACTCCCGAACCCAACGAGACTCACCCTCGGCAAAGCAAGCCACCACCGAGAACCTGCCATCATGAGCCGCAACCCCGAATGACACTGGGCGGCCGTCGAACGCTTCGCCCTTCAGTTCATCCCACCGCTTGGCGGTAACAACACCGCCCTGCGCCGCATCCCAAATACCCAGCGCCTCGCGTCGCCACGAGTCCTCATTGCGCAACTTCTTCCGAAGCCGCAACATCGCACGCTCGCTAGTGCGAAACGGAAACGACGGGTTCGCCTTACGCCACTGATCCCTGTCCATCGGATCAGCGCCACGATCCGCCGACATCTCGATATACAGCGTGCCATCCGAATCGCCGTCCAACGCCTCTTGACGAAGCAGGGAGAAGAACTCACCCTTATCCCGAGGCCGCGGCGGGGTTCCCATCACGAAACACAGCGGGTTGTCAGCGACGTTCTGCGCGGCACCCATATTCTCCAGCGCCTCATTCGAGAGGTGCTGACCTTCGTCGAACACGATCACATCAACATCGGTGCGACCACGACCAAACCCAGAGTCCCGGGCGCCGAACTCAATCGACGAACCGTTCTTGAAGATGATCGCCTCATCACCCTTGCCACGCGGGGTAGCAGCGATGTGCGGATCAACCTTCGGCCGCTTGCCCATCGTGTAGAACTGGTCAAACGTCTCCAGCGCAGTGTCCTTCACCTGCGCCGTCCAGATCACCGTCAACCCCGGCTGCTGCAGGCACAGCGCGAAGATCACACACGCAATCAGGTACGTCTTACCGACCTGACGCGGAATCGAAATAACGATCGTGTCCGCTGCATACTCGCCATCGGACCGCTTCGCCAAAATCAGCCGGCCCGCGTCATCCTGCCAGCCGTCAAACTCCCAGCCAAGCCGCATGCATGTATCCCGAGCCCGCGGCCACGCCGTTGCCGAGATGCCCGCCGGAATAACCACATGCCGTGCACACTCAGACAGTCGGCCAGGATTCGTGGCTCTCCGACGACGCTGCGAACCAGCCCGAGCAGGCTTAGTACCCAGTACCATCCCAGGCTTCATCGTCGGCGTCCGACACCACCGAACCGTCCATCGACGCCGCGATCGCCAACGACTCGATCTCTTTCGAGATGGTCGACAACTGACGATGCAACGCAGCTTTCGCCGGCCCCTTCTCATTCGGAAGCGACGCGACGATCTCCCGCCGCTGAGCCAGCAGAATCTCCCGATAGTCGCCGGACTCCACAGCCTCGGCAAGAGACTTCACCTTCACGGGGGCCGCGGGAGCCTCTGGGTCAACCACCTTCAGGCGAGGAGCCACAGTGATCACCTCCAGAAGCGGAAAGAAAAAAATCGTCGGGGGGAGGAACGCCT